>Ga0206972_1056_pt1 | contig 27708 bp, 26 predicted proteins | sample Alteio_BWOrgHeat_86_FD_152925 | JGI IMG/M metagenome (GOLD analysis project Ga0206972, IMG submission 152925) | Enriched cells from forest soil in Barre Woods Harvard Forest LTER site, Petersham, Massachusetts, United States -... | ecosystem: Environmental > Terrestrial > Soil > Temperate forest >...
AACGCGTCGCCGGCGTCGTCCTCTCCGAAACTCCCGAGGCCGTCTACATCGAGCACGGCTCGCTCGGCGTCATCGCCATCCCGCGCGCGCAAATCGCCAAGCGCCTCGTCGAAATCATCCTCATCAACGGCGACCGCATCGTGGGCGACATCATGGCCGAAACCGCCGACATGCTCTACGTGCGCCACGCCAGCCTCGGCATGTTGAGCGTCCCGCGCGCGCAACGCAGCACCCGCGTCGTCGAAGCCATTCTCAAGGATGGCGACCGCATCTTGGGCGAAGTCCTCACCGAAACCGACACCTTTACCGTCATCCGCAGCGCCACCCTCGGCACCATCACCGTGCCCCACAGCAAAATGGCCATGCTCAACCGCAAGATCGAGCAGATCGAAATGAAGTCCCTGCCGCCTCCCGCGCCCCAGCTCATGGAGGGTCAGCCTCCGGCCTCACCCTGATCCCTCGCTCCCAAGTTGCTTGACCGACCCGGTTTTTCCGAACAAGATACATTATAATTTCTAGCTACCCCCATTGAAAACGAGCAATGGGGGTAGCTATTAGTAGGACTTCACTCATTTTTCCCTCGTTCCCAAGTTGCACTTGGGAACGCCTCCTGTTCCTCGCGAAATTTCATTTCGCGCTAACTATCCCTCCTCCACATCCCATGCCGGGAATGGATCGGGCAATGCCGCCCATTCCTGGAGCGGCCGCGCAAATTCCTCCTCCGTCAAAAGACATGCATCAAGCTCACGCCGCATCTTCGTCGAAAGCTGCCCCGCAGCGCCAATCAAAATTAATTCCTGGCGGCGATCGCCATACGGCTCGCGCCACGTCTCCTGCATCCGCATCAACGCCTCGGGTTCCTCCGGCCATTCCTCGCGAGGCAACGCCGCCCACCAGATGCCCGCCGTTCCGCAGCTATTTTGCCAGCGCGTGCGTGACACGCCGCCCACCAAAAGATTCCGCGTCGCCAGCCAAATCAGCCCCTTCACCCGCAACAAACCGGGATGATCCGCGTTGAACCAATCCCAAAACCGCTCCGGATGAAACGGACGGTGCACGCGATAAAGCGCGCTGGCCAAATCCGGCTCCGGAGTGCCCACCGCTTTCCGCTGCGGACGAAGCTCCACCGCCAGCCCCAGTTCCTGCGGCGTGGCGCGCCCTGATAAAATTTCCGGAGGCACCTCGCCATAAGCCGTCTCGATAACTTGCGCATCCGGATTTTTCGATTGCAACAGTTCCGTGCAGGTCCGGCGCTCCTTCTCTTCAACCAAATCACATTTATTCAACACGATCAGGCTCGCACCCGCGATTTGTTCATTCTGGAAATCCCAGAAAGTTGCCTCCGCTACCGGCCCCTTGGCCGCGCGAAAAAAATCAAGCGCATCGACCACACAAACGAGCTGGTGCAACTCAGCCCAGGGCGAAAAAGTTTCCGGCTGGCCCGGCAACAGTCCGAAATGCCGCGCGAGAGTGGCCGGATTCGTCGTGCCGCCCACCTCGACCAGCACGCGCTCGTAGCGTCCGGAGAGAGAAAGCTCGCGCAACCGCGCGGCGATCCACTCGACCTGTGCCGCCTCGTCCCCGCCGGGAATTTCCAGCACCGTATCGTTGGACCGCCGCATCGCGCCGCAAAGCCCCCGCAACGCTTTCGCATCGAGATTGAGCGCGCCCGGATTTTCCACCAGAACGGCCAGGTATCCCCCGCGATGCTCGCTGATGAAATGGTGCAGCAAAGACGTCTTGCCCGCGCCAAGAAAACCTCCGATGAGCGTGACTGGTAGTGACCGACTCATTTTAGATAGGATTAATATGATTAACAGGATTGGCTGAAAAGAAGCTACCTGCCTTTAAAATCATCTTAATCATATTAATCCCATCCCAAATTCATCGCTACGATAACCCGCCCGGCCGCGCAAACCGCAAACCATCCACTTCCCCCGGCGCATCCTTCGCTTGCAGCAGCGCAAAAAAATCAGCGCCCAAGTGCTCGGGATGCGTCAGCGTATTCCACGTACCCAGATTTTCCTGAATCTTCACCTGAGGCCCGCCCGCCCCGCTCAGTTCATCATGCGCCACGCCGAGCAGGAACCGCTGCTGGTCGAGAAACCCGAGCGTCGTCAGCCCCGCCTTCTCCCCGGCCTGCGCCAGCGCGGTAAAATCGACATGCGCGGTGATATCGCGCATCCCCGGCTCGGCCAGCACATCGTCGATGCTGTGATGCTTCACAAATGCCGTCAGCGTGCCACCCGTGCGAAATGGCGCATAATAGAGCCGGGCCGGATAGCCGTAATCGATGGTCAGCACGTAGCCCCGATGCATCGCCTGGCCGACATCACCGATCCAATCGCGCGCCCGCAAATTGATCTCCGTGCTATAGTCCTCGATGACCGGCAACGCCAGCGCTTCGATGGCCGCGGTCAATTCCACGTCGTGGATGGGGCGATCGGCCCAGCGCAGCCTCTCGTCCTTGATCTCGACATGCTGTTCCAGCCACTCGCCGTCGCGGCAGATGATGGCCCGGACGGGAAACGCATCGACCAGTTCGTTGGAGAAAAAGACGCCCACCGGTTGCTCCGCGGCAAGAGCCTCCAGATTTTCAAACCAGGTCATGCGCGAAATGAGCCCCGGTTCCGGCGCGCACTTTTGATGAATGCTCGCGGCTCCCGAATGCTGCACGATGCCGTAACGGATCGCCTCGAAAAATTTCGGCAACTCCGCCCGGCACCATTCGAGAATATCGCAAGCCAGCTGACCGTCATGCGCGCCCTGTTCGACGATCCAGAACGGATCCGGCTCACCCAGCAGCCGCCACATCTGAAAAAATTGCCGCGCCAGCAAACTCCCAAAGAGCGGCCCTACGCTCACGCTGGTAAAGAAATCCCCGCTCCGTCCGATGGGCGACGGCCCGCCGATTTTCGCGTAGTAACCGGAACCGGGATGGTAGAGCGCCAACTCCATGAACCGGTCGAACCGCATCGGCCCCTCGGCACGAATCTTCCCCCGGATGATTTCCTCGAGTGCGGTCATGAGTCAGGAATGATACCGTGAATTCCTGGGTTTCACCCAACGAAATTTGTATTACAGTCGAAACGTGACCCCCGACGCCTCATCCCCCTCCGAAAAATCCGCCACCGCTCTCCGTCCGCAGGAAGGTCTCGGCGTCCTTCACCTTTTTTACCGCATCGACCTGACGGCCTGGCGCGCCAAAACCGACGAAGATCGCGCCCTCGCCCTCGATAACCTCGACGCCCTGCTCATCACGGCGCGCCAACAATCCCAGACCCAGATCATAACCCTTTCCATGTTCGCACGCGCCGACATCGGCTTCATGATCATCACGCCCGACCTGCATGAACTCAACGCGCTGGAAAAGAAAATCACCGCGTCGCTCGGCCCTGACGTGCTCGTGCCCGAGTTCACCTATCTCTCCATGACCGAGAAATCGGAGTACACGCAAAAAGACGACGATTACGCGCTGGAACTCGAGAAAACCGAAGGCCTCGTGCGCGGCAGCGCCGAGTCGGAAGTGAAGCTCATCGCCTTTCGCGAGCGCATCCAGCATTACACCCACGACCGGCTTTACCCCGTCCTGCCCGACTGGGAATATTTCTGCTTCTACCCCATGAGCAAACGGCGCGAACCGTCGCAGAATTGGTACGCGCTCGATTACGCCAAGCGGCGCGAATTGATGGGCGGTCACATGCGCGTCGGCCGCACCTACGCGGGACGCGTCCGGCAACTCGTCACCGGCTCCACCGGCCTCGACGACTGGGAATGGGGCGTCTCCCTTTTCGCCCACAATCCCTACGACATCAAGGCCATCGTCTACGAAATGCGCTTCGATGAAGTCACCCACACCTACGGCGAATTCGGCCCCTTCTATAACGGACTGCCCCTGCCGCTCCGGGAAATTTACCGCCGCGTGTTGCTGGTTTGATTACACCAGCCCCGCGACAATATTTACAAACATGGCGAGGATCGCCGTGTTGAAGGCGAAGGAAATCAAGCCATGCACGAGCGCGAGGCGGCGCATCTTCGGGGAGCAAATTTGCACGTCGGAAACCTGGCACGTCATCCCGATGACGAAGGAAAAATAGGTGAAATCGAGATAGTCGGGACTTCCCTTGCCCGGAAAAATCAGCCCGCCCGCCACCGCGTCACGATCGACCTTGTGGGCATCCCGGAAATAGAAGTGGGCGTAACGAAGGGCAAAAAGCGTGTGCACCAGCATCCAGGAAAGCGCAACGGCCGCCACCGACAGGGCAACGTGCTTGGCCAGATCCGTGGCGGAAAGATTCTTGGCCGAACCCAGTAAAACAGCGACAGCCAGCAGGCTCGCGGTCGCGGCGGAAATCACAAGCGTAAAAAGGAAGGTCGCGCTGGCATCCTGCAGACGGGCATTGCGCCGCGCCTCGTAAGGATCCTTCGTGCAGATCACAACCCACGCCAGGGCAACGATCGTGAGCGCGAACGCATTCCATGCGAGGACAAGCTGGGTTGGAAAGGTGACCCTCCCCTGCAATCCCAGAAAAATCAACACTGCGATGGCGCAGCCGGTAAACATCCGATGATGCGCATCCAGCGAGTACCGGGACATTCGAACCGGGGCGCTGGGGTTGGAGGAAGTTTTCATGATCGAGTCCTGCGGACAGCAGAAAAGTTTCGCCTGAAAAATACTGCCGCATGCAGCATTTGCCCTACGCGGAAGCGCAGGCGCTATGGCGCCAGGAGCAGTTCCTTGTCAAAACGCACCAGCAGGTAACCGACGATATTCATCCCCAGCTGATCGCAGCCCAGGCAGCTCGGCAGATCGAAATTCCGGAAAAAAATATTTTTATTGTCCCAGAATATTCCCCAGGTAACCAGAGGTGAAACAACTTTGGCTCTAAGGTTGATATGAGTTGGCGCCATGGTCGTGTCCCCCGGCAGGATGCGCATGGTGAACATGTCGCTGTAATCATTCGGCGTGTAGAGAATGGCGAGCTTGCCGTCGATGTCGAGATGCTCGATGGGCTCGGAATAGTAATTCATGCCCTGGGGAAGTTTGGAAATGGGGAACCAGCTCTTGTTAAAGACATCGGCGTTCATCTCCACCGGCTCAAAATTCTTGTCGATATCCGGAACCACCCGTTTCATTTCCCGGCGAAACGCCACGTCGAAACGGGAGCCTCTTCCCGCCAGCGTATTATCGCCCCAGATGCATCCGCCGATCTGGAGGTAGTCCTGCAAGTTTTTGATCTCCTGGTCCGTCAGTTTGAAGTCCTTGTGTCCGGTGAAGAAAATAAAAGGCGGCTTTTTATCGAGCAGGTCGGGGCCACCGATGCTCAAGGGAGTCGGAACCACCGTGCCGGTAATATTGCCGTGGCTCCATTCGTTTATCTTGGCAACGAGATTCGGGAGACTCCCCGAGTCGATCTGTCCCGCCGTCATATGGACATTGCAACCCCAGTCGCCATTGGCGTAGGAGGCCAGGTATACCGGGAACGTGGCCTTGACGTTCCGGGGATCGCTGCCGGACTCAAGAATATTATTCCTATCCCGGCCCCAGCTCTGTTCCGTGGCCATGATTTTGCTCAGCCGAGCGGAAGAGATGGTATTCGGCTTTGACTCGACCTTTTGCGTCATCTTTTGATTCACCTCGACCGGCGTCGTCGACGGGGTGATATCCGGCATGGGAACGCTGAAGGTCGCCGTCGGGCTCGGCGAGGTAATCGTCGTCGTCGGCGTGGAGACGCTTTGTGTCGGCACCGGCATGGTCTGCGACGGCGGGGGCGGCGGAGGCGGAGGCGAGGAAGGCGGCAGATACGTCTTGGTAAAATCCTCCGTGGGCGGATGGAAGGCCGGGAAAATGACCCAGGTCGCGACCATGATAAAGACAATCAAATGAAGCAGCAGCGCGCCGAAAAAATATCCCGAGCGGGAAATTTTCTCGAACCACTGCTTCTTCTTGTCCGTGGATTGGTCAGCCATATTTCTCCTAATCGGGCGGCGTGCCGAAGGCCAGATTTTTGACATTAGCCGCGGCGCAGGCATTCAGCACATCCACCACCCGTTGATGGCGCGTGCTCCGCGTCGGGGTGACGACAACCGGCTGCTTGGCATTGGACGCGACGACTCCCTTGAGGCGATCCACCAACTGCGGCAACTCATGGTCGGTGGGCGAATCGATCGGCGCGCCGGAAACACTGACCTGCCCATCGACATCGATGCCAACCTGCACCGGCACATCTCCGCCCGGAGCCCCACCGGGCAATTGTGTGGTGAGGGACGCTTCGTGCTTCTGCGCTCCGGCCGAAACCATGAAGAAGAGCAGCAGCACGAACAGAATGTCCAACATCGGTGCGATCTGAAATCCGAATTCGCCTTCGCTTCCGCCTCCGCCTGCCATAAGTGTTCCTTAATTTGAAGCCGAACTGCCGGGGGCGGCAGCGGGAGCTTTGTTGTTACCGCCGCCGATCAGGACAGCGAAGGTTACCGTGCTGATGCCCGCGTTTCCGCAGGTGGTCATCAAGTCCGAGATATTACTATACTGCACATCCTTATCCGCGCGAATCACGACGAAAGCCGCCGGGTTTTGCCCGTGCTGGGAAGCCAGCACGCCCTGCATGGAATCGGCCGAGGGATAGTTCACGCCATCGAGTGAAAACTGCGCCACGCTGTTGACTGCGTCCCACGCGACATTGACGACGATCTGATTTTTAGTCTGCGATTTTTCAGCCGGCTTGGCATGCTTCGCGTCGGCCAGTTGCAGGTTCTTGTCCTTCTTCAGCACTTCGGTCGAGGTGATGGCCATGAAGAACAACATCAGCACGAGCAGCACATCGACCATCGGCGCGACCTGGAATTCCGGGTCGCCGTCCGTATCGATGCGCCGGCGCTTGCGCTGACGTTTGATCGCGTTGGAAGCCATGACGGGATGAACCGGTAATTTTTACGTGCCCCAATCCAGCACCGTGTGGCAGTTCGGACACGGTGAGGTGCCGACAGTGATGGGCGCGTTGCAGGAGGGACAATTCGTTGTGACATTGCGGGAAACCTTTTGCGAAACCCCGGAACGAATCTGCCGCGATTTGGCCGACTGCTCGGTCCCAAAGTTATCGCCGATGCGCACCCCGGCAAGCTGCTCGTAAGGGAGTTCATCCAGAAGGCGGTAAACCTGGGATTCGGCGTGAAGGATCGCGCCCTGGCCCCGCGCGCGCAACACGTAGAAGAAAATGAACGCAGGCACCGCGACGAGCAAGCCCGACATCGTGGCCACAAGCACCTCGCCGATTTTACCCGCAAGGAGCGCCGGATTGGAAATACCATTATCGCCCAAGGCCTTGAAGGCGCCGATCATGCCCCAGACCGTGCCGGTCAGCCCGATCATGGGCGAAACCACCCCGATCACGGACAGATAAGTCGTATTCGTCTTCAAATCGTTCGCCTCGCGCAGTGCCGTTTCCTCGACGATGAACTCGACGGCGTCCTTGCTCCGTCCGACCCTCTCCAAACCGTTGGCGAGCACATTGCTCAGGAAGCATTTGTTGGCCTTGCAGATGTTCCAGGCTTCCTGGTAATTACCGGCTTTGAAAGCCTCCTTGATACGGGCGATCAGCGCGGGAGGCGCCAGCTTGGCCGCCCGGAGAATCACGAAACCTTCCGCCGTAAACCAGACGAGACAGACCGAGGCGATCCCCAGAATGTACATGACAAAACCACCCTGGGCGAGCATGTCCGCGAGGGTCGTCGCCTTGGGCGGGGCGGCGGCGGGAGTGCCCGCGGCACCGGCATCCGCGCCGGGGGCGGCAGCGGCTCCACCCGCAGGGGCGGCGGCGGCGGGCGCGTCCTGCGCTGGCAGCGGATTGACAAGGAGAGATGCGGCCAGCAACGCGAGGGCAAGCAGACCGGTTTTCAGCAGGGTGGATCGAATGGAGGGCATAATCGAATGGGTGATCTAAGGGGCGGGCAGTTACGTGGTTGAGGTAAAAAACTATTCGATGCCAAGTCCCGGATTTTTATCCAGCAGATCCTTGGCGTAGTGGTCGGCCTCGGTCACGAGGTTCGGATCCTGATAAAACATCGTTTTGACGGTCAGGAAAGCTTCCAGGGCCTGCTGTGGTTTCTTTTGCGCCACCAATACCCGCCCATAAACCAGAAACGCCTTGGCATAAGTCTCCCCTTCCTTGGGTGAAGGAGCGATGTTCTTGTTGGCCGCATCGACAATCGGCTGCACGATCGTGAGCGCTTCGTCGACCTTACCCGAGTTGAGGCTCACCTCAGCCTTGCTCGCCTTGGCCACGTTTTCGTACGCGCTGCCCGGATACAACTCACTGATCTTATTATAAACCGCGAGCGCCTTGTCCAACTGGCCCACCTGCGAGTAGGCGTCGCCGAGTTGCGCCATGGCGTTGACGACCCAGCCTGCGGGCAAACCGGCAAATTGTTTCACCTGGGGTTCCAGGGCGGCGATGATAACCCCGGGCGCTGTACCCGGGGCCTGGACCTTGGTCACATCCGCCGGCACCGCCATATTGATTGATTTAATGTCGGTGATCGTTATGGGGAATTTGGCGATGCCTCCGTTGGAGGTGTGAGTCTCGATCATAACCTGGCCGCCCGAAGCACTGACAATGGTCCCATTAACCGTGGTGCCATCCGTTTTTACGATCTGATCATCCGCAACTGCGCGAAGTACCAGAAGGATAAAGGCTAGCGCAATCGCCGCGACTGGAGCGACCCGTCGGCGAGAAAATAAGAAGCCAATCACCATTAAGGCAATTTAGCACCATTTGTCGTCGCGCCGTCAATGGAAACGCAACTTATTCGGAAAAAAATTGTTTAAACCCATCGCCTTGGACTTGAGATGCACCTATTAAATTAGAAGTCCTATGATTCTCGTTACAGGCGGCACCGGATTTGTGGGACGCGAAGTGGTCGGACAACTTCTTGCCCTCGGCTATCAGGTGCGACTCCTGACCCGACACCCCGAACGAGGAATCCCTTTCGCGGCCCATCCGCGGCTCAAACTCATCCGGGGCGACGCCCTCCAGCCCGATACGCTTCCCGCCGCCATGATCGGCGTACAGGCTGTCATCCACCTCATCGGCATCATTACGGAAACCTCGCATGTCACCTACGAACAGGCCCATACCGAGGCCACGCGCAACGTCCTCGCCGCCGCGCGACAGGCAGGCGTCACCCGCTGGATCCAGATGAGCGCCATCGGCACCCGCCCCTTCGCCCGCTCGCGCTACCACCTCACCAAATGGCAGGCCGAAACGCTCGTCCGCCAAAGCGGGCTCGATTGGACGATCTTCCGCCCCTCGCTCATCTATGGCCACAACGAGCACGACCGCCTGCTCAACCTCCTGAGGCGCATGCTCTCCTGGCCGCTCGATGTCCTCACGCTCTACTCTTTTCCCCTGCTCGACGGCGGCGCCCAGCTCATCCAGCCCGTCAGCGTCCGCGAAGTCGCCCATTGTTTCGCCCTCGCCCCCGCGAAAAAAGCCGCCGTCGGCCAAACCTACGACCTCGTCGGACCGGTCGCCTTTTCCTGGCGCGAAATGGTCTTCAAAATCCTCCACGCGATGGGACGCCAGGGCCTCTACGAGGAAATCCCGCTCCTGCTCCTCCTGCGCAAACTTCTCTGGCTCGCGACGCTTCTTCTCCCCTTCCTCCTCATCGCCGGCGTGGTGGAAAAAACGTTCAGCTTCGCCGTCGCGGAAGCGGGGGCGGGCCTGTGGGTCGCGCTCCTCATCACCACCATCCGTTGGCGAAAAGTCATCGTCTTCAACATCCCCGGCGAACCGCTCATCCTCGCCAGCGAAGCGCTCAACCCCTTCGCGCCCCGCGAACTTCAAGCCAGCGAAGTCCTGAAAATGGCTGTCGAAGACAACACCGGTGATCCCCTCCCCGCCGCCAAAACCTTCGCCTACAGCCCCGAAACCTTCGAGCAGGGTCTGGCCAAAATTTTGTAGCCGCGCTCGTAAGAGGCGGTCCCCTTCCCCGCCTCCCCAATCTTGTAAATCTTGTTAATCCTGTCCGAAAAATTCCGTTAATTCCGTCAAATCCCCCAAGCTCGTTTGTTACAAACGTGTGGCGGCGTCCAGTATACTTGCCCGAAGGCAACGAGAGCTTTATTTTCCCGCGTTTCCGGGCATCCTCATCTGCCCTCCTCTATGTCTTCCCACGCCTCTCGCTCCGCCCTCTTTTACTTCGCCCTGCTCCTCGGCATGGGAATCCTCGCGCACGCCGGAACCAATTCCGACACCGCCTACACCGACCCCGGCAAAGCCGATTTCGATACTGTCCTCCAACTCCTCAACCCCTACGGCTCCTGGTCGAAAATCGACGGAAAATGGGCCTACACCCCCGCCGATCACCTCGCTCCCTATACCGATGGCCGTTGGATTTACACCGAGTACGGCTGGTGCTGGAAGGGCCGTTTGCCCCATAGCTGGGCCACGGAACATTACGGCTACTGGAAGCGCGCCGCGAACAAGGTCTGGTCCTGGTATCCCGGCCCTTACTGGCTCCCCCAGATCGTCGAGATTCGCGCTACAGACAAGTATATCGGCTGGCGCAGCGCGGAGGTCGACAACTCCGGCAACTTCGCGGAACCGCCGATTGACCGCTACAGCAAGACCGACGAGTGGACCTTCGTCACCCTCGCCCAATTCGCCAACCCCATCACGCCCAAAATCATCGCCCCGCTCGACACAGCCAAAATCCAGCTCGAGGACTCCACCGATTGCCGCCACACTTACCTCACCTATCGCGAAATCGACCGGCCCGGCCCGCATCCCGCCGACTTCGCCGATCTCAGCAAGGACGGCGGACTGCTCGCGCCGAAAACCTTGCACGACGAAGCCTCGCTTCTGCCTCCTGCTCCCGTCACGCCGATCACCAATTCCCCCGCGGCCAAAATGACCGGGACCAATGCGCCAGCCCTGCTCGGCGCCCCGATCGACCCCGCCGCCGACACCCGCAAGGTGAAATACTGGATCACGATGAGCCTGCCCACCTTCTGGACTCCGCTCCCGCCCGACGCCAAACCGGACCAAGTCTATATCTACCGCCCCGATTTCTACCAGGACCAGGACGGCATCGCGCGGCGAATCACGCTTTGGTTCAACCCCCAAACCCGGACCACCCTCAAGGAGTTGCTCGGAACCAATCCGGGCACCAAAACCAATGCCGAGGCCACGTCAGGAATTCCCGCCACGCCCGCCGCACCCGAGTCGGCCAAGGCCCACGACCCCTTCCGCAGCCCGTTCGAAGATTCCTTTCATCCCAGCAGCACGGCGCACGGCACCAATTCATCCACCAAAGCTCCCGCCCCCGCCGGAACCAACGCCGCCCCGGTGAATCAGAATTAGCGCGCTCTTCTGTAGCGGCGGTCTATGACCGCCGATGACGAGACGAGAAGCATGGAAGGCAATCGGCGGTCATAGACCGCCGCTACAAATGGACAGCTAGCTAAACCGACTTCGGCGGCGACACCATCGAGGTCGAAGGCGCAGTCGTAATCGCCGACGCGGAAGTCCCGCGGCCATCATGGGCCGTAATCACGCGCGCGCCCTGGCGCCGGGTGAAAAACGCCCAGACCCAGCGGATCACCACCGTCAGCTTGTTGGTGAAACCGACCAAAAAGAGAATGTGCACCCCCAGCCACGCCATCCACGCGAGAAAGCCGCTGAATTTCAACGGTCCGATCATCGCCACGGCGCGGGAATGGCCGATCGTCGCCATCGTGCCCTTGTCCCAATACTTGAACGGATCGCGCTGATCGGGGCGCATGTTGGTGTCGGCCAATTCCGTCTCGATGGTCTTGGCCACATACTGCCCCATCTGGATCGCGGCGGGCGAAACTCCGGGCACCGGCGTGCCGTCCTTGTTCAGGATGAACGCAATGTCACCAACGGCGAACGTCTCGGGAAAACCGGGAATGCTCAGGTCGGGATTCACCTTGATGCGTCCCGCGCGATCGATATCGACGCCGAGCGTACGCGTGATCGGGTTCGCGCCCACGCCGGCCGCCCAGACGATGGAAGCCGCGCCGAGCGTCTCCAGCGCCTCCGGCTTTTCCTTGTGCGAAACCACCACGGTCTCGCCCTTGATATCCTTCACCATCGTATTCAGCCGCACTTCCACGCCGATATCTTCGAGCTGGCGCTGGGCGCTGGCGGACAAATCGCGCGGCAAATGCATCAGGATGCGGTCGGCGGCCTCGATCAAAATCACCCGCACCTTCGTCGGATCGATCTTGCGGAAATCATGACGCATCACGAAACGGCCCAGCTCCTTGCAGGCACCCGCCAGTTCCACCCCCGTCGGCCCGCCGCCCACGATGATGATCGTCATCAACTTCTTCACTTCCTCGGGATCTTCGCTCAACTCGGCCTTTTCAAAGGCGAAAAGAATCTCGCGGCGGATGCGCAGCGCGTCGTTGATCGACTTCAGCCCCGGCGCGTGCTCGGCCCACTCGGGATGACCGAAGTAACTCGTGACGCCGCCCAGCGCGATGACAAGATAATCGTAAGTGAGGCTCCGGTCCGACATGATCACCGTGCGCGTCTTGAGATCAATCGCCTCGACCTTGCCCAGGTGCACGCAAAGATTTTCCTGGTCGCTGAGAATCGAGCGCAAAGGCTTCGCGATTTCCACCGCCGAAAGGCTCGCCGTCGCCACCTGATAAAGCAGCGGCTGGAACAAGTGATGATTCTGCCGGTCAATCAGCGTGATGCGCGCCGTCGTATTGCGCAGCGACTTGGCCAGGTTCAGGCCGCCGAACCCACCGCCCAGAATGACGATATGAGGATTGTTCCGATTAATCGGTCGTGTCGCGGCGGAATCGCTCGCAGTGGCAGGTGATGGGGCGGTAGCAGTTGCAGACATGCGGCGAAACTATACACACCCCACAGGCAATGGCAAACGCCTTCAGTCCCTCAAGCCGCCCTAAAAGGAAAGCGCCCTCATCCGCACAAAAAACAGCAATCGCACCTTCATGGTAGCCGCCGCACGCCGGGCGGCGGTGCCTTCCGCAAGCCAGAGGCTTGCCAGCACCCTAGCCGGTGGTTGAGCGTAGCGACACCACCGGTACTTTGCCGCCATAAGGCCTCACCCCGGAGGGGTGACAGAATGTGTGTCACCCCTCCGGGGTGAAGGATTTTCAGATCACGTTTCCGGTGGTGTCGCCCGCTGACGCGGGCTCAACCACCGGCTAGGGTGCTGGCATCCTTTCAGGATGGCTTCTCCATCCATTTGGAACTTGGAAGAACTGATTGCCCATCTCGCCTAGGTGAGTTTTAGTGCGGGATGGAGTTTCTCGTAATGCGAACTGACGGGCGATGGTTCGACCTTACTAAAGCGCAGTTCGCTGAAGCGTTTTTACCCACCTCTTATCAGTCCAAGCCGATTGAAGGATGGGGTGACTACTGTATCGAAGTTGGAGGTTGTCCAATTTCTTTCTCCTACGAAGACCCAGGCATCCAAATTTGTTTTGAGAAGACTACATTTTCCGAAGACGAGGCGTTAAAAATTGTTGGCGAGATAGCCGACAATATTTTCAAAGTTACCCAACAGAAGGCTCGCGTCATTCCAATTTGATCCATTTGTCAGATTCAAACTGTGCCACTACTCCTTCCTGCACCCTCTTTACGCGCGCCCATCCTTCGGCTAGTCTTTAATTTCTGTGAGCCTCTTTGATTTTGCGGGAGGAGAAAATCCCATGAACGAACCAGCGCCGCGCCGGCCCGGCGGACGGATGGCCTCGCGCCCGCTCCACTTCATCTGGCTCGCGGACGGCTCCGGCTCCATGCGCGTCGAGGGCAAGATCCAGGCGCTCAACCATGCCATCCGCGAGGCCATTCCCCATATGCGCGCCGCCGCGCTCGACAACCCCCACGCCGCGGTTTTCGTCAACGCCATCCGCTTTGCCGACAAGGCGCAGTGGATGGGCGAAAAGCTGACACCCGTTTCCGAATTCCGGTGGACGGACATCGAGGCCAACGGAGCCACTGCGATGGGCGAGGCGCTTGCATTAGTCAGCGGTGCCCTGCAACCGCCGCTTATGACCGACCGCGCCCTCCCGCCCGTCCTCGCCCTCGTCACCGACGGCCTGCCCACCGACGATTTTCAGGCCGGCCTCAACCATCTCATGTCCAAGCCGTGGGGGCGTCAGGCACTGCGCATCGTCGTCGCCATCGGGGAGGATTCCGCCTCCAACGAAGCGCAGGATATCTTCCGCGCCTTCATGGCCAACGACGCCCTGAGGCCCTTTCACGCCAACAACCCGGAAGCCCTCGCCGAGCAGATTCGCTGGGTCTCCACCGTCGTGCTGCAATCGGTCTCCTCCCCGGCGGGCCACACGCCCGATCCGGCCACGGGCGCCACCGCCGCGGGTTGGACGGCATCCCTTCCCCTCCTGACCGGGACCAATGCGACGGGACCGGACGAGGCTGACGTATGGTGATGTCGTTGCGCTGGACGGCGCTGAGCGCCAGTGTGCAGGGAGCTTCGCATGAGCATCGCGGCCAGGGCAACCAGGACGCCGTGCGCCTGAATAATCCGTCCGGCCTCGACGACACCGTCATCCTCGCCATTGCCGACGGCCACGGCAGCGCCCGCAGTTTTCGCAGCGCTCGCGGTTCGGCGATGGCGGCCGAGTGCGCCTTGCACGAACTGCGTCGTTTCATCCGGCAACTCGGTCCCGACGCCCCGCTCAGCCGCGTGCGGTACCAAGCGAAAAATCGCTGGCCGAAGGCGGTCATCACGGCCTGGAAAAGCGCCGTGCGGGCCGACCTCGCCGCCCACCCCTTTACCCAGATGGAATTTGCCGCCTTTCCGGAACCGCCCCCCGTGGTCAAGCCGGGCAAGGAACTGCCCATCACCGCTTACCTCGCTTACGGCGCGACCCTCATCACCGTGGCCATCACCCGCCACTTCATCCTCTACTCCCAGTTGGGCGACGGCGACATCCTCACCGTGCAGCCCAACGGCGTCGTTTCGCGCCCCTTGCCCAAACGGCACGAGTTCCAGGCCAACCAGACCGTCTCGCTCTGCTCCCACCACGCCTGGAACGAATTTCAAATCCGGGTCGATGCCCTGCGCGGCCCCACGCCCGCCCTCATCATGCTTTCCACCGACGGCTATGCCAATTGCTTCGGCCGGGACGAGGACTTCTTCAAGGTCGGCGGTGACTTCCTCACTTACCTTCGCCATGAGGGCTCCGCCTTCGTCCAGGGAAAATTGGAGTCCTGGCTCCGTCAATCCTCGCACGACGGCAGCGGGGATGATATTACCGTGGGGTTGGCGGTGCGCGCCAACGCCTTTCCTTTTTCGGCGGGAAACGGCGCAAATTCGATCTAGGCCCATCCTCCCTCTCCCATGAACACCTTTCGTCCGGGACAAACCGTTTGGCTGGAACTCGCGGGGGAACGTTGCGAAATCAGGGAACTCATCGGTTCCGGCGGACAGGGCCAGGTCTACCACACCTCCGTCGATGGACAGGACTGCGCCCTCAAGTGGTACTTCCCCCATAGCGCCACCGACCACCAACGCGCCGCCATAGAGCGCCTTGTCCACAAAGGCCCGCCCAACGACCGCTTCCTCTGGCCGCTCGACATCGCCGTCTGCCAGGGCATCCCCGGCTTCGGCTACCTCATGCCGCTGCGCGAACACCGCTTCCGGGGCATGGCCGAGCTCATGAGCCGCGTCGTCGATCCCACCTTCCGCACGCTCACCAACATGGCCCTCGAATTGGCCGACAGCTTTCTGCGGCTCCATTCCCTCGGCTTTTGCTACAGCGACATCTCCTTCGGCAATATCTTCTTCGATCCCGTCACCGGCGAAATTTCCATCTGTGATAACGACAACGTCGCCGTCGACGGCGAGGGCCAAAGCGACGTCCTCGGCACGCCCCGTTTCATGGCTCCCGAGATCGTCCGCGAGGAAACCCGCCCCAACATCGGCACCGATCTCTATTCCCTCGCCGTCATCCTTTTCTACATGTTCATGGTCCACCATCCCCTCGAAGGCCGCCGCGAAAGGGAGGTCAACTGCCTCGACCTGCCTGCGATGAAAAAACTCTACGGCACCGACGCCCTCTTCATCTTCGACCCCAAGCACGGCGCCAACCGTCCCGTCGCCGGCGTCCACAACAACGCCACCCTCTTCTGGAATCTTTACCCCGGCTACATCCGCGACATCTTCACCCGCGCCTTCACCGAAGGCCTGCGCGACCCCGGCGCCCGCGTGCGCGAAAGCGAATGGCGCACCGCCTTCACCCGGATGCGCGACCAGATCTTTTATTGCCATCATTGCGGCGCCGAGAATTTCCTCGCCGACGAGGGCGACCAGCCGATCCCGCTCGTGCAACAAGCCTGCTGGTTCTGCCACGAAGTCCCCGCTCCGCCCATGCGCCTCATCCTGGGACGCCACTCCCTCGTCCTCAACCAGGACACCCTCCTTTACGCCCATCACCTCGACGCCAACCGCCGCAACGACTACTCCGAGGTCATGGCCGAAATGGTCCCCCACCCGACGCGCCCCGAAATCTGGGGCCTGAAAAACGTCACCGGCCAGACCTGGACCACCGTCCCGCCATCCGGCGCTCCCCTCGTCGAGGTGCCCTCCGGCCGCTCCGTCTCCCTCGTGCCCGGCCTGCGCATCCGTTTCGGAACAGCGGAAGGCACCGTTCTATGATACTTTCCTTACTCGCATAGGCCCCATAACCCCACCTCCCCATGAACGCCTTCAACCACATCGCCCTCAACTGCTCCGACCTCGCCGCGCAGGAAGCCTTTTACACCAAACATTTCGGCTTCAAGCGATCCCGCACCTTCCATAAGGGCGAACCCAATGAATTTTTCATGCTCAAGCTCGGATCGATGCGCCTCGAACTATTCCCCACCGATAGGGAAAAAACCGTGGCCATGCAGGGCGGCGAACAACCGATCGGATTCAAGCATCTCGCCTTCGACGTCCCGAAACTCGAACCGATCCTCGAAGCCCTCGTCGCCGAAGGCATCGAGCCCGATCCCATCATCGAGCTTCCTGATCTGGCCCCCGGCTTTCGCATCGTTTTCTTCCGCGACCCCGAGGGCAATATCCTCGAACTCATGGAAGGCTACCGCGATGAAGAGTAAGCGCTTGCTAACGCCTCATCGCCCACATCTCTGTGCAGTCGGGATTCGTCGGAAACTCGCGACCTACTGCCGAAGGCACGGCATCACGCAACTTGAGATTTTCGGCTCGGCGGCGCGCGGGGAATCTACGCGGCGCAGGAAGGTTGATCTGATCGCGACGTTTCAGTCTAATCCTGGTCTCAGTTTTTTCGCAATGGATGAAGAGATGGGCGAGATTTTAGGCGTTCCGGTACATCTGCTGACACGGGAGTCTGTCGAAACGATGTCTAACCCCTATCGTCAGCAATCGATTCTGGCCGACGCGCGCGTCATCTATCAACCTAAGACCTCTACGAAACCCGTTCTCTGAGCAATCCGTCATCCTGAGCTTGTCGAAGGATCAGTTCAGTTGTAGCGGCGGTCTATGACCGCCGGGTAGCCGTCGCACTCCGTGCGACGGTGCAGCTTCGGGTGGCCCGGACTACTTGTTGTCCGGGTGCGCGAACGCGGCATCGCGAGCGCACAGGAAGCTGTCTTTTACAACCGAGAAGACTAAAGTCCAAACAACATCATCATGTCCGCCAATTCTGAATTATTTATCGCGCGACTACACGCCCTTACCGATGTCGATACCGACGATTACTTGGTAAGCCGATTGTACGAACTCTGTGCATTGGTCGAAAACGATCCCGATTCGTCTTCGGTCATTCCGTACATTTTTGCCTTTTTCGAAGCTCATCCCGAAGCAGATTTTGGAGCACCGGGGCCCTTGGTTCACTTTCTGGAAACGCGACCCGATTATGAAGAACATCTGATTGAATCGGTCGTAAGAAAACCTATCGGACCAACCGTCAGGATGGTTAATGCGATTCTTAACAGCCAAATTCCGTTGGGAAAGCGAACCGCGTTATTAGATCTACTTCGATCCGTCGAAACAAATCCCCAAGGCGATGAACTCGCGCGAGATCAAGCTGAACATTACATCACTTACCAAGCAGGTCGGCGACGGCCTTAGACCGCCGCTACATTTGCAGCCATTTTGATTGTCCCCTCCCGCAGCCGCGCGTAGGTTTATCTCCTGCGTTCCTGCGCTTACGTTTATGCACAACCGCCTCTCCCTTTCCCGCGAAAGCTTTCGCGAACTCGCCCGCCGCGGCAACCTCATCCCGGTCTATCGCGAGATCATTGCCGACATGGAGACGCCCGTGTCAGCCTTCCACAAGATCGACACAGGCGACCACTCCTTCCTGTTTGAGTCGGTCGAAAAGGGCAACAAATTCGCGCGCTACTCCTTTCTCGGCGCCAGCCCGCACCTCATCTTCAAAGCTCACGGCAAAAACATCACCCTGCGCGAAGGCGCCGAGCAGCGTGAGTACGTCATCACGCACGACCCCCTCCGCGAACTCGAGCACCTCATGGCCGGCTACCGCCCCGTCACCATGCCCGACCTGCCGCTCTTCTCCGGCGGCGCGGTCGGCTACCTCGGCTTCGAGGCCATCACACAATTTGAGCCCACCGTCCCCCGCGCGAAAAAGGACGACCTCGACGTGCCCGATGCCTATTTCTTCGTCACCGACACCCTCCTCATCTTCGACCACCTCGAGCGCCGCATCAAAATCGTCGCCAACGCCCACGTCTCCGACCCGACCCACGCCGACGCCGCCTATGACGAGGCCGTCGCCAAGATCGAGGACCTCGAATCCCGCCTCGCCCGCGCCGTGCTCGGCAAGCTCCTCCCCGTCTTCACCGACGTCCAGCCGCTTGAGCCCGCCATCAACATGACCCGCGACCAGTACGTCAAAATGACCGAGGCTATGCAGGAATACATCCGCGCCGGGGACATCTTCCAGGTCGTCCCGTCGCAGCGCTTCGAAGTCCCCTTCGACGCCTCACCCATCGATCTCTACCGCGCCTTGCGCCTCATCAATCCCTCGCCCTACATGTTCTGCCTCAAGCTCCAAGGCATGGCCATCGTCGGCGCGTCGCCGGAACTCCATGTCCGCTGCGAAGAGGGCAAAGTCCAGATCCGCCCCATCGCCGGAACGCGTCCGCGCGGCCAGACCCCCGAGGAGGACGATCGCCTCACCGCCGAACTTCTCGCCGATCCCAAGGAACGCGCCGAGCACGTCATGCTCGTCGACCTCGCCCGCAACGACGTCGGCCGCGTCTGCAAATTCAACACCGTGCGCCTCACCGACTTCATGATCACCGAGCGCTACTCGCACGTCATGCACATCGTCTCCAACGTCGAGGGCGAACTCAACCCCGGCCACTCCGCCTACGACGTCATGCGCGCCACCTTCCCCGCCGGGACCGTCAGCGGCTCGCCCAAAATTCGCGCCATGCAGATCATCGCCGACATGGAACCGACCTGTCGCGGCACCTACGCCGGCGCGGTCGGCTACTTCGGCTTCTCCGGCAACCTCGATTCGTGCATCGCCATCCGCACCGTCCTCCTCAAGAACGGCAAAGCCTTTCTCCAGGCCGGCGGCGGCCTCGTCGCGGACTCCACCCCCCTCGGCGAATACGAGGAATCCCTCAACAAAGCCAAGGCCGGCCTAAAAGCCCTCGCCATGGCGAAGCTTTTCTAATTTTCACGAAATACTGGGATCTGGCATCAATGGAACACCTCGAAGATTTGATCAGAGCTTCTATTGACAGAATAAATGACGAGAAAATCGATGTGTACTCATATGCCATTTATTTTGATCACGAATCAAAACGAAGACTGTCAGTTTGCATCGACACCAAAGACAACTCAAAATTGGCTGTAGCTAAGAGCAACAAGTTTACGGAGAAATATTTTGCGAAATTTCTAAACGAGAATGACTCTGATTCCATCGTTAACTTTTCAGTGAATTCTGGACGCAACTACTCATTGGGTAATTTTAAGTACGTGAACATCACTTCATTTGAACACGATAAAGACGTCGATTATTCCAACACGCTCATCTTGCGCGCCATCAAAACAATCGTTTCGCGTCAGGATGAAATCACGAAATTCTCGACGAACCCAGAACAAGTCTTGTTTAGTTGCTCTACCAAGGAGGATGAATATGGAGTATCGTGGTTTAAGATTACTGTTACACCGTAGCTGTGCTTCTCATCATCCCAGAACAGCGATATCAAAAGGGCCAAGGAACTTTGGAAAATCTATCTGAAGGATAACCCATGAAAAAAAGTGGTAAAAGTTACGGCGTTCCACTCGAGGAAATACTTCTGCGCGAGTGGAAAGACCCCAAGCGCGCAAAGTTGGCTATTGAGGTGGCTTTGGAGGAATTCAGGGAGGATAATGACGTGGATGCCTTGCTCAACGTCTTGCGGCTGGTCGCGAAGGCCCAAGGAGGTCTTGCCCAACTCGCGCGCAAGGCCTCGGTCAGCCGACAAGCACTTCACGAAGCCCTATCATCCAAAGGGAACCCGCGTCTGCGAACGTTCAAAAACGTAATCGAGAGTCTCGGCCTCCGTATCTCGATCGAGCCGTTGAAATCCCGCGTTAAGCTCGCTCGCGCAGCGTGAAATTTGGTTAATTTGGAAAAATTTAGTAATTTGGTCCTGCCTCCCTCCCCCCATGCTCCTCATCATCGATAACTACGACTCGTTCACCTACAACCTCGTCCAATACTTCGGCGAGCTCGGCGCGGAACCGCTCGTCAAGCGCAACGACGAAATCAGCGTCGCCGAAATCGAGGCGCTCAAGCCCGAGGCCATCGTCATCTCGCCCGGCCCCTGCACGCCGAAGGAAGCCGGCATCTCCAACGACGTCATTAAAAAGATTGGCCCGCATCTGCCCATCCTCGGCGTCTGCCTGGGCCACCAGTGCATGGGCTACGTCTACGGCGGCAACGTCGTCCGCGCCCCGCGCCTCATGCACGGCAAAACCTCCCCCATCCTCCACGACAGCACCGGCGTCTTCGCCGGCGTGCCCAGCCCCTTCGAGGCCACCCGTTACCACTCCCTCATCATCGATCCGCCCTCCGTCCCCGACGTCCTCCTCGTCAACGCCCGCACCGCCGAGGGCGAAATCATGGGCGTGCGCCATCGCGACCACCCCACCCACGGCGTCCAGTTCCATCCCGAGTCGATCCTCACCCGCCACGGCAAGGACCTCCTCAAAAATTTCCTCCGCATCACCAGCGACTTCCACGCAAAGGCGCAAGCTGCCTGAAGTTGACGGAATAACGGAATGACGGAATTTTTTGATAGGATTAATAAGATTAAAATGATTTTAAAGGCAACTGCGGCTTTCTTCGCCAATCCTATTAATCCTCTTAATCCCATCCAAACTTCCCCTTCCCCCATTTCGTTAATTTGGAAAAATTTGGTAATTTGGTCCTCCATCCCGTCCCCATGAAACACCTCCTCCATAACCCCGTCTACAAGATGGCCTGCGACCAGTTCGACGCCGTGGCCGATTTCATGAACATCCCGGAGCCCCTGCGCGAGCGCACCAAGCTCCCCAAGCGCCTCGTCACCGTCTCCATCCCCGTCCGCATGGACTCCGGCGAAGTGCGCGTCTTCGAAGGTCACCGCGTCCAGCATCATCTCACCCTCGGCCCCACCAAGGGCGGCCTCCGCTATCACCCCGCCGTTGAAATCGGCGAAGTCGCCGCGCTCGCCATGTGGATGAGCTGGAAATGCGCCCTCGCCGACCTCCCCTACGGCGGCGCGAAAGGCGGCGTCGCCATCGATCCCCGCAAATTCTCCGTCGGCGAACTCGAACGCGTCACCCGCCGCTACACCAGCGAAATGATCCCCTTCATCAGCCCGCAAACCGACGTCATGGCGCCCGACATGGGCACCAACGAACAGACCATGGCCTGGATCATGGACACCTACTCCCACCAAATCGGCCACGCCGTCCCCAGCATCGTCACCGGCAAACCCGTCAGCATCGGCGGCTCGCTCGGCCGCAAGGAAGCCACCGGACGCGGCGTCGCCTTCCTCGCCAACCGCGTCATGGACCTCCTCAAGCTCCCGGAAGACAGCCGCGTCATCGTCCAGGGCTTTGGCAACGTCGGCAGTTACGCCGCGACGGGCATGGCCAAGTACGGCGCCCGCATCGTCGGCGTCAGCGACGTCAGCGGTGGCGTCTATAACCCGAAGGGCCTCGATTTCCAGGCGCTTGAGGACCACGTCAAACGCACCGGCAGCATCGCCGGCTTCCACGGCGGAGACCGCATCTCCAACGAGCACCTCCTCATCCAGCCCTGCGAAATCCTCATCCCCGCCGCCATGGACCGCGTCATCACCGCCAAGAACGCCGGACAGCTCCAGTGCCGCATCCTCGCCGAGGGCGCCAACGGCCCCACCACCGTCGAGGCCGACGCCATTCTCCGCCAGCGTCCCGAAATCTTCGTCATCCCCGACATCCTCTGCAACTCCGGCGGCGTCATCGTCAGCTACTTCGAATGGGTCCAGGACCTCCAAAGCTTCTTCTGGGCCGAAACCGAAATCTTCGACAAGCTCTACCGCATTCTCGGCCGAACGCTCGACACCGTCCTCAAAGAGGCAAAGAAACATAACATCGACAACCGCACCGCCGCGCTCTCCCTCGGTATCCAAAAAGTCGTCGACGGCAAAGCCATCCGCGGCCTCTTCCCTTAAGCTCATTTAGACAGGATTAACAAGATTTACATGATTTTTGAGGAGGGCTTTCTTTAAGAAATTCATCATGAACCTTTTCATGTTCCTCATGTCTAAAATCAGTCTGCCTTCCAATCCTGTAAATCTTGTTAATCCTGTCAAAAAATTCCCCTCCATCAGCCTTCATGTCCCTCCTGTCTAAATTCCCCTCAGTAATTCCGTCATTCCGTTATTCCGTCAAAAATTCTTCCCCCATGTTTTCCTGTCAAAAATTCGGTTGGCTCATCCTGACTCTGCTGCTCGCCTTGGCTGGCCTCGCCCCCGCCCAAACCGCCGAGCCTCCCGACAAGCCCACCAGCCGCATGATCACCCTCAGCGACTTCGGCGCGGAAGACCTCGCTTATCTTGCCATCCCGACCACGCCGCCCTCCCTCGGCGTCGTCCTCGTCCCCGACGCCTACGGCCTCGACGATTCCACCAAGGCCGAGGCCGACCGCCTGGCCGCACTCGGCTACCTCGTCGTCGCGGTCGATATCTACAACGGCAAACAAACCACCGACCCCGGCGACCTCGCCAACTTGATCGCCAACCTCAACGCCGCCACCGTCATGAAAACCCTCGGCGCCGGCATCCGCTTCTTCCATGAAAGCCCGAAGTTCCGCGTCGATCACGTCGTCGCCATGGGCTGGGGCACCGGGGCCACCTACGTCTTTCAGGCCGCGCGCGAAAACAAGCTCCTCGACGGCGCCATCACCTTCTACGGCCCGGTCATCACCGCCGATCACGTGCTCGGGAAATTTCAGGCGCCCCTCTGCGCCGTCTACCCCGAAAAGGACGCCGTCGCCACGCACGAAACCGTCCTCAATTTCCAGCAGCGCATGAAAGACGCCGGCAACGACTGCGAAGCCTGGTTCATCGCCGCAGGCCCCGGCTGGTCCAACCCCAAAAGCAAGACCTACAGCCCCGTCGAGGACAAGGAAGCCTGGAAAGTCGCCATCCCCTTCATCATCCGCATCGGCGCCGAACCCGTAAAACCCAAGGACACCATCCTCGACAAAGCCAAAGACAAAATCGAAAGCATCTTTAAGTAGGCCGAACTGCGCTGAGTTTTAGATAGGATTAATAAGATTAAAATGATTTCAAAGGCAGATCGCTTCTCCTTCCGCCAATCCTATTAATCATATTAATCCTATCCAATTTCCCCCTTCATCAGCCCTGCCTTCCAATCCTGTTAATCTTGTTAATCCTGTCTAAAAAAAGTTTAAGTAAGCCATGACCTCCTGGCGCCTCCTCATCCACGGCCCCGCCTCCCCCGCGCGAAACATGGCCATCGACGAGGCGCTCCTGCGCGAAGTCCGCGAGCCCGTCCTGCGCATCTACGAGTGGAACGTCCCCGCCGTCAGCCTCGGCTATTTCCAGCCCGCCGCGCTCGCGAAGGAACGCCCCTTCATCCGCCGTTACACCGGCGGCGGCCTCGTCGATCATGCCCACGACGTTACCTATACCCTCGTTCTGCCCCGCGCCCATCCGTGGATGGAACTCTCCGCTCCCGAAAGCTATTGCCACATCCATCGCGGCGTCCAGGCCGCCCTCGCCGCCTGCGGAATCGAAAGCGAACTCACGCCCCAGGCACACGCCGTCGAATCGGAAGCCTGCTTCCAGAAACCCGTCCGCTTCGACATCGTCTCCGGCATTGAAAAACTCAGCGGCGCCGCCCAACGCCGCACCCGCGAAGGCCTCCTCCACCAAGGCAGCATCCTCCTGCCCGATCCCGCCAGAAATGCCACCCTCCGCGCCGCATTCGCCGCCGCTTTCTCCACCCGCCTCGAACTCATCGCCACTCCCGGCGACCTCACCCCCGCCGAAGCCTCCCGAGCCGCCGATCTCGACCGCGACCGCTACGCCACCGAAGCCTGGAACCGCCTGCGATAGCCAGCCATTTTTGACGGAATTAACGGAATTTTCACCAAATTTACGGAATATTTCCGGCTAGGGACCACTGAGTCACGGGTTTGATTTTCGCAACTCCAGTCCTTCGTTAATTTGGAAGTAATTCCGTTAATTCCGTCAAAATCAGCCTGCAAAATAACCGCATTACTTGTTGTGAAAAAATAACCTTTTCGGCTAGGATTATCTGCTTATGGCAGACACCAAAAAAGCCGTCACTTCCGAAGGCGGCGACGAAGTTCTTCAATTCGATTCCAGCGTCAGTGAAGGCAGTTACGACGCCTCGAAATTAGGCAAGTTGGAGGGCCTTGAAGCGGTCCGCAAAAAGCCCGGCATGTACATCGGCGGCACCGACGAACGCGCGCTGCACCATTGCATCTCCGAGGTGCTCGATAATTCCATCGACGAACACCTCGCCGGCTACGGCAAGAAAATCGAAGTCACCGTCCACGTCGACGGCTCCATTTCCATCCGCGACGAAGGCCGCGGCATCCCCGTCGATATCCACCCCACCTACAAGATTCCCGGTGTCGAAATGGTCCTCACCACGCTCCACTCCGGCGGCAAGTACGGCCAGGGCGGCTACATCTTTTCCGGCGGCACCCACGGCGTCGGTGCCAAGTGCGTCAACGCCGTCTCCGAATGGTTCGAAGTCGAAGTCTCCCGCGACGGCAAAGTCTACCACATGGAGTTTCAGCAGGGCAAAACGACCAAGAAGCTCGACGTCATCGGCAAAAGCAAAAACACCGGCACGCTCATCACCTTCAAGCCCGATCCTGAAATCTTCAAGGACACCATCGAGTTCAAGAAAGAACTCGTCGTCGGTCGCCTGCGCGAACTCGCCTTCCTCAATCCCGGCCTCGAAATCGTCTTCACCGACGAACGCGTCGACGGTTCCGAAGCGGAGCGCTTCTACTACAAGGACGGCATCGAGGAATTCGTCAAGCAGCTCAGCAAAAACAAGCAGGTCGTCCATCCCAAGCCCGTACGCATTTCCCGCGTCAAGGAAAACGCCATCGTCGTCAACGACACCCCGCGCCCGATCAAGGTCGACATCGTTTTCCAGTATAACGATTCCATCGCCGACCAGATCCTCTGCTTCACCAACACCATCACCAATCCCGACGGCGGCACCCATCTCGCCGGCTTCCGTTCTGCCCTCACCCGCGCCATCAACCAGTACGGAAAGACCAACACCCTCTTCAAGCCCAAGGACCCCGCGCTCTCCGGCGACGACGTCCGCGAAGGCCTTGTGGCCGTTATCTCCCTCCTCCATCCCGACCCCAAGTTCGAGTCCCAGACCAAGGTCAAGCTCCTCTCGCCTGAAGTGGAAGGCATTGTCTCCTCCGCGACCTACGAGAGCTTGATGAGCTTCTTCGACGGCAACCCGAGCATCGCCAAGCGCATCATCGACAAGGCGCTCAACGCCGCCCGCGCCAACGAAGCCGCCCGCCGCGCCCGCGAAGCCGTCCGCAAAACCGCGCTCTCCGGCGGCGGCCTCCCCGGCAAGCTCGCCGATTGTTCCAGCCGCAATCCCGAGGACTCCGAACTCTTCATCGTTGAGGGTGACTCCGCCGGCGGCTCCGCCAAGCAGGGCCGCAATCGCCACAATCAGGCCATCCTCCCGATCAAGGGCAAGATCCTCAACGTCGAAAAGGCGCGCCTTGACAAAGTCCTCCAGAACGCCGAAATCCGCAACCTCATCATCGCGGTCGGCACCGGCATCGGCGACGGCGGCGAGGGCGCCTTCAACATCGCCAAGCTCCGCTATCACAAGATCATCATCATGACCGATGCGGACGTCGACGGCTCGCACATCCGCACCCTCCTCCTCACCTTCTTCTTCCGCCAGATGCCGGAACTCGTCCGCCAGGGCTACGTCTACATCGCCCAGCCGCCGCTCTTCCAGATCAAGCGCAAGAAACGCGAGGAATACGTCGAGGGCGAAACCCAGCTCAACAAAATGCTGATCAAATTCGGCAGCGACGACGTCCAGCTCAAAAACCTCTCCGATAAAAAGGTCATCTCCGACGGCGCGCTCGTCGAAATCCTCGACATGCTCGAATCGCTCGACAAGTTCACCCGCGCCATCGCCCGTCACGGCGGCGACTTCGGCGACTACCTCGCCAAGCGCAATGCGCGCACGCACGAACTCCCGCGCCACCTCGTCAAGGTCCGCGAAGGCAACCTCGAAACCGTCCACTACTTCGAAACCGACAACCAGCTCCACGAATTCGCCAAGGAAAACGTCGACCTGCGCATCTTCGGCGAGGAACCTGCCGAGGAAACCGATGCCAATGGAGTCAACGGCGCGAACGGCGCCCCTGTCCCCGACAAGCCCGCCGCCAAGGCCGCCACTGCCGGCACCGTCAACCGCCGCCGCTGCATCCATGTCGAGCTCCACGAAAGCAAGGCCGTCGCCGAGCTCCTCAACAAACTCGAACGCAAGGGCCTCTCCATCGACCAATACCGCGCCGCCGACAAACCCCTCTTCGAACTCCTCGAAGGCGAGGGCGACAGCCAGAAAAAGCGCCCCATCTTTTCCATCCCGGAAATCCTCGATGCCGTCAAGGAAGTCGGCAAACGCGGCGTGCAAATCACCCGCTTCAAGGGCTTGGGTGAAATGGACGCCAAGGAACTCTTCATCACCACCATGGACCCGACCAAGCGCCGCCTCCTCAAGGTCGATGTCGCCGACGCCGTCGAAGCCGAGGAAATGTTCTCCCGCCTCATGGGCGACGAAGTCGAACCCCGCCGCCAATACATCGAGGACAACGCCCTCAACGTCCGCAACCTCGACATTTAGCCCGTCGTAGCCGCCGCCGTAAGGCGGTGGTGCCTTCTGCCCTTGGGTAGCCGTCGCACACCGTGCGACGGTGCCTTCCGCCTTTCCTCGTTCCCAAACTCCATTTGGGAACGCGATTGTCCGTGCAACTCCATTGCCTCCCCATTCCGTTAATTTGGAAAATTTGGTAATTCCGTGGGTGCTTCCCTACCCCAGCATCGCCCGGCAAATCACCACCGCCGCGATCGGCCCGACAAAATCCGCCACCAACCCCGCCGGAAT
>Ga0206972_1055_pt2 | contig 27475 bp, 25 predicted proteins | sample Alteio_BWOrgHeat_86_FD_152925 | JGI IMG/M metagenome (GOLD analysis project Ga0206972, IMG submission 152925) | Enriched cells from forest soil in Barre Woods Harvard Forest LTER site, Petersham, Massachusetts, United States -... | ecosystem: Environmental > Terrestrial > Soil > Temperate forest >...
TCTCAAATGACAATTTTTCAACTGCGCCAATTTCTGTGAGAAGTTCTGTAGAAAAAGCAGTGATGTTCTGTTCTCTACCGCTGAGTTCAAGGGGAAACCACGAAGCGTCGACACCTACTTTTTTCATGGTTTTTTTAGATGAGCTGCAGCTGCACGAAGAAGTCATTCCTCCAAGGAGAATGAGCAATACAAAAAGACAGCGAGAAATCAACATGAGGGTATATCCATAATGTGAAGTTGGATATAACACAGATGAATCTTTTTTCAAAAGAGAGTCAGAAAATGATTGTAAAGAAAGACAAAGTTTATGTGATCGTTAACTTTGGTGGGCCTCGAGATTTAGGAGAAGTCGAGGAATTTTTGGTGAGTTTATTTAATGACAGGGAAGTCATTCGGACCAATTTCCCAGCTTTAATCCACCGATGGCTATTCACTTGGGCTGCAAAAAAACGCTCGAAACAAGTCAGTCATGACTATGTTCTCATTGGAGGAAAATCTCCCATCTTCGAGGATACCGAACAAGTTGCGCGTGTTGTCTCTAAGCTTGTGGGATCTTCTGTCTTAACCTTTCATCGTTACTTACCCAAGACGCATCCTGCATTTTTAGCTGCTATGGAACAAATTGCTGAAGACAAAGAGATCGTGGTATTTCCTATGTTCCCTCAATTTAGTTATGCAACAACAGGAAGCATTGCTTCTTGGTTTGAAGAGCGTATTCCGCCTGCCCGTGTGCGTCAGATGGTGTGGGTAAAATCCTACTCTACCCATCCTTTATTTCTCGCTTGTTTTGAGCAGATAATCCACAGCTGCTTAAAGCACCATCAATGGGAAGAAGATAAGACGGTTCTTTTATTTTCTGCGCATGGTGTGCCAGTAAGTTTTATCACAACAGGCGATGTGTATCAAAAAGAGTGTGAACAATCTTTTCTAGCGTTAGCTTCGCGTTTCCCTCAGGCTTTTTCGCAGCTTTCGTATCAATCGCAATTGGGCAAAGCTGAGTGGATTAAACCGTCAACGGCCAGTTTATGTACTACGATTCATGAATGGGCGCTGGGGTATCAGAATGTGTTGGTGATTCCTCTCAGTTTTACCTCGGATCATATTGAGACATTGTACGAGGTGGAAAAGCAGTATCTTCCTCCTCTTGAAGCTTGTGGATTTAAAGCGGCACGCTGTCCTGCATTGAACTTGAGTGAGTCATGGTTAAAAGCTATTGCCTCCATGATGCAAGAGGATTACAGCACTTCGACCTACATGTTGCTGCGCCATTAAATACTTGCTCCTGCCCTTGCCCAAATAAAACTAGGTTCTGTCGATTTTTGGGATTATTTTGGCCGATTTTCGAAAGCGGTCTAATAATCCATTCTATCTTTGAGTTTCTCCTTAAAAGCTTTTGCAGCATCCAAGGTAATCCCCGAATAATCTAGTTGGATTAAGATTAGAGATGTGAGTTTTGATAGGTGGATAAGGCCAGTATCTGTGATATTTGGGCACCAGCTTAGATAAAGTGAGCTTAGAGATGTGAGAGTTACTAGATGGGCAAGGCCAACATTTGTGATGAAATTGCACCCTAGATCAAGTGAGCTTAAGAGTGTGAGTTTTGATAGATGGGTAAGGCCATCATCTGTGATTTTTAAGCACCCGTTTAAATTAAGTGAGCTTAAGAGTGTGAGAGTTACTAGATGGGCAAGGCCAACATCTGTGATGTTATCGCACCAGCTGAGATAAAGTGAGTTTAGAAATGTGAGTTTTGATAGATGGGCAAGACCAGCATCTGTGATGTAATTGCATCCTAGATCAAGTGATCTTAGAGATGTGAGTTTTGATAGGTGGGCAAGGCTAGCATCTGTAATGTTATAGCACCGGTCTAGATTAAGTGATCTTAGAGATGTGAGAGTGACTAGATGAGCAAAGCCAGCATCTGTGATGTTTGCGCACTCTCTTAGATTAAGATAGTTTAGAGATGTGAGTTTTGATAAGTGGGCAAGGCCAGCATCTGTGATGTAATTGCTCCCTAGATCAAGTGAGCTTAAGAGTGTGAGTTTTGATAGACGGGCAAGGCCAGCATCTGTGATGTTATAGCATCGGTCTAGATTAAGTGAGCTTAAGAGTGTGAGTTTTGATAGATGAGCAAGGCCAGCATCTGTGATGTTATAGCATCGGTCTAGATTAAGTGAGCTTAAGAGTGTGAGTTTTGATAGATGGGCAAGGCCATCATCTGTGATGTTCTTGCAATTAGATAGATTGATAGAGGTAATGCGAGTACCACTTGCTTTATTAAGAATGGTTTTAAGATCGCTATCCGATAAATTGGGCAGTCCAGAAAAATCTAGACAGCCGTCGTTGACGAGAGATAGGTTACGCCAATCTTTGCATACATGATGAACGCGAGTTATTTGTTGAACAGGAAGGAAACTTAATATGCGTTCGAATACGTCGCTAGGAATATCATTTATACCATTCGTTGCGTGTTTAGGTGTAGTTTGTGAAAGGGCAAGCACAGCCGTTGGCTGTGCTGTCGCTTGTAAAGTTAAAGGAATTAAGCCGGATAATGACAATGACATTTTTAGTTCTCCTAATTGTGAGTGTGATTAGTATTGTGGACGATCACAATCAATATAATGGTTCTTTTTCCCTCAGGGATCGCTCCCTTTGGACTGTAAAGCCAGCATGTCTATTTCTGAATGCTCAGTTTCGCCTTAAAAGCTTTTGCAGCATCGAAGGTAATCCCCGAACCATCTAATTGAAGTGAGCTTAAAGATGTTAGTTTTGATAGATGGACAAGGCCTGCATCTGTGATGCTATCGCACCTGTTTAGATTAAATGAGCTTAAGAGTGTGAGAATTCCTAGATGAGCAAGGCCAGCATCTGTGATGTTATCGCACCAGCTTAGATTAAGTGAGATTAGAGATGTGAGTTTTGATAGATGGGCAAGCCCAGCATCTGTGATGTTATCGCACCAGCTTAGATTAAGTGAGCTTAAGAGTGTGAGTTTTGATAGATGGGCAAGGCCAGCATCTGTGATGTTTCTGCACTTTCTTAGATTAAGTGAGCTTAAGAGTGTAAGAGTTATTAGATGGGCAAGGCTAGCATCTGTGATGTTTATGCATTCTCTTAGATTAAGTGAGCTTAAGAGTGTGAGAGTTCCTAGATGGGCAAGGCCAGCATCTGTGATGTTTCTGCACTCTCTTAGATTAAGTGAGCTTAAAAGTGTGAGAGTTCCTAGATGGGCAAGGCCAGCATCTGTGATGTTTCTGCACTCCCTTAGATTAAGTGAGCTTAAGAGTGTAAGAGTTCCTAGATGAGCAAGGCCAGCATCTGTGATGTTTCTGCACTCTCTTAGATTAAGTGAGCTTAAGAGTGTGAGAGTTCCTAGATGGGCAAGGCCAGCATCTGTGATGTTTACGCACTCTCTTAGATTAAGTGAGCTTAAGAGTGTGAGTTTTGATAGATGGGCAAGGTCAGCATCTGTGATGTTAAAGCACCAACTTAAATCAAGTGAGCTTAAAGATGAGAGAATTACTAGATGGGCAAGGCCAGCATCTGAGATTTTTGTGCAGCAGCTTAAATTAAGTGAGCTTAGAGATGTGAGTTTTGATAGATGGGCAAGGCCAGCATTTGTAATGTTTGTGCAATTTGATAGGTTAATAGAAGTAATGCGAGTACCACTTGCTTTATCAAGAATGGTTTTAAGATCGCTATCCGATAAATTGGGCAGTCCAGAAAGATCTAGACAGCCGTCGTTAACGAGAGATAGGTTGCGCCAATCTTTACATACATGATGGACGCGAGTTATTTGTTGGGCAGGAAGAAAGCTTAATATATGTCTGAAAACGTCGCTAGGGATATTCTTTATGCCAGACATTACGTGTTTAGGTGTAGTTTGTGAAGGGGTAGGTGAAGGGACCAGCACAGGCTCTGGCTGCGCTGTCGTCTGTAAAGTTAAAGAAACTAAGCCGGATAATGACATTGTTAAATCTCCTGATTGTGATTAGTATTATATTTATTATATCTATTGCATAATTTATTCAAAAATTTAAAATTAATTTGATTTATTGTTTAAATTAAAAAACAACCCTAAACATGGAACAAGAAAAATCAAAGAATTACCAACTAGTCAGCTAGAGGATTCCCTTTGAGCAGCGTTTTCTTCGTTTCTATTGGGAAAGTTCCAAACAAGTGGCAAAGGGTCACTCCTTTGTGTTAAAGGAAAAGCTTTCAAGTACACTGAAATACAACTAACATGACTGCGTTACTTACATTATTTAGCAGCATCCAAGGTAATCCCCGAATAATCTAGTTGGAGTAAGATTAGAGATGTGAGTTTTGATAGGTGGACAAGGCCAGCATCTGTGATCATATAGCAAGCGTTTAGATTAAGTGAGCTTAAGAGTGGGAATTTTGATAGATAGGCGAGGCCAGTATCTGTGATCATATAGCACCAGCTTAGATCAAGTGAACTTAAGAGTGTGAGAGTTCCTAGATGGGCAAGGCCAGCATCTTTGATCATATAGCACCAGCTTAAATTAAGTGAACTTAGAGATTTGAGTTTTGATAGGTGGGCAAGGCCAGCATTTGTGATGTTTTTGCACTGGCTTAAATTAAGTGAACTTAAGAGTGCGAGAGTTACTAGATGGGCAAGGCCAGCATTTGTGATTTTTTTGCACTTGCTTAGATTAAGTGAGCTTAAGCGTGTGAGTTTTGATAGATGGGCAAGGCCAGCATCTGTGATGTCACCGCACCCGCTTAGATCAAGTGAGCTTAAGAGTGTGAGTTTTGATAGATGGGCAAGGCCAGCATCTGTGATGTCATCGCACCCGCTTAGATCAAGTGAGCTTAAGAGTGTGAGTTTTGATAGATGGGCAAGGCCAGCATCTGTGATGTTATCGCACCTGCTTAGATCAAGTGAGCTTAAGAGTGTGAGTTTTGATAGATGGGCAAGGCCAGCATCTGTGATGTTCGTGCAATTAGATAGGTTAATAGAAGTAATGCGAGTACCACTTGCTTCATCAAGAATGGTTTTAAGATCGCTATCCGATAAATTGGGCAGTCCAGAAAGATCTAGACAGCCGTCGATGGCGAGAGGTAGTTTACGCCAAGCTTGGCATACGTGATGGACGACGAGAGTTTTTTCTTGAGTAGAAAGGAAGCTTAATATACGTCCGAAAACGGCTCTAGGGATAGCGTTTATTCCAGTCATTGCGTGTTTAGGTATAGCTTGTGAAGAGGAAAGCGCAACCGCTGGCTGCGCTGTCGCTTGTAAAGTAAAAGGAACTAAACCGAGTAATGACATTTTTAAATCTCCTAATTGTGATTGTGATTAGCATTGTATCTATAGATTCATTTTATTTGAAGATTAAATTTTTATTGCTAATTTCTTTAAGTTAAAGAAATGTGATTATAAATATAGTGTAAGAAAATCAAATAATTTCCTATTCGAGTTAAAAAGTCTAACGGAGGAAAATCGCTTTGAGTGCGTAGAAGGCGAGAATGCTCATGATCGCGCTGGTGGGAATCGTGATTACCCAAGAGAGAATGATATCGCGCAGCATGGTGAGGTTAAGAGCGCGCATACCGCGAGCAAGCCCGACGCCAAGAATAGCTCCGACAAGGCAGTGAGTGGTTGAGATGGGCATCCCTAATTTTGACGCGATTAGGATGGTGGTTGCCGCACCAAACTCAGCGCAGAATCCTCGTGTGGGTGTAAGTTCAGTAATTTTCTTACCAATGGTTTCGATCACGCGCCATCCCCATGTCGCTAATCCTACCACAATTCCAAAGCCTCCAAAGGCAAGCAGCCAAGAGGGGATTGCTGAAGCATTGGTCACTGTTCCTTTTTTGATGATGTCGAGAACAGCGGCAACTGGACCAATTGCATTAGCGACATCGTTGGCTCCGTGAGCAAAAGCGATGAAGCATGCACTGAGGATTTGTAAGAAGACGAACATCTTTTCCACAGCAGCGTATTCAGAAGTTCTCTCAGAAAAACTGGTCTCTTGCTTTAAGTTATGGGAGAGGTGTTTGACTTCTTTTAATAGAGTTCCCACTTTTTCTTGGGTTTCATCAAAAGAAGTGACATGGACGCGTTGAAGGTGTTTGATCGCTTTTTCTAAACTGACAACTGTTTGTGGTAAATGTCTTGAAAGGGAAGGTGTTTTAAGTTCGGGAGCAGAAACGCGTTTAACTAGAAGGTAGGCGATCAAGCCTGCCACAATACCGACAATAAGAGCCACGCCTAAAGCTTGGAAAAAGGTGAGGTTTAAATGTAAATTTTCAAGTCCATTGAAAATGAGGCTTAATGTGAAGGTGCCAAAGACGATGAAAACGAGTAGAGGCATTAACTTTTTCGTCGCATGAAAAGGATCCATGGCAAATAAGATATTTCTTTGCAGAATACTAAAGATGATAAAGGAAATGATCCCTGCTGCCACGGGCGAGATAATCCAGCTCATGACGATCGAAATCGTTTCCCCCCATAAAACGGCTTCCACGCCTCCAATGGCCCAACCAAAACCAATGATGGCTCCTACCATGGCATGGGTGGTGGAGACGGGCCATCCAAAATAAGAGGCGATTTGGAGCCAAAAGCTCGTTCCTAATAGAGCGGCGCACATTCCTAGAATGAGGATCATGGGTTCGGTGAGGAACATTTGTGTATCGATGAGTCCATGCTGCATGGTCTCAGAGACGTTTGACCCTACAAAATAGGCTCCACTGAATTCTAATACAGCAGCTACTAACACGGCGCGACGTAACGAGAGAGCTCCAGAACCGACAGATGTGCCCATTGCATTGGAAACATCGTTAGCTCCGATGTTCCAGGCCATGTAGAACCCGATGACGAGAACAAGAACTGTTAGTATGACGTCGACTTGCATTTCACCGTTTATTTAAGTTCCAGAATCATTCTTATGCGATTAGCCAGACGTTCGGAGATATGGGAGATGGTGCCGACTTCTTCCGCAAGGCGCATCCATAAATAAAACGAGGGTGTTGATAAAGTGTTTCCCTCATTGACAAGCCGTTTCATGAATTTCTTTTGCAACTTTTCAGCCATGTGTTCTTTATAAGCAGTTTGCTCCACCATGGCTTTGACTTTTTCAGCCTCGATTCCACCAAAAGAAGATTCGAGCAATTCATCCATCTCTTCAATGATTTGATTCGACTGCAAAAAAGCATCTTGGTTTTTAGCAAAAAGCTCCAGTAGGTCAGTCTGAAAGGTGTCAAAAAGTTCTAGAGGGCGTAACGTGAGGAGAATGCCTACATCTTCAGCTTTGTCAGCTATGCTATCTTGTATGGAAAGTATCTCGAGAAAATGGGCGCGGTCGATCGGTAAAAATAAACTTTTAGGCAAGTGATTGCGTATATCATTTTTTGTCAGATCAGCTTCGTGTTCGAGCTTGGAGAGTTCTGCGACCAGTTTTTCGATTTTTTCACTGTCCATTTTAGGTAAGCAATCAAAGGTGTCAGAGAGTTTTTTCATGCAAGAGGACACTTTTTTCATGTGGCTTTGCAGAGGGGCAAAGGGGGATTTGCCAAACAATCTGGAAATATTAATCATGGGCTAACCTAATTTCAGCACATTCTAGCGATCCCAGCGCTTTCAGTAAAGAATTTGTTGTTAGAGGCAATTGCAAAACTCCCCGACCCAGAAAAAACGATGACTTTGAGTCAGTTAGATAGCCGATTTTCATCCCCGAGCACATACTCCAGGCGAGTAGGACTCGGGGAGTTTGCAATTACATCGTTAAGACGCCAAGAATTAAAATTATTTATGTAGAGCAAAAATGTTGATCAAGCGTATACCGAAACACTAATTTGTAAAAAGTTTGTATATACAAATGAATTCAAAAATTGGGAATTTGGCTGCCAAGCTGACGTAGCCCAAAACCAATTTTTGAGTTTATTTGTGTACAAAGACTTCAAGGTGAACAAAGGAGATGGGTATGGCTGTCGCTTCTGCTGTAAGTGGATATGTGAGTTCTTTATCTTTAAAAACGGCAGTGGAAAGGGCGGCGGAAAAGGTTCCGCAGAAAGATTGGGGGAAAGTCTACTATCATTTATGGGTAATTCAGGGTTCTCCTTCTGGAGAAGATTATCATTATGGAGAGCATGCCTTTCATGGTAAGTATGGAAAATCCGCGACTGATCAGGAGAAATTAGATGCGATCGATCGCTACCTGAAGAAGGAATTTGAAGATGTTCCTCAAAAGAATCAACATTTAGTTTATCACTATCTTTGGGAAGTGCATGGAAAGAAAGATCAACTCGGTTATGGGGAGAATGCTTTTCACAACAGAGAAGGCAGCGGGGCAGAATTATTTGAAAAGGTGGAAGCCGTCATCAAGTACTACAGTCAAGAAGGCGCAATTTTTAAGAGGCCTAAAGCATTACCCGCACCTGACTGGGCTCTTGATGGTGTCATCTATTCAGTTTTTGTCCGCAATTTTTCAGCCACAGGGGATTTAAATAGCGTTACAACAGGATTAGAATCGCTGAAAAAACTGGGAGTGAGCGTGCTTTGGCTTCTTCCCCTTCATCCCATAGGTATTAAGCATCGCAAAGGAACATTGGGAAGTCCATACTCTGTGCAAGACTATTATCACATAGATCCCGAAATTGGCACGGTTAAAGATTTGCAAGTGCTAGTAGAGAAAGCGCACAAACTGGGCATGAAGGTCATCTTGGATGCCGTATTGAATCACACTTCTTGGGATAATGAGTTATTGATAAAGGAACCTGGCTTCTTCAAGCGTAATAAAAAAGGAGAGGTAATCTCTCCTAATCCCGATTGGAGTGATGTGGCAGCTTTAGACTACGACAACCCCAAGGTTCATGACTATGTGATTAATATGCTCAGGTATTGGGTAGAGACATGTGATGTGGACGGATTTCGATTTGATGCAGCTTTTGCGATTCAACAACGCTCCTTTTGGGAAAAGACCTCTAAGGCTTTAATTGCTCAGAAAAAAGATGTTCTTCTTTTAGGTGAGATCGATTCACCTGAAGCATTTACAAGTGGAATTAACATGGATTATGCTTGGAAATTCGAGCATGCTTTGAATACTGTGATCGATGATGGGGAGCACGCTACAGAAACCTTGAAAGTAGCTTTAGAAAAAGAACGCGCAGACTTTCCTCGAGGAGCAGCTCATCTTCGCTTCTCAGACAATCATGATAAAAAACGCGCTATCACGATTCATGGCGAAAAGGCAGTGCTTGCTGCATCTGCTCTTGTTTTCGCGTTACCTGGCGTGCCTCTTTTGTATAATGGAATGGAAGTGGGCGATGCCACAGAGTCATGTGCAGCCGCTTTGTTTGAAAAGATGCCGATTTTTTGGAAATCAGAAGAAATGCGTCCCCACTTTCCTAGATTTTATAGTGGTGTGATCGCTCTTCGCAATGCGCATTCTGCATTGCGCAGTGGTGAGCTTCATTGGGTGGCTAACACAGACGAATCAAGCGTGGTTTCTTTTTTGCGTAAAGGTGAAAAAGAAGAGTTTCTTGTCGTGATCAATTTTTCTAATAAATTATTTGATGGAGGAGTAGATCTCGATATAACAAAATATAAGGAAGTAACTCCTGAAGTGCGGCATTTGAAACCAGGTGAAGAATTTACAGTAGGAGCTTGGGGCTTTCGCTACTTTCAACGAAGTTAACGAAAAATAACTTCTTTGTCGGCTTCGGTCATTTCTCGGTACATCCCTTCGGGGATGGTGCCGAGATGAAGGCCGCCGATCCGGATGCGACTGAGTTCAAGTATATCGAGTCCTGCGTTCTGTACGAGCAGGCGCACTTCCCGTTTTTTTCCTTCTTTGACTGTGACTTTTAAAGTGCCTTTGCGGACCTTGATGACGCGAACAGGTTTAATGAGACAATCTTCAATGCGCGTGCCTTTGCTAATTGCCTTCAGATGCTCATCTGTGATCTCTTGAGTGGTTTTGACAAGATATTCTTTGACAATGTTGGAAGAAGGATGGATGACTCGGTTGGCGAAATGGCCATCGTTGGTTACGATTAACAGCCCTGTAGTGTCTCGATCTAAACGGCCTACGGTAAAGAGGCGGGCAGGGAGTTCAGCAAAGAGATCGACGACTAGCCTTTTGGTTCCAATGCGTGTGTTGGAGCAGATATACCCATTAGGTTTGTTGAGGATAAAGTAAAATTTTTTCTCCTCAGAATGGATCCGTTGGCCATCGACCATGATTTCATCGGTTTCCCAGGAAACAAGGGTTTGAGGCACAAGAACGGGAACACCGTTCACTTTCACGCGGCCCTGGAAGATAATCTCTTCGGCAGCGCGCCGTGACGCAATTCCTGCGGCAGCTAAAGCTTTACTTAAACGTTTTTTTTCAATTGTCATGCCTTATACTGTACTCGAAATCTCACTTATTCACAATCGTTGTGTTTGAGAGTCAATTGCAAAACTCCACGCCACAGCAAAATCGCCCTTTTGAGCCATTTTACCACCCCATCCCCGAGCCCTACTCGCTTGGAGTATGTGCTCGGGGATGGGGCAACGGCCGCTTAAGCGGCTGGCAAACTGACTCAAAATCATCGATTTTTCTGTGGCGTGGAGTTTTGCAATTGCCTCTGTGAAAAAAAATATTTTTGATGCTCATGTTTTTGAGCGTCCTGTGATATGATTATTTCTATTGGGTAGAGGGAGAAGAGACATGGGAAGGAAAACTGCGCAGCTCATCATGATGCGTCATGGACAATCAGAATGGAATAAACTCAATCTTTTCACTGGCTGGGTCGATATCCCTTTGAGTCGACAAGGTATTCAAGAATCTTTTGAAGGGGGTAAAAAAATTGCAGATATCCCTATCGATGTGATCTTTGTTTCTTCCTTAATTCGCGCGCAGATGACAGCCATGCTTGCCTTAGTCGAGCATAAAAGTGGTCGAGTGCCTTTTATACAACACTCGGGAGAGGGAAAGTTAGAAAGCTGGGCAACTATTTACGGTGAAACGGCAAAAAAAAATTGTATTCCTGTCATCACAGCTTGGGAGCTCAATGAAAGGATGTACGGACGGCTTCAGGGGATGAATAAACAAGAGACACGGGACAAATTTGGTGACGAGCAAGTCCATATTTGGCGACGTAGTTTTGATCAAGCACCTCCTGAAGGTGAGAGCTTAAAAATGACAGCGGAGCGCAGCATTCCTTATTTTCAACAGAAGATTGTGCCCCATTTAGAAAAAGGGGAAAATGTCTTCATTTCAGCACATGGAAATTCACTGCGGTCCATTGTCATGCACATCGAGAACATGTCAGAAAAAGAGGTGATAGGGCTTGAAATTGCCACAGGCGATCCGTTGATTTACAATTATGAAGATGGCGCATGGAAGAAACATGGACACTAGAATCCATTTAGACAATCATACGCTCACTCGTCCATTGCGTTCTGTTGTGGAGAAAATGCTGCCCTTTTTCCGAGAACCTTGGCTGAAGAGCGATAAGGCAGATGAGCAGATCTTACGCGCTCTTGGAGCAGAAGAAAATGCCTTCCATTTTTTTTCAAGTGGTGCAGAAGCAATCTATCAGGTGTTGTATTCTTATACGCGCGATTTCTTACCTGAAACCGGACAGAATCACATCCTTTCCACTGTGATCGAAGAACCTTGTTTTCTAGAGTCTCTGATGCGATTGGAAAAAGAAGGGTTGAAGGTGAAACTCCTGCCTGTGAATGCACAAGGTCAGATCACAAAGGAGATGTTAGCTGAAGCCATTCGACCTAGGACAGGATTGGTATCCCTTTCTTGGGCGAATCGATTAACCGGTGTGATCCACCCTATTGCAGATCTTGCTGAAGCTTGCAAAGAAAAGGGGATAGTTTTACATGTCGATGCGAGTTGCGTGTTGGGAAAACTCTACTTTCGTTTGGAAGATCTCCCCATTGATTTTGTGACCTTTGAAGGTAGTCTAATCCATGCGCCTAGTGGAACAGGTGGTCTTGTTGCTCAGCGGAAACAGTTAACGCCTGTCATTGCAGGGCAGTCTGATCGAAATGATGCTGGTATGGCAGCTGTGGCTCAGGCATTAGATGAAGGTATACGAGGTTGTGATCACTTATGTCTAGAAACAGCGCGTTTACGAAATAAATTAGAAGAAGGGATCCAGCAGGCTCTTCCTGACGCTGTCGTGTTTTTCCATCAAGTGGACAGATTGCCCAATTGCACTGCGATTGGTTTTCCAGGTGTGATTGGTGAAGCGCTTCTCTATTTGCTGCATCGCAAAGGGATCTATGCCACCTGTCAGAATCTTGCTCCCGTATTAATCGCAAGCGGAATTGATCCTCTGCTTGCCGAATCGGCTGTGAGTTTTAGTTTGTCTTATGAAACCTCTGATCGGGAAATTGACAAGGCGATCACAGAGATCGTTTCTTGTGTGGAAAGGTTGCGCAGTTATTCTAAGGAGCTCATATGATGCAATCCTGGAAACTCTACAGCAAAAAATTAGCGCAGAAAATTGAAAACCCGCGTCATGTGGGTTCGTTTCTTGCTCATGAAGCCAAAGAGCGTGGCATGCGCCTTGCTATAGGAAGAGAAAAAAATTCTAGTGCTGTGGTGCAACTTTACTTGTTAGTGGATGAAAGCGATGGAGTCATCGCAGATGCTAAATTTCAGGTCTTAGGGCCATCTGCTTTGATTGGTGCTGCAGAAGTGATGTGTGAACTTCTGATGCGCAAGAATTACGATCAAGCCATGCGTTTGACGGCGGAACTTGTCGACAAGCAGGTGCGCGATAAAGTAGACATCCCTGCCTTTCCTAAGGAAACGTATCCTTATCTCAATGCGGTTATTGATGCTGTCTCCCACGCTGCAGAACAGTGTTTAGATATCCCCTTTGCAGAAGTTTTTGTTCCTGCCTCTTTAGATCCTCACTCGTTAGGTGATGGGAAAGGTTATCCAGGCTGGGATGAACTAAACAAAGAACAAAAAATCATCGTCATCGAACAAGTGATTGCCAATGACATTCGCCCCTACATTGAATTAGATGCAGGCGGTATCGAAGTGGTAAATTTTGTCGATGATCGAGAGCTGATCATAGCCTATCAAGGTGCTTGCACTTCGTGTCATTCCGCGACGGGATCGACCTTGCATGCGATCCAAGAGATCCTGCGCGCCAAGGTCTATCAGGGAATTGTCGTAGTTCCCGACGCCTCCTTCTTAAAATCCACTTAAATTAATCGATGAAGTATGCTCAGCTTTTTTCTAAAGAGGAGCCGAGCATGTTGTATTTTCTTTTTGCCTTTCTGACTTGTATTTCTTTGTATGCAGTGGATGTCAAGCAATTGACGCTTGAACAAAAAGTGGGACAGCTCATCATCGCCCATTTCAATGGGGAGATTGCTAATGAGGACGCCAAGACTCTCATTCAAGAGGTTGGAGTGGGAGGGATCATATATTACGAATGGGCAAATGGTTTACACAGTCCCAATCAAGTGCGTAAACTAAGTACTTCTTTACAGCAATTAGCGCAGATCCCTCTATTCATTGCTGTCGATCAAGAAGGTGGTGTGGTCAATCGCTTAAATCAGGGATTTACCGTCTTTCCAGGAAATTGGGCGCTGGGTGTCGCAGGAGATGCAAAACTTGCTGAAGCGTGTGCGTATGCGATGGGGATAGAACTCTCTGCAGTGGGCATCAATGTCAATTGTGCTCCTGTTATCGATGTCAATTGCAATCCAGCCAATCCCGTCATTGGAGTGCGCTCTTTTGGTTCAACACCTGAACATGTGATGCGGTTTGGTCAAGCTGCACAAACGGGATATCATCGAGCGGGGATCATCACTTCTTTAAAACATTTTCCCGGTCATGGCGATGTATCCGTCGATTCACATGAATTGTTACCGGTTGTTCACAAATCTAAGGAACAACTCCAACGCGTTGAACTCTATCCTTATACGCGCTTGACAAGCAAAGCTGATATGGTCATGACCGCTCATATCTTGCTTCCCGAACTTGATCCGGAAAATTGTGCTACGTTCTCTTCTCACATTCTCAATCGTCTATTGCGCGAGGAAATCGGATATCAAGGCGTTGTGATTTCTGATTCGTTGATGATGGAAGGTTTATTAAAAATAGGCTCTTCGATTGAAGAGGTGACTTTACGAGCATTCAATGCTGGATGTGATGTGTTATTGTTGGGTGGTAAGCAATTAGTGGGAGCCAATAAAGGGTTTGAATTGACGACAGCAGACATTAAAAGAATCCATCGGTTTCTTGTGGATGCAGTGAAAACAGGGCGAATGTCTGAGGATCGTTTAAATCAATCAGTTTCTAGGATCATAGCGCTTAAAGGGCGTTATCCTTTGACAGAAACATCTCATGGTTTAGAAGTGGTTCATTCCAAGGAACATCAACAATTAGCTCACCTCGTTGCAGATCTTTCTGTAGCTGTGCATCAAAACCGTTTACCTACTACATTTTCTTTACACAACAAGAAAATGCTTGTCGTCTCACCGACGATTCTTTTAGAAGACATGAAAACACTACCCACTCTCAAAGAGGCGCAACATCTCGCCTTCACGTTTAATCAGCCGAGTGTCGAGGAAAGTTCTGCCATTCTTAAAAGCTGCCAAGAAGCAGAAGTGGTTGTGGTGTGTTCTTATAATGCGTGGAAATTTGGTGAACAACAGGCTCTTATCCAATTCTTATTAGCATTGAAAAAACCCACTGTTGTGATTTGTGCGCGCGATCCTCAAGACGCTGTTCTCTTTCCTCAAGCACAAGCTGTGTTAAAAGCTTATGGTCCTACACCGTCTTCTTTGCGCGCTGTTGTTCACACTCTCATGTCGTTGAATCAGATGGATAAGATCGCTCACCACATCTGGCAGAATGAATGTGGAGGAAAAGAAGAAGTCTTAACCCATTGGGGAAAAGGGGAACATTTTGCCTCGTTGGGCATTGGACATTTTATTTGGTATCCAGAAAACGAACGTAAGATGTTTGATGAGACCTTTCCTGATTTTGTGGCCTTTCTCTGTTCGCATGGTCAATCCGTGCCTGCCTGGTTAATGGGAGCATGTCCTTGGAAAACGCGAGATGAATTTTATAGTTCTTCCTCTCAGGAAAAAATCCTCGCACTACGCGCTTTTCTCATCGAGACAAAGCCATGGCAGGTGCAGTACATGGCCAAACGCTTAAAGCATGCAGTACCTCAGATGGTGGAAACATTATCACTGTCAGAACAGACTAAAGTGATCGCTCATTTTCAGCAGCTAGCTGAGGATTCTCAAGGGTTGTATGCGTTGATTGATTATGCCAATTTTAAAGGGATTGGAACATCTCTTGAAGAGAGATACCAAGGGCAAGGATGGGGGCTATTGCAGGTATTATTGGCTATGCCTGATTTATCTCAACAACCTACTCATGATTTTGCGATAGCTGCCAAGAAACTTCTCACAGAGCGGGTGAACAATGCTCCTGCGGAGAGAAAAGAAGAGCGCTGGCTCAAAGGCTGGATCAATCGAGTCAATAGTTATATTAAGCAATAATTTCACTTGAGAAAAGAAGTAGGAGAGTGCCGTCTGCAAGCAGAAGCTTGAGGCGGCCATCTTCTGTGATTCCTTGACAGATTCCCTCTCGTCGATGGACACCATCTGAGCAAGAGATGGTTTGTCCTCGATAAGCGAGTCGAGATTCATACTGATCGGCAAAGGCGATAAACCCGTGCTCTTGTAAAACAGCTAGATGGTGGACGAAGATGTCGGTGAGATCGTTAAGCAGGGTGGTGAGATCGTAAATTTTCCCAACAGCTTCTAAAAGGGAGGTCGCCGGTTGATTGATCGCATCGAGTTGTTGTTGGGGCATGTTCACATTGAGGCCTATGCTGAGGACGATTCCTACGCGCTCTGGCAATGTCACCGTTTCACATAAAACACCTGCGATCTTTTTGTAGTCGATGAGGATGTCGTTCGGCCACTTGAACTGTGGCGATAATCCCTCTTTGATTAAAAGATCTGCACAGGAAAGAGCGAGGATCTGACCTAAATTAGTAATATAAGGTAGATAGGTTGGAAGGCAAAAAAAAAGTGTGGTGCAAATGTTTTGATGAGGGGGTGAGATCCATTGTTTCTGATGACGCCCTATACCTGATGTTTGCGTGTCAGCAGTAATGCAGGTTATCGCGCTGGGATCTAATGTCGCCGCATGTTTTTTTGTCCAACTATGCGTCGAATCGATGGTATCAAAATGGATATGTTGTATAGTGCTCATACAAGAAGTTTAAACCAATGGGGTATTTTTTCCTATGTGGGATCACCGTTGCTTAACCCGTATAGATTTTCGAACGCTGCCGATCCTTCTTGTCTTGATGTGCATCAGTTTACTCGTCATTTCTGCCACAACGGGATCAGCTACTGATTATTTGGGTGAAGAGGTTTTTTTAACGTCTTTTGTCAAAAGTCAAATGCAGTGGTTTGCAATCGGTTGGGGTGTCTACTTTTTTTTTGCAGGGTTTGATTATAGAATCTTAAAGAAATGGACCTGGTTTCTCTACTTAGGGATGATCATCATGCTGATAGGGTTATTCTTCGTACCTGCTATTCAAAACGTCCATCGATGGTACCGGATTCCCGGGATCAATTTTGCTTTTCAACCTTCCGAGTACGCCAAGTTAATTACCGTGATGACGTTGAGTCTTTATTTAGAAAATCAAGCGCGGGAGATCCTTCATAAGCGCAACACACTCGTTGCCATTTTAATCGTACTCATCCCTTTTGTGCTGATTTTGAAGCAGCCAGATCTCGGCACAGCCTTGGTGCTCTATCCCATTGCCTTGGTGATGTTCTATTTTGGGGGCATCACAAAAAAAATTATTAAGGTGATGAGTGTAATGGCCATCTGTGGATTGATTTTTGTGAGTTTGATGTTCACCGGAGTGCTCTCTCACGACGAAATGCGCCCTTATGCAACTAAATTTTTAAAGGAATACCAGTATGAGAGGCTCAATCCGAATACTTACCATCAAAAGGCATCTCAAACGGCTTTAGCGTTAGGAGGGATGACGGGTTCAGGGTGGCATAAAAGTGAGTTTACTGGACATAAATGGCTTCCAGCTGCGCATACAGATTCCGTTTTTGCAGCTTATGGTGAAGAATTTGGGGTCGTAGGCGTTTTTTTATTACTGCTATTTTTTTTTGGTTTGATCTATTTTAGCTTTCAGGTGACAGCAGTAGCCAAGGACAGGTTTGGCAGACTTTTATCTGCCGGCATTACGACCTACTTAGCGATGCACATGATTGTCAACATGGGGATGATGTGCGGGTTCTTGCCAATTACAGGCGTACCCCTTATGCTGATTACTTATGGTGGTTCTTCGGTGCTGTCGACGATGACAGCCCTTGGCATTTTACAAAGCATTTATACTAGAAGGTTCATGTTCTGATGGCGCAACACCAGTTTCTCCTCACTCCTAGTTCGTGGATAGGCCAAGGCAAGATTCAATTGAATATGGTCGCAGAAGAGCTTTTTTTTTACACGAGATGGAGCATCGGGGTTCCCGATGGAGAAGGGCGCATTGAATGCACTCAAGAGATCCAGGTCAAAGGATTAGTAGATATCATGCATAATCAATTTTCTATTTACAATATGGCCTCTGGAGAGTTTGCCATCGAACTCGAAAACCAAGCTCTCGGTAGAGTCGTTGGAAAAGGTTTGATCAACGAAAAAGTGATCGCGTGGGAATTCCGCGTAGAGGATATCGGTTTTGATGGCTTTGAATTTTACGAGAAGCAAGATGACAAGAATTACTTGATGCGCGCTGAGTATGCTACTAGCGATCAATTTAGAACTGTAATTGAAGGTAAAGTGTGGCAACAAGCTGCTCCAACACCCCCATCTGCTTGAGGAAATTATCAATGAAACTATTAGACATCTTGCGTAACCTCATTTACTCATTAAAACCAAATATTTTCTGTCCAATTTTTGTATCGTCATCTCAGCGACTTGCCAAAGTCGCTTCGCCTCCGTTACCCGAATCTACTGTCGTAGATTCTAAAAATTTGCCTAGAAAATCTTTGATTTTTCTGAGCAAAGCAGGTTACGCAAGATGTCTATTGCCATGGATCGCTGTCTTAGGGTTAACAGCAGGGTGTTTTTCCAGATCGACTGTGATGACGCGTGAAACCTTCGGTGATCTTCTAATGGGAACGCCTGTGGCCACATTAGAAGCTGAGGCTGGAAGTCCTTATTCCATTCTCAACAAGGGCAATGGCGTACAAGAGTATGAGTACATCGAAAGAATCGACTTGGGCAATGCTTTAGTTGCAGAAAACCATTACTACATCGTCGTGAAAGAGGGGAAAGTAGTCGGCAAGCACATGTGTCGTGAAAAGATGCCTGCCTATGATCTCATCTATCAAGAAGATCCTAATCACGACTACTATCCCAATCCTTAACGTAACAGTTCACATCCCCCTCCTTCGTTGAGGGCATGTGAAAAATAAAAGGTCAGACAGCGATTATTTGTGAAACAGCCGCTTGATCAATTTCTATTAACCGAGACGCTCTTCTTATTACATCTGTACTGGGTTTTCCATAGTCGAAATGATTTTATCTAGGAGGAGGGGATTGAAATGAACAGGAATAAATTATTAATTGATTGCAAATTGCTCTTCAAAATCTCCCATCCGCATTTTCCATGAGATTGGATTTCTTGTTTTAACTGTTCGAGCCGTGGGCCAGGCTGCTGGATGACTTGAAGTGGTAGTATAATGCTAAATGGTGTTAAAACTAAACTAGTGAGAAGTTTTTAATTCTTCTCACTAGTTAATAATGATTAAGTTTTAATTTTAATATCCACACCAGCAGCGACAGGCAAAACTTTTAATTTGTCAATCGTGTCAGGTGTTGGATTTAAAATATCAAGCATGCGGATATGCGTACGGATTTCAAACTGCTCGCGCGACTTGCGATCCACGTGAGGAGAGCGAAGAACCGTATAAATTTCCCTTTTAGTCGGGAGAGGTACAGGACCTGCAATCCGTGCGCCTGTGCGCTTTGCTGTTTCGACGATATCGGTTAAGGCGCGATCGAGAACACGCTGATCATAACCCTTCAGTCGAATGCGGATTTTTTGTTTACGTTGTTTACCCATGATTTCTCATACCTTTAGGTTATTTCTTTGTGATCTCATCTTGGATCTTAGTTGGAACTCTTTCGAAGTGAGAAGGTTCCATGACATAAGTTGCGCGTCCAGAGCTCAACGAGCGTAACTGGGTCGAGTATCCAAACATTTCGCTTAAAGGAACCTCAGCTTCAACTAAGACGACGTTCTTTTGGCTCATTTGGCTCATGATCTTACCGCGGCGGCGGTTGATATCGCCGATCACATCACCCATGAACTGTTCGGGTGTGGTCACGACGACCTTCATGATTGGCTCTAGAAGGATAGCGCTACACTTGCGGCATGCTTCCTTAATGGCCATCGATCCGCAAATCTTAAACGCCATCTCATTCGAGTCAACCTCGTGATAAGATCCATAGACGATCGCCACTTTGACGTCGACAAGGCCGTATCCAGCGAGTACACCAGTTGCAAGTCCTTCGGTAATTCCCTTGATAACAGGGTTGATGTATTCCTTGGGGATAACACCACCGACAATCTTGCTAACGATTTCGTTGCCTTTACCTTTTTCGTTCGGTTCGATTTCGATGACTACGTGAGCGTATTGACCACGACCACCCGATTGCTTGACATACTTCGTTTCGTTTTTGCCAGGAATGGTGATTGTCTCTTTGTACGCTACTTCAGGTTTACCAACATTGGCATCCACACCGAATTCGCGCATCATACGATCGCGCAAAATTTCGAGGTGAAGCTCACCCATACCTGCGATGATCGTCTGTCCTGTCTCTTCGTTAGTAGAGACGCGGAAGGTTGGATCCTCTTCAGAAAGTGAACTCAAGGCTAACGATAGCTTTTCACGATCGGCTTTCGATTTTGGTTCAATCGCCATCGAAATAACAGGCTCGGGAAATTCCATTTTTTCGAGAAGAAGTGGGTTGTTTTCACTGCATAGAGTATCACCTGTTGTCGTGTACTTTAGACCGATACAAGCAGCGATATCTCCTGTGAAAAACTCATCGCGATCTTTTCGTTGGTTAGCGTGCATTTCGAGAAGACGAGATACGCGCTCTCTTTTATCTTTTGTCGTATTGACAAGAGCTGTTCCTTTTGAAAGTGTTCCGGAATAGACGCGCACGAATGTTAATCGGCCGACATAAGGATCGGACATGATTTTAAAGGCGAGAGCGGCTAACGGACCATCATCGTTAGGTTGTAATTCCATCGGTTCTGAAGTGTCAGCATTCATTCCCTTGATCGTGCCACGATCTAGAGGAGAGGGCATCCAGTTAACAACTGCGTCGAGCAGAGGTTGTACGCCTTTGTTTTTAAACGCTGTTCCACACAATACCGGATTAATTTTATTAGAGCATACGCCACGGCGCATGACCTTATGAATTTCATCCACTGAAATGCTATCGGGATTCCCTAGCACCTTTTCCATGAAGCTATCATCGCCTTCATTGATTGTTGCTAGTTCTTCGAGCATTTGCTGTCTGAGTTCTTTGCAACGGCTAAGGAGATCAGCTGGGATATCGGCTAATTCATATTTAGCGCCCATCGTCTCATCGAGGAAGAGGTATGCTTTCATGGTGACTAGATCGACCATCCCTTTAAATTCACCTTCAGAGCCAATGGGGCAATGAACGGGAACTGGGTTAGCACCTAGCAGTTTTTCTTTCATAGTAGCAATGGCGTTGAAGTAATCAGCACCAACGCGGTCCATCTTATTGACGAACACGATACGTGGTACGCCATAGCGTTCAGCTTGCCGCCACACTGTTTCAGACTGAGGCTGAACTCCAGCCACGGCGTCAAATACAGCTACTGCTCCATCGAGTACGCGGAGTGAGCGCTCTACTTCAATCGTGAAGTCTACGTGGCCTGGTGTATCAATGATGTTGATTTTATGGATCTGTTCATCACGCCCTGTCCAGTAAACTGTAGTGGATGCAGAAGTGATGGTGATTCCACGTTCTCTTTCCTGTTCCATGAAGTCCATTGTAGCAGCACCTTCATGGACCTCACCGATTCGGTGTACGCGGCCTGAGTAGAACAAGATCCGTTCAGTAACAGTTGTCTTACCAGCATCGATGTGAGCCATGATGCCAATATTACGCACATTCTTTAATTCATCGTTTTTTGGTCGATTACTCATGGGATCCCTTTACCATTTATAGTGTGCAAAGGCACGATTCGCTTCAGCCATGCGATGCGTATCGTCTTTCTTCTTAATGGTCGCACCCTGATTGTTGAAGCAATCAGCTAATTCTTGGGCTAGCGCATCTTCCATAGAGCGACCTGCTTTTTCGCGTGAGAACTTAATGATCCATTGCATCGCCATAGCTGTACGTCGATCAGCTGGAATTTCGATAGGCACCTGATAGGTGGCGCCACCGATACGGCGGGATTTAACTTCGAGAGATGGCTTAGCATTTTCTAAAGCTTGTTCAAAAGCGATAAGCGGATTTTCTGCTTTAATTTTTTTTGCAAATTTATCGATCGCATTGTACACGATGCGGCGCGCAACAGATTTGTTGCCGCTAAACATGAGTTTATTGATAAATTTTGCCAATACTAGGCTATTGAAAAGAGGATCTGGATCGATTTCTCTTTTTGTAGCTGCTCTTCTTCTTGACATGGGACCTGTTACCTCGTTTCTGTTCTTGTATCTTTGTGCTGTGAAATCAGCTCTGTTTCACTTGACCGTACGGTTTCATACGGTCGGCCCTCGATTAACTCTTTTACGAAAAGAGGTAATAGTGAGCCAGGATGCTTAATACTTAAGCGAGCATCCTAATATTACTTCGGACGTTTAGCTCCATACTTCGATCGCGACTTCTTTCGGTCTTTAACTGCAGCGCAGTCAAGAGTTCCACGAACGATATGGTAGCGAACACCAGGCAAGTCTTTCACGCGACCGCCGCGGACTAAAACAATGCTATGCTCTTGTAAATTGTGTCCTTCACCGCCAATGTAAGCAATTACCTCTTGGCCATTTGAAAGGCGCACCCATGCTACTTTTCTCAAAGCAGAGTTGGGCTTTTTTGGCGTTTTTGTTTTAACCTGCATACATACGCCGCGTTTTTGCGGGCATTGCTGTAGGGCAGGAGATTTTTTTCTTTTTGTTTTTGCACGTCGGCCTTGTCGCACGAGTTGGTTGATCGTTGGCATCTGTTGCCCTTCTCCTTCATCAATTTCAAAGGTTGTTTTGGGCTCTCTTATACAATTTATTCCCGTAAGCGAGAGTCAAAAATACCAAATGGATGACATCCATCCACTAAGATATTAGGACAATATATCTCGAATAGAGAATTTCTTGCAAAAGCATTTCTTTGACGAAGCATCTTAGGATGCCAATAGCCTGTAGTGCACGAGGATGCTTATTCTCGTTATTTTTTCTGGTCTGATTTCTTAACATCCTTATTATTAATTAGTTGTAGATGACTGTTCTTGATATTTTTTCTTAATTAATGAAAAATAAACCGATTTATTTTCAGTGTTTTATGAAAATTAAGTTCTAATTATTTAATCAATTAGTTAAATAGAATTTATAAAGACTGTCTTAGTTAATTTAGGATGTGTTCCATGTGGTTAAGAGCGATCTGGTTGCCCTTGTTGTTGCTTCTGTGTTCTGCAGGAAGTTTTCAACTGTCAAAAAAAGATATACGGGCCACCATGGAGGCGATGTTCAATTTCCATGTCGAATACAAGCAGTTTAATACAGTACTAGCTCATCGATCCATTAAGCTTTATATGGAACAGTTCGATGCTGAAAAACGCTATTTGCTCTCCAGAGAGGTTCTTCCTTATTTAGATCTGAATGAGAAAAAGCTTCAAGGGATAGTTGAGGGTTACTATAAGGACAATTTTTCTACTTATGAATCACTTGAAGGCCTTTTTCATGAAGCTGTGTCAAGAGCGCGTAGATTGCGTGAAGAGTGCTACAAAGAAATTTTGGCTGACTCTGAGGAAGCTCAAAGGGCATGGCCAAGTTTTGTCGATTACGCCAAAAATGAAGCAGAGTTAAAAGAGCGTATTAAAAGTTACATAGTCTGGCTCTTAGCTAAAGAAAAAAAGCAAGCAGAAGCGCGCCAATGGGGTATAGAGCAAAAGCAAAAGGCATTTGCTTTATGGGAGAGGCGTTTTCGTCGTATGGAGCAGAGTTACACATTAGTGGGTGATAACGGACAAAAACTGCCTAAAGAGCTCTTGGTGCATTACACCGCACTGCATATTCTCAAGGCATCTGCCAAATGTTTAGATGCTCACACGTCGTTCTATAGTCCCGAAGAAGCTGCGGAAATGAGAGCGATGTTGGAAAAGCAGTTTGAAGGGATTGGCGTGGTCTTGCGCGAAGGAATAGAAGGTGTGGTGATTGTCGATCTCGTCAAAGGTGGGCCAGCTGAAAAGTCGGGGCATATTTTTGCAGGTGATGTCATTATCGAAATTGATGGAGAAACCATTGTCAACGCTTCTTATGATGAGGTGTTGCGTCGACTTCAAGGAAAAGGCAGTGGTGTCATTCAGCTTGGGTTAAAGCGTTTTGTCAGCACTACGCAAGATCTCTATCTTAAAGTGGGACTCGTACGGGAAAAGATTCTCATGCAAGATGAAAGATTGCAGTTTTCCTATGAGCCTTTTGCTGATGGGATCATTGGAAAACTCAACCTACCTTCTTTCTACGAGAGTACGGGGTCATCCAGTTGCGAGCTTGACATTCGGGAAGCGCTCCGCATGTTAAAGCAAAAAGGAAAATTGTACGGATTAGTACTTGATCTGCGTGAAAACTCTGGTGGGTTTTTAAGTCAGGCAGTCAAAGTGGCTAGTTTGTTCCTTTCGAGTGGAGTGGTAGTCATTTCTAAGTATGCGCAAGGGGAAATGCATTATTTGCGCAATCTGGATATCAAAAGTTACTACACTGGGCCTTTAATTGTGTTGACCTCTCGAGCTTCTGCCTCAGCGGCAGAGATCGTAGCTCAAGCTTTGCAAGACTATGGAACCGCCATCGTCGTGGGGGATGAGCGCACCTATGGTAAAGGAACTATCCAGTACCAGACCGTCACAGATCCCGAAGCGGTGAGTTTCTTTAAGGTAACGGTAGGTCGCTACTATACAGTCTCCGGACGTTCTACTCAAATAGAAGGTGTCTTAGCGGATCTCTTACTCCCGACCCTGTATTCGGCTATTAATATTGGTGAGCGTTATCTAGAATTCCCTCTCAAAAACGATCGCGTGCCAGCGGCTTACGTTGATCCTTTATCAGATATCGATCAGCGCAATTACCCCTGGTTTCAGAAGAATTATCTTCCCCACTTGCAAAAAAAATTATCAGTGTGGACTCAAACGCTACCCCAGTTAAAAGAAAACCATGAGGGGCGTCTTGCGTCCAATCAAGATTATAATAATTTTTTAAAGGCAGTTGAAGAAGTTAAAGCGGGCAAACCTGTCAATCTCAAGGGCAATGAAAACTGGGGTTCGGAAGATCTTCAGATGACAGAAGCGATAAAAATCCTCAAGGATATGATCGTCATAAAAGATTCCATCGTGCATCAATAAGAACTTCAGAATAGGCAATTTGTCACACTGCCTTTTTAAAAAGTTTTGTCTAATCTTGTTGCGAAAAAACACTCCTTCCTCTATGTTCTTTACTCTCATTAGTTATCTTTGGCCAGATAGCTCAGTCGGTAGAGCAGAGGACTGAAAATCCTTGTGTCGCTGGTTCGATTCCAGTTCTGGCCACCATTTTCTAAAGCATTCTACGCATAGACTCTGAACGTTTTTTAACGTAAGGAGTCACTGTGCTAAAATCTTATCAAAAGTCTCAATTTCCGCATTTTTTACGCAACTGGTCTGAACAAGTCAGAACAGCTTTGCTTTCACACTTTCTAAGTCCAAAACAAGCCTTTTTCTTATCAACTTTTATCTTCGTTGCGGAAAAATTGCGTAAAAAGCGCAAAGTTTGTTTGTCGTTTTCGCAATTTACCTGGAGAAATCCGAACTGGAACAAGGGATTAACAATCCTATTCCCAAACAAGGAACTCGTCTCATTAGCAGAACAGGTTGAAAAATCAAATCCAAAAACCCCTTCTAAAAATTTGCTAGAGATTCATAACCAGTTAACTCAATTAGGGTTTACGTTAAAGCCGTTTAGCCAAGAAGATGAAAATTGTCTTTATGAGATATTCCGAGATGTCGTTGATTCAGGCACCCAATTTCCTTATGAGTGCAACTCTGTCCAGGAGTTTTACCGCCAGTTTTTTGCCCCAACATCTCATGTCTATGTATGCCACTCCTCTACTAAAGAAGTGATTGGCGGCTTTTACATTAGATCAAATTTTTCTGGGAGATCAAACCATATTGCTAATGCAGCCTACATGATAAAAAGCCCTTATCGAGGCCGAGGAATTGGTACTCTTCTTGTAAATGCTTCGTTGGAGATCGCTAAGGACTTGGGGTTTCAATCCATGCAATTCAACATGGTGCTTAGCCAAAATATCGCTGCGATCAGGCTCTACCAAAAGCTGGGTTTTAACATTATTGGTACTATCCCCCAGGCGATTCGGAATCCAGATGGAAGTTATCAAGAAGGACATATTTTGTATCGAGAACTAAATATTTAAGGAGTGTTTTATGAAAGAAGAAAAAGACATGGTTTCAAAAGAGGACACATTTGACAAATTAGAGATTCGCCTAGGACGAGTCATCAGTGTGGAAGAAGAACCTACAGCACCTAAAAAAGCGTATAAAATGAAAGTCGATTTTGGAAAATTCGGGATTAAGACTAGCGTCGGAAGATTCACTCAACATCAACCTGAAGAAATCAAAGGCAAACTTGTTTTAGGGGTCTTAAATTTTCCTCCAAGACAGATTGGAGATACTATTTCAGACGCTTTGATTTTAGTGGTGCAGTATCCAAAAGCAGATAGCGGAGAAGCCACATTCATTACCCCGTTTGCTGAAGCAAAAATTGGTGGAAAGCTGTTTTAGTATTCCCTCATGCAAATTCAAGCTTTATAGCTTATTTCAAATGAAATAGCTCTCGAGAAATTGGAATCATGCCTTCTTTAAGCGGAAGGAATAGAGTCTGCACTAACGGCTGTGTTGGGTCTACCGCATAGTGGGAAAAGTCGCTGACTCCCGATTCTCGCAACAAAGTTTCATCGACAAAAAATTGCCCCGTTGCTTCTTGAAACGTTCGACGGGCAAGTTCATAGGCAGCATCTGCCATAATAGAGGGAAAGCGGCTCCCAGCGTAGACTTTTGGAGAAAGATGTTCCTTGAGTCTCTGAGTAGCAATGTTTGTTTGAGGCCAAAGAGAATTGACTGCAATTCCAGCGTTCTTAAATTCTGCGGATATTCCAAGTGTACACAGACTCATCCCATACTTACCCAAGGAAAAAGGTAAATGATCTCTCAGCCATTGCATCTCAAGACCAATAGGAGGAGCTATATTGATAATATGAGGATTTTTAGCCTCTTTCAAATACGGGAAACAGATTTGGGCAAGAAAAAAGGCTGCTCGCATGCTAGTGGATATGATGAGGTCAAATTGCTCGGGAGAAGTATGTAGGGCATCATTGAAGCAGGGTGCGCTTGTGTTGTTGATTAAGATATCAATACTCCCGAAGCGGGCGATTGCCTTAGCGACGATCTCTTTCAATTCATCGTGACTTCTGACATCAGCCTCAAGAGCTAGAGCTTCTCCGCCCGCAGATTGAATTCCTTCAATTGTTTCTTGGATTTGAGCAGAGGTATCTTTTGAAACGATGACGATATTCGATCCATCAGCAGCAAAACGGAAAGCAATAGCTTGACCTATCCCCTGGCCAGCTCCCGTAATGATAACAGTCCTCTTTCCATTTTTAGCCATCAGAACCCATATTCGTTGTGTTAGTTTTTCTTCTTTTTAGAAACACTTTTACTATCTGTTTTTACAGATTTTCTCGATTTAACCATTCCGCTTTTAATGTCACTACTTAATTCCTTTTCAATTTCTTCAGTAGAGGGGAGTTTGCCTTTCAATTCTTTAGGCAGCTTTTCCATCAAGTTCACTTTATAGCTGGAAACTCCAATAGGACTTTTCAGATTGTTAAGCGCATATTCAGCTGTAATTTTGTTCTTTTCTTTGCATAAGATAATGCCAATAGTGGGATTGTCCTCTGGTTGCTTAAGCAAACGATCCACAGCTGTCAGATAAAAATTGACCTGTCCCGCATCTGTTGCTTTGAATGGCCCTGCCTTCAACTCAATGACGATGAAACATTTGAGTTTGAAATGATAAAACAAAAGATCAATGTATCCATCTTCTCCACCAATCTCAAGGTGGTATTGCCTTGCGATGAAAGCAAAACCTTGCCCTAATTCCAACAGAAACTTTTGTAGATGGTCAATTAAG
>Ga0206972_1058_pt1 | contig 27432 bp, 24 predicted proteins | sample Alteio_BWOrgHeat_86_FD_152925 | JGI IMG/M metagenome (GOLD analysis project Ga0206972, IMG submission 152925) | Enriched cells from forest soil in Barre Woods Harvard Forest LTER site, Petersham, Massachusetts, United States -... | ecosystem: Environmental > Terrestrial > Soil > Temperate forest >...
TATAGTTCTGTTTGCAAAACTATTTTATAACAGGCTATCCGATGACGATGAGAAAAGCGTATACCTTTGATGATGTGGCTCTTGTTCCTCAGTTCAACAATGTTCCTTCTCGCACAGAACCCTCTCTTGAAACGTGGCTCACAAAGAACCGCAAAATTCACATGCCCCTTATCCCTGCCAACATGGACACCGTCATCAACGATGAATTAGCCGATATTCTTGTTCGATCGGGATCATTACCTATTTTTCATCGCTTTGCGCCCTTTGAATCGGTGGCCAAATGGGTGAAAAAATATGGGGATAAAGCCTTCATTTCTTCTGGCATTCAAAAAATAGATGAAACGAGAAAACTGCTCGACTTAGGAGCTGCGGGGATTTGCATTGATGTCGCTCACGGTCATTCCGACAGAATGTTCCATTTTATTCACGAATTAAAAAGAACTCATCCAGACAAGGAAATCATTGCAGGGAATGTATGCACAGCGATGGCGTATCACGATCTCGTCAATGCTGGAGCTGATGCAGTTAAAGTCGGTGTGGGGCCAGGAGCTGCGTGCACAACGCGCGTGGTCACAGGCTTTGGCGTCCCTCAATTCACAGCGATTTATGATTGCGCCAAGATTGCGGAAAAATTGCGCGTGCCTCTCATTGCAGATGGAGGGATCCGCAGCAGTCGCGATGTCGTGCTAGCTTTGGCAGCAGGAGCTAGTACCGTTATGATTGGAAAGCTCTTTGCTATGACCAAAGAAAGTGCAGCAACTAAACGACCCTCTGAAACTTCTCCTACAGGACAAGAAGCTAAATTTCGAGGACAGGCGAGCGAAGATTTTCAAAACGACTTTTATGGCGGATTGAAAAGCAAAACCGTCGCCGAAGGGATCGATTTTTGGGGACCCGTCTCCGGAACCGCTGAGCAGTTAATTAATCAGTTGCTCGGGGGATTGCGCAGCGGAATGACCTATGGGGGAGCGCGTAGCATCAAAGAACTCCAGAGAAAGGCTGAATTTGTGGAAGTGACAGCACATTATATTTCAGAGAGTAAACCAAGACCCGATTACGCTAAGAGCTAAACGATGAACCCTTACAATAAAAAGATCTACGATGCCGTTCACGGATTCATTCGGTTTAATGAACTCGAAAGAGAACTCATTGATTCGATTCCTTTCCAACGGTTGCATCATATTCATCAACTGGGGATCTCGTTTCTCGTTTATCCGGGAGCCACACATACCCGTTTTGAGCATTCTTTGGGTACCATGGAGCTCACAACCCGTATCTTCGATCATCTCTTCTTAAAGCAGATGTCTCACGAGGAAGCAGGCTATTGGAAGCAAATTTTGCGTTTTGCCGCTCTTTGTCACGACATGGGTCACCTTCCTTTTTCCCACGATGCGGAAAAGCCGATCTTAGGAAAGGGCGGACATGAAAAATGGACTGTGAAGATCATTCAAAGTGAATGGTTGCGCCCTGTGTGGGATCAGTTACAGGAATTAGTTCCTAATCGTAACGTCGCCCTCGATGTACTTAAGATGGCATCTGGCCAAGAGAAGTTACAGGAAATGGGCGTCGATGTCACCATGACATCGTTGGAAAATCTGTTAAGTGAAATCATTACAGGAGATTTTTTTGGCGCAGATCGGATCGATTACTTACTGCGCGATGCTCAATGCACAGGTGTATCTTACGGATTGTTTGACTACCAACAACTCATTGAGATGTTGTGCATCCTTGAGCAAGACGGTGAGCTTGCTTTAGGAATCGAAGAGAATGGGATCGAATCGTGTGAAGCTCTTCTTCTAGCACGCCATTTCATGCACCAACGCGTCTATCAGTATTCTTCGGTTCAATCGTATAAATTTCATTTAAAACGCTTCATGCATGCTTATTACACGCAAAGAAATTTCTTAAGCTCACTCGATCAGTATCTTTCTCAATCGGATAATGAAATCATGGCCGCTGTGCGATACGCAGCTAATCATCCACAAGAAATCGGTCATGCGGATGCAGCAGGACTCCTTAAACGGGAGTATAGATTCCGTGCGATCGAGATCGAAAAAGGGATAACAGAATCCGATCTACAAGAAATCCAGCAATCTTTGAGTATTCCTTCGGAGTTCATCGCTTGGAGCGTATCTCCTCATTCAAAGAACAATAAGGGGCTGAATTTTCTTGCACGTCTTAGATCAGGAGCTGTTGTCCCAGCAGCTGGATCTTCTGATATCATTGTACCTAGTAAAACCTTAAATTGGTTATTTATCTCACCGGAATTTGAACAGGCTGTGCGATTAAAGCTGGAGGGGAGTCAGCCGTGTTTCAATCGATAAAAAGAGAGTTCCACTCTCTACAGAGCACTCACCGCTTTTTCATCTTCTTTGTGATGCTATGCAGCTTCTTGATTTCAGCGGATTACTCGATCATTCGCCCTGTGAGCAACGCTACATTTATCACCTCATTTGGCACAGAGTATTTTCCCTATGCTTGGCTACTTACTGTACCTCTCAACATCCTTCTCGTGAGTTGGTATAACAAGTTCTTACCTCGTTGGGGCTGTTTTAAGACTTTTTTAGCCGTCGCTTCTGCGATTGCACTCTTTAATTTTTTCTGTGCGCTCTTTCTCAAAGAAATCAACTGGCTGCCCTTTGTTTTTTATGTGTGGAAAGAGGTCTACATCATGCTGATGTTCCAGCAGCTGTGGTCAGTGATCCATGCCACCATCGCGTACTCTCACGCTAAGTATTTGTACGGGATGATCTTTGGAGTAGGGGCTTGTGGAGCTGTGTTGGGGAGCCTATTACCCGGATTTTTTGCTGTCAAACTAGGCTCGGAAACTCTTTTATTTGCCACGCTTCCACTTTATGCTCTCTTAAGCCTCTGCTATGCCCAAGCGTTAAGAAAAACTTCAGAAGGTCTAGCATTTAAACTCGATGATGAGAAAACAAAAAACTCAACTCAAGCATTCATGCACGGATTTACCTTAATCCGCTCTTCCCGTTTCCTCGTCTTCATTTTATTGATCGTCATCTTCATGCAGCTCTCTTCTACTCTGATCGATTACCAGTTTAACTCTTTTTTACAACAGGAGATCCCCGATAAAGATTTGCGCACCCAGTATACAGGGCGCATTCTGGGCATTGTCCATGTGATCTCTCTATGTTTGCAATTTGTGGGGTCATTTTTACTTGTTCATTTTTTAGGGATGAGACGCAGCCATTTTTTTGTTCCTCTTTCTCTATGCCTCAATGCCGTCGCCTTTTTGTTCATGCCCACTTTTGCCCTCATCACCAGCTCTTACATCGCCGTCAAATCGTTTGATTTTTCTCTCTTTGGGGTGATCAAAGAGATCATGTACATCCCGTTGAAAAAAGATGAAAAATTCCGCGCTAAAGCCTTCATTGATGTCTTTGCTCATCGCACGTCTAAAGCGGGAGCTTCCTTTTTAATTTTAGGATTGCAGTACTTAAGCCTACCCCATCTTCAGCTGACGCTATCTTGGATCGGCTTAATTCTCTTTTCTCTGTGGTGCCTTCTTGTGCATCGCATGCTCAAGAACGAGCTTGTAGTAAACGCGTAAGCTAGCTATGAAAAGATTAGACATCTTGCGTAACCTGCTTTGCTCAGAAAAATCAAAGATTTTCTAGGCAAATTTTTAGAATCTACGGTAGTAGATTCGGGTAGCGGAGGCGAAGCGACTTTGGTAAGTCGCTTAGATGACGATACAAAAATTGGACAGAAAATATTTGGTTTTAATGAGTAAATGAGGTTACGCAAGATGTCTACTATGAAGCGCTTATCGCCCGACCAGATCCTCAACGACCCTCTTCTCAACAAGGGAACCGCTTTTACACAAGAAGAGCGGGATCGGTTGTCTCTTCATGGCTTTTTACCCTTTCACATCTCCACGATGGAAGAGCAGCTAGAGCGTCGCTATCAGAATTTCCGAGAAAAGCCCAATGATCTCACCAAGTACACTTATTTATCTAATTTACAAAATCGCAATGAGATCCTCTTTTACAGGTTAGTCTATGAGCATTTACATGAAATGGTCCCCCTGATTTACACACCCACAGTGGGGGATGTCTCCGTTCTTTTCAGTACTCTCTATCGCAAGAATCGGGGAATCTACTTTTCATTTCCCCTTCGCGAGAAAATAGAGGAGATTGTAGCGCAATTACCCGCAGAAATCGATGTCATCGTCGTCACCGATGGCGAGCGCGTCCTTGGATTGGGCGATGTCGGCATTGGGGGCATGGCCATCTCTCAAGGAAAATTGGCTCTTTACACCCTTTTTGGGGGGATCCACCCAGCGCGTACTCTGCCTGTAATGCTGGATGTCGGTACCAATAATACCCAGTTATTAAAAGATCCTCTCTATCTCGGATGGCGCCATCCTCGCATAACAGGGGAGGCCTATGATCAGTTCATCGACGCCTTTGTTCAGGCTATTAACAAGCGATTTCCTTATGTGCTCATTCAATGGGAAGATTTTGCTAAACAGCACGCAAGACCTCTTCTCGACAGATACCGAGACAAGGTTTGTTCGTTTAATGATGATATTCAAGGCACAGCAGGAGTTGTCTTAAGCGCTATTTTATGTGCACACCAACTCTTAAGACAACCTCTCAAGAACAGTAAAATCGCCATTCTCGGTGGAGGATCAGCTGGAATGGGGATTGCCAACTTGATCAAACAGGCAATGATTGCGGAAGGGGCAATGATTCAAGAAGCCGCTCAATCTGTTTACATCGTCGATCGTGAAGGACTCATGATTCAAGATAAAGAGGAAGTAGCTTCATGGAATCTCAATCAAGGGGAAAAAATCACCCTAAAAGATGTGGTCCAACACGCACGACCTACCGTATTAATTGGCGTATCAGGACAGCCTGATCAATTTTCTGAAGAGATCGTTCAGATGATGTGCTCTTATTGTGAAAGACCGGTGATTCTCCCTCTATCCAATCCCACCACCTATTCTGAAGCGAAACCTCATGATCTTATCCATTGGTCTAAAGGAAAAGCTCTTATTGCCACAGGAAGCCCTTTTCCACCTGTAACGTACCAAGGGAAAACCTATCCCATTGCTCAATGCAACAACGTCTACATTTTCCCAGGAGTGGGTCTAGGAGCAGTGATAGCTCGCATCTCTTCCATTCCCGATGAGATGTTCATCACAGCAGCGCACATTTTAAGCACGCATTCCCCCCTTGCAAAGCACAAAGAGGGAAGTCTGTTTCCTGACTTAACTCACTTGCGTCAAGTGAGCCGTGAGATCGCCATCGCCGTTGCTAAACAAGCCCAAGCACAAGGGCTTACTCAACATAAGCTTGATCAGATCGAGCAACAAGTCGATGCTTACATGTGGTTTCCCGATTATATGTAGATCACGCGTAAGAAAAATGGGGATTCTTCAAAAGCACCTTCAAAGCCGTTTCATAACTAGGTTCACTGGTCACCTCGCGCACTAATTCTGAATAGAGCACTTGATTATTTTCATCTAAGACCAAAATCGCTCGTGCACATAAACCTTCAAGTGGACCATTTTTAATTAAAACACCATACGTTTCAGCAAATTCTTTCGAGCGCAAAATCGATAGAGTTGTCAGATTAGTCATCTTTTCCTGAGAACAAACCCTTTTTTGTGCAAAAGGGGAATCCATAGAAGCAATGATGAGCTGCACTTGCGGATGTCTCTGGATGACATCGTTAAATTTCTTAGTCGATAAAGAACATACCGATGTATCCAAACTGGGAACGATGTAAAGAATTTTCCTTTTCCCTTGAAAATCCTTAAGAGAACGATCCGTTAAGTTTTCATCGACGAGTCGAAAATCAGGAGCTGATGTTCCTACTTGGGGAAGTTCACCCGATGTTGTGAAGGGATTTCCTTTGAATGTGATTTCGGCCATATTTTTTCCTGGGTTGTATATTTTATACTATCAGAAGTTAACAAAAAAAATCTTTTCCCATAAGAAAAAAATGTTTTGCTCAAAATGTTAACAATTTGTTAAATTGCTGCAAAAAATTTCTTAAGGAAACCCTTAAAAAGAACTTGAGATATGAAAAACATTCTTTGTAACCGATCTGCAGAACTTGTGAAGAGTTACTTAAATAACCATCACACCACCTTTTTGATTTTATCTAAAGATAGTGACACCATCCCTGCGGGAAAGTGCAACCGTGTGCGCACTCCTCAAATATCCTCGCAAATGGGAAGATTGGCTCTCATGAAAAATAGCCCAAGAAATCAGCGCACCATTAGTGCTACGTGCTATTCTAAATCGACATTGAATCAAGACGTAGCAGTCACCAACTGCTGCATCAATCAGAAAAAGCGAATAGATCCCTTTTTTACATTGAATGGGGAACGGCAGGCTATCCTATTCTCGGGGCGGTTTAGCTGTCAACGCTTCCGGGAGTATCTGTTGGTTTATCGACAGATCAAGAATATGAAATTAAATCGTCACTCTAATCCGCTTCAATACCAAATCACTCTCCTCAAAGACCCCAAGAAACCAACCGACACACCGCCACTAGAGTGGACAATCCCTCACAAGGAAGAACGCCATTTCTGCATTGCGCATACGATTAAACATCGCTGATTTTTTGAGCATTTCGAAGATTTTAAAGGACTAAGCAGGCAAAACAGAAATCAACACGGGGACGCAGTGACGCAAAGATTTTATGGTTCATCCGACAAATGAGTACCTCTAGCAGGTAAGGGCATTAAGCTCACCCACAAGTCCTAACCCAACTATTACCCATAAATCAACTGAGAAACTTGTATTTGGAAGACTTCTTTTTTACCACCCGCTTCGCTAGAGAGCGCAGAGTTCACAGAGAGCGGCTTCGCCGTCACAAAAGAAAAAGACGGCGAAGCCGCTCTCTGTGAACTCTGCGCTCTCTAGCGAAGCGGGTGGTAAAAAAAGGAAATAAGCCTCCATGAATCTAGTACGCATTTGTCGGATGAGCCGATTTTATATATATTTGAATTTTCTCTGCGTCCCTGCGCGCCGCGTTGATTTAAGATTATGTATAAAAGTCACTTAAGTGTTTTTTCAGCAAAGCCGACGTAACCTGTCGTTAGGGAAGAGGAAAAGAGGAACCTCACGCGTTCATCGACTTTGCGTTTAACGATGCTAGTCCAAAAAGGGAAAGATAATTGAGGTCGAAGTCCTTTCATCTCTTGAACCTTTAAAGAGTATTGCTGACACCAGCCCGTTAATTCTTGTGGCTTAATGAACATGCGATAGACATGGATGTTTTTAGGCGTATTGGGAACACACCATTCTACCCCTTTAATCACAATTAACCAACTGAGCCAGTTTCGATTAAAGGTATGAAAAAAGAATAGGCCTCCTTTTTTTAACACGCGAGAAGCTTCTGCAATCACGCGTTCAGGGCGATCGACATGTTCGAGCAAATCCATAGCAGTAACAACATCAAAACTTTCATCCTCAAAAGGGAGTTGTTCTGCATCAGCTCGGATGTAGCGCGCAGATTGCGTCGCATCCATCGTTTCAGCAAGCCTTAAGCTGGATGCTGATAGATCAATGCCCGTGACACGATGACCTGCCTTCGCTAGATCATTTGAGAGAAATCCAGCCCCACAACCAATGTCCAATACAACTTGCCTTTGCTTATGAATGACACTCTCAATCCAAGGATTGCGCGTTTCATTTTCTTTTCTCAAGAGAGCAATGGGATGAGCATCATCGGTATACCAACGCTCATCGAGCTCTTCATAAAAGGCGTTGTTAATTACAGCTGTTTTTCTTTCCATATGAAGTTCCAGTAGATGAGTTGATAACAACCAAAAAGTGCCGTGAATCCCGCCTGTGCTACAAGAACCCCTTTCACCAAGCCCTGATGCACAGCATAAGAGGTGAGAAAAGAGGGGAGTTCAGCACCATGAAGAAGAGGCCATAAGCAACCCAAAAGGGTCAATGTTAGAGGATGATTCAAAAAGAGGATCGCATGTAGCCACTGTTCAGCCGCAGGACAACACTCCTTATGAACAAATTCATCTTTGGTCACCAAGATACAAGAAAAGATCGCAAGTCCAACGTAAACCTTGAGATACAATCCCGTACAAGGCAAGAACAATACCCATAAAAAACAAATCAATACACTCAAGGTGTCTAGGGGATGACCGATCCGCTCCCAGCGTGGTAAACCCCGTTTCCAATGAAAATAAAATTCATCCACAAAAATGGTGATGGATTGTACAAGGAAGGGAGCAAGGATTAGAGCGATCATGTTTTAACTCGCTTTTGAAGTATCGATCCTGAAATGGTCAAGCCTGGCCCGAAAGCCATACTCACAATGTAAGATCCCTCTTGAACGTCAGGATCATGAAGCATTTTCTCCCAAATATGAGGAAGCGTAGCAGAAGACATATTCCCGTAGTTACGGAGAATCTGGGTCGAATGAGCAATCTGATCTTCTCGTAAGGATAATCTCTGTTTGAGTTGTTCGATGATTTTGGGGCCACCTGGATGAATGGCGAAGTAAGCAGATTGTCTAATAGAGGATTCGTCTAATTGAGTGCGCTGTATCAAACGGGATAAATACCCCTCTACAAAACGTGCGATGACAACAGGAACTTCCTTTCCCAAGGTCATCGCATGACATAAATCGTCGCAGCTCCATGTCATGTAATTGATTGAGTCAGGGATGATCTCTTCTAGCAAGCCTACAATGGAAAGATAGTGGCTATCGGGAAAATCTTCTTCGCGATGCACGGAATACTTGATGAACCCGTCAGCAAACAAACTCTGAACGATCAGCTGTTCGGTCGTGTCATGTAGAGGATGCATGTGTAAGCTGCACAATTCCGTATGGAGAATATCCACGCGAGATCCCATAGGAGAGGGGAGTGCTAAAGCACCCAAGGCCATTCTCATAGCAGGCATAGAAGCATAGCATCCCATATGGTAAGCATGGGTCACTACTGTGTTTTTTCCTTCTAATCTTGAAACGATTTTTTGAGCAGGACTTGGAGAAACATACCCGGTACAGGTAACATGGATCATCTGCTGAGGAAGATCTTCAGTGCAGGTATACCATTTCCCAACTATCTCGGAAACTTCTCGATCGAAAAAACGCATTCTCTCTTTAAATCCTGGAGAGCGTGTTAACGAATAGATTTCCCTTTCTTCATCATTCTCTAGCAAGGGATCCAGCAACTGAACGCCACGACTTTTGATCGTTTCACTATTGGTTCCCAATTGAGACAATTTAGTTTTGAGATGCAGGTAATGAGAGTCATAATCCCGATCATTTGCTCCATGAGCGGCTCTAGCGTGTAGTTTAGCTAACCATTCTAGAATATTCTGCTGAGGAATCTCATATCGAGGTCTAATAGGTTGAAAATTTGTCAAACAGAAAGACATGGAAGTTCTCGCGCTTAATTTGTGTATATATATTCGCCAAAGGTCAACCAAGGCGGTTCAGCTTGTAGCGGTTCGTATTCTTGAATATTAAAATTTTTCTCGTTTGCCAACAGGCTCTCCAATGCCTGTTTCTGCCTCTCGGAAAGCTTATGTTCAAGCACTAGAACATCCAGCTTCATCGCCTGCGATCCTTTGAACTGGATTTCATGCATTTGGGTTTCTAAGGCTTTGCAGAAATATTCCAGCCAGCTCGTCATATCCATACTGTTATTTCTGACTGATTGGAGCGCCTGGTAGTAATCCTGTCTATTCCTGTCGTAGTATTCGCTGATGGTGAAAAGTTTTTTAAAATCGTACCCTGAACGATAGAGATATAAGGTGGATAGAAGTCGGGATGTCCTGCCGTTTCCGTCTACAAACGGATGGATGTGAACGAGCTGGAACTGCGCAATTCCGGCAGCAAGAACAGGAGGGATTGTTTGTTCATTTTGCAGCCAATCCGTGAGCTCGACCATCAAAACAGGGATGTCGTAAGGCGCTGGCGGTGTATAGATGATTTCTTTTGTTTTCGAGTTCGCAACGTAATTTTGAATGGTCCTGTATTGTCCTGGCTGCGCTGTATTGCCTCTCACGCCATCTACTAGGTGTCTATGGATTTCCCTGATCAAACCATCTGTTATCATTCCCTGGGAAAAAACATAGTCGGCAACAAAATCAAAAGCTTTTTTATAGTTCAGCAGTTCCTTTACTTCTTCAGAATCGACGCCTTGCATTTTTTCCTTTATCGTGTCATAAAAGACCATATTGAGCAACTTTTTTTATGACATTTTATGACATTTTTTATGACAATTCTATAAAAAACACGTCGTAAAGCTACCCTAGCCAAAAATCAATTATGGTTATATCACCATCATGAGCCCTGTTACTAAGAGAACTACCGCGAATATTTTCCTTACTTTTTTGGCGTTGAGCTCGTGAGCGAGTTTAACTCCATATCTTGCAGAGAAAAACGAAGTGATGCCCACGACGACAAAAGCGGGGAGGTTGATGTACCCGAGGGTAATCGGGAATTGAGTATTTTCCCAGCCCACAATGAGGTAAGCAATCGTTCCAGCTGTGGTCAGAATTAAAGAACAAGCCGAGGAGGTCCCAATCGCTTTCTTATGAGGGATTTTATAGGCATTCAAAAGAGGTACGATCAATGTGCCACCTCCAATCCCTAGGAGGTTGGAGACTGCGCCGATCCCTGTACTCCATATGAATAAAATGCGCGTTCGAGGTAAATGGTAGAGTTCATCGTAATGAGGTTCATGTTTCCAAAAATGCCAAGCAAGAATAAGGAGGAAAACGCCGAAGAAAATTTCCAGCACAATCCCTGAAAGAAGATTGGCCGATAGCGCACCCAGCACCGTTCCGAGTACCAGCCCAAGGGCCATCTGCTTAACCACTTTCCATACAACGCTTCCTCGTTTATTGTGACCAAGAGTGGAGGAAAGTGTATTGAGGATCATCGAAGCCAATGACGTTCCAATGGCCAAGTGCATCAAATACGGTTGAGGAAAATCCAAAAAACTAAAGATGAAGTAGAGACAAGGAACTGCGATCACTCCTCCGCCAATTCCCAACAATCCAGCCAGAATGCCAGAAAGAACACCTATAATCCCATAAGCTATTAAGCTAATTAGAAGAAGTACCACAGCGCGATCTCCCTACAAAAGATCCTTACTCTCTCATAAAAGATCACATTTAAAATAGCAAATTACAGATTAACCTCATCGTTCAGTATCATTTTTGATAACAATTCTTCAGAGCAGTGCTTCTTTTTCTTTATCTTTAACTTGAGCACCCTTACTTAGAAGAAAAGAAACTAATTTTGCTTTTTTAAGATTGATAGCGCAACGTACTGGAGTGTGAGAGTTAAGATTACGTTGATTAAGATCTGCGCCGTACTCTAGTAGCAATTCAATAAATGCTTGAGCAGAATCCGCTTTAACCGCATGATGCAAAGGCCCATTTCCTTGTTTGTCGGATAGCTTGGGATTAGCTCCCAGTTCTAGTAATCGCTTGGCAAGAGGATAATGTTGCTTCTTGGTAGCTAACACAAGAGCTGTGGATCTAGTAAGTGCTGTCGGTTCATCAATATGGGACGTGGATAAACTTTCTTTCACCCCATGGATGTCGCCCCTCATGACGACGCGATGTAAATCGGAAACGTAATAAGGATTTCCTTCTTTTTCTAAAGGAAACCATCTAGAACTATTTTCTACAACTCCTTTAATATATAAATCCTGAAATAATTTTCTATTTCCTAATAGAAGATCATGATCTGACATTGAAACAATGGGAGATTTTTTTCCTGATTTTATAGATTGAAACTTTGTCACACATTGTGAACCAATTTGGTATTTTTCAAGATTACTTAAGATTCCTCCATCATAGAGAAATGATGGTGGATAAAAACTAGCATCTTCCATTCTTACGACAAATCGATTGCCACGATCATAAGACTGCATTAAAAAAGAACCCCGAGTTGCCCTGAGAACATCAAGCATGTTAAAATTATCCAGCCATTCCGGCTCATCTGTATTTTGTTTATCCATTAGTGTTACAAAGCCGTCGCCAAAAAAATGGCCCGTTTTTGGTCGAAGCAAACGATAAGCTTGTGCAAAAGTTCCTAGAGGATCTACGAGATGTCTAAAACACCAACGTGTAACGATGAGATCCAATTTTCCAGTAAGATAAAGATCATTTTGTTTTAAATTTTTTTCTAGCTTCTCAATTGCGAACGCCCCTAAATTATAAATGATGCAGTTCTTCTTTTTGACTTGCTTTTCACCATGGTTAGATTCTCCTCTTAGACTAATGATATGGACCGTGATATCCTCTCTTAGATCTTTTAGCGTATTCAAATGTTTAGCAAGCCCTTCTCCCCATTGGAAATTTCCTGCTCCAATGTCCATGGCATAAAAATGGGTTTGTGATAGAGGAGCTTCGCGAATGAGGGATTCCATGAACCCATAATCATTGATCGAACATATCTCATAACCCTCCCTTCCATTATAGGCTCCCCATGCGCTCTTAGAGAGCTGCTTTAAGCTGAAAAATGCTCCTGCTATCGCGTTTTGAACGACTTGAGGTCGTTGTCTCCAATCCACAATGCTCTGTTCTTTCCAGCTCACACTTTCACTGCTTAAATTAAAGATCGTCCAATCCCACATTTGGCAAACTAGAGGAAGCTTTCTCGCTTCATCTCCCAGATAATCAACCAGTCTACTAAAGACATAATCAGGTATTATTTCGGTTGCAAATTTTGAAGGACAAAGTGCTTTCCAGGGAACCATTTCAGAGCTCAACCCACTCACGGTTTTGCTCCAGTCCTTACATATACAGGGAAGCTTTCTTCCCTCATCTCCCAAATAACCACTTATTCTACCAAGAGCATAATCTGGTAAATTTTTATTTGAAAATGGAGATGTTGTTGTTGGAGGTGTTATTGCTGACATGATAGTTACCTGTTATAATTTTCATTTAGTTAATTAGCCATCTTGCTCGAGAGCCATCAATAGTCTGTCCTAGATACTTAATTGATAAGGTGTTATGGAGGAAATTATTTGATTTTTTCGCTCTATATTTACAATTATACTTCTTTAATTTAAAATAATAAATAATAAAAAAAATTTTAACCTTTAATTAAATTAAAATTATAAATATAATAATAATTATAATTATAAATCAGGAGATTTTACAATGTCATTATCTTTATCCGGCTTAGTTCCTTTAACTTTAGAAGCGACAGTGGAGAGAGCACCTGTGCTTGCCTCTTCAAAAACTACATTTAAACCTGCAACGATTGGCATAAAGGCTATCTCTAGCTCTAGTGTCGTTTTCGGAAGCGACGTTATTGACCATATATTAAGCTTTCTTCCTGCTAATGAAAAAGCTCAAGTCCGTCCAGTATGCAAAGCTTGGAGTACTCTACCGCTCGTCAACAACGACGGGTATCTAGATCTTTCTGGACAGCCTAATTTATCAGATAGCGATCTTAAAAACATTCTTGATAATGCAAGTGGTGGTACTCCCATTATCTCTATCAATCTATCTAATTGCAAATACATCACAGATGCTGGCCTTGCCCATTTAAAAACTCTCACATCTTTAAGGTCACTTGATCTAAGCGGGTGCTATAACATCACAGATGCAGGCCTTGCTCATCTAGAAACTTTCAAATCCTTAAGCTCACTTAATCTCAGCAAGTGCCATAAGATCACAAATACAGGCCTTGCCCATCTAGTAACTCTCACACTCTTAAGCTCTCTTAATCTAAGCGCATGCGATAAGATCACAGATACTGGCCTTGCCAATCTAGTAACTCTCAAATCTTTAAGCTCACTTAATCTCAGCGAGTGCTATAAGATCACAGATGTTGGCCTTGCAGATTTATCAAAACTCACACTCTTAACCTCACTTGATCTAGGCACGTGCCCTAAGATCACAGATGTTGGCCTCGCCTATCTAGTAACTCTCACATCTCTAACCTCACTTGATCTAAGTGGGTTGACAAACATCACAGATGCTGGCCTTGTCCTTCTAGAAACTTTCACATCTCTAAACTCACTTACTCTAAATGGGTGCGACATCACAGATGCTGGCCTTGCCAATCTATCAAAACTCACACTCTTAAGGTCACTTAATCTAAGCGCATGCAATTATATCACAGATGCTGGCCTTGCTTATCTAGAAACTCTCATATCTTTAAGCTCACTTAATCTCAGATCGTGCTTAAACATCTCAGATGCCGGCTTGGCCAATCTATCAAAACTAAAATCTCTAAGCTCGCTTAATCTAAGAGATTGCTTTATCACAGCGATTGGCCTTGCCCATCTAGAAACTCTCACACTCTTAAACTCACTTGATCTAAGAGAGTGCAGAAACATCCGAAATGCTGGTCTTGCCCATCTATCAAAACTCAAATCTCTACTCCAGCTTCAACTAGATAATTCGGGGATTACCATGGAAGCTGCTGCAAAAGTTTTTAAGGCGAAACTGATCATTCAGAGATAAATGGATTAGACCTCTACCTCTCACATCTCTAAGCACACGTCAACTAGATGTTTCGAGGATTACTTGGATACTTCTACTTCCTTCAGTGATGGTAAATTATTGTTTTAATTTACCTCATCAGGTAAACACGGTTTAATCACCAGATAGTCCAAGGAGGAGTAATGTTTCAAAATAAAAATTTATTTTTGATGGCATGTATAGTCCCGATGTTGATCGGTTGTGATGCTGCGATGACAAAAAAAACATGTGCTACTAAAGAAACTTGCCAAACAGATCCCAACTGCAAATGCTGGTGTTCGGTCAAATGTGATTGGCGAGTTAAAGTAGCAGGGGACAAGCCCGTTTATATCGAAAATGACCCCAATGGCAAATTTTGCTATTGCAATCAGTGGGACTACGACCATTACCGAGATAATTGCATTGAGCACAAGCATATCCCTGAACCAAAAAATCCCTAAATTCTGCACGAGCCCTGAAACTCAGGGCTCATTCAAAAATTTCACTATATTTTATTTGATTCTAAGCACACAAATGAGGTCTCTAGGACAAGGACCGTATAAACGTTCGCCCTTTCATAGCGGCTATGATTATAAGCATTTATATTAAATTAAAAAACAAATATTTTATTATAATAAATGCAATGAAAATTAAATATTTACTTAAAACGTTTGATTTAATAATATAATAATAATTAATATGTATAACATATAAAAAAGGAAAAATTATGACCTCAGCATTATCATCTCTAACTTTAGATCCCATAACCTTACCCACTGTGCCATCCTGGGCGTTTGAAGCCTCTAAAAAAGCAAAACACGTTCAATCTTCTAGAGTCGGCTTCGATAAAATACCCGAGGATGTTGTTTTACAAGTATTTACCTATCTCAACGAGAAAGACAAACGAATTGCAGCCATGGTAAGCAAAAATTGGAACAAAAAATTCACAGTGGAATTTCCCTTGCCTGATGAATTATTGGGGATTGTGCATGACTATGCGGGATTGGAAAACTCAACCATGCTGGCACTTGCATACCCCAACAAGAAAAACAATCAACAAATACTGAAGAATCAAAAAGCTGTGGAGAAGATATTTTTTTTCCACCAGGGGTTGGGAGCTTGGGACCGGGGGAGGCGTGATTGGAGTTCCTTCAGCGATCTATTCATCACAGGAAAAGATCTCTATCAAACGACATTACTTCTTCTCATAGGAGAGGGTGATGTTCGCAGGCAACATGGACTTATTAGAGGATTTGAAGGGCCAAAAAAATACTATTCTCCAACAGAAAGTCATGAAAAACAACACCTACCTTATGATGATTCAGAAGGCTTTGCACCTATTATTGTAGGGAGAGAAACTCCAATGAATGCTTTACGCCATTTAGCATATGATCTTGCTTGCGTCGAGTATGACCGTATGATAGAACAAAACAAAAGTAGCCAAGATAAATTTGATTTTATATTCAGTACTCGATTCAATCAGAAGTATAGCATCGTTACCGAATTTTTCAATTTGACCAACCAACTTTTTGGAGATCCTGAAACTTCGCATCAAATGTCAAAGTGGCAAAAGTGTAACAATGGAGCATGCATCTATGAGGACAGGTCGATTACACCTATGACGCCTGCTCAAAGAGCTAAAGTCGTCTTTACATACCTTGAGAACCGACTCAGTGATGTTTCAAAATAAAAATTTAGTTAGGCTAAGGGGCATCTGTTCTATCTAGCGCAACGTCTGATAATTAATCTTATGTTGCTTTCAGATGGAGTCCCTTAGATCTTCCAAGCAGCTCGTAAGTCCAAAATAACCAGTGAAAAGGCAGCTTCTCGATACGATTTGCTGACATCAAATCCCGCTTTTCCTATAAAGGCATTGCGTCCAAAATCTGCACCAGGTTGAGGTAACTTAGTCCCTGGCTTATCGAGATCCACTTGATAGCATTCATAAAGTGTTTGAAAAAGAAGATGAGCGATGTTGCGCTGGTCTTTGACTCCATCTCGTGCATCCAAAAGAGTCTTTTCTAAACATTCAAAATAGTAGCTCATCTTGTCAAAATCATCAGCTGAGATGGATTCATCCAACCCGTGTAAGGCCACTTCGACTTGAGTACGAGCCACCACGCGTTGCCGTTCACTTAAAGTTGAGCTATAACCAGCTTCTTGATTTAAAAAAGCCTTTTCCCCATAGCCACCATGGTTGAGCTGTTCCCTTTTTTCTGGACATTCTTTCCGGTGAAGAAAGTAAATGTGAAAATACGGGCGCGAGGCCACTTGTTGATAATTTTCGTCAAAAACTTTAAAAATGGCTCGTTCTTTAATCGACCCCAATCGTTCAGCTGTAGAGGCCAAATGTTCGTCTTCAAGTCTTAATTCAGCTAGCAAGTCCAAACAGTGCTTATGGCGTTCTGATTGCAATTTAGGTGGAGGACGCACAATAACAACTTCAGAACTTTTCAAACGAACAGGTGGCGGTGAACCCAATGTAAGGGGCTTTAAGCGAGAGGATAAAGAAAAATCTGAGGATGATTTAATACCCGTCTCTGAATGTTCAGGTTTGATTCTTTTGTAGATCACACCCATCATTTCAGCAGCTTTTGCAACCATACTCGATAACAGGTGTTCGGAATCGGACAACTCTTTTTGTGCTAATTCACCACCTTCCGTTATCTCTTCCAAACTCTTTGAAAGTTCAGACTGTTTAAAGATGAGATCGTCGATTATACGATCAACGCGTAAAGCAGTTTCATAAAGCTCTAAAGGGTGATGTTTTTTACATGTCCAAGGGTCCCCTACTTCACAAGATTCCATTCCCTCTACCAGCACTTGGTATTCTTTTAGCAACCCCGAGAGATGTTCGCAGCTAGAATGATGATTGGCAAAGTCAGAATGCCGGAAGGAAATAGACACAAAATCCCCCTTAAATTTAAAGAAATATTGTAACATACATTAAGATTTGAATGGAATACAAAAAAGCTTAATTTTATGATGATTAGCTACTTAATTGATTTTAACATAAACATGTAGATTTTTCTTTATATTAAATTTTATTAATAGTATAATTTAAACTAACAACATTAACTCAAGAGGTAAATTATGTCATCCCCCTTAAGTCCAACTAGCCCGAATTTTAATCGTCCGGTTTCGGTTCTTGCGGAAGCTGAAAAACATCAGATGCTTCCTCCTCGTAAAAAGGAAAGCTTCCCAATAACAGGTGAGGGAGTGGGCGGCTTAAAGCTTGATAAAGTGGAGCGATCGAGTCGTATAAGTCTTTCTTTAAACAAATCTAGATCCAGTTTAAAGCTTGAAAATTCTCCTCACCCAGCTTCTCCAAAATTCAGTTTAAAACTTGAGGCTGAACCTATTTTTTCCGCTCCTTCCTCGCGTGCTTCGTCTGCATCCGACCCATCCCCTTTTGCAAGTTCTAGTGGCAGTGCAGCTCTATCCACTCCTGAGCGAGCTTCAGCCCCAGAATCGTCTCCTGCTTCTATTTCATCTTCTTCATCAATTTCCTTACTTAGTCATCAGGGCAAAAAAAAGATGAATGGCATAACCCTCGACCTATCTGAGGATAGTGGTCAATTTACTTCACTTTTAAGTCATTTGCAGAAAACCCCTCCCTCAATACAAATCACAGATCACGATGAGGATGAAGCGTCATCCTTTTCTCCTCAACCCGCCTCATCTTTAACAACAGCTCAAAGTGTATTTCAACAAGTAAAACTCACAGATCAAGCAAAAACACTGGCTTTGGAACCTATCTCTCTTGAAGATGACATAGATAATCCTGATGGGTTCTTCAACGATGAAATCTTCAACGACGGAGGAGCGGCGCGTTTTAGATGTAATGCCACTGGTTGTCCTGCACTTACTGAAAAAGCAGTAGAAGCTGTTACAGATGAAATCCAAGAAGAGTGCCAACCCTCAATAATAGTGAAGCCAAAAATGGAATCAATAGCACTGAACTCAGAAGAACGCCAACGCTTTCTGGAAACAAGAGCACAGAACCGAAGGATTTTACAAGAGTGGAATAGTCAACGTGCTTTTGATGTTCGAGGAAGGCTACTGGAACTTAGAGGAAGTGAAGATGGCGCTTTTCTTCATATTGAAAAAGGCATTCCCAGCTTTAAGGAACTGGAGAAATCCCCCCTTGGCGATTATGTCCGTCAAATGGGTTATGAACTGGTCAGGCCTCTCCCCTTAGAGCCGGGGAAAAGTGGCAATGCCGCTTTGTTCATTATTCGCCAACCAGGTCGCAACTTGAAAATATGGCATAGCGTGCTAAAAATAGATAAGATCACAAGCTTGCAATGGTTTACAAGGGATTCTTTCGGCTTGAACCACTTCATCATGAATGCGTCTCGAGGTGATGCTTGTATTAAAGCCATTGGACCTCATCGTAGACTACACTCCACGGATCACATCATAGGATATAACTTTAAACAAAAAGCAATACAAAACCCACCAGCTGACGAAAGTTTATTGTTGGCCAGCATATCTCCTTTAATGGATGGTTCTGACTTATCAGACGTAATAAAGGAAGGAAGATTGCCCCCAGCTCAAGTGAAAAAAATTATGCTTCAAATTGCTGAAGGTTTAGATCACCTACATTCTCATGGAGTGATTCATAGAGATCTCAACCCCCATAATATTCGCATCAAATCTAATGGCGATGTGATCATATTTGACTTCGGTACGGCAAGTAAAATGGACCAGCCTTTGATTTCTTTGGATACTCCTTATCAAGATCCTGCAAAAGATGTCAGTCATTGGGATGGTTGGAGTTTAGGATGTTTAGGCTACCAAATGCTAACGGGCAAACGTCTATTTACCTCAAAATGGCAAGCCTTTGACTATTATCAAAGTGAAAAAGGCATCACTTTTCCCCCTGGAACACCCTCTGATCTACGAGAGATGATCCAAGGTTTAGTAAATGTACAAGGCAAAAAGCGATTAACTCCGAGCGAAATTCACACTCGTGCTTCTGCGCTGCCAGCGCCTGTGCTTGCCTCTTCTTTAAGAGCGCAGCCAGTTTCCATTGCCTCTTCTTTACTCGCATCTTTAAGCCCACAAGCGACAGCACAGCCAGCGTCTATGCTTGCCTCTTCTTTACTCGCATCTCTAAGCTCACAAGCGACAGCACATAATTAGGCTTCTTTGATTCTTGCTTGGGGTGAAACATCGATCGCTAGGTGTTGGCGGGAATCAACATCAATGAGGGTCACGGTAATCGTGTCCTTCATTTCTCTATTGGGCATAAATAGGATTCTATTGAATAAGGAATAAGGTGGAATCACCTCTTCTTTCATCACCTTGGCCTTGTAGTCTTTCTTAAGTTTTTTTTCCGAGCGCATCGTTACTACAGTATCAACCGTTCCTGGTATCATCATAGGCCAAAAGAAGAAGCTCAAAGCTTTAAAAGCAATCGATCGACCAAGTGCCGATCTACCGACTTTAGAAAGCACCTTTTTTGTTTCAATGGTCTCTACATCTACATAATCTGGATCTAATGAATATTCATTAGGAGAATTGTTTTGAATCGTCACCTGAAGAGGTTGGACGCCTTTGCTTATAAGATCGTGACCAAGTAATTGCTTACTCTCATGATGAGATAAAGCTTTAATTTGTACATCGACTCCTTTTTCTTCCTTGTCAAAAGCTGGCATGATGGAATGTGCAATGGAAGTTAACGGCCTAACTTGTTGGTATTCTCTTCCTAAATAAACGGAAGCGCTTAGCAAAAATACAATGACAATTCCTGAAAACACTTTATTCTTCATAATAACCTCAAATTTAATAAATACGCCATATTATACATGAAATATAATTGCAGATCAAGAAACTAAATCAATGATATAATAATTAACAATTTTTGATTTTATTTATGTATAAACCACAGAGGCGGCTTCGCCGCAAAAGAACGTGGTCTACTTTTGCGGCGAAGCCGTCTCTGTGTTCTCTCGCTCTCTGTGGTTAAAATATTTCTTTTAATAGTTAGTGCCATGGGCATTCTAATCATGAGGTTGCTTAAGAAAATGCTTTTGCAGTAACATGACACAGACTTTAATTGATAAAATTTATAGACCGTCTCTGAGTGGAGCAGACAATGAAAAAAAAGCAGAAGCCTTGGAAAGTATTCATTGCTATTTTCTTAGGGATACTTGTGGGGAGCCTCACACCCAAGGGAACCACCCTACTAGGTTTTGAGCCCTATTATCTCTACGATCTTCTGGGAAGCCTCTTCCTCAATGCGCTGACAATGATCGCCATTCCTCTAGTTGCAACATCGATCATTACAGGAATTGCCCGTATTGGAAATGATACCAGCTTCGGAAGATTAGGCGGAAAAGTCTTTGGATTCTATCTAGGGACAAGCTTAGTAGCTATTTTAGTGGGATTACTGTTTGTCAATATCCTCCACCCCGGAACAGGGATGAGTCCTGAACACATCTCAGCTCAAATCTCTGGAGCAGATATTGAAAAACACGTCGTCCAACAAGAATCCTTTCGCATCTCTCATGTGTTTTTTCAGCTCATCCCCTCCAATATTTTTGATACCTTGGGAAAGGGAGAAATGCTGGGAGTTATTTTCTTTAGTTTAATCTTTGGCTACAGCATTTCTAAAATCGAATCCCATTCTTCATCGATTCTCTATCAATTTTTCCATAGCGTCTTTTTAACGATGATCCAATTGACCCATCTGATCATGAAAATACTCCCCCTCGGAGTCTTTTTCTTAGTGGCGAGGGTCTTTTCACAAACGGGCATAGGCTCGCTGTATTCGTTAGGGCTATTTACTCTAGCTGCCCTCTTAGGACTTGCGGTGTTCATGTTCGTTGCGCTTCCCATTCTTCTGCGCGTAATCGGTCGAGTCAGTCCTCGTCGACATTTTAAAGCGATGGCGCCGGCCTTAATCACTGCTTTTTCTACGAGTTCTTCTTCTGCTACTTTACCCATTACGATGGATTGTGTGGAAAAAAGAGCTGGAGTATCCAATCGCATTTGCAGTTTAGTCATTCCCCTTGGAACGTCGATCAATATGTCTGGTTCTGCTCTTTATGAATGTGTAGCTGCGATGTTTGTTGCACAGGCTTATGGTGTGGAAATGTCCTTCATCAATCAATTTTTTCTCGTGTTCTTGGCTCTCATCACGTCAATCGGAGTAGCAGGCGTTCCTTCAGCTAGCTTGATCGCCATCATCGCCATTTTAAAAGCCATGGGACTTCCCTTAGAGGGAATTGGACTATTCATTGCTGTAGATAGAATATTGGATATGTGCAGGACCACTGTGAATGTGTTTAGCGACAGTTGCTGTGCTATCTTGGTTGCTAGAACAGAGGGAGAAAAAAACGTGCTTACCAAAGAGACATTCGACGCTATTTAAAATAAGGCTCCTGTGTGAATGTTCAATCTGCACGATCCATCACAATACAACAACAGGTTACACGAACCTTTCATTCTGAAATCATTATCCACTCTGGATTTTTATATTCTCCTACTTGCTTAAACTATCTTCGCTCTTTCGCAAAGCGTCACGTGCTATTTTGTGATCCCCTTGTGAAGCAAGCCATAGGCGATGACTGGTTGAACTGGGCACGTTTCCATCAGATTGATGTACGTATGTTAACTCTTCCAGTAGGAGAAGCGTGTAAAACAAGAAAGTGCAAAGCAGATCTAGAAGATCAACTACTCACTCTCGGCATGGGAAAAGAAGATGGTTTCATCGTTTTAGGAGGAGGCGCAGCCACAGATCTCATCGGGTTTTTAGCTTCCACATATTGTCGAGGGGCTCCCCTCATCGCCATCCCCACCACCTTACTGGCCATGGTGGATGCGAGCATCGGTGGCAAAACAGCTGTCAATACACCTTTCGGAAAGAATTTAATCGGATCGTTTTATCTTCCCTCGTATACGTGGATCGACGATCAGCTCCTTACTTCTTTGCCAGAAAATGAATGGAACAACGGATGCGCAGAGATCATCAAATACGCGCTCATTCAATCCCCTTTGCTTTTTGAGCACCTTACGAGATGGGATAAAAAAACTCATGTGTTAGATTTGATCGAACAATCGATTGCCATTAAACATCAGATCGTATCAAGTGACTTTGATGAAAAACTGGGATGGCGCCATGTGTTAAACTTTGGGCACACCTTGGGCCATGCCTTAGAGTATCTTGAGGGATGGAAGATCTCCCATGGAGCCGCCGTAGCGTTTGGCATGTTAGCAGAAAGTTTCATCAGCTGGTGCAAAGGATTACTTTCCGAGCGTGAACTAAATCAAATCGTAGATCTCATCCATTCTTTTTCTTTTGATTTCACGCTCTCTCGCACTTATTCCCTGGAGGAATGGATGACCGTGATCTTAAGAGACAAGAAAACCCGTAAGGCCGAAGCTCAATGTGTTCTCCTAAAAGGGATCGGTCAGGTATATTCCAAAAACGGCGTGTATTTAACTTCTGTTAAACCAGATTGGATCGGGGAAGCTTTAGCATGGATTTCTACGTTGAACCAAGCGCATTAACAGGTGAAATCGCGATTCCTCCTTCAAAATCTCACACCATGCGTGCTCTTGTATTCGGGATGATGGGAAAAGGGAAGACTCTTATTGATCACTATCTCCCCTCACCTGATACCAACTCGATGATTCGAGCCATTCAATCCTTTGGAGCAGGTGTCAAAGTGCAAGATGACACTGTGATCATTGAGGGGAATGCGGGGAAACTATCTCCTCCTGATGATGTGATTCATGCCGGCAATTCAGGGATTGTATTGCGTTTCATCGGGGCACTTGCGGGATTATGTCCTACTTATACGGTTATCACGGGCGATCATTCTATCCGGCATCAAAGACATGTCTCTCCCCTCTTAGAAGGTTTAAACCAACTTCATGCCATAGCTCATTCCATGCGATTAGATGGAAAGGCCCCCTTGATCATCAAAGGAATGATGAAACCAGGTGTTGCTAAAATTTCTGGCGAGGACTCGCAACCGATTTCAGCTCTTCTCATCGCGGCTTCCTTTTTGCAAGGAACGACAGTTCTGCATGTAGAAAATTCAGGTGAAAAACCGTGGATCGATATGACCATGGTTTGGTGCGAACGTCTAGGAATCAAGATTGAACATGAACACTACGCGCGGTATGTCATTCATGGACACGCTGCTTATGAAGGATTTCACACCTCGATTCCAGGAGATTTTAGTTCTGCGGCTTTCCCCCTTGCAGCAGCACTCATCACCAACTCTGAAGTGACGCTCTACAATCTCGACATGACAGATTGTCAAGGAGATAAACAGTTAATCATTCTTCTTCAGAATATGGGAGCTTTTATTGAATGCGATCCTCATCATCGCTCTCTCTCCGTTCGCCGAGGAAGTAAACTCCGTGGCGGCATCATCGACATCAATGATTGCATCGACATCCTTGCCATCTTAGCGGTGATTGCCTGTTTTGCTGAAGGTCAAACCCAGATCATCAATGCAACAATCGCACGTAAAAAAGAAAGCGATCGGATCCACGCCATGTGCACAGAATTAAAAAAAATGGGCGCTGACATTGTAGAACAAGAAGATGGCCTCATCATCAATCCTTCTCTCTTACATGGAGCTGAGCTATTCTCTCATCGGGACCAACGAGTGGCGATGGCCTTGACAGTTGCTGCACTGGGAGCTACCAGTCCCTCGCGCATTCACGATGTGGAATGGATCGACAAGACCTACCCCCATTTTCTAACTGATTTTCAGCAACTCGGAGCAAAAATCACCCATGAATCTCATCTTGTTAGGCTTTAAAGGCTCGGGTAAATCTTTTTGGGGAAGGCGATTATCTTCGGTTTTACAATGCCCTTTCCTTGATACCGACTTACTTGTAGAAGCTCACTACGGCAAAGCCGTACGTGATATTGTGCTACAAGAAGGAGAAACTCGCTTTCGCCAGTTGGAGTCAGAAATTCTTCATCGAGTAAACCCTACCCAACCTACTGTTATTGCCACGGGTGGAGGAATTGTGATCGATCCCAGGAACCGGGAACTTTTGCAACGCTTAGGACAATGTGTCCACTTGAAAGTCGATAAAACCATCTTGGAAAATCGACTATTCACACAAAAACATCTTCCCACTTTCATTGACCCTGTTGATCCAAAAGCTTCTTTTGAAACGATCTATGAAAAGCGCATCTCACTCTATGAATCGATTCAAGATCATTGCCTCGAGGTTTCCACACAAACGGAAACCGCTATCTTAGAACAACTCATTCACATCATGCGAGATCTCATCCATGGCAAGTAATTCATTCGGACAAATTTTCCGCATCACCACGTGGGGAGAATCTCATGGAAAAGCCATCGGTGTGGTGATCGATGGTTGTCCAGCAGGCCTTCCCCTTTCAGAAGAAGAGATCAATCAAGAGCTCGTCTTGCGTCAGCCCGGTCGTACTGCGTTTGTTTCTCCACGGCAAGAGCCCGATCTTGCACAAATTTATTCCGGAGTTTTCGAAGGGCATACAACAGGAACTCCTATCTCCATCCTGATCATGAATCACGATAGCAATCCACGCGCTTATGAGCCGATCAAAGACTTATTGCGGCCAGGTCATGCTAATTTTACCTATCTGCAAAAATATGGGATCTTTGATTACCGCGGGGGTGGCAGAGCATCAGCTCGTGAAACCGCTTGCCGCGTTGCTGCGGGCGCTGTTGCAAAAAAGCTCTTAACTCATTTTCATGTGCATATCTTAAGTTACATGAAAGAAATTGGAGATGTTGTTCTCCCCTCTTTTCATATCGAAGATCCACACACATTACATCGTAAGATTCGAGAGAACCCCTTATTTTGTCCCGATCCAGAGATCGCTCAGCAGATGATGGCAACTATTGAACAGGTAAAACAAGCACAGGATTCTATAGGAGGTATCATTGAAACTGTGGCTCTTGGCATTCCTGCTGGTTGGGGAGACCCCGTCTACGAAAAGCTAGAGGGAAATTTAGCTAAAGCAGTGCTAACTATTCCAGCAACTAAGGGATTTGAAATTGGAGAAGGATTCAAGGCCGCTGCCATGCGCGGATCAGAACACAACGATCTTTTTACTACAGACAATAGCGATAACATCATCACTGCAACCAATCATGCAGGAGGAACCCTAGGAGGGATTGCAACGGGGATGCCGCTAGTATTTCGCGTCGCTTTTAAAGCGACATCGAGCATCAAACAGCCCCAAACCACCGTCACTCTTAGCAAAGAGAAAAAAGAGTTTTTGTTACCTGAAGGGTCTCGTCATGATCCATGTGTTGCCATTAGAGCAGTTCCCATCATCGAAGCGGTCACAGCACTAGTGTTAGCTGATGCCTTACTCATGGATCGTTGTTCTAGGCTTTAGAGGCAATTGCCTCTTTTGAACGAGGAAGAGCAATGATCCCTTCAAAAGCCAAAGGAATAGCAGACTCAAAGGTCATCCGTTTTCCTGTTGCCGGATGCGTGAAAGTAATCTTATGCGCGTGAAGGCAAAGTCTATCGAGTGGATTATGCTGCGCCTCGTAGCGTTTGTCTCCAGCGATGGTGATGCCCGCTTCCCGACAGTGCACGCGCAATTGATGCTTCTTACCCGTTAAGGGCATCAAGCGCAATAAAGCGTAGTGTTGATTGGTGCGCACTTGCTCATAATGGGTAATCGCCAATTTGCCCTTGCCGAGTTCTGTCGTGCTACTCACAAAGTACAAAGCATCTTCTTCTAAGTAGCTCTCCCACTTTCCTGTAGGTTGAGGCAACTTTCCTTCGACAATTGCATAATAGACTTTTTCAATCGTGTGTTTTTCAAATTGCGACTTCAGCTGCTTGCGAGCGTAATCACTATAGGCAAAAATCATCACGCCCGAGGTCTCTCGGTCCAAACGATGTACGGGAAAAACGCGCTGCTTGTGAAATCTCTTTTTTAAAATAGAATGCACAGAAATGGAGTCATCAAAATCGGTAGCAACGCTTAATAACCCCTCAGGCTTTTCGAGAACGACAAGATCATCATCTTCAAAAAGAACCTTAATGCCATGATCTAAAAAATTCACTTTAGGACCAACCATGACCTCAGCTCCCTGAGTAAGAGCCAAATTAGCTTTAACTGCTTGTTTACCGTTCACATGCACTCGACCCGCTTTGAGCCAAGAGCGCAGCGTGTTATGGGAACTATCGGGATATAGCTCAGATAGAAAAGAGAAAAGCAAGCAATCTTTTGAAGCGAGATATTTCATGGTAGTGCTAGTTTTAAAAAAGGCATTCTATCACATGTTCCCTTCAAGTGGAAGAAAAACTAATTTTTTGAACTTCACTCACCAAAAGAACTTGTCCCTCAATTATCCGATCGATTATACATGGTACACTTTAAATAATCTGGTAGGAGGCCCTCGATGAAAACGACCAAAGAAAAAGTGAGCTATTGCATTGGATTAGAAACCGGAAGAAATCTAAAACAGCAATTTGCCGATATCGATTTTGAATGCCTTTCTAATGGCTTTCAAGATGCGATGAAAGACGCTACTCCTCGGCTGCCTCTTGAAGAGATCAAATCGATCTTAGGCGCACTCAAAAATCAGATTGAAACTCAACAGCGCCAGCATTTCAAGCACATGGCTGAAGATAACAAAAAAAGAGGCGAAGCTTTTTTAGAGGAAAATAAAAAAAGAGAAGGCGTTGTGACATTGTCGAGTGGATTGCAATACCATGCGATGACAGAATCATCGGGAACAGGTGCTTCTCCTACCTCATTGGATGTCGTAAAAATCAACTACCGCGGTTCGTTCATCGACGGACGCGTGTTCGATAGTTCTTATCAACGCGGCAAACCTGTCGTATTCCCGCTTAACCGCGTGATTGCAGGCTGGTCCGAAGCTCTCCAAAAGATGCGCATCGGAGACAAGTGGCAAATCTTCATCCCTCCCTATTTAGCTTACGGAGAAATGGGACTTGGCCAAGAGATCCCTCCCAATACCACGCTTGTCTT
>Ga0206972_1059_pt1 | contig 27255 bp, 22 predicted proteins | sample Alteio_BWOrgHeat_86_FD_152925 | JGI IMG/M metagenome (GOLD analysis project Ga0206972, IMG submission 152925) | Enriched cells from forest soil in Barre Woods Harvard Forest LTER site, Petersham, Massachusetts, United States -... | ecosystem: Environmental > Terrestrial > Soil > Temperate forest >...
CTGGTGCCTTCAGAATTTGCCCGCCTGGCCGTAGTACACGGAACGGTAGCGACTGTGAGCGATCCCCACGAGATCGCCAATGTGTGCGGCATCGACGGTATCAATTTCATGATCGACAATGGCCGCAAAGTGAATTTCAAATTCAATTTCGGGGCACCGAGCTGCGTTCCTGCGACCATTTTTGAAACTGCCGGCGATGCCATAGACAGTGCCGCGGTGACTGCATTGCTTGCCCGTCCTGAAATACGCTACCTCAGTGAAATGATGAATTTCCCGGGTGTGCTCAACAACGATCCGGAAGTGATGAAGAAGATCGCTGCGGCGCACAAGGCAGGCAAACCGGTGGACGGGCATGCACCGGGCCTTCGCGGTGAAACGGCGGCCCGCTACATCGCTGCGGGCATCAGCACCGACCATGAATGTTTTACCTCGGAAGAGGCCCTCGACAAACTGTCGGGTGGAATGCATATCCTTATCCGCGAAGGGAGTGCCGCGAGGAATTTTGATGCGCTCATCGGCCTGCTTCCCGATCATCCCGAAAAGATCATGTTCTGCAGCGATGATAAACACCCCGATAGCCTGGTAGCCGGTCATATCAACCGTCTTTGCGAACGTGCCATGGCACGCGGTATCGATATCTTTGATATCATACAGGCAGCATGCATCAACCCGGTACTGCATTATGGTCTGCCGGTGGGATTGCTGCGGGAAGGAGACCCGGCCGATTTCATCATAGCTGCGGACCTGGTCCATTTCAACATACTGGCCACTTATATCAATGGCGAAAAAGTAGCTGAGAATGGCCATTCATTCATCCCGTCAGTAGACATCACCCCTGTCAACCGTTTTCACTGCGCAGCGGTCAGCGCCAGCCAGCTGGCGATACCGGTTGGTTCCTATCCCGAAGCGGATGGAAAGATACCGGTGATCGGCGCGCTCGATGGTCAGCTCATCACCAGTAAGTTATGGCAGGAGGCCCATCCCGTGAACGGGGAATGGACGACATCGCTGGGATCCGACCGGCTGAAAATGGTCGTGATCAACCGGTATCATCCCGCGCCACCAGCCGCGTGTTTCATTACCGCATTCGGCTTCCGCCGCGGTGCCATTGCTTCTTCCGTGGCGCACGACAGCCATAATATTGTTGCGGTAGGTACCGACGATGAAAGCATCGCCCGCGCGATCAACCTGGTGATCCGTGAAAAAGGGGGCGTAAGTTGTGTGGATGGAAAGGAAGAGAAAGTTTTGGGATTGCCGGTGGCGGGGCTGATGAGTGCCGATGACGGCTATCGAGTAGCCACGGCCTATACAGCTATTGATGCCATGGCCAAAAATCTCGGAAGCCGCCTGTCGGCCCCATTCATGACCCTGAGCTTTATGGCATTGCTGGTGATCCCGCACATCAAACTGAGCGACAAAGGCCTGTTCGACGGAGATACGTTCTCCCTGATGAATTGAGAGGGACCGGGGCCGCCGGACTATTTTACGGGGCTGGCGCTCATGACCGATACGGCCACACTGTCCGTGCCTCTCGGCGTATGGTATTTTGCTTTGAAAGACAATGTTTCTTTTGGTGCCAATGCGTGGTCGAAAACCTCTTCATGGTTGGCCACCTGGGCACCGTCTTTATAATACAGCAGCTTTACACGCACGTTGTTATACGAGCAGACAGTGGCGCGGTTATGTATCTTGCCGCGGTATACCGTCTGACCCCAGATATTCCTGCGATCCTCTCCTTCCACTACCAGGAACTTTTCGAAATGACTGCTCTCCTTATCGAGCAGGCTTTCCTTTTGCTGCTCGTAGGTTTGCTTATCGAATTTCCTGTCGGCCGACTGGCAGGCACACAGCCAGCCACCCGCCAGCAACACGAGGACAAGTTGCCTCATAAGAATGATTTTATATGTCAAGATACAGGAAATCGGGTTTCTGGTGATTATCGTATAAAATATATCTTTGATGGCAAGCGGTACCGGCATCTTGCCGCTGGCCGCCGTCTTAATACCCTTACTGCATGATCGTTAATCTAAGCCAAACGCACAGCCTTGTCAGCAACTGGATATCCGAATTGAGAAATGTCAGCATTCAGCAAGACAGGATGCGGTTCCGGCGCAACCTGGAGCGCATCGGTGAGGTAACGGCTTACGAGATCAGCAAAGAACTTGCGTGGACGGAAACGGAAGTACAAACGCCACTGGGCATTCACAAAAGTAAACTGTTGAAAAGCCAGCCTGTGCTTGCCACCATCCTGCGCGCGGGGTTACCGCTCCATCATGGTATGATGAACTATTTTGACAGGGCCGACAATGCTTTTATCTCCGCTTACCGGAAGCACCATGCCGATGGTTCTTTCGAGATCAGCCTCGACTATATGAGTTGTCCCTCGCTGGATGGCCGTACGATCATCATCAGCGATCCGATGCTGGCTACCGGTGCCTCGCTCGTGAAGACGATCAACTTCATGCGCGAAGAACATACGCCGGCCGCACTGCACGTGGTAACAGCCATTGCCTGTTCCGTGGGTATCGAGTTCATTCACCGCGAATGCGGGCAGGATATCAAGATCTGGTGTGGCGATATCGATGAGGAACTGACCGCCAAGGGTTATATCGTTCCGGGCCTGGGCGATGCGGGTGATCTCGCGTTCGGTACCAAAGTGCAGGCTTAGACCCTTTCTTCGTCATTTGTCGGTCTAATTTTGTTAAATACGCCGATAATTGGCCTCCTTTACAGCATTTCAGTTATTTTAGGTGTCTTGAATTCGGGTGGTGGCGGTCCCCCGCGTGGTGCCGCTCCCGGCGGCGGTGGCGACAATGCGAACAAGCCCGTTGCCTTGGATTCACTCCAGCGCGGAAACCTGGCATATGAACTCGAACTGGAAGGCCCGTTTGCACCGCTGATCAACTATGCGGCCAAAGGCCACAAAGTAGAACTGCTCGGAACGGCCAAGGCCAATAAAACAGATTGTTATAAAGTGAAACTCACCACGAAGGGCGGCCAGGAAATGATCTACTATATCAGCACCACCGACTACCTGGTAGTGCAAACGGAAGGCGCAGTGAAGGTAATGCTGAACGAGATCGGCATGACGCCGATCCTGAACATGATGGGATCCGACCCCCGTGCCAACCAGAAGATAACGATGCAGTACAACGAATACAAAAGTTTTGGCGGGATCAAATTCCCCGTAAAGCAGCGGTTGCAATACAGTGCACTGGATATGCAGATAGAAACATCGGATATCAAGATCAATGAGCCGATCGACAACAAATGGTACACGATGGATTAATGGGTCGGCTGAAATAACGGAGCTCCGCAATAGCGATCACTGCCATTGCGGAGTTTTTATTAGAGCAGGTCGGGCCTTTTCCGGGTGGTAATGTCCATGGATTGCTCATGTCTCCATTCATCTACTTTCCGCGGATCGCCCTGGAGCAGGATATCGGGTACTTTCCAGCCATTGAACTCCGCGGGGCGTGTATACACCGGCGGCGCCAGCAGGTTGTCCTGGAACGAATCAGAGAGGGCCGAAGTTTCATCGTTCAATACACCCGGAAGAAGACGGCCGATCGCATCGGTAATCACGGCGGCGGCCATCTCCCCGCCGCTGAGCACATAGTCCCCGATCGAGATCTCCATCGTTATATAATGATCACGGATGCGTTGATCGATGCCCTTGTAGTGACCACAGATGATCAAAAGGTTTTCCTTGAGTGACAACTGGTTGGCCATTTTCTGGTGGAAGGTGGCACCATCGGGGGTGAGGTAAATGACCTCGTCGTAAGAAGTGTCCGCGCGCAGCTGTCCGATCGCATTGGCCAGCGGCTCGCACATCATCACCATGCCGGCGCCGCCGCCGTATTGATAGTCATCCACCTGTCCATGCTTGTTCACGGCCCAGTCACGCAGGTTGAAAGTGCGTACGGTGAGCAATCCCCTTTCCTGCGCTCTTTTCATGATACTGTGCGCGAAGGGACTCTCCAGCAACTCAGGCACTACGGTGATGATATCGATCTTCATGTTGTTTATTTAATGAGCGCAGGCGTTGAAGTAGGTCGTAGGCTCCTGGTCGTAGGCTCCAGCCTACGACCAGTTTCATTTGTCACTCATCCATAAAACCATCCAATCCCCTTCTTTCTTTTTTTGTGGGGCGGCCGATCTTGCTCATCCGCTTGCCCGTATTAAAGGAGGGTGCCTGCGAACGTGCCCGCTCGGTTTCCGCTGCCGGTGTTGAATCTATATAAAATGCAATGGCCTCGCTGTAGGGTACCCGGTGGTCCAGTAAGCCCGTTACCTGAATGATCCAGCGGCGGGTTTCGGTTTTAATATCATACTCATCGCCAAGGTGAACGGTGCGGGACGCTTTTACGGAATCACCGTGAAACTTAACTTTCCCCTTGTCACACGCCTCGGAGGCCTGGCTCCTCGTCTTGAATATCCTGATCGCCCACAGGTATTTGTCGATCCTCAGCTTCTCAGTTTGCATGGGATGGTGTAATAGGTAACGATATTCAGGAACCGCTATTCCCCCTTCTTCATTTCTGCATAGAACTGGTGGAAATACGGGATCGTTTCGATGCCCTTATAGAAATTGAACAGGTCGAATTTTTCGTTCGGACTGTGCAGGTTATCGCTGTCAAGACCAAAGCCCATGAATACGATGCGGATGCCGAGCTCTTTTTCAAACAGCGAGCAGATAGGTATGCTGCCGCCGCCGCGGACCGGTATGGGTTCCTTGCCAAAAGTGGTGTGGATGGCCTTTGCCGCTGCACGGTATTCGATCGAATCCACCGGCGTCATATAAGGCTCGCCACCGTGGTGCTCAGCTGCTTTTACGGTAACTCCTGCGGGGGCTATGCTCACAAAATAAGACAGCAGTTTTTCAGTGGTCTTTGCAGAAGACTGGTTCGGCACGAGCCGTGCGGATATTTTTGCAAACGCTTTCGATGGCAGAACGGTTTTGGCGCCCTCGCCTGTATAGCCGCCCCAGATGCCATTGACCTCCAGAGTCGGACGGATACCGGTACGCTCATTGGTCGTGTATCCCTTTTCGCCCCAGAGGTTTTTTACACCCAGGTCTTCGCTGTATTCTTTTTCGTTATAAGGCGCTTTTGCCATTTTTTCTCTTTCTGCGGGAGTAGCTTCCACCACATCGTCATAAAAACCGGGGATGGTAATATGGTTATTGGCGTCGTGACAGGAAGCGATCATTTTGGCCAGCATGGTGATGGGGTTGGCCACTGCGCCGCCATACACACCGCTGTGCAGGTCGCGGTTAGGGCCAGTGACCTCCACTTCTATATAGCTCAGTCCGCGTACCCCTGCGTCGATCGAGGGCGTGTCCATTCCCAGCATTGAAGTGTCGCTGATCAGGATAACATCCGCTTTCAGCAATTCCTTCTGCTGTTTTACAAATTTGGCAAGGTTGGGACTGCCTACTTCTTCTTCTCCTTCTATGATGAACTTGATATTGCAGGCAAGGGAGTTGGTTTTTGTCATGATCTCCAGCGCCTTGATGTGCATGTATACCTGTCCTTTATCGTCGCAGGCGCCGCGGGCATAGATCTTTCCGTCTTTGATTACAGGCTCGAACGGACCGCTGTGCCAGAGTTCGAGCGGGTCTGCAGGTTGTACATCGTAGTGTCCGTATACCAGAACGGTGGGCAGCGACGGGTCCGTCATTTTTTCGCCATAGACCACGGGATGTCCTTCCGTGGGGTACACTTCGGCCCTGCCCGCGCCTGCTTCCAGAAGGCGTTGTTTCACCGCATCTGCGCAGCGGATCATATCGGGCTTATGCTCGCTGCGGGCGCTGACGCTGGGTATCCGCAGAAGGTCGAGCAACTCGTTCAGGAACCTGTCTTTATGCTGTTCCTGGTATTCTTTCCATGATGGCATGATATCTTTTTTTGGTGGGAGGGATTGCGAAGATACAGGTAAGTTCAGACCGCACCAGCAGGGGCATGGGGGATCGAGCCGGCCCGCTGGGCATTGTGCTTCTGGTTGGTGAGGAGGTTGTCCAGCGTCCATTCCATCCGGCCGGTGAAGGGATGCTCGCGCCGTGTACAATCTTCCTTGATGCAGATCGTGCACTGGAACGGCAGGCATCCATCCGTATGTACAAACAGTTCGATCGCATCGCCGAATTCGCGGACGATCAATGCTTCCAGCGCATCCACTTCGGCATGGGCTTCGTGGATATTAAGGTACCAGGGAACCGTAAGATGGCAGTCTACATGCAGCGTAACGCCGTACCGGATAACGCGGAGATTGTGCAGGTCCACCCAGTTGTGGCGGCGGTTGGCATTGAGGGCTGTCACAAATTTTTTAAGAAGGCTCATATCGGCTTCGTCCATGATCCCGGCCAGCGAGGCACGAACGATACTGTACCCGTTGTACAGGATAAGGCAGCTGATCGCCAGCGCTATCACCTTGTCTATCCAGTACAGGTGAGTGAACATCATCAGCACCAGGCCTGCAATGACCGCAAAGGTGGCATAGGTGTCTACCTGCAGGTGCCTGCCGCTCGACTGGAGCGCCAGTGAATTGTTCTTTTTGCCGATGGTGAGGCAGGCATATCCTGCTGCATAATTCAGCAGCGCTGTTACGGCTACCAGTGCGAGGCCCATATCCAGTTTCTGCACCGGCCTGTTCGCGAGTATATTTTCTATCGTCTCGTAAATGATGAGTGCGCCGGCGGCGAGGATCAGTGTGCCTTCTATTCCTGCCGATACGAACTCCGCTTTGCCGTGCCCATAGGGGTGATCGGTATCGCGCGGCTTGGCCGCAATGTACAGTGAGTACAACCCGATAAACCCGGCCAGTACATTCACAATGCTCTCCAGCGCATCGGTGAGTATGGCGAGGGAATGCGTAAAATAGTAAGCGGCGATCTTGGTAGCGAACAGGGCAACGCTGAGGAGAGTGATCCAGAACTGCAGGTGGTAATTTTGCCGGGCTTGTTGCAAAAGAGAAAGTTGAACGGCAAAAATAGGTAAATGCGCAACGCTACCCGACTGCCGGGCGGTTATCCTTCTTTATGAAAGTATACAGCATCTGCCTGGGCGAGGCAGGTCACTACCAGGTCGTTGATGCATACATTGGGCGGAAGCGTGGCCGTATAGTATACGATGTCTGCGATATCGCCGGCATACAGGGGGGTGAAGCCTACATAGGTCTGGCGGGCCTTTGAATCATCTCCTTTATAGCGGACCACCGAGAATTCGGTGTCGGCAGCGCCCGGATGTATCGCAGTTACCTTGATGCGGTGCGGCAACAGGTCGATCCGCATGCTCCGGCTCAGCGCATCCACGGCAAATTTGCTTGCGCAGTAGCCGTTGCCATTCTGGTACACTTCTTTCGCTGCCACAGATCCCATGTTGATCACATGTCCCCGCCTGTCTTTCACCATCGCGGGCAGTATCGCTTTGCTTACATAGATCAGTCCCTTTACATTCGTATCGATCATCTGTTCCCAATCGTCGATATCGGCCCCGTCGAAAGTATCGCGGCCGAGAGCAAGACCCGCATTGTTTACGAGCACTTCCACATTCTTCCATTCGGCCGGCAGATCGCCGAGTGCGCTGAAAACGGCATCACGGTCCTGCACATCGAATACCAGCGGCAATACCTGCACGCCCAGTTGTCGCAGTTCGGCAGCCAGGGAGTCGAGCCGTTCTTTTCTTCTTCCCGTGATGATGCAGTTCCAGTGGCTGGCGGCGAATTTCCGGGCGATGGCCTCTCCAAAGCCAGAGGTGGCGCCTGTGATAAGAATGATCGGGTTCATACGGTCGGTTGACAAATGCTGAAAAGGATACGGGATACGCCCCGGAATGACGATGGGCGATTACAAAATTAGGAAGTCTACTCGTTTTTATATACCACACCGTTCTTCATCACGAAGCGCATCTTACCCATCATGTATACATCTTTCACGGGATCGCCCTCCGTTGCCACGATATCGGCATATTTTCCTTTTTCGATCGATCCCATCATGGCAGATGTGCCCAGCAGGTCTGCTGCAGACACGGTAGCCGCACGTATCGTCTCGAGTACGGGCATGCCCGCTTCGTTCATGTATACAAATTCCATCCAGTTCTTGCCATGCGGGTACACGCCTGCATCGGTGCCGAAGGCGATCTTTACACCGGCTTTGTAGGCGCGTGCAAATGTCTGCTGTATGAGCGGCCCGATAGCCAGTGCCTTGGGTGTTACCAGTTCGGGATAGTAGTGCGGGTTCTTTGCAGAATCAGCCACAGACTTGCCTGCAATGATGGTGGGAACATAATAAGTGCCATGCTGTTTCATCAGGTCCATGGCTTCCGCGTCCATATAGGTGCCGTGTTCAATGGAGGCCACGCCCGCGCGGATCGCGCGTTTCATGGCTTCGGCGCCGTGGCAGTGCGCGGCTACCTTGAAGCCGTAATCGCGGGCGGTCTCAACAATGGCACGCATTTCTTCTTCCGTGAACTGGGGGTTCTCACCGCTTTTCGCCACGCTCAATACGCCGCCGGAGGCCATGATCTTGATCACATCACTTCCTTCCTTGTAACGCTGGCGCACGGCCTTGCGGGCGTCATCGGGACCATTCACCACGCCTTCCAGCGGGCCCGGATCGCCCATCAGGTTCTTCCGATAGCCGTTGGTGGGGTCTGCATGGCCACCCGTAGAGGAGATGGCCTTGCCGGCGGTGAATACGCGCGGCCCCTTGACCAGACCCTTGTTGATAGCATTGCGCAATGCAATGTTCACACCCGTGCCGCCGAGATCGCGCACCGTAGTGAACCCGGTCATGAGCGTCCGCTCGGCAAATACCACCGACTTGAATGCATAGTCTGCGGGGTTGAGCGTAAACTCCTCTGTATACTGGTTCGGACTGGTCTCGTGCTCGAGGTGAACATGGCAGTCGATCAGTCCGGGCATCACTGTGCGGTCCTTCAGTTCTATCACGTGGTCGCCGGGTGCGGGGTTGAGATAACCGGCCGCTACATCGGAAATAAGATTGCCATCTACCACAACAGACATTTCAGTGAACACTTTCATTTGCTTTACATCCACGAGACGGCCGCAATGGATGATCGTTCGCTGTGCACACAATATCGCAGGCGCGAGGAGGAGCAGGTAAAGTATTTTTTTCATAAGCAGGCAAAGGGTTTTTATGTAAACGCTAAGTTCAAGGTATCGGTTCAAATTCCCGCGAAAATCTGGCAGGGAGGCGGTGTCAAAAAAAATCCCCCGCCGGTCGGCGGGGGAAAACCAAAAAACAAGTACAACAAAAAACCTATTATGAAGATATAAAGCGATCAGGTCAGTCTTTGTCGGGCTGCGGTGTATATCGCAGATAGGGCTTTATTACGTTCACGCCTTTTGGAAATTTCTTTATCGCATCTTCCGTACTGATGGCGGGCACCACGATCACATCATCGCCCTGCTTCCAGTCGGCCGGCGTAGATACGCTGTAATTCGCCGTGAGCTGGAGTGAGTCGATCACGCGCAGCACTTCCTGAAAGTTACGTCCCGTAGAAGCGGGGTAGGTAAGTGTGAGCTTTATTTTTTTATCCGGGCCGATAATAAACAGCGAGCGTACGGTGAACGTTTCCGATGCGTTGGGATGGATCATTCCATAGGCATTGGCCACTTCGCGGTTCTCATCGGCAATAATGGGAAAATCAACCGATACCCCCTGTGTTGCATTGATATCGCCGATCCACCCACGGTGTTTTTCCACGGGGTCAACACTGAGCGCCAGCACCTTTACGTTGCGGCGGTCGAACTCATTCTTCAACAGGGCCGTTCTGCCCAGTTCGGTCGTGCAGACGGGCGTATAGTCTGCCGGGTGGGAGAAAAGGCCCCATCCGTTGCCGAGGTAATCATACAGGTTGATCTCGCCCTGCGAGGTGGCGGCGGTAAAATCGGGGGCGATATCACCCAGTCGTAAGCTCATAGTGGATCTTTTGAAGAAAAATATATTCCGGGTGCAAATATAACATTATCCTACTAATTTAGTAGGATAATAAAAGATTTACTTTTTTTCTTTTTTTATGGCACGGGCTTTCTGGAGCGATTGCCGGCCGAACTTGCCTTTTACTTCGTCGATGGCCTTGTACAGGTCGGCCTTCCGTGCGGCATCGTCGAAAAGGCCGGTCTGGATAGCCTGGTTGCCGAGATCGCTCAGGCGAACGCCGAGCAGTCGGACGGGCTGTTTTTTGTTATACAGCTTGTGGAACAGGCTGATGGCGAGGGGGATCAGTTCATCATCGCGGAAGGTATGGGGTATGGCCATCTGTTTTGAAACGGTCTCGAAATCGGGATAACGGATCTTTACGGCGATGCATCCCGCGGTCTTTTGATCGTCGCGCAGTTCGTAAGCCACTCTCTCGGTCATGCGTACCAGTTCGGAGAGCAGGAACTCAATATCGAAGCGGTTCTCCTCGAATGTATTTTCCGTGGAAATGGATTTGGCCTCATGAAATGGCTGCACTTCGCCGGTGTGGATGCCCTGGGCCTTGCGGTAAAGATCCGCGCCCCATTTGCCCAGCCTGTCTTCCAGTTCCGCAGCGGGGTGATGCAGGATATCCCCGATCAGGTGAATGCCCATGCTTTTAAGTGTGGCAAAGGTCTGTGCGCCCACGCCCGGGAACTTGTTCACAGGAAGAGGAGCGAGGAACTGTTGTTCCCTGCCGGGCTGTACAAATATGTAACCATTTGGTTTCGCTTCATCGGTGGCGATCTTGGCGATCATCTTATTGGTGCCCAGCCCGAAGGAGATGGGCAGTTTTGTTTTGTCGATAATTTCCTGCCGCAGCGCGATCGTCCATTCATACGGGTCAAAAAATTTATCCATCCCCGTAAGGTCGAGGTAGAATTCGTCTACACTGGCCTTTTCGAACAGGGGTGCGCGGGCGGCGATGATATCGGTGACCCAGGCGGAGTAGCGGCTGTATTCTCCGCGGGTGCTTTTGACCACGATGGCGTGCGGGCAGGCCTGTAATGCGCGGCTCATAGGCATGGCGCTGTGGATGCCGAATTTACGGGCCTCGTAGCTGCAGGCCGCGACCACACCGCGTTCGCGGCTGCCGCCTACCAGTACCGGTTTGCCCGCGAGCGTGGGATTGTTGAGGACTTCCACGCTCACGAAAAAGGAGTCCAGATCAAAATGGGCGATATATCGCTGCGCGGTCAGCATGAGGTGAGCTTGCAGGGTAATTTAACGATAAATGTCGAGCAGGCCTTCGGGCAGCACCACGTGCACCTGCTTTTTTTTCCGGTCGATCCTGGCGAGTGTTTCTGCATGAAGGGGTATCAGCGCCTCCCGGCCGCCGAGGGTGATGCGCAGCAGCACCTGGTGTGGCTGTTCGATCACTTCTTCGATCTCCGAAAGTGTTTCCCCTTCATTGATCACGAGGTAGCCCAGCAGCGAAAGGGGCGCGGAGTGCCCGGCGAGGCGGCGAAAATCTTCATCCGGCAGCCATACGTTCCTGCTCACCAGCACGCGGGCCGCTTCGCGGGTTTCGATGCCTTCGAGCTGAATGGTCAGCAGTTCTTCGTCCCTGCCTTTGGCGTGCAGGATGAAGTACGGGATGTATGTTTCACGGCGGGTTTCAATGAATACCGCCTTCGTGTTTTCGAGGCTGGTTTTTGTTTTCAGTACATGGGAGATCAGCAGCTCTCCTTTTGTGCCGGTAGCTGCCACCACTTTCCCTATGTGTATGTACCCGTTCATTCGTGCAAAGTAAGGTCAAAAAAAATCCCGCACTGGTGCGGGATCTGTAGACGACAATTATATAAACCTAGGCTTCTGTGCTTTCGGCGGGTTTGTCTTCTGTTTTCTCCTCCACCTTTCTTACAACGGGCGTCGACTGGCGGCGCTGGCGCTGTTGCTGGCGATGGGTATCGCCACGCTGGCGGATGGTCTTTTCATGCTCGTCGTGCCAGGCCTGGAACTTGGTCATGGCTGCGGCATCGTCGAACAGACCGAGCTTTACACCACGCAACAGGTGCTTGAGGTACAATACACCCTTGAAAGACAGGATACGTCTTACCGTATCTGTGGGCTGGGCTCCTTTATGAAGCCAGTCAAGGGCTTTTTGACGGTCTAACTGGATGGTCGCCGGAACGGTGAGCGGGTTGTACGTTCCAATTTTCTGGATGAACTTGCCATCCCTGGGTGCACGGCCATCGGCCACTACGATAAAGTAGAATGGACGTTTTTTGCTGCCGTGACGCTGCAATCTCATTTTTACTGCCATTTTAAATAGAAATTTAAAGGCGTTAGGAAATATGGTTTCAAATATTGGACGGCGAAAGTAATTTGAAATATCTGTAATTCCAAAGGAATTTCGCCTTCAATAAGTTACCATTTAGGCAAAATCCGTTCCAATCCCGCCCGACGTCAGTTCTTCATCCCCCGCATGCCGGGAAAACCACCCATGGGCATCTTATTCATCATCGACATCATCTTTTTCATCTGTTCGAACTGTTTCATAAAGGCATTGATATCGTTGATGTCTTTCCCGGCCCCCCTGGCAATGCGCATTTTACGCTTCATATCGATCAGGTCGGGGTTGCTTCTTTCCTGCGGTGTCATGGAGCGGATGATCGCCTCCACGCCTTTGAAACTGTTGTCGTTGATGTCGATATCTTTCACGGCCTTGCCAACCCCGGGGATCATCCCCATCATATCTTTCAGGTTGCCCATTTTTTTGATCACCTGCACCTGGTCCAGGAAATCCTGGAAATCGAACTGGTTCTTGCGGATCTTTTTTTCCAGCTTTTTTGCCTGTTCCTCATCGTATTGCGACTGGGCCTTCTCCACCAGCGAGGCAATATCGCCCATGCCCAGGATTCGCTGCGCCATCCTGTCGGGATAAAACACTTCCAGCGCTTCCATTTTCTCGCCGCTGCTCATGAACTTGATGGGCTTCTGCACCGTATACCGCACGGAGAGCGCCGCACCGCCGCGGGTATCGCCATCGAGCTTGGTGAGCACCACCCCGGTGAAATCGAGCCGGTCATTGAATACCTTGGCGGTATTCACCGCATCCTGGCCGGTCATGGCATCCACCACGAACAATATTTCGGTGGGATTGACCGCTGCGCGGATATTGGCCACCTCGGTCATCATCACCTCGTCTACGGCGAGGCGGCCGGCCGTATCAATGATCACGACATTCTTATTGGTTGCGCGGGCCTGTTCGAGGGCCTGTTTTGCAATGGCCACGGGATCCTTGCTGTCGCGGTCTGAATAGATGGCCGCGCCTACCTGCCCGGCCAGTACGGTCAGCTGGTCGATGGCCGCGGGTCGGTATACATCGGCCGCCACCAGCAGGGGCGATTTACCCTTTGCCATCAGGTATTTGGCCAGCTTGCCGGTAAAAGTGGTTTTACCGCTACCCTGGAGACCGGCGATCAGTATCACGGCCGGGTTCCCGTTCACCTGGAATTCGGCCTCCGTTCCGCCCATCAGTTCGGTGAGCTCGTCCTGCACGATCTTGATCATGAGCTGGCCCGGACTGATGGCCGTGAGCACTTTTTCGCCCATTGCCTTTTCCTTCACACGGTCGGTGAATTCACGCGCGATCTTGAAGTTCACATCGGCATCGATCAGCGCGCGCCGGATATCCTTAATGGTATTGGCGACATTGAGGTCATTGATCCTGGCTTCCCCTTTAACGTTCTTGAAAGCCCTTTCCAGTTTTTCAGAGAGAGATTGAAACATATCCTTGGTCTTTGTCTGAGTTCCGCAAAGCGGGGTGCAAATATACGTTCCGAACCGTAGGTGCGGGAGGCCAAAGAATAGTTTGCTGGATTGTTGGTTTCATATTAGCTTGCCAACACTATTCCAGCGGGAACGCATCCCGGTAATCCCTATACAGGCAGATGAGAAAAAAGCCCGGTCCATCCGGTGAAAATCTTATCTGTTATGGGCAAAAGCGAGGAAGCTGCTCACCTGTTTCACAGGGTGCAGCATGCCAGGGAATTCATTGAGAAGAACTATTACCGCGATATCAGCGTCAGTGATATAGCGGCCTCTGCGCATTTGTCGCCTTCCCACCTCACCCGCAGTTTCAGCGAAGCGTTTTCCAGCACCCCTTACCAGTATGTGATCGAGATCAGGTTGGCGAAGGCCCGGCAGCTGCTCGGAGACAGCCTTTTCAGTATCGAGGAGATCATTCAGCAGATCGGCTTTTATTCGGCCAGTTCATTCATCCGCCTGTATAAAAAGCGTTTTGGAGAAACGCCCGGGAGCACCCGTTCTAAAAATATAGGGCACCGCATAAAAATACAGCGCCGTAATGCACTATAAAGCACATGAGAAAAATTATTTAAATGTATAGTCAGGGATAATAAAAAGGTGTGCTAAAACAACCTTAGTGATAAATGGTAAGCCGAAAGGCGTTTTTTTAACATTTCAATGACGGAAGGAAAACAAAATCCTTCCCGAACGCACGATAATCGTTTTGGCATATTTGTCTGATGGCACAGGAGAAATGAACTATCCCAGGTAAACACGCAGCTGGTGGCTGCCACTGGCACCCCGCAGTTTGTGCAGGGCCTTATCGCGGATCTGTCTTACCCTTTCCCGGGTGAGGTTAAAGCGTTCCCCGATGTCTTCCAGGCTGAGCGGGTTTTCCATCCCGATACCGAAGAAATAGCACAGCACTTTTTTCTGCCGGTCGGTAAGCACGAGCAGGGACTGTTCTATTTGTTTGCAAAGGGATTCATGGTATACCAGCGTTGAGTCAGCGGCTTCGGCATTGGTGTTTTCCATGGTATCGAGGAGCGTGCCGTCTTCTCCGTCTATGATGGGTGAATCGAGGCTGATATGGCGGGTGCCGAAATGAAGGGCGGCAGTGATATCTTCGGGGTCGATCTCGAGGAGCGTGGCCAGTTCGGCGGCAGTGGGCTCGCGCTCGAATTCCTGTTCGAGCAACTGGTAGGCACGGCTGATGCGGCCGGTGAGGCCGATCTTGTTGAGCGGCAAGCGAACGATGCGGCTCTGCTCGGCCAGCGCCTGCAGGATGCCCTGGCGGATCCACCATACGGCATAGGAAATGAACTTGAAGCCCTTGGTCTCATCGAAGCGAAGCGCGGCCTTGATCAGCCCGAGATTGCCTTCGTTAATGAGATCGGGAAGGGTGAGGCCCTGGTTCTGGTACTGCTTGGCCACCGACACCACGAACCGCAGGTTGGATTTTACAAGGCGGTCGAGTGCCCGGGTATTGCCGGCGCGGATCTGCGTGGCCAGCATCACTTCTTCCTCGGCGGTAATGAGATCTACCTTGCCGATCTCCTGTAAATACTTTTCAAGGCTTTGACTTTCCCGATTGGTAATAGACTTCGAGATCTTGAGTTGGCGCATACCCATGGCAGGCAGGATTTAGTTTTGGTTCAAATCAAGAGGCCGGAGCAACCGTCTTCATCGCCATTATGCTCGTAGAGCAATTTAGGAAAGTTGGCTGAAATTCCAAAAAAACTTGAAGTGCAGGCTGGACGCGTATTTGAGCGGGATTGGCAAAACATGAAAAGGTGAAAACACCCGTTTCCAAAAAAACATTTGGATGCTCTGGATTATTTAATATTATTGCAGCCTTGCGGAAGCATAAAGAGATCGTAATGAGTAAGAAGCAGTTATTTACCCTGGAATTTCCGGTTCGTTGTTCTCCCAGCATTTTATATGAGTTTTTGAGTACGCCGGCGGGGCTGCAGGAATGGTTTGCCGACAAGGTGGATGAGTGGGAAGGAGTATACAGTTTTACCTGGAGCGGCGGAGTGCCCGACAAGGCCGAGATCAAGGAGCGCGAACAGGATAAATTCATCCGCTACCGCTGGCTCCATAGCGACAAGAACGAATATTTCGAGTTCCGCATAGAAAAAACGGAGATATCCAACCAGACCATACTGATTATAAAAGATTTTGCGGAGAAGAACGAGATCAAGGACCAGAGCCGCCTCTGGGAATCACAACTGAAAGAACTGTTTCACAGGTTGGGCAGCTAAGCGCACACACAGGCTGCTTTTCAACCCCTATCCATTCCATTTTACTCCAGGCTGAACACCTTGCATGGTTGCCGCAGGCAACTGAATGGTAATTCCATCCCTCCATCAATAAAGAATAAAATCTTTGTCATGAGCGGGCATGCACCAAGGAAAAGGATACCGTATAATCCTAATAAAAAGAAGGCTATCGAAGACCCCCTGGCTTTCGTTAAGAATAAGTGCACTGATCAGGCACGCAAAGTAATTGCTGGTTACGAGACAATTTCAATTGATATTTGGATTGATAAGCATTGTCAAAACAGGCTTCAGCACGGAGATGAAAATGGGAAAAGAGATGGCATAGAAAGCGAAGCAGTCGGGGAACTGGTGCTAAGTTCAATGAAACATCTGTTCTTTTATAGCGCCTACCACCCGGGTTTTACATTTGTAAATCATGAACCGCAACCCTCTTTTAGGTCAATCCGGACTGTACTGAACGCCGGTGGGCGGGTCAATGTTGAATGTTGTTATTGAGTGCCACTACCTAAAAATGAACCATTATGAAATAACTGTTAAAACGGCAATGGTAAACGATGCTTTTATTATGAGCGATGGCCAATATTCTGTTGAAATACAGGGTAACCACTCCACATTATCGCGTCTTGTGAAGGGTAAAATGATTGAAATGTGTGAGTTTTAATTGTGAATATTAAAAGTGATATGTACTTTTATGCCAAGATAGGATGGGAAACTGGTCAGCCGCAAGGCAGGATTTCCATCTGGTCAATCGTATAGAGAGCCGCTTTATTGCGGCTTTTTTGTGTCCTTTAAGACGACAATAAGCCAGTATCAGGCCGATCACTGCGATCGGATTTTGCACCTATTAGTGCTTAATTTAGGCAGGCGGACGGGCCACCGAAGCCGGGCACAGCAGCAAGCCGGGTACGTTAGCGGTCAGGCTATGCTGATCGTAAATCCTGACAAACCAAATACGACAGAATGTTAAATACAAGTTTTACCCCCTTTCCGATTTTGACAACTGAAAGACTTACGCTCAGGCAATTGGTAATTGCTGATGAACAGGAAATTTTCACTTTGCGTTCCGACAGTGAAATAAATAAATATCTGAACAGACAAGTAAGCAAGACCATCGATGATGCAAGGAATTTTATCAATAAGGTGAATGAGAACATTGATAAAAATGACTCCCTGTATTGGGCAATAACGGTGAGCGATAAAAATATATTGGTTGGAACAATTTGTCTTTTTGGCTTTTCAGAAGAAAATAACAAATGTGAGATCGGGTATGAACTTTTGACAAACTTCCAGGGACAGGGAATAATGAAGGAAGCTGCTCAAAAAGTTATTGACTATGCATTCAATATCATTCAGGTTCAAAAAATGGAAGCATTCATTCATAGAGATAATCAGAATTCTATAAAGCTGTTGGAGAAACTCTCATTCAGCAACTCAAATGAACCTGAAAAGACAGATACTGAATTAGTATGTTTCCATTTGACAAATTCAATTGACAAGTAAATAAGAACTCACCGAAAATTCTGGATCGCTAATGCGCTTTGCTGCAATGCTGGCAATACGTTGGAACAACCGCGAAATTTTCAAACTACTACACCACTTTAATCATTGCGGCTTTTTTATGCAAATTTTTCGGCCCTTTACAAAAGCCTTGTGATGGCAGGAGTGGATATGTCAACCGTATGTGGGGCAGATTGATAAGACAGTATCAGGCGGCATGCTTTTGTCTATGTCTTTCCGTAAAAAGATCATAATATACCTGCAGCCGCATCCAGTATTCCGCTGATACTTTTAAGAGTGACTCCAGTTTCAGCGCTACGGAAGCACTGATATTCCGCTTGCCGTGCAGCAACTCGCTGAAATGGCTGGCACCCATACCAAGTTCTGCTGCAAAATCAGTTTTGCGGATATTCCTTGCGGCCAGTTCATCTGCCAGTACTTCCCCCGGATGGAGCGCTACGTCGGTAAAGATTTCTTTACCATTTTTTCCTATAACTGTATGATTGGACATAATTGTCAAAAATAAGGGGATAGTTATACTGCCCCCAAAAGGACTGAATTCAATACTACCGGTAATGATTGGTCAGGTCTTCGATTACCAGAATTTCCTTGATCCCGATCACAGTTCCTTCCTGGATTTCCAGGATTAACCGGTATTTTCCATCGACCCGAACAGAGTGAAAGCCTGCGTAGTCACCTTTCAATGCTTCAAAATGCAATCCTTTCAACTGATGCAATTCACGAATATTTCCTGCAAACTGAAGCTTCAGCACAGTCTTCTTGAATTTCAAAATAACATCGGCGCCGTATCGCGGCTTTCCTGCTACGAATTGGTTCTTAAATACCTTTTCGAGATACTGATTGTTAAACCGAATAGTCATTGGCAAAGAACTAAGGCAACCCGCAACGGCGCGAATTATTTCCCAAAAATAGGGAATTTTATAATTCCCACAAAAAGGGAATTAATTTAAATAATATGTGTAAGCTTTCGGCCGCTACGGCGCCAGCGAGATCCTCACCTGCAAACCGGCCCGTGTAATGATCGTGGGCGCCGAAGTGGAAATATAAGGCGTCGATCGCCGTTGGTCGAAATACAGTTTCAGGTTGATGCGGCTGTTATAGACATAATCTATCGAAGGCTGTATCGTGTACACACGCTGTCCACCCGTTCCATACGCATTGCTCTGGTCCAGCCGGCTGTTGCTCATCGCGTCATTCCGCATGCCGAGCACGAGCTTGAGTGTAAGATCGTTCTGCAGCTTGCTCTTGCCCGTTAAACTTCCGGGCAGGCGGAACGGCAACTGGATGCCGCGTTTCTTCAGGCTGAACCCGATGTTCCATTCGGTACTGTTCGTTTCACTCATCTGGTAATCGATCAGGCTGAGGCTGAGTATGCGCGCCTTCTTGTACTCCAGCTGTATGTTCATCTGCTTCGTGGTCGTTACATCGATCCCGATCAGCGGTGTGAACTGTTCCTGCATCGTAATGTTCGGTACCAGGAAGAACGGAATAAAGTTTCCGCTCACCGTATCGATAAAGCCCGGCGCGCCGTTGCGCAGCGGATCCTGGTAATTCAGTGCACTCGTAAAACTGTTCATGCTCAGGTTGCCCGAATAGGCATGCGTGATGCGCACCGAACTGAAGATCGCCGCCAGCGCCGGTATCTTCGAAAGCCCCGTATAGCTGATGCGCCAGTTGGGTTTCGGAAGGATACCCGCGAACGGGTTGTTCTTAATAGTGGTATTGTTCTCTCCCAGCAGCGCCACTTTGTACGGACTGATATTGGTGTAGGCGGCAATGAATGCGGGGATCAGCACATTCTGCGAGTAACGGCCGTAGCCCGTGGCATATCCATCCGCTCCGAATTTCTGTGGAAGCGCCTGCCAGTAAGGGTTCTGTGCCGCCACCCGGCCGGAGATGATGATACGGTTGTCTTCAAAATTGTGGAAAGTGGAAGAGACTTCATTGGGATTGCTTGTTTTGAACAGGGTCCCGAACGATATATAAGAAACACTGAATCCGCCATCGGCATAAGGGCTCAGGTGCTGCAGCCGGCTGCCATTGTTGAGTGTATCCTTGAACAGTTCCGAATATTCCTTGCTGAACGATTTATCCAGGTTGAGGTCTATCCGCAGTTCGCGGATGGGCTCCAGCTGCGCGGTGATGGAGAGTTTCTGCGTGAAGTTCTGCCGGAACAGGTCGCTGAAGATGGGGTCGCGCGTAATAAGCCCCTGGGCCGCTTTCGAGTTCAGCCAGTTACTGTCCGGCTGCCGTCCGAATACATAGTCAAGACCCGGTTGCATGCTTTTGAAATCCTGTCCCAGTATTTTCGTGCTGTCGAGGTAACCCGGCAACCGGCTGTGATAGGTTTCCTGATAGTCTACCGAAGCCGATTTCACCATCGTAAGGATGCGGCCCGCCGCTTTGGCGAAATCGCCGATGGGTTCCTGCTGTTGCTGCCGCTGGTTATCGTGCTGTAATTTTTGCGCGAGCTTCAGGTCGCGTTTCTGCTGCCGCCACTTGCGGAGCGCTTCGCGTTTTTTCTTTCCGTGCAGTCCCTTTATCACCTCGCTTCTTTCCGGGATGGTGGTGCCGAGGATATTCTGTTGGGGTGACGGCGGTTGCCCCGGGAGTATTTTTCCATTCGCAGGCGTAGACCGGGGCGGTAATGCCGGCAGCGGCGGTTTGGGTTTTGCGATGCTGTTGGCTTCGCGCAACCAGCGGCTTTTGGCATAGAGCCGCGTGAAATCGAACTGTCCGCTCAGTTTGTTGTCCTGGCTGTTTTCGAGGATATTCCCGAGTGTGGGCTCTACCTGGCTCGCGGCCGTCCAGGCATAGGTGGTTCCATACACAAAGCGCAGGTTGATCCAGTCGGTGATCGGGATCTTCGACAAAGGAAAAGTATACGAGGCCGTGGCCTGTTGCTGGTAGCTTACGTTGCGGCCGCCATTAAAGAAATTCTTGATCACCGAGTCGCGCTTGTCCTTCGTATTGAGCGCACCGAAAGGTTCATCCACAACGGCATAGTTCACCGCGCTGAAATCGAGGTTGATGGATTTCACCAGGTCCCAGCGCAGTTTATAGTAACGGTCGAACGTGAAATACTTGTCGTATGTAGTGTCGACGAACAGCACTTTTGAGGAAGTGAGCTCGGTGTTAATGATCCGCGGGGTGTATATGCCATACTGCCGGTTCACGTCTGCACGGAAACTGATCAGCGAAGGACGCAGGTTGAAATTGAAATCGCGCAGCAACCCGTACCACGGGCTCCGGCTCTTGATGAGCTTCTTGAAGGGTTCTATGAACTTGGGCTGCGCCACATAGGTATAGCCCACATTGGCGCGCCACTTTGTAATGGAATTGTTCAGCACCTCGGGATCGCTGTGGTTTGTTTGGGTGTACGAATAGCTGACGTCGAAATTGCTCAGGCTGAAAATATTGATCTTTCCCTTGGGAGCGATGTGCACGTTGGTAAGGTTGAGGGTCGTGATCGTTGTCTGGTCCTTGGCGGCATTGCGGATCGAATCCTTCTGCCCCACTGTTTTGGCCGCATTGATCTTGTCCTGCAATTTGATATCGAGGTCATACGGATCGAACTCCGGCAGGTGCACGGTGCGGTTGATGCCCGCATAGACCGGGATGGAGAGACGAGCCTGCCTGGGCAATAGCTTTCCTGCATCCAGGTTCAGCGAAGCGTCTATCTGCGTCATATTGTCCTTGGCCCTGTCGTTGATGTGCGATTCAAGGGTGCCAAATCCCTGTGTATAGGTATTGGCCGATACGGAGACCTTTCCGATATCGGCGAAGTTCACGTCTACCCTGCCCAGTGCCGCATAGCCTCCGTGCTCGTCGATGTCCGACAGCCGCAATTCATCCACCCATACCTCCGCGCTCAGCTGGTTGGTATTGCCGTCTTTTGCGTTTTCCACGCCGATCAGCACGCCGCCGAGCTGCCCGAGATTCGGATCGCCCAGCACACTGATCGTTTGCCCGTTCTGGTAGGGTTGCCGGTAGATATTGGCGAGCGATACCGCCGCGGAATTACGCTGCTGTTTCAGCGTCACCAGGTCTTGCAGGTTTACGTTCAGGTTGTTGAGTGTAGGCCAGACAATGGTATCCTGCAGGTCGTTGTAGGTGCCGAAAGGCGTGACCTTCAGCGGGATCTTTATTTCATAATAGTTGTTCAGGTAGTCCTGGCCGATGCGGACAACGAGGTTGAGCTGGTTGTCTGTTACCGGCAGCGCTTTCAGTATGCTTTCGGCGTGCGCGAACATAGACAGCTTTCCGAATTTGCGGAGGTCGAAATTGAAGGCTTTGAAAATGGCCTTCGTGTCTCCATCGACCAGGTTGGTCACCTGCATGCTGAGCGATTGCTCATTCTGCAGCAGGTTCACGCCGTTGTTGCTCAGCACCTGCACGCGCTGTATACCTGGGGGGATCACGTAGTTGACGGGTACCCTGTTGCTGTTCTCCTCCAGGTTCACTGAAAGCAGGTTGAAATTGCTGAGGTCTGCAGGAGTATAAGAACCCGTAGTATCCACCTTGTAAGTGAACTGCCTCCACTGGTCATGCACCAGGTCCAGCTTCGCAAAACGCAGCACTACCGAATCGCTCCAGCCAGTCATGTACATGCGGATGAAACGGATCGATTTAAAATCGGGCACATTGCCCACGTTCTGTACGAAATCCTTGATCGGTACGCGGAACAGGAACCAGTTTTCATTTCCGGAAGTGCCGTTCGCATAGTTCACAGGCACCACGCGTTTGTCGGTAATGTATTTGGTGAGGCCCACATCCATTCCCGGTTTCATATCCACCTCGTACTCGTAGTAGGCTTCCGTTTCGTTGAGGGTATTGTCGCGGTTCAGGTCTTCATTATCAGGGTACAGCGTTGCGGCCGGAGAGAATTCGCCGGTGCCCGTTGCCACGGGGGAGTTGCCCTGTGGGTTATTGTAGTTCTTATACCGGCCGAGGATGCCCGTTCCGAGCTTATCAAAGAGGCCATCGCGGTACCATACGTAATCGTCATTGGACGGGTCATTGCTGGCGCGGATATAGAAGGGCGAATTGGTGCCGAAATTGGCTGCCACCCGCTGCAGGTAGGCCGCGCGCTTGCGGCGCTCTCCATCGTTATCGAGCCCGTCGAATCCCACATCCTGAAATACGCGCTCGCTGGGGTCGTTGCTGAATGCATTGGTTACCTGCGTGGGGTTGATGGGCGTCTTGCCCCAGGTGCTGGAACTGTCTACGGGCGCGGGAGAGGTGGGTGTGCTGAGGCCATTCTCATAGAAACGTTTTCCATCCTTCAATATGTCTTCACTTACATTGCCCAGGTTGATCCTGAGCTGGCCGCCCGTGCTGTTCGGTGTTTTGATAAAGGGATCCTGTATCCAGAATTCTATGACGCCTACATTATTGGTTTCAAAGTCGGGCTGATCGATCGCACGCATCAGGCCGCCCCAGCGGGTGGTAGGATTGCGCAACTTACCGTTGGCGTCGATCTGTGCAGCACTGCTCTCGAAATTGTAAGGGCCCGGATCGGTGGGATAAAACGCGAGATCGAAAGTGCTGGTCTGCGAATTGGTGATATTGTTGCTCTGCAGCGGGAACAGTTCATTGGTATATACCTGGCGAACGCGGGGATCGCTGAGTTCATTGAGGTTGCCGCGCAACGGATTGTTGGTAGCCGTTTTGTCCTGTATGTTCGGCTCGATATTGTACCAGGCCAGCTTCGCGCGGTTCTTACCATAGTCGACGGAGTCGGTGAGGCTTCCTTCGGGGAAGAGGCCGTTGCCCTGCGGGGTGGAGGCCAGCGCCCAGGAGACCAGCGGGAACCGGAGATCGATATTGCTGGAGGCACCCTCGAAATCGTCCATGTAGATCAATCCGTCGCTGCCCGAACCGATCTGCGGGGGATGGCCGGGCTGGAAATACGCGCCCTCGCCATAGGCCGTGATGGATGACTTTGCCTTGGTATTGTAAAAAGGCAGCCGGTTCAACAGGCGGGTGAGGCCGGGCAGGTCTGATTTATAACTGAAGTCAACCCCATACATCGTATTACGGATGGGATCTTCGGAGTAGTTGACCTTGGTAAAGAAAGGACGTTCAGTGAGTCTTTCCAGCGTTGCCCCGATAGCCAGTTTTTTATTGGCCGCATAGTCGAGCCGGATGGCCGTGAACCCGCGCTGTTGCGTGCTCACCGCCGAGTTGTTCTCGAAAGTGGCATTCACGGGGATATTGGAATTGATGATCGCCTGGTTGAGTATCTTAACGGTACCCAGGTTGTAGTCTACCGAATAGTCTACCCCTTCCGTGAGCACCTGCGCACCCGCCGTTACGCGCACCGAACCGCGCGGGATATTGAAAGCGCCCAGTGAAATATCGCCGCCCGCGATCCCCTTCGCCCGTCCCGACATAATAAAGCGGTCTACGTTGGCATAGGTCTGCGCGATCGCTTTGATGGAATCGTAGAGCTGGTTAAAAATATATTTCTGGCGCGTGGCGGCAGGCTGACCGGTGAACGCAACGGTATCGAGGTCGCGGCCGAACGGCTGCAGTTCGGGAAAGATCACGCGGCCCAGGTTGGAGAGCACGGTAAATCCTTCCACATAATCGAAAACGCCATCGGGCTGCGGATCATTGTGGCTGTTGAGCCGGTCGAGGTTCAGCAACTGCAGGAAAGTGCGGCCACTCGCGGCGGGAGAAGATTCCGGCAGGTAGGGGTTATTACCGCCACTGGGTTGCTGGTACAGTACATTCAGCTGGAACCCGTCTTTCGATATCGAAGAGAGATCGAGCGAATACACGTTTTTCATCATCAGGTTCCAGGTGGGCAGGTTGGTGCGGGCCGAAGTGGCCTTCAGCAGTTTCAGGAACAGCACTTTCTGTACACCCTGGGTGGTGTCGAGCGCCACATCCTGCGAGAACTCACCTACCTGGAAGGTGCGCCCGTTATAGCTGTACTGGTAGGCCACGGCCAGCACATCGTCTGTCTGGAGTGATGAATTGAGCGAAACAAAGCCGACCTGGGGGTTGAAGTAATATTCGCTCGGCGCCAGCTTGCGCGCAAATGTTTTTTCGTAGTCCACCACGGGGGTGAGGCCATTGCCCTGGAGCACGCCGGTGATCAGAGCCGGGTCTCGCGCCGAGGGATTATTCTCCAGTGCCTGGTACAGGCTGTTGGCGCCATTGGCAGGCAGGGGATTGGTGGTGAGTGATGAGATGGCGGGGTTGAACGGCTTGTTCTCGCCGAGGTCCATAAAGGCGGCGATATAGCGCGTGTCGATGGTGGCGCCCGTGCGGTTGGTCACCCACACTTCCGTGCGGAGGATCTGCACCTGGCTGTTCACGACGGGCAGCTTGCTCATGGCGCTCTTGAAATTGTCGTGGAAGTACTGCGCCATCAGGAAGTGGCGGTTCTCATCGTAGTCAGAGAGTTTTTTCTGGAAGGTGGTAACGGCCGCACCACCGCTGAGCGTCTGGTTCTGTGTTTGGGAACGCTGGTTGGCCAGCGCCGCCGTAACAGTGAGTTTTCCGAACTGCAGCTGGGCCTTGATGCCGAACAGGTTCTGGGCGCTCGCGATCAGCGTGCCTTTCGACTGGAACGAGATATTGCCCGCCTCAACGCTCTTGAGCAGTTCATCGTCCATTCCCTTATAGTTCAGCTTGAGCTGGTTGAGGTAGTCGTAGGTGGCGAGCGTGTTGTAGTTGATCGGCAGCCGCAGCTTGTCGCCGATATTGGCGATCACGTTGAGGTTGGCGTTCATGTCGAAGTCGAAGCCGCCGGTTTTCCGCGCGCTTTCGGGAAGTGTGGGGTTCAGTGTGTTCTGGCCCTGGTAACCCGCGAGGATGTCTACGGATCCCTGGGGCCGGATATCCACTTTCAGGCCGTTGGGCCCGGTTCCGAATACGCGGTCGAACAGCTTGTCGTACACGTGCGTCTTGGGACGGGTGGTTTTCTGGTTGAGGAGGGTAAGGGCGGCGGCGCGCTGCTTGAAATAATCGCTTTCAGACTGCTGCGACTGCAAACGGTAAAATTCATCGAACGTGAGATAGGTGGGCTTGCGGTAGTAAGAGTTCCCGATCTTCTCGATGATATAATATTGTTTGGTAAGGGGATCGTATTCTATGCGCTGTTTGATATAGGCCGTATCCTGGAGATCGAAGGGGTTGCGGTTCTGCGCGGAGAAGCGGTCGCCGCGGCGGTCATGCAGCGGAAAGCGCAGCGAATCGGAGCGGTGCGGTAATGAATCCGTTTTTTGGGCGGGTGCGGTGGCCGAGCACAATAATGCCAGAACAGTCATCAGGCCGCAGAAGTAGTTGGTCAGTGGTCGCAAGTAGTAAACCTTGTTTAGGTAGAAGTTTGAGCGATACTACAGGTTTTTAAGTGCTTGTTTAATGATGTCCTCCAAAGGGTATGCGGGATGTTCTGTGATGACTTTTTTAACCGCCTGTTCTGCCGCCGGGCGGGTGATGCCGAGGCCGACCAGAGCGTTTACGGCATCTTTATCAATGGGTTGCTGGTGGGGCGATGCCTGCCACTCCAGTACCTGTTTGCCCAGCCTGTCACGCAGCTCAACGATCAGGCGTTCGGCAGACTTCCTGCCGATACCTTTGATCCCCATCAGCTGCGGTATGTTGCCCTGAACGATCGCCCTGGCGATTTCTTCGGGTTTCATACCAGACAACATCATCCGGGCGGTTGCTGCACCCACGCCGGAAACGCTGATGAGCTGTAAAAATATCTCTTTTTCCTGAGCTTCCGCGAATCCAAAAAGGGTTTGCGCGTTTTCAGTAATGTGCAGATAGGTAAGCAGTTGCCCGCTGTCCTCCTTGCTGATCGCACTATAGGTGTTGAGACTGATCTGCAGGTGGTAACCTACGCCATTGACATCCACCACCACATAGGAAGGCGTTTTAACAGAAAAGGGTCCGCGTACAAAGGCGATCATAGGTGCAAACACCAAAAATAGGGTAAAATCCACAGGGGCGGTGCGTATCTTTGCGCGGTGTGAAACGATGATGGGGACAGCCTCAAACATATATGATTTATTAATAATATGATTTCATTATGAGCAGGATCACAGCAGCCATTACAGCCGTAGGTGGATATGTGCCGGACACGGTATTGACAAACGCGGACCTCGAAAAAATGGTGGATACGAACGATGAGTGGATACGCACCCGCACGGGGATCTCGGAGCGGCGGATACTCAAAGGCCCCGGCAAGGGCACCAGCGACCTGGGCGCGCCCGCTGTGATGGACCTGCTGCGGAAAAGGAAAATGGACGCTTCCGAGATCGACTGCATCATCTGCGCTACCGTGACCCCGGACATGACCTTCCCGGCCACGGCCAATATCATTTCAGACAAGGTGGGCGCCATCAATGCCTGGAGCTTCGATATCGGGGCGGCCTGCAGCGGCTTCCTGTTTGCACTCACGACGGGCGCCACCCTGGTGGAAAGCGGCCGTTACAAAAAAGTAATAGTTGTGGGGGCCGATAAAATGAGCGCGATCGTTGACTATACTGACAGGAACAACTGCATCCTGTTTGGAGATGCCGGCGGCGCTGTATTGCTGGAGCCCGATGAAAACGGCTATGGCATCCTGGACAGCCTCCTGCGAACGGATGGCAGCGGCAGGAATTTCCTGCACATGAAAGCGGGCGGGTCACTGAAACCGCCAACGGTGGAAACCGTACTGGCCAAGGAACATTTTATTTACCAGGAGGGGCAGAGCGT
>Ga0206972_1061_pt1 | contig 26984 bp, 20 predicted proteins | sample Alteio_BWOrgHeat_86_FD_152925 | JGI IMG/M metagenome (GOLD analysis project Ga0206972, IMG submission 152925) | Enriched cells from forest soil in Barre Woods Harvard Forest LTER site, Petersham, Massachusetts, United States -... | ecosystem: Environmental > Terrestrial > Soil > Temperate forest >...
CACCGCTGCCGCAACAGCGCCGGCTGCTCCTTCACCGGTCTCTGCCGCCATCGAATCGAAAGTTGCCGATGGCTCCTCTTTTGAAAAGGCCATCGTGATCACCGCAACGGGCGAACTGGCCGGCGTGCGGGCAGAATATGCCTGGCTGAAGGAACACTACCCCGGTTATAAGACCACTTCGCAAAGCCTGAACAACCACGACAAAAAACCATTTGATATCATCAACATCGTTACGGCCAGTGGCGAGAAAAAAGCGGTGTACTTCAACATCTCTGGCTTTTTCGGAAAGCTCTGATGCTCCGCACAATCGTTTGCCATGAGGGGAATATGTCTTTTTTTATTGCCTGGCCTGTCGCTTTTTGCGAGCGCGCAATCCTATGTGCCCGGTTCTTCCGGTATCATGAAGGTGCGCGACTCGGCGCACATCCAGGCACAGGCTTTTCCGCTCAGTGAAGTGAGGCTGCTGGATGGGCCCTTTAAAAAGGCGATGGCAGCCGATGCGGCCTATCTCCTGCTGCTGGATCCCGACAGGTTGCTCTGCGACTTCAGGGTCCACGCGGGACTTCCTGCAAAAAATAAAAAGTATGGCGGCTGGGAATCCGAAGGCCTCGCGGGCCATACGCTCGGGCATTACCTGTCTGCCTGCGCCCTGCAATACGCCGCCGGTGGCGACAGCCGCTTTCTCGCCAGGGTGAACTACATCGTGGATGAACTCGCATTGTGCCAGCCGCGGCGTGATGGCTACCTGGGCGCCATTCCAAAAGAGGACAGCATCTGGGCAGAAGTAAAAAAAGGAAATATCCGGTCTCACGGGTTCGATCTCGACGGTGCATGGTCACCCTGGTATACCGTGCACAAGATCATGGCAGGCTTGCTGGACGCTTATCTCTACTGCAACAATAAAAGGGCGCTTGACCTTCAGCAAAAATTCGCCGGCTGGGCGGAACGTACGGTGTCGGCGCTTTCTCCCGATCTTTTTCAGAAAATGCTGCTGTGCGAATATGGCGGCATGAACGAAGTGCTGGCCAATACCTATGCACTGACAGGCGACCGGCAATGGCTGGACCTATCGCGGCGCTTTCATGATGCACGTGTACTGGATTCGCTCGCTGCAGGCAAAGACGTGTTGCCGGGCAAACATTCGAACACGCAGATCCCCAAACTCATCGGGTGCGCGCGTCGTTATGAATTGACGGGAAACAGAAACGACAGCCAGGCCGCCAGCTTTTTCTGGCACACGGTGGTGGAACACCACAGTTATGCACCCGGCGGGAACAGCAACTATGAATATTTCGGACCGGCCGATCAGCTGTCTGCCACCCTCAGCGAGAGCACGATGGAAACCTGCAACACGTACAATATGCTCAAGCTCACGCGCCATCTTTTTGCGATCGATGCGCGTGCCTCCTACTTCGATTTTTATGAGAATGCCCTGTACAACGATATACTGTCTTCGCAGAACCACCAGTCGGGCATGATGTGCTATTTCGTTCCGCTACGGATGGGAGGCCGCAAGGAGTTCAGCGATTCGTTCAATACATTCACCTGCTGCGTGGGATCGGGGATGGAAAATCATTCGAAGTACGGAGAAGCGATCTATGCGCATGGCAGCGATGGCAGCCTGTATGTAAACCTTTTCATTTCTTCGGTGCTCGACTGGAAGGAGAAGGGAATGACCGTGAGAATGCAGTCTGATCTGCCCGCTGATGATCGCGTATCATTGTCGATGTCCCTCCGTATGCCGGCGACATTTACCGTTCGTATACGCCATCCCCGCTGGGCGCTGGGCAATGCCGCCGTATCTGTGAACGGAGAACGGCAACCCGTTTTCGCCGATGCCGATGGTTACCTCGATATCCGACGCTCCTGGAAAAACGGGGATAAGGTGTCTGTAGAGTTTCCGTTGGGGATCTATTCAATTGCCATGCCCGACAATCCTGCGCGACAGGCTTTTTACTACGGGCCGGTAGCACTCGCCGGCGTGTTCGGGAAATCTGAACCCGATCCCGTCAGCGGCATCCCGGCGATAGTAACCGATACACCGCAGCCCGCTTCCTGGATAAAAAAAGACGATGCTGTACTCTCGTTTTTTACGCAACGGGTAGGAATGCCATCGGACATCCATCTTATTCCTTTCAACCAGGTGCAGAACGATTATTACAGTGTTTATTTTGATGTATTCAGCAGCGCGGCCTGGCAACAGCAGCAGGTAAAATACGAGGCGGAGAAAAAACAGCGGCAATGGCTCGAACAGCATACCGTGGATATATTACGTTTGGGCGAAATGCAGCCCGAACGCGACCACCATTTCACAGCCGATAGCAGTAACCTGGGGGAAGAGCATGGAAAGAAATGGCGCAGTGCGCAAAACAGCAGCCTGTCTTTTACGATGAAGGTCGACAGCTCATCAATGAATGAGCTCTGGCTGACATATTGGGGGATGGACAATCGCGGTCGTGTGTTCGACGTGATGGCGGGGAACAGCGTAATCGCGCGGGAAGACCTCAACCGGTATAAAGAGAGCCGGTTCTACAACATACACTATATGTTACCGAAAGAACTGGTGAGTGCCAGGCGGGATATCACCATTACATTAAGACCGCGGCCGGGCAATACGGTTGGGCCGGTATACGGGGAGGCGAGAATGATCTCCGGAAACGCCCCCATCAACCCATAATCTCCTTACCGGTCAGCACCGTATGCGACACCAGTTTCTGCAGGTCGGCGCGGGTAGTGCGGTGATTGGTGATGCTGACGCGGATGGCATACCTGCCCCCAAGGATCGTGTACGATGGCGCGGCTACGCCCGACTCATGCAGGCGCATCAGCAGTTCCTTATTCAGAACATTCAGCTGATCATCGTCCTGACCACCGGGGTTATAACGATAGCAGACGATGTTCAGGGTCACCGGGGTCAGCATTTCGAGCGTATCTGTTTCATGTACCAGTTGCTGCAGGTAAAACGCCTGCGCGATATTCTGGCGGATCAGGCGCAGGTATTTATCCATCCCCTGCTCCTGCAGTCCCATCCATATCTTGAGCGACTTAAAACTTCTCGACAATTCCAGCCCATATCCCGAAAATGATTCGGGGCCGCCCGCGAGGCCGCGCTCATGCCGGGCGAGGTAGTTCGCGGGATGCGAAAAAGCGTTTTTGTGTGCAATACCATCCCGCACGAGCAGGCAACCTGCCTCATAGTTCACGTACATCCATTTATGCAGGTCGAAGGCAACGCTGTCGGCCAGTGCAATGGCCTGAAACGCATCCTGCATTTCGGGAACGGGCTTTGCGAGTGCGCCGATCGCCCCGTCGATATGGAACCACATCGATTCCTGCCGGCAGATGGCGGCCATTTCTTCCAGCGGATCGATCGCACCCGTGTTCACGGTACCCGCATTACCGATAAGGCAGAGTGGTGTGAGACCGGCGCGTTTGTCTTTTTCCAACTGCAGCCGCAGCAATTCCATATCGATCGTGAAACCAGCGGTTACCGGTATCCGGCGCAGGTACCTGTTGCCGATGCCGATCGTTTCTACCGCCTTGAAAACACAGTTATGCGTTTCGGTACTGCAGTATACTACCAGTTGCTCCGGCATATGCTTCAATCCCTCTTCCCGTGCAACACCATCGCGATATGCATTGCGTGCCACGATCAGCGCCGTGACGTTCGCGACCGAACCGCCGCCGGTGAAGATGCCGCTCGCCGTTGCGGGGAAACCGAGCCATTGCTTCATCCATTCTATCACCTGGCGTTCTACATATACCGCGCTATGATCGCCGATGGCCAGGTTGGAGTTCATCGTGGAAGCCAGCATATCCGCCAGCACACCAGTGATGGTACCATTTCCTTCGACCCATGAAAAAAACATCGGGTGGATACTTCCTTTCCGGTAGGGAAGGATGTCTTTCTTAAATCTTTCATAGATAGAAGTAAGATCCCCTGTGGGTGCTGCAGGTACGGATGCCTGCAGCAGGTCTTTTACCTTTTCGGGAACGGGCTGCCAGGCCGGCTGCTCCCGCACGCCCGAGACAAATGAAAAAACATCATCGATCATCCGGTGCGCCAGCAGCCGCTGCGCTTCCCAGTCTGAAGGATCAAGCGTTTCTTCGGTTTCCAGTATTTCGTTATAGTTCACCATACAATTGATGCAGACATCCCTCCGGTGATGCGGGCATCTTCCGGCTAGGAAAACAGTTTTTTATAAAAATGGAATCCCTTTATCGTATACCCCTCGCGGAAATAAAAACGATGCGCGTCCTGGTTTTCCACATAGGCATCCAGCACCGAGACTTTGCATCCCTGTTTTATTCCCTCCTCTTCGATGGCTTTGCACAGGATCCGTCCCACCCCGGAAGACCGGTGGGCGGCATCCACGACTACATTGTCCAGCTCCACATATTTACCACTGAATAGTTTGATATTGATGAAATACCCCGCGATCGCAATGCAGGTCTCACCTTTAAATACAGCCATCTGCGAATAGCCCTTGGGGATCATTTCCGACAGGTACTGCCGGTAGGTCTCCGCACTGTTTCCATGCCCCAGCTGTTCAACAATATGCTGGTGCGGAAGCATTTCTTCCACGGTGTGCAGGCCACGGCAGACAAATGATTGCACGCTCATGGTATTTATTTTTATTGAAAGGATGGTGATACAAATATCTTTTCTATATTAGTCTGGAAACAGATACAGTTTTATCATTCCATACCATAACAGTTTCATATGGCAACGGCAATCAGGCAGTCACGGCAACTGCTTTACCTGCGCATTTCGCGCGACATAGAAAAACAGATTGACCGCAGGGTGCTGCGCGTGGGGGAACAGCTTCCCTCCATCCGCATGATCTGCGGCCAGTATGGAGTGAGCATGACCACGGCCCTGCAGGCATACCACGAGCTGGAAAGAAAGGCATTGATCGAATCAAGACCGCAATCGGGATACTATGTTTCCTGGGCGCCCGATAAATTTCCGAGTATTCCTGCCACCAGCCAGCCCGCCACGGCCGGCAAAGACGATCAGACCGAAGAGATCGTTCAGAAAGTATACAACAGTATCGCCAACAAGAACCTGACGATGCTGTCGCTGGGCGTACCGGCACCCGAGTTGCTGCCCATCGCAAAACTCAACAAGGCGCTGCTGCAGGCCGTGCGGGAGCTGCCCGACAGCGGCACGGGTTATGAAAATACGCAGGGTAACAGCCGGTTGAGAAGGCTGATCGCCAAGAGTTCCTATATCTGGAAGGGAAATCTCACGGAAGACGACCTGGTCACCACCTCGGGTTGCATGAACTCGATCGCGTACTGCCTTATGACCCTGACCCAACGTGGCGATACGGTTGCCGTAGAGAGCCCCTTATTCTTTGGCATCCTGCAGCTCGCGAAAAGCCTGGGCCTCCAGGTGCTGGAACTTCCCACCAATGCGCAGACGGGTATCGAGCCGGATGCGCTGAAAAAAGCATTACAGACAAAAAAGATCAAAGCCTGCCTCCTAGTAAGCAACTTCAACAATCCGCTTGGCAGCTGTATGCCCGACGAACACAAGAAAGAAGTAGTGGCATTGCTGGAACAATATAACGTTCCGCTGATAGAAGACGACCTGTATGGAGATGTGTATTTTGGCGACAGCCGGCCGAAACCCTGCAAGGCCTTCGATGAAAGCGGCATCGTGTTGTGGTGCGGCTCGGTCTCGAAAACCCTGGCGCCGGGTTATCGCGTGGGCTGGGTGGCGCCTGGCCGGTTTACACAATCATTACTGCGGCTGAAAATGTATCATTCACTGTCTTCGCCCAACCTGCTCCAGGAAACGATCGCCAATTTCCTGGAAAAAGACAGGTACGCGCACTACCTCGTAAATGTTCGCCGGACCCTGCATGCCAATTCTATACAGTTCATCCGCGCGATCAGCGAATATTTTCCCGAAGGCACCCGGGTCACCCGGCCGCAGGGCGGTTTCATGTTGTGGGTGGAACTCAACAAAAAGATCGATACGATGGAACTGTATGAAGCTGCGATGAAACAGAAGATCAGCATTGCGCCCGGCAGGATGTTCACCCTGCACAAACAGTTCGATCACTGTATGCGGCTCAGCTATGGTTCAGAGTGGAGCGAAAGGCTCGATGGTTCCCTGAAGATACTCGGCAGGCTGGCTAAAAACATGCTATAGTTTCCTGAACAAAATCAACTGCCCTTGACCAGGGCCTGCGCTGCCATCGATGGGAACCATGCAAATGGCAGCAAGCGTAACAGGCAGGCGCATGATCAGGGTTGGGTCGATGGAAGGAACTGGTACTGCGGATCTGCGGCAAATACGGCATCCCCGCGATACCCATCATATACGGTCAAACCAGTCGCAGGGTTTTAGCCTGCCGATGGGCATTACCGCGGATCCCCGGCACTCCCAAAGCCGTACACACAATGCCGGCATCCGTTTCCGCAGCAATAACCCCTGAGCAAGTGGTAGAGCTCGGTAAATACAAAGGCGCCACCCTCTTTATAATAATGCAGGCCTTCCGTCAGCATTTCCTTCTGCCCCGGGAAATGGTAGGCTCTTGCGGCGTGCACATCATGGTCGATCTTTTGGAGGCAGGAACTGCAGAGACAGTCAAAATACGTTTTTGCCAGGAAAGCGCGGGTATCCTCCGATAGCCTGACGGCACTGCACTGGCAGTTCTGTATATCGCCCATTTTGCAGGTAAATGCCTGTCGGCATTTGGGGCAGTATTTTTCTTCGTGCTGGGGCATGGCTGCAAATGTCTGGCAAAGAAGAGCAACAAAAAGACATGTCGCAAAATTTAAGTTTCTCCGGTTGAATTCGCAGGAGACTTTCCTTTTCTTCCAAAAAAAGTGCCCCGTAGAAACGGGGCACGTGCCGAATAATGCACATGAGAAAAATCGGCTGAGAATGGTAGATATGTTTAAGTAATCTGTATTCCGGGCACAAATATGGACCTGTTTACGAAGCAGGTACAGATACAGTTTTGAAACATTGGGGCATAGCAGTGGCAGATGACCGCGGATTGAGGCGGGTTGTCGCACTTCAAAAATCGCCTTTTGCCGGGCTGGATGCCTGCTAGCTCCGACATATAATAGATTGTTAATGCAATCCTGGCCGAAATTTTTATTCAAGTTGCTGACAGTCAATATATTATATGTTCTGGTCGTTGACCAGCTTTCCGCCGGAGGTCGTCTGGCGTTCCTTTTTTTTGGCTGGCATGATTTTTACATTTTTAATTGGGTAGCAACGTGTTATGGAAAAAAAGGTAATTGGGATAGTAGATGACGAGGAAGATGTGATTTCCATTCTTTCCATGGTGCTGAGGAGCAACGGGTACGATGTACTGGTATCCTCAGATGGCACCCGCGTGAATGAACTCGTGGGCAAGCACCCCGACCTGCTGCTGATGGACATCAATATGAAGGGAATCAAAGGAACCGATATCTGCCGTTTTCTCAAGCAGAACAAAAACACCAGCGGCCTTCCCATTATCATGATGTCGGGGAATGACGATGTTGCCGCACAGGCAGGTCGTTGCCACGCCGAAAGTTTTATCGAAAAGCCGTTCCATATGGATGACCTTCTATCCAAGATCAGGTTTTATACCTCCGCCGCTTAGGCGCCAGCTCGTTTCATCCGTAGCTTTACCACATGTCATTTTTCGTTTCCGAATCATCTATTGTCCGCCGCATATGGGGGAAAGGAGACACGATCCTTTTTATCTTTGGCGGTTCCGCGGCAGAATTCGCACTGAATAAGGCGGTGGACTGGCTTTATTTTACAGGAAAGTTGCCCGCAGATCCATTGGGAAGGCTGTTCTCTACCGTGGCCTATGCCCGGCAGATCGTGTTTTCGGATACCGAAAAGGCCAATGCGGCCATAGACCGGATGCGTTCCATTCATTCGGCAGTGGAGCAGGCAAGGGCCGCACAGATTCCCGACTGGGCCTACCGCGATGTGCTGTTCATGCTCATCCACTATTCCATCAGTTCATTTGAGCTGCTCGAGCGAAAACTGAGCCGCGAAGAAAAAGAAGAAGTGTTCGATGTGTTCTTTCGGGTGGGCGCCCGTATGCAATTGGAGGGACTCCCCGCCAGTTATACCGAATGGCTGGTGATGCGGGAGAAACAGCTCAATGACGATCTTGAAAAAGGAGTCTATACGATCGATCTCTACCGGCAGTACAGGAAACACCTGGGTGCGGTCCGGTATTTTTTATTGCTGGAGGGCCAGCGGCTGGTAGTGCCGCAGCAGGTGAAAACATGGCTGGGACTGAAAGGATTTTCTTTTCTGTCGGTATTGCTGCCTGTCTATTCGGTGGCAAAAAAATTCCGGGCAGACTGGCTGCTCAAATCTGTGCTGCTGCCGCCCGCATACCGCGAACAGATACGGAACCTCGATGTGTAAGTGATTATTTTTTTGCCGTCTTTTTAGCGGTGGCCGCTTTTTTTGCAGTTGTCTTTTTCTTCGCCCCTTTCTTTGTCGATTTTTTCGCGGCCTTTTTGGCCGGCATGGGAACTTCTCCCAATAACTGCTTCACGGTATCGATAGGATGGTGTATCCCGTCACTTAGTATTTTGCCGGCCTTACGGATATGCTTTTTGAGCTTTTTCGTGTCTACACTGTCTCTGAATTCGTGCATCAACGCTTCTATCTTTTCTTCGAGTTGTTTCCGGAGATCTTTTTTGGGAACATGCTTGCGGCGAACCGGCTTCATGGCTGTCATATGCTATCGTTTAATGTAACTAAATGTAACAATTAATTTTTTTGTGATATGTTAAGTTTTGCAGCCCGGGATGCCGGCAAAATACCGGTTCCCCTTCGTACCTTGTATGCCTATGAACTACCGCACACTCGGAACCACTGGCATACAACTGTCCGCCATCGGGCTCGGCTGCATGGGCATGAATCATGCCTACGGGGTGCCGGACGAACCTGAATCCCTGGCCACTCTTCATGAGGCAATTGAGCTGGGCATTAATTTCTGGGATACTGCTGATATTTATGCCAATGGCCGGAACGAAGAACTGGTATCGAAGGTGTTGGTGCCCCACCGCCAACAACTGTTTATTGCCACCAAGTTCGGTTTCCGACCTGCCGCAGATGGAAAACCCGCTTACTTCGATGCTTCACCCGCTTATATGGAAACCGCAGTGGAAGCCAGTCTCCGCCGGTTGGGGGTAGAGGTGATCGACCTTTACTATGCGCATCGCATTGACCCGAAGGTTCCGGTGGAAGAAATGGTCGGCGCCATGGCCGGGCTGGTTAAGAAAGGCAAGGTGAGGTTTCTCGGGCTGTCGGAGGCTTCCGCGGCCACGCTCCGAAAGGCCTGCGGGGTTCATCCCATCAGTGCCCTGCAAAGCGAATACTCCCTTCTTACCCGCGACGTGGAAAAAGAAATACTCCCCGCATGCTCCGAGCTCGGTGTTACGCTGGTACCATTCAGCCCGCTCGCCAGGGGACTCACCACCAACACCCTTCAACTGGAGACGCTGGCGCCAACCGATTTCCGTAAGGGGCTGCCGCGCTACCAGGAAGCCCATCGCGACAACAATACCCGGCTTGCCGCCGCCCTCGCGGAGCTGGCTGCAGAAAAGAAAGCTACCGCCGCGCAACTCTCGCTCGCGTGGCTGCTGGCAAAAGGAAAGAACATCATTCCCATCCCCGGCACCAAGAAAAGAAAATACCTCCGGGAGAATGCGGCCGCGGCCGAACTGGTCCTTACCGCAAGTGATATGAATGCGATCGATTCCCTGCTCGCAAAATATCCCGATACGGGAGACCGCTACACGCCCGAACACTGGAAACTCGTAGACAGGTAACCGTCCCTCCTTCACCGATTATATCCCGTCATTTTTGCTCCGCCAGCAAATGGGCCTTACTTTTATTTGACTTTAATACATGCACATGAAACTGAGAAAATTAGTTCCTGCCTTTTTATTGCTCACCCTGAACGCTGCCGCGCAGACTCCATCCAAATACGATCAGCATACGGCCTTCAGTCCTTTGTTCTATACCAATAGTGGCAATGAATACCGAAGTGCCGGCGGTCAGCCCGGCCCCAAATACTGGCAGAACCGCGCCGATTACAAAATCGGCGTGTCGCTCGATACCGCCACACACCATGTAACCGGTTCCGTTACCATCAGCTATACCAACAACAGTCCTGACGGGTTGCCATTCCTGTGGCTGCAGCTCGATCAGAATATTTACCGGAAAGATTCAAGGGCTGAAGCCGCCGCAGCCGTCACCGGCGGCCGGTTTACCAATCGTGCTTTTACACAGGGCGATGAAGTGGAATCGGTGGATGTCATTGCCAACGGAAAAGCAGAAAAGGCAGACTATGTCGTTACCGATACACGCCTGCAGCTCCGCCTGAAACAGGCATTGGCCGCAAACGGGGGGAAGATCGAAATAAAGATCAACTATGGCTTTACCGTTCCGGAATACGGCACCGACAGGCTGGGCCGCGAAAAAACACGCAATGGCTGGATCTATGAAGTGGCGCAATGGTATCCCCGCATGGAAGTGTACGATGATGTTACCGGATGGAACGTGATCCCTTATCTCGGTTCTTCCGAATTTTATCTCGAGTATGGCGATATCGATTACACCATTACGGCGCCCGCCAATATGGTAGTGGTCGGTTCCGGCGAACTGCTCAATCCCGCAGATGTCATGACGCCAGGCACCCAGCAGCGGATGTCAAAAGCGAGGAACAGCGAACAGACAGTAATGATCAGGGATTCCACGGAGCTCTATAACACTTCTGTTTATCCGGCAAAAAAAACGCTCACCTGGCATTTCCTGTGCAAGAATACCCGGGACGTTGCCTGGGCAGCTTCACGCGCATTTATCTGGGATGCCGCGCGCATCAACCTGCCGAGTGGCAAAAAGATACTCGCACAATCTGTTTACCCCGTTGAAAGCTATGCGCATGCCTGGGCACGCTCCAGCGAATTTGTAAAAGGATGTATCGAGCTGTATTCACAGGAATGGTTTGAGTTCACCTATCCCGTAGCAACGAATGTGGCCGGTATCGTCGGCGGTATGGAATACCCGGGCATTGTATTCTGCGGCGCGAACACGCGCAATGCGGCCGATCTCTGGAATGTGACCGATCATGAGTTCGGCCACAACTGGTTCCCGATGGTGGTCGGATCCAATGAGCGCAAGTATGCCTGGATGGATGAAGGCTTCAACACATTCATCAACGGCGTGGATACCAAAGTATTCAATCACGGCGAGTTCGACCGCCCCACAGATGTGCAGCGTGGTGCCGGCCGGATGTTTGGCGCCAATTCAGAGGCGATCATGAATACGCCCGACGTGGTCAACCCTGCATTCCAGGGATTCGCTGCTTACAACAAACCTGCATTGGGTCTTAATATCCTCCGCGAAGAAGTGCTCGGCGAAAACAGGTTCGATTATGCCTTCCGCACCTATATCAAAAGATGGGCATTCAAACATCCCACGCCCTGGGATTTCTTCAGGACCATGGACAATGCTGCCGGTGAGGACCTGACCTGGTTCTGGCGCGCCTGGTTCGTGAATAACTGGAAACTTGACCAGGGTGTTCGTTCCGTAAAATATTCCGACTCCACCGATATGTCGCGCGGCGCGCTCATCACGATCGAAAACCTCGAAGAAATGCCGTTGCCCGTAACCGCCTTCGTACAGGAAGAGAATGGACACTCTGATACCGTACACCTGCCTGCCGAGATCTGGCAACGCGGTGCTGTATGGACATTCCGCTATCCTTCCACATCGCGGATCACCAAAGTGGTGCTCGATCCCAAACACGTATTGCCCGATATCAATGCCGCAAACAATACGTGGGAAGCGACGAAGCCGAAATAATGGGGTGGAAATTGGGGACGGAGAAAGCCGGGAATAGGTAAGTTGAGGGACGGAGCTATGCGTAGATCCTGTCTACTGCCGCCTTGTATTTTTCCATGACGATCTTACGCTTGATGCTCATTTTCGGTGTCATCTCTCCTGTATCGATGCTCCATTCACGCGGCAATAGTTCGAACTTCTTGATCTGCTCCACATGATTGAATGCCGGGTTATACTTTTCCACGATATCGCGGTACAGGGCCAGTACTTCCGGGCGAACCACCGCCTCTTCATTGGTAGTAAAGGGAATTTGCTTTTCCTGCATCCAGGCACGCAGGTTGCCAAATGCAGGGACAATCAGCGCGCCCACGAACTTTCTTTCCGCACCAATCACGAGTACCTGCTCGATCAGCGGGTCTTCCTTTAATTTATTTTCGATCGGCTGCGGCGCCACATATTTTCCGCCGCTGGTTTTAAAGAGTTCCTTTTTCCGGTCGGTGATCTTCAGGAAGTTGGCTTCATCCATCACCCCGATATCACCGGTATGCAGCCATCCGTCGATCACCGTTTCTGCCGTGAGATCCGGTCTCTTATAGTATCCTTCCATCACCGTCGTTCCACGCACACAGATCTCTCCGTCTTCTTCCAGTTTCACCTCGATATGGTTGATGGGTTGCCCGACGGTGCCATACCGGGTGCCTCCCCTGGCTTTACGGTTCAGGGAAATAACGGGACTGTTTTCCGTGGGGCCGTATCCTTCGTATACGGGAATGCCGGCACCGCTGAATATCCGGATCAGTCTCACCTGGCAGGCAGCCCCGCCGGTAACGATCACTTCAACACAACCACCCAGGGCGGCCCTCCACTTATTCAGTACGAGGCGGTTCGCCAGCGCCAGCTGCATATTATACCACCAGCCACCGCTGATGTTATTATCGAATCGCTCGACCAGTGCCACCGACCAGAAGAAGAGTTTCCGCTTGACGCCTCCCAGCTCATTTCCTTTCTGCATGATCCGTTCAAATACTTTCTCGAGCAGCCTCGGCACCGTTGAAAATACATGTGGCTTCACTTCTTTCAGGTTGTCTCCGATCGTGTCGAGGCTTTCCGCATAATAAATGCTGATGCCGCTGTACAGGTAGATATAGGTGATGATCTTCTCGAAGATGTGGTTAAGCGGCAGAAAGCTCAGTGCCCGTTTGCCCGGCGAGTCTTCGAACGGGAAACTTTCCCGGCTATAGTCCAGGCAGGTATAAATATTACTGTGACTCAGCATCACGCCCTTTGGTATGCCGGTGGTGCCTGAAGTGTAAATGATCGTTGCCAGGTGTGAAACAGGAATCTCCGATTTATATCTCTCCACCTCTTTTAAAGAGGCTTCGTTCGCAAGTGCTGTGATCGAGGTCCAGTGTTCCGCGCCCTCAACAGCGTCGAACGAGTAAATGTTTTTGAGGGAAGGGATATGGTGGCGGATGGATTGTATTTTATGAAATAGCTCCGGACTGCTGACAAAGATGAACTTCGCCTGCGAATCGTTCAGGATGAATTCGAGTTCGGCGGGATTGGTGGTCGGATACAACGGAACCAGCACGGCGCCGGTTTGCTGTACAGCCATATCCGTGAATACCCATTCCGGCCTGTTATTGCTGATGATGGCGATCTTGTCGCTTCCCTCCGGTGTCATATCATTGCCGCTCACCCCCAGTTGCATAAGCCCGGCACTGAACATATTCACGATGTCCTTTACTTCCGCCGTAGCGTATTGTTTCCACCTGCCCTGCTCCTTGGAGCACAGCATATCCGCGCGGGGAAATTTTTCCAGCTGGTGATCGATGGCATCGAACAGGCGTTTAACAGGCATATCGCTGGATCTGGTAGTAGTGGCTGGGTAATTGCGTGATATTATTTTTCCTGCTCTCTCAGGAGGCGCTCGTATTCCTTCTCTGCTAGGTCCTGGTGGGTTCCGTTATAGGCATCGAAATATTGGAACGCGAGTGCCAGCCCGAAACCCAGCGTTGGCCATACCGGCCAGGGATAGGCATCAAATGAAAAACGACCGGCTGTAATCCACCATATGGCCCAGAGACTGCCGACCAGCACCAGGCTGGCATACACGCTTTTTTTGAAACTGGCGCGCTTGCGGGCAATCCGCCAGAGACGGTCATCTTTGTTCATTTCCATTGGGAGGTGTTTAGCAAGACAAATTAGCGAAAAAAAGTCAATGATACACCCCGCCCGCAGGCGCTCTATTTGTATATCTGGCCGGGCAGCGGCTTGAAAACGCGCCCTTCCTGGAACTCCTTGAAGTCCCTGGCCTGTTTGTCGTGCGCATCCACCCAGGCCTGGTAGCCGGAGGGGCTGTCGGCAGTACCGAAGATCCACTGGTTGTACGCATCGAACATTCCCTGGCGAAGCAGGTACTGCGTATTGTCAAAAAGACGGAGAGGATATTTTACATTGACCTTTGCGTTGAACCAGTCGAGCATAAAACGCGTTCGCCAGGCAGTCAGCTGATCTGCACTCGCTTCACCCGCGAGACTGGCCCTGTTACGACTGAGTGTTTCCAGGAACGTTCTGGCAAAGGAGCCTTCTTTTTGCGACACAATGAGGGTCGGCAGGTTGCCATCCTTCAACAGCTTCCGGTAATTCTCGAGCAGCATGACCTTGACCTCCGCAGTACGGCCCGAATAACTTTCCAGGTTGATGAACAGCTCGCCATACACCAATGACCAGAAAAAATCGGGATTGCGGGAATAGTACATAGCCGCATTGTAATAGTTGCTGCTGTAACCCGGTGCCACGCGGATACCCGTCTCCCAGTTCGCTATAGCGCCGGACATATCGTGGGTCGTGGCAAGCAGTTCGCCATAATCGTTGTACAATACGCCGCTGTTCGGAAATTTCTTCAATCCTTTTTTATAAAGCTTCAGGCATTCATCGTTTTCGGCAATGGCTTTATAGTCCATCCCCAGTATCTGGAATGCCTGCTCTTCCGCATCGGGTCTGTCGACCAGGGTCTTTGCGGTGTTGATTGACTTTGCAAAGTCCCGGCGCAGAAAATTCACAAAAGCGTAGTCCTTCAGCATTGAATAATTGTTGGGGTCCTGCTGCAGGGCCGTTGAAAGTATCTGCGCCGCACTTTCATAATCGCCTTTCTGCATCACCGTTTTCGCATTCTCATAGAGCTGGTTGGTGTACAACTGTTGCTGTGCAGTGGCCGACAGGCCCAGTGCGATCAAAGCGAGTGTAAATATTTTTTTCATATGAATTTTTTTTTTGCTGACCAACCGGGTTGATCCGTTTATTGTTCTTCAGGCCCGAGCAAATGTGTCAGGAGTCCATCCCGCAGTTTTGGTTCGAACCAGGTGCTCTTGGGTGGCATGATCTGCCCGCTGTCTGCGATCGCAAACAACTGCTCCATTGTTACCGGGTACAGGCTGAAGGCTACCTGCATGCTTCCCGCATCTACCCTTTTCTGCAAGCCGTCCAGTCCACGCATGCCGCCCACGAAATCGACACGTTCATCCGTTCGCGGGTCTTTGATCCCCAGAATCCTGTCGAGCACATTTTTCTGCAGGATGGTTACATCCAGCACACCGATCGGATCCTCTGAAAAGCTGCCCGGCCTGGCCTGCAGGCGGTACCAGTTGTCTGCCAAATACATGCCGAATTCATGTGGCACCGCGGGCCGCACCGGCTCTTCTCCCACGAGCTTTACCGTAAAATCCTTACCCAGTTTTTTTATGAAATCCGCGCTCGACAACCCATTGAGGTCCTTCACCACCCGGTTATAATCGAGTATCTGCAGGTGGCTGGAAGGAAAGATAGTGGTCAGGAAAAAATCCGTGCCACCGGCCTTATCGCCTGTCAGCAGTTGCCTTGCTTTCGCGGCAGAAGCGGCGCGGTGGTGACCGTCTGCGATGTAAGTACAGGGCACCTCACTGGCAAATAGTGCGGTGATCCTGTCATTGGTATCACTGTCGTTGATCACCCATACCGAATGCCGGATACCATCATCCGCCAGCAGGTCGTATACGGGCGCTTTGCCTGTTGTCCATTGTTCAATGATCGAAGTAACGCCGGGGTTGTCGCGGTAAGCCAGGAACACGTTGCCGGTTTGCGCACCGATGGTGATCATATGCTGTATCCGGTCCTGTTCTTTTTCAGGACGCGTCAGTTCATGTTTTTTTATGATGCCATTGTCATAGTCTGCAAGGCTGCTCAGGCATACCAGCCCCGTTTGCTCCCGGCCATTCATGACCAGCCGGTAGATGTAGTAACAATCTTTTCCTTCGCGGAACAATATGTCGCGTTTCATAAAGGCATCCAGGTTCTCCCTGGCCCTGTCGTACACTTCCTGCGAATGAACATCGATGGCCGCATCGAGGTCGATCTCGCTTCTTGTTACATGAAGAAAGGAATGGTGGTTCCCCTGCGCTTCCAGTTTTGCTTCTGCGCTGTTCATCACATCGTAGGGACGGCTGGCCACCTGTTTGGCCAATTGGGGCTGGGGTCGTAATGCGGTAAAGGGTCTGATGATCGCCATATATTCCGGGGTTCGGTATTCTAATGTGTTCGCGCAAACTCTTTCATCAGTTCGCAGAATGCCTGCACGCTCGCGAGCGGAAGGGCATTGTACATGCTCGCGCGTATTCCGCCGACAGTACGGTATCCTTTTACCCCGACCATCCCTTCCTGTTTGCATTTTTCCAGGAATGCCGTTTCCAATGCACTGTCTTTCAAAAAAAACACGGCATTCATCCTGCTGCGGTCTTCCTTTGCTATCCTGGATTCAAATATGGGCAGCGAATCGAGCGTGCTGTACAGCAGGTTTGCTTTTTCAATGCTTCTTCTTTCCATTTCGGCGATCCCGCCCTCCTTATCAATCCATCGTAAAGTAAGAAGCGCGACATATACGGCAAATACGGGCGGCGTATTTAGCAAAGAATTGGCTTCCATATGCCGCCGGTAGTCCATGATCGGCGGGATGGGTCTGCTGATATGCCCCGGCAGACCGCGTTTGAGGACCACCAGCGTTACCCCGGCAGCGCCCATATTTTTCTGCGCCCCGGCATAGATCAGGGAAAACCGGTTAAAATCCAGCACCCGGCTGAAAATATCGCTGCTCATATCGGCCACCAGCGGAACTGTTGTATCGGGGAATTGATGCCATTGCGTTCCCTCCACGGTGTTGTTAGACGTGATATGCAGGTATTTGCAGTGAGCAGGTACTTCGGGATGTTTATTGATATAGGTATAGGCCCTGTCTTTCGAGGACGCGGCCACCCAGGCATTTCCAAACAGGGAAGCTTCGCCGATGGCCTTGCTTCCCCAGGTACCATCGTCGCAGTAAGCGGCCGTTTCTCCCTCGCCGAGCAGGTTCATGGGTACCTGCATGAACTGCGTGGTGGCGCCGCCATGCAGGAACAGCACCTCGTATTCGTCATTCAGCTGAAGCAGTTTTTTTACGCGGTCCCGGGCTTCCTGCATTACTTCCACAAACCAGGGCGTGCGGTGCCCGATCTCCAGCAGCGAGAGACCGATGCCATTGAAATCCCTGATGGCTTCAGATGCCTGTTGCAGCACCTCTTTGGGAAGTATGGATGGACCGGAATTGAAATTATGCAGCATGCCGCTTCCTGTTTTTAATCGCCTGTGTGGGCTACGCCCCCGCTGACCGCAAATTTCATCGCGTCGGATGCCGAGGTGCCGTTCAGTTGTTTTACCCGTTCGGGGGGCACAATATAAGTAATGCCGCTGATAGCATAGGAGTGTGGAACGTACACAACAACATGCCGCTCCATGTTGAAACGGATCGCGCTTTCCTGCGTGATAAACCCGATCCGCCACACATCGGCTGCATCTACATTTACGAGGACGGGCTGATCGAATTTTTTCTTGTTCCCCGCAAAAGCCTGCAGGAAGTCGCGCACCGAAGAATAGATGAATTTAATGCCGGGTGTTTTATCGAGCAGCCTGTCTATCACCCCCACCAGTTTTCTGCCAATGAACAGCGAGGAGAGCCAGCCCGCCGCCAGTATCACCACGATAACCACTGCAAAGCCGAGCCCGGGCATCCTTCTTTCCTTCAGGTCGGGAAGCACCACGTTGATAACGTCGGGCAGTATACGGTCGATAAAATTGAACAGGCTCACCACCACATACACGGTAATGCTGATCGGCACCAGTACCACCATCCCCTGTAAAAAAAGCTGGAGCAGCTTTCCCAGGTAGGCACGGTAGATCGTAGCCAGTTTTCTCCGCTTCATCCCGCAAAGGTGACGATAAAAAATAAATAAGCCGGTTTTTTCGGCAATACTGAGCAGCAATAGGTTATGATACTAACCGGCGTTCGTTTTTTCCGTCCCATGAAAATAAATTTTACTGGAAACTTAAATTACGAAAAAAGTTTCCATAGTTTTGCGCTCCTTTATGACAGACCTCCAGGAACGCATATTGATCAAGAGCCACGAACTGTTTATGCGGTTCGGCATCCGCAGCGTGAGCATGGACGAAATTGCCGCGCACCTTGGCATCTCCAAAAAAACCATCTACCAGTTTTATTCCGATAAGGATTCTCTCGTGGGTGATGCGGTTGGTATCGAGATCAACTCCGCCGAAAAACAATGCCGGCTGCACCGGTCCAAAAGTATAGATGCCGTTCACGAAGTATTCCTGGCCATCGACATGATGAAGGAAATGTTCAAGATGATGAACCCTGCCGTGATGTATGACCTCGAAAAATACCATCCGGGCGCTTACCAGAAATTCAACGAGCACAAAAGCAGGTTCATGTATGATGTGGTCAGGCAGAATATAGAGCGCGGAAAAAAAGAAGGTTATTTCCGCCAGGAGATCAACAGCGATATCATGGCCAAATTCAGGCTGGCCAGCATGTTCGTCATCTTCAGCGCCGACATCTTCCCTCCTTCCAAATACCAGCTGTTCGATACCTCGGTGGAAATACTTGAAAATTTTCTTTTCGGTCTTACCACCGCCAAAGGACAGAAACTAATCCAGAAATACAAACTGCAAAGACAAAAACAACAGGACAATGATGAAAAGAAGCATGGCTAAGATCTTACTGGTGCTTTGCGCGCTGGTTGCCGGCAACTCCCTGGTTGCCCAGGCATATCACGCCTTCACCGTACAACAGGCCGTTGACTATGCCAACAGGAACAATACCCAGGTTAAAAATGCATTGCTCGGGGTTCTGATACAGGAGCAGACCAATCGCGGTATTACCGCATCTGCCCTTCCCAGCGTCACGGCAACGGGTGCCTATACAGACTACCTGGATATACCCACGACGCTCATCCCGGCACAGTTCTTCGGCGGTCCTGCAGGTACCTTCGAACCCGTGCAGTTCGGCACCAAGTATATCACCACCGCCTCCGCCCAGCTGACGCAGACCCTGTTCGACGGACAGGTATTCGTGGGCCTGAAGGCGCGGAGCACATCGATCGATTACCAGAAAAAAAATGTGGAGGTAACGCAGGAAACCATCAAATCGAACATTTACAAAACCTACTACCAGCTGGTCGTGAGCAAAAAGCAGATCGAACTGCTGGATGCCAATATCACACGCCTCGAAAAACTGCAGCATGACGCCAATGAACTGTTCAAAAACGGGTTCGCTGAAAAACTGGACGTGGATAAGGTAGCGGTTCAGCTTGCCAACGTGCGCACCGAAAAACAAAAGGCGCTCAACAGCATCTCGATCGGCTACTACGGTCTCAAATTCCTCATGGGCATGCCTATAAGAGACTCGCTGGTACTGACCGACCAGGTGACCGAAGACCAGATCAAACAGGATATCCTTGCTGACACCGGCTACCAGTATGGTGACAGAAAAGAGTTCCAGGCCCTCTCCCTTGCCAAAAGGCTGAACGAATTCAACATCAAAAGGTACCAGATGTCTTATCTCCCCGTTCTCTCACTCAACGGAACCTACAGCAAACAGGCACAGCGCAACACGTTTGATTTCGCCGGGCACGGCGACTGGTTCACGACTTCCTTTGTCGGGCTCAACCTCTCCGTTCCCATTTTCGATGGCTTTAATAAGGACTCAAAGATCAAACAGTCGAGGCTGGAACTGAGACAGACACAGAACAACCTAGACAACCTGAAGAACTCGATCGACAATGAAGTAATGCAGGCTACCCTCAATTTCAGGACCGCGATCGCTACGATGGATTTCCAGCGGCAGAATATGCAACTGGCCCAGTCAGTGTACGACCAGACAAAGAAAAAATTCGAGACAGGTACCGGCAGTAATACGGAAATCGCCACGGCAGAAACAGACCTGAAGACCGCGCAGACAAACTATATCAGCGCCATGTATGATGCTGTGATCGCCAAAGTAGACTATCTGAAAGCGACCGGTAAATTATAAACACAAACCACCCAAAATCAACTATATGAACACAGCAGCCAGAATTTTATTCATCTCTTCATTGGCGCTCATCGTTTCCTGCGGAACCAAACCAAAAGGAAATGACCTCGCCGATAAGAAAGCCCAGTTAGCCTCGCTGAAGAAACAGCAGGCAGGCCTCAATGACCAGGTAACCAAACTGGAAGCTGACATCGCCAAAATCGATCCCGCCGCGCAGAACGACCAGAAAACAAAACTGGTAACGGTCTCCACCCTGCAGCCCGGTACATTCACTCATTACATTGACCTCCAGGGAAAGATCGAGGCGCTGAATATTTCCTACATCACACCGCGCGGCAATGGTGGCCAGGTGAAAGCATTGTTCATCAAAAAAGGCGACAACGTTACCAAGGGACAACTGATCCTTCAGCTGGACGATGCCGTTACCCGGCAAATGGTGGTAACTGCGAAAACCGGCATAGAATCCATCAAGACCCAGCTCGCGTTTGCACAGGACCTCTACAATCGACAGAATAATTTATGGAAACAGGGCATTGGCACCGAGGTACAGCTCATCACCGATAAAAACAATGTTGAAACACTGAACAACCAGCTAAAAAGCGCACAGGAGCAGCTCAAGATCAATGAGCAGCAACTGGGCTTTACTTCGGTTTACAGCGATGTCAGCGGTGTGGCCGATGATGTGAACATCCGCGTGGGTGAGCTTTTCATGGGCTCAGGGCAGATCAGGATCGTAAATACCAGTAACCTCAAAGCAACCGCGATGGTGCCGGAGAACTATTCCAATAAGGTCTCCGTCGGCTCGCATGTAAGCATCAGCCTGCCGGATATCAACCGCACGATCGACGCCTCCATTACAGTGGCCAGCAAACTGATCGATCCCAACAGCCGCTCCTTCTACGTAGAGGCGCGCATTCCATCCGACAAAGATTTTCGCCCCAACCAGCTGGCCGTGATCCGTCTGCGCGACTATGTAGCCGATCATGCGATCACCGTTCCGTTGAATACCATGCAAACCGATGAGAAAGGGAAATATGTAATGGTGGCCGTTAACGAAAACGGAAAACTGATAGCTCGCAAGCGCCAGGTAGTGATCGGCGAACTGTACGGCGACAACCTGGAGATAAAGTCAGGACTTAACAGCGGCGATACCGTCATCACCGATGGATTCCAGGGCCTTTATGAAGGTCAGTTGCTGACAACGAAATAAAATAATTCCGGTCAACCCATCCACAACCGAAACCAGTATGAGTAAGTTAACCAATATACCCGGGAAATTCAAGGAGTTCGTAGTGACTTCCTGGAGCGTGCGGAACAAAACATCGATCTACCTGATCATGCTGTTCTTTACGATCATCGGCGTCGGCCAGTTTGCCACGCTGCCCAAGGAACAGTTCCCCGATATCGTTATCCCGACGATATATGTATCCACGATATATGTGGGCAACTCGCCCAAAGACATGGAGAACCTCGTTACGAGGCCCATCGAAAAACAGATCAAGGGAATCACCGGTGCCAAGATCAACAAATTCACCAGCACCTCTCAGCAGGACTATTCCGCCATCATGGTGGAGTTTGATACCGAAGTAAAAACGGATGTGGCATTGCAGAAGGTCAAGGACGCCGTCGATAAATCCAAACAGGACCTGCCGACCGATCTTACACAGGAGCCCACGGCCCTCGAAGTGAGCTTCAGCGAACAGCCCATCATGTATGTGAACCTGAGCGGTGATTACGACCTTCCCCGCCTGAAGAAATTTGCCGATGACCTGAAAGACCGGCTGGAAGATATTTCACAGATCAACCGAGTTGACATCGTAGGCGCGCCGGAAAGAGAGTTCCAGATCAATGTAGATAATTACCGCATGCAAAGCGCAGGCGTTACGTTTGATGATATCAATGGTGCCGTGCAGCGCGAGAACCTCGACGTTTCCGGGGGCCTTTTGCAGGTGGGCAACATGAGGCGCACCCTGCAACTGAAGGGCCAGCTCAAGACCGCCTATGATATTGAAAAAATTATCGTTCGCAACAGCTCGGGCGCGCCGGTTTACCTGAAAGACATTGCCAATATCAAGGATACCACCAAGGAAAGAGAAAGCTATGCGCGCCTCGATGGCAAAAATGTAGTGACCCTGAATATCATCAAGAGAAGCGGGGAGAACCTGATCGAAACCAGCGATGCGGTTAAGAAAGTGGTGGCCGATGCAAGGGGCGAGTTATACCCTACCGACCTCAAGGCTGTCGTTACCGGCGACCAGAGCATTAAGACCAGGTCGTCTTTCAATGACCTCGTCACTTCTATTGTCATCGGTTTCATACTGGTATTGATCGTTCTCATGTTCTTTATGGGTGTCACCAATGCTTTCTTTGTGGCGCTCAGCGTGCCGCTCAGTATGTTCGTGGCATTCGCCTTTCTGCCAGGCGCCGATTTTATCGTTGGCTCTCATGTCACGCTCAACTTCATCGTTCTGTTCGCGCTGCTGTTCGGGCTGGGTATTATAGTGGACGATGCGATCGTGGTGATCGAAAATACACACCGCATTTTTGTACAGGGCAAGGGTCGCCTTTCAGCAACCACTTCAGCAAGAATGGCAGCGGGTGAAGTTTTCGTACCGGTACTTGCAGGTACGCTCACGACGCTGGCACCTTTTTTCCCCTTGCTGTTCTGGCCGGGCATCATCGGTAAGTTCATGGTGTACCTGCCGACCATGCTCATCTTCACGCTGGCGGCCTCGCTGCTGGTGGCATTTATTATGAACCCCGTTTTTGCGGTGGACTTCATGAACCATGAGGAACACGAAGGTGAGCCCAAGAGTGCCATCTTCCGCAAGCCGGGATTCTGGATCGCTGTGGCGCTGGGTATCATTTTCGATCTGGCGGGTGTTACCTTCCTGGGCAACCTGCTGCTGTTCTTCGTTCTGCTGGTGCTCCTATACCGGTATTTCCTGAAGGATGTCATTCACGCTTTCCAGCACCGCGCCCTCCCCTGGATCATGGGTCATTATGAAACCTTATTGCGCTGGGCACTGAAAGGCTGGAGACCTGTGCACCTGCTGCTCGGCACGATCGCCCTGCTTATCGTATCGATCATTGGCTTCGTGGTTGCTATCAAAACGCAGCATGTGGGTGTGGTATTCTTTCCCAAGGCCGATCCCAACCAGATATATGTGTACCTGAAACTGCCGGTCGGCTCAGATGTAGGCTACACCGATTCGATTACCCGTGTACTGGAAGCCCGGGTAAACAAAGTACTGGGTACTGAGAACGGGAAAAAAAATCCCATTGTGGAAAGTATCATCAGTAACGTAGCGATCGGCGCCAGCGATCCCAGCAGCGGCGACCGCAGCACCCGGAGTGAATTGGGCAGGATCCAGGTATCCTTCGTTGAATTCTCCGAACGGCACGGTGTTTCCACTGTGCCTTATCTCGACCAGATCCGCCAGGAGATGAAAGGCATTCCCGGTGCGGAGATCAGTGTTGACCAGGAAAGCGGCGGCCCTCCCACCGATCCCCCGATCAATATCGAAGTGGCGAGTGAAGACTTCGACGACCTCATCAAGACTTCGGTCAACCTGAAGAACTACCTCGACTCCATACAGGTTCCGGGCGTGGAAGAACTGAAGATGGACGTGGACCTCAATAACCCCGAGATCACGCTGACCATCGACCGCGACAGAGCACTGATCGAGGGCGTTTCTTCTGCACAGATCGGGCAGCAAATCCGCACCGCCCTGTTTGGCAGGGAAGTCTCAAAAATTAAAGAAGGAAAAGACGAATACAAGATACAGTTGCGCAACAACGAAGTGCAGCGACAGAACCTCACCGACCTCCTGAACATGCGCATTTCCTTCAGGGATATTGCCAGCGGTGGCGCGATCAAGAACATCCCGATCAGCGCGCTCGTAAAGGTGGAACCTACCAGCACGCTCGGCAGCGTGAAGCGCAAGAACCAAAAAAGGCTGATCACACTGCGCTCCAATGTGCTTACCTCGCAGGGATACGACGCTACCGGCGTGAACGTGGTGCTGGCGAAATACATACAGTCATTTACCAAGAAGCCCGATGACGTTACCATAAAGCAAACAGGCGAGGGCGAACAACAGGCAGAGACCGGCGCCTTCCTCGGCAAGGCGCTCGGGTTTGCACTGATGGGCATCCTCCTCATCCTCGTACTGCAATTCAACAGCATCAGCAAGTCCGTGATCATCCTTACTGAAATTATCTTTAGCGTGATCGGGGTACTCCTCGGGTTTTCCATCACAGGCATGCAGGTATCAGTGCTGATGACGGGGCTCGGCATTGTGGGACTGGCAGGTATCGTGGTCAAGAACGGTATCCTGGTGATAGAGTTCACCGATGAACTCCGCAGCAGGGGAATGAAAACAAGGGAAGCCGCGATACAGGCGGGCAAAACACGTATCATACCGGTATTGCTTACAGCACTCGCCGCGATTCTCGGCTTCATACCCATCGCCGTAGGGTTCAATATCGACTTTGTGAAACTGTTCTCGACCCTGAACCCGCATATCTATTTCGGCGGCGATAATGTTGCCTTCTGGAAGCCGTTGAGCTGGACCATCATATTCGGTCTCGCGTTTGCCTTCTTCATGACATTGATCATCGTTCCGAGTATGTACCTGATCGCAGAACGTCTGCGCAGGCCGATGCGCAGGATGTTCGGTGGTAAATGGATCAGCATGATGGGCATACCACCTCTGATCTTCCTGTTCATGCCGCTGATGATTGTGACCGCCATCGTACAGCTCTCAAAAGCTGCCAGGAGGGCCCGCCGTCTTCGTGGTGAACGGGTGAATAAAGTCTTTACCGGCAGCTGGTTTTAACCTGCCGGTTGATATAAATAAAAAGATCCCCCGTTCTGATAGAGCGGGGGATCTTTTTTAGGTTGATGGTAAAGCCTGATTCTATAAATTCCCCATCACGTTGCCGTCTGCATCCAGTTCCACGATATCGTAACCGAGGCGCTTGAGGCCCGGCAGTATGAGCTGCTTATCACCCACGAGCACGATGTTCATCCTGTTCACGTCCAGGTATTTTTTAGCGATCGCGTCCATCTCCGGTTTGGTGATATGGTTGAGGATATCATTCTGTTTGGTGACATAATCGGCCGACAGGTTGTACTGCTGTATGCGCCCGATGAAAGCCGCTTTCTGGATCGCCGTTTCATAATTGCGTGCATCGCTCTGTCCGATCGAATTGCGCATGAACACAACCTCCGCAGGTGTTACCCCATTGGCTGCGAAGCCTTTGATCTCCGCCATCGTTTCATACAGGGCGCTGTCCGTTGATGGGGCGCGGATCCCGCTGCTGAATGTAAAGTTGCCCGTGTATTTATTTCCACCGAAGCTGCTCCTCGCTCCGTATGTCCATCCCTGCTTTTCACGGAGGTTCATATTCAGGCGGCTGTTAAACGAGGCGCCGAGATTGTAATTAGTGAGGGTTGACCGGTAAAACTCTCCCGTAGGATCGTAGGTCAGGCCCGTAACATATCCCACACGAAATTCTGTCTGCGCTGCCTTGGGTATGTTCACCAGGTAGATCTTTGTTTTTGCAACCGCAGGCGCTGGTGGTGGTGCCGGTACTGTAAAAGACTTGTTCGGCAGCTTGCTCAGGAATGCCAGTTGTGGCAGCACCTCGGCCTTTGTGATATCTCCTACTACCACCACTTTCCCATCTTCGGAGCTGATATAATTATCATAGTAGCGCTGCATATCCTGGAAACTGATGTTCCTGAGGGTTTCTGCAGTACCGTCTGCAGGAATGCCGAGGATATTATCTTTTCCGTAGTTCACGCGGGCATATACCGCAGTTGCCACACCCGCAGCCTGTATGCGGCCATTGCGCATGCGCTGTTCCAGCTGTCGCTTCGCCAGCGTAAAGGGCTCTTCCGTGAATTTGGGGTGCAGCATCCTTTCTTCCAGCAATTGCAGGGTGCGCGCCAGGTTTTTCTTTTGCGACTGCACGGTAAACACGATCGCATCGTCCGTGCTGTTCACTCCGATGGAGCTGCCCAGCTTGTCCAGTTCCAACGACAGTTGTTCTACCGTATAGTTTTGCGTGTCTTCACGCATCATGGCAGTGAACAGGTTTACCCATCCTGCTTTTGACAGATCATTCGCTTCCATGAAACGGCCGCCTTTCAGAGAGATGCTGATCGTCACTTCCGGTATCTCGGTATTTTCCGTGCCGATCACCTGCATCTTGTTAACAAGACTGGCCTTCCAGAAATCAGGCACCTTCACTACAGGGTTGGGGCCGCTCGGGGGAACAATGCTGCGATCGAAATTATCCTTGGCCTTTACATATTTCAATGACGCATACCCATAGTCGGGCGCTACATAATGCGACTGATCAACTGTATAATTGTCGCTGCCGGCTTTGAGGTCTTCTGCGCCTTTCGTGACGATACTCAATACCACGTGGTGCTTGTCTTTCACATACTTGTTATACACGCGCATCACGTCTTCTTTTGTAACCGACTGGTACATCTTGAGCATCTTTGGCAGCATGTTCGGGTTACCCGCGAATGTCTGGGCAGCCGCGAGTTCATTCACTTTGCCGGATACGCTCGCCAGGCTGTTGATGGTTCTGCTCTCATAGCCGCTTTTGAATTTGTCGATATCGTCGTCGCTCACTCCTTTCTTTTCGAATTCTGCCAGTGCCTGTTTTACCAGCTGTTCCATTTCCGCGAGCGATTTGCCCGGGTATGGTGTCACCGATATATTGAACTCCCCGGCT
>Ga0206972_1062_pt1 | contig 26508 bp, 24 predicted proteins | sample Alteio_BWOrgHeat_86_FD_152925 | JGI IMG/M metagenome (GOLD analysis project Ga0206972, IMG submission 152925) | Enriched cells from forest soil in Barre Woods Harvard Forest LTER site, Petersham, Massachusetts, United States -... | ecosystem: Environmental > Terrestrial > Soil > Temperate forest >...
GCAACGCGAATAATCTCGGCAGCACCCTTCTGCAAAAGGTCCAATTGCTCATCAACTTCAGAAAATTCAGCCATGTCACCTTAAGTATAAATTTGCTCCCTTTGAATCAATGATTATGGGAATGCCTTTCCAGTACGCATACCAGTAGAGCCTGGATTTTCCTTGACCTCTCCAGCGCGACCGTTAGAATTGCCAATATTCTCCAGCAAAGGAAAGACCGCATGCCATTCCAGCCCTTCCACTATGAAATCGAGAAGTCGACCGACGAGAAAGGCTGGCCCGTGGCCACGATCCTCTGCCACGGCAAGATCGTCAGCGAGAACACTGCGGAGGTGCGAGCGCTCGTAAGTCCGCTGATCGAACGAGGCGGCCGCATCACCCTCGACTTCACCAATCTCCAGTTCCTCGACAGTGCCGGCCTCGGAACGATCGTCTCCCTGAAGGTCTCCGCGATCCATCGCGGCAACTGCAAGCTGGAGCTCGTCCACCTCACGCCGCGTATCGAGAAACTTTTGTTGCTGACAAACCTCTTCGAGCTTTTTGCAGTACATACGCCGACACATCTCGTCTGAGCGCGTTAGCGAAGCACACTCATCCGTCCCAAAATCGCTCGGATCAGCACCTCGTTCATCTCGCCTCTGCCTCTGAGCAAATTGAAACATCACAGCATAGCTTCGCAATGCGACCCTTATCCTTGCTGGTCGATTGCGGAAAAACCTTTCGCCGTGCGCGCGTAATCTACGTCGTGTTGGTGTTTAACCTTGCAGCACGCTCAAAGTGAGGGTATCGCCCACAAATCGTGACATACCGCACCTGCACCAACGGATCAAAGAAAGCGGAGAAACAGATCGATATGAAATATCCGAATCAACTGCCCATATCCCGTGGGATTGCAAGACGTTTCATTCTGGCCGGATTTTCGGCTGTAACGTTAACGTTTCTACTTGGCATCGCGGGTTGCAAGAGCAACACAGACCAAACCGCCCAAAACCCGGCCGCACAGCCCGCTGCAGCAACGGATGTGAACCCAGGCGATCCAAACGATCCGGCCAATGCAAACCTGGCTCCTGTCGCTACAGCTCCCGCCCCTGCGGCGTACCCTCAGTCGAGCGCGCCCGCGCCCGCTTCCGCGCCAAGTCAGGCGCCTGCCCCATCGCCAAGCCAGGCACCAGCGCCAGCACCAACTTATGATGCCCAGGCGCCTGCGCCCGCGCCCAATTACGACTCGGGATCCGACTCTGGTGGCTATGACCAGAGCGCTCAGCCCGCTCAGGATTACAGCGAAGCCAACTACAATCCAACTCCCGTCCAATACGCACCCGAACCCCCACCTCAGCTGCCACAGTATCAGCAGCCCCCAATTCCCGCGCCCGGCTACATATGGACTCCCGGTTACTGGGGATGGGCCTCCGGCGGATATTACTGGGTACCCGGAGTCTGGGTCGCACCTCCCTACGTCGGTGCACTCTGGACTCCTGCCTACTGGGGCTTTGTGGGCGGCCGCTACGGCTTCTATCACGGCTACTGGGGTCGGTACGTCGGCTTCTACGGCGGCGTCAACTATGGATACGGCTACGTTGGCCGTGGCTACCAAGGTGGGTACTGGCATGGCAACGACTTCCAGTACAACCGCAGCGTAACCAACATCAGCAACGTCCACATCACCAACGTCTATAACCGCACGGTCGTCAACAATACGACAATTGTGAACAACACGCGGACCAGTTTCAATGGCGGCCCCCACGGCATTCAGGCTCGCCCGCTGCCAGCCGAAGTCGCAGCCTATCGCGCCCCCAAAGCCCCGCCTATGAGAGCGCAGCAGCAGTTGGCCAGAGAGTCCGCAAACAATCATGCCCAGTTTGCCAACGTGAATCAGGGTCGGCCAGCACAGGTCGTCGCAGCCAAGCCTCTTCCGGCAGATAAGGGTATCCGCCCAGCTCCTGTGATGAAGCCCGTTGCGCGCCCAATGCCTGTTCCGCAGCACCCGACCACGGCTCCCAACAACCCACGTCCAGTAGAGACGCGGCCCCAGCCCACCGCGCCAAACAGGCCAGAAGCGCACCCTCAGCCTATTACTCCAAATCGGCCAGAAACGCGCCCGGCTCCGACCACCCAGCCGCGGCCAACGCCGCAGCCGGCCACACCCAATCGGCCCGAAGCACGTCCTCAACCCACCACGCCGAACAGGCCAGAAGCGAAACCGCAGCCGATCACTCCAAATCGGCCAGAAACGCGTCCGGCCCCGACTACCCAGCCGCGGCCCACGCCACAACCGACCACTCGGCCAGCCCCTCAGCCAAAACCAGAAACAGCACGACCGGCGCCCCAGCCAGCTACTCGGCCGGCTCCGCAACCTGCGCCGCGCCCAGCACCCCAGCCGCAACCCCAAAGACAGCCAGCTCCGCAGCCTAAATCAGCCACGCGTCCGGTTCCACAGCCTCAACCGGCGCAAGCGAGGCCAGCTCCGCAGCCAAAACCAGTTGCCCAGCCAAAACCAGCCCCACCATCTCAACACGCGCAGCCAAAACCGGCACCGCAGCAGCAACATCAGCAGAGCCGCCCGCCGGCCCAAAAGCCAAATCCGCAACCCAAGCAGGAAGAGAAACCAAAACGCTGATCAGCGCCTCTCCTGAAGACATGAAAAGCGCATCTTCCAGCGAAGATGCGCTTTTCATCTGTCCTAAAGCATCGAACCCGCTCGTGGCTGGGACAGTTAGTCAGCAGGCTGCAGTTCGTCTTCAAGCTCAGCTCGCTGGTCCTCACGCAGCGACTTGGCGGTCAGCGCATCAACATCCCGCAGAGCAGGGAAAAGCATCGACCATATCCCCGTCACCATCAGCGCGCCAATCCCGCCAACCACCGTCGCCCTCACCGCCCCAAGCCACTGCGCGGTCACGCCGCTTTCAAACTCTCCAAGCTCATTCGATGCTCCCAAAAACATCGAATTCACCGCGCTAACCCGTCCCCGCATCTCCGGCGGAGTAGCCAATTGCAGCACCGAGCTGCGCACTACCACGCTGATCATGTCCGCAGCGCCAGCAATCGCCAGCGCCGCCAGGCTCAGCGCCAGGCTGTGTGACAGCCCAAAAAGAATCGTCGCCAAGCCAAAGATTCCGACGCACACAAACAGCCTGACTCCAGCCCTGTTGCGCATCGGAAACCGCACAAGGAACAACGATACCGTCAACGCCCCTACCGCCGGAGCGGCCCGCAGCATCCCCAGACCCTTCGGCCCGGTATGCAATATCTCCTGCGCAAAAATCGGCATCAGCGCCGTCGCACCTCCCAGCAACACTACAAAGAGGTCCAGCGAAAACGCCCCGAGCAAAATCTGCGACCGCCACACATAGCGGAACCCCGCCAGAACCACCCTTAATGATGCTGCGCGATGCTCCATCCGCCCCAGCCGTACCGAGAGCGAACTCACCAGCACAAGGAACGTCACCAGCGTGCATAGCGTAAATACGTACACGATTCCCGCGCCCTCAAGCACGCCCTTCAATGGCAGCGTGAAGAGTAATCCACCCAGCGCCGGACCGGCGATGTTCGCAAGCTGAAAGATCGCCGCGCCCCACGTCACAGCATTGACAAAGTGTCCTTCGGGAACGAGGTGCGGTACCAGCGCCGAACTCGCGGGGCCGGAGAAAGACCGCCCTGTCCCGATCACAAACAGCGTCGCATACACGAGCCAGACGTTCTTCAGCCCAAGCACTGAAATCACCAGCAGCGCGCTTGTGCAAATCACCTGCAATCCGTAGCAGAGCAGAATAATATGTCGGCGGTCATACCGGTCGGCGGCGTGCCCGGCAGGCAGTAGAAAAAAGAGTCCCGGCAAAAAGAGCGCAAGCCCCGTATACCCCAGGTCCAGCGCTCGATGCGTCAACGAATAGACATGCCATGCAACCGCGACCGTCTGCGCCTCGGCGCCGATGATCACGGCCATCCTGGCAATCTGGTAGAGCTTGAAATCGCGCGATGCGAAGGCAGCAAGTCCGCCGGCGGGCTGCTGTCCGGATTCTCCGTCCATCCCCTATTCCGATCCTGATCTGTTCCTGATCCGACTCAAGCTCTTGGCTGCGCGCCGTTAACCCTTTGGCGAAAAATACCCCTTACGCGCACGCACCTGGTATCGTCGATCGTTCGCAAAGAGATAAATTTCCCGAAACGCCCCATCCGCCTTGAAATCCGCCGGCGTATAGGTCAGCGCATACTGACTGCGAAGCTCTTCTTCGATGCTGTTGAAGCCCGTAGTGATGTCGTCAATGGATGGCGGAAAGAACGCCCGTCCGCCTGTATCTTCGGAGATCTTCCGCAGCACGTCATCGCCCTTGCCTCGGCTGGGAGTCCAGTTCGTGCTGATCGAATACACGATTGTCTCTGCGCGCTGGCACATCTTGATCGCATCGTCCATGTAGGCCCGACTCTGGTTGTCATTTCCATCAGAGACCAGCACCATCGCGCGCCGCACCGGCTCCTGACCGCGCGAAACATCCAGCAGCTTGTCGCGGCAGGCCGTATACACCGCGTCAAAAAGAGCCGTTCCGCCGCCCGGCCTCAGCTTGTTTATACCGCTCTGCAACCCATCGATGTTGTTCGTCCAGTCCTGCGTCACCGTCGGCGTTGAATCAAATCCCATCACAAACGCGCGATCGCTCTTCGACTTCAGCACCTGCAACAGGAACTCCGTCGATGCCTGCTGCTCAAACTGAAACCGCTGTCGGATCGAGGTACTCGCGTCGATGAGAATTCCCACTCTTAGCGGAAGATTCGTCTGCTGCCGAAAAGAGGAAACTCTCGCAGGAGCCTTGTGATCATCCAGGAGCGCAAAGTCGCTCTGCTTCAGATTAGGAATAAAGTTCCCATGCCTGTCGGTCACCGTAAAGATCAGGTTGACTTCGTTGACCGCGCTCGTGATCTTGAATCCCGAATCCTGATCATCCGTCGCCGGCTGCTGAGCCGGAGTCTGCCCAGGCTGAGCGTCTGCAGGCGGCACAGGCTTCTGTGCCGGAGGTTGGGCCGGTGTTTGTGCAGGTGGAGCTGCCGGTTGCTGCGCAATCCCAAAGAGAGGGGAAATAAAACCAAGGACACAGCCAAGTACAGCCGCGAACAAAAATCGTCTGCTCATATCTCGTCCCATTCTACCAATGCCGAGCCTCGCCCGGAGTCAAGCCGGATACTCAATCTGACGGCGTGTTCGACTCGGGGTCGCGAAGTCTCGCAAGAAAATCCGTGAGATCCTCCGGCAGCGGCGACTTTAGCTCCAAGGTCTTCCCCGAGATGGGATGTACGAACTCCAACTCCGAAGCATGCAGGAAATTTCGCCCGAGCCTCATCACCTCACGCGGAGCTTTTCGCGTCGTGCTCAACGGCAGCGCCGCAATCTTCGCCGGGGCCCCGTACAGCGTGTCCCCCACCACCGGATGATGAATCGAAGCCATGTGCACCCGAATCTGGTGCGTCCTTCCCGTCTCGATCCGCACCCGCGCCAGCGTAAAAGGCCCGAAGCGCGTATCCAGCCGCTCCGCCACGCGGTAATGCGAAACTGCATGCCGCGCGCCATCCAGACGTCTCGTCGTCATCCGCGTCCGGCGCACAGAGTCGCGGCCAATCGGCGTCTGAATCGTCGCCCCATCTTCCGGCAAGGTTCCGTGCACCAGGGTCACATACGTCTTCGTCACCTTGCGCTCGGCAAACATCTTAGCCAGCGCCTCGTGCGCGGCGTCATTCTTCGCCACCAGGATCAGCCCGCTGGTCTCTTTATCCAATCGGTGCACAATCCCCGGCCGCAGCTCGCCGCCCGTTGTCGAAAGAGCCGAAAAGCGATGCAACAAAGCATTCACCAACGTTCCGCCGCTGCGCGCCTCATCCGTCGCGCCCGACCCCGCATGCACCATCATCCCCGCCGGCTTGTTTACCACTGCCAGATCGTCATCCTCGTAGACAATCTCGAGCGGAATCTCCTCCGCCCGCGCCTCCAGCGGTTCAAGCTTCTGCTTCCCTGTCACCACAACCGACTCGCCGCCGCGCAGCTTCAGGCTCGCTTTCTCGCGCTTGCCCTCCACGAGCACGTCACCCTGATCCACAAGTTGCCGCACCCGCGATCGGCTGATCCCGTCCAGTTGTCCGGCAAGAAACTGGTCAAGCCGCCATCCCGCAGCCTCAACCGGCACCACCAGCGTCTGTGTCTCAGCCATTACTTAACCCTCTGCGGACCCACTACGCGCCACTGCAGCAACACTGCACCGCCAAGCACCACCAGCCCCAAGCCTACCAGTTGCGGAGCATCCGCGACGCCTCTCGGCAACACGCCGCGACCTTCCCAATCGCGAAAAATCTCCGTAATAAAAACCACAATTCCGATCCCGACCAGCGCCACGCCCGCGGCATCCTCGCGTCGCCCCGGCAGGTAGAGCGACCCAAAACTAAGCACCGCAACAACAAGCGACCCAATCGCCGCATAGGCTTGCACTGGATGCAGCGGCACCCCGAGTGGCGTCCCGCTCCATAGCGCAGCCAGCCGGCTCGTATAAGTCACCGCCCACGCGACTGTCGCTGGAGTGCCAAAATCACTTCCCGCGAGGAGCGCCCCCGTCTGCTCCACAGCCAGCCCCAGGCACACCGGAGCAGCCAGACAATCCGCCATCTCCAACAGCTGCAGCCGCGCCCAGCGTGTATAAATCAACACCGCAATTACTCCGCCCGCAATGCCCACAGCAGCCAGCAGCGGATGATGAACCATGGCCACTGCCAGCAGCCATCTCGGATGCCTCCGCAGATCGCTGAGATTCATCACAATGAGTGTTAGCCGTGAAACCGCCAGCGCTGCAAACACCGCCAGCACTACCGCATTCCACGCATGCCGCGAATCAAGCCCTACGCGGCGCGATGTCACCTGAGCCAACCCAAGCGCCAGCAGCACTCCCAGAGAAGCCACGGCCCCATAAGATGGCACCACAAATGAGCCGACATGGAAGAGCACTGGATGCACGAGGGAGAGACTAGCAGAAGGAAATATAGATAGCCGGAACGAACGCCGATACGCAGGTTGCGGAAGAAGAGAAAACCGACCCACGGGGCCGTAAGTCAATGCGCTGGTGAACCCGTCCTAAGACGGCGGGACTCTCCGCGGTTCATTAGGCATCCCAAACTGGTGGGCACGGCACACAGAACCGATTGTCGAGTCGAGTCCCTGTTCAATGAATGTTGGTTCAACCAGCGGTAACGGACTTACCTGCTTTGCAGGCCGGTCTCTGAGTTGGATGCTAGGACATATGGCTCAGATTGGCAAGCCGGCGCCGAAATCGTCGGTGCCATTGCATTCATTTCGGATCGTTGCTAAAGTAATCGCCCCGAAGCCGCACCAGTCAACGAACTTCTGCTACAGTCTTGCGGCTGGCCACTTCATTCGCCCGCGCAACCAACTTCCTGATCTTACCTTGCAGGTCGGCCTCTCCCACATGCACGTCCTGTAAAACACCGTCGGCGTCAATGGTGAACGTCGTCGGAATCGCAGTTACAGCAAAAGTCTTTGCAATCTGTCCGCTTTGCCCATCTCGATACTGCATCCACGTCATCGAGTGACTTCCCACAAACTCCTTCCACTTCGCCTCATCGCGATCCAGGCTGATGCTGATCACGACCAGCGGTTGTCCCTCAAACTTCTTTGTAATTTCCTGAATATGCGGCAGTGCCTCGCGGCAAGGCCCACACCAGGTAGCCCAGAAATCGATCAGCACAACCTTGCCCGTCAGGCTCTCCAGAGTCACGGTCTTTCCATCCAGGCTCGTCAGCCGAAAATTCGGCGCAACCCGCGCTCTCGCCAGCTCCGGATGCTCTGCAAACCGCTGTGCGCGCGCATAGTCCACATCATCCGGCGGCACCGCCTTCAAAAACTGCTGAAAGCGCTCGCGCGCACTCGCATCCTGTTTCAGGTGAGCCAGCGCAATCGCGTCTCCGTACAAACAGTCATACTTATCCGGCTTCAAATCGAGCGCAGCCTTGAACTCGCTGTCCGCAGCTTCCAGAGGCTTCTCATGATTGTTCGCGATGCCCTCCGTCAGGCAAGCTGACGCCGCCAGATAGTGGGCCTCCGCCTTGTCCCGTGCGCTTGTAACATTCGCAAGCATAGCCGCGGCTGCTTCCCGTTGAGCTTTGAAATCCCGAACTTCCCCCGCCGCTTTATAAGCCTTCGCCTCGCAGGGAATACAGTGTCCGCCATCCTGTTTGTCAGCTTTGCGAAATTCATCCAGCGCAAAGGTGAATTTCCGCTCCTTCATCAGCTGCATCGCATCGGCATAGGACTTCACAGCCTTTGCGTCCGTGGGACCGGAAACAGTTTTCGAATCAGGGCTGGGAGTGTTCGTCTTCGCGTCCTGAGTATTATTCGCAGCCGCAGGCTGATTCTCCTGCGCGTTCAAATCAACAACAAGGCACAGAAACACCAATAGAAACAGGCGGTGCATATTTGGTCTCCGAAAGGCGAATTTATTTAACCAATACTTTGAGTAAAAAACAAACAAAATCTCTGCTGTGAAAATGATCTATGAGAAGTGTAACTATCGAGATCAATTGAGCTTTGTCGATAAACTGGCCTGGGGCGTCCACACTCCATGCTCAAACGGGCAGACCCTTCTACAGATCCGCCCGTCCGAATTTCCTCGATCACCTTTCGTGCTTACTGCACCTTGCCCGCGATGCTATGAGCGATGCCCGCAATGCCCGGCACCTCGTAGCGCTTGCCCTGGTACGCCATCACCATAAGAATGATCCACGCCGCCAGCGTGATCAGGCTGAGCACCAGCGAAATCAGCGCATGAAAAGCCCAGAACCCGTAATAACCTCCACCGATGAAGGCGAAGGTCAGCACCATCCGCAGCACAAAGAGAATTCCAAAAACCACGATCGATTGCGCTGCATGAAAGCGCACAAAGGGTCGCTTGTCGATCAACAGGAAAATAATCCCCGTAAGCCAGCCCAGAATGTAGCAAAGCATTCCCGCCACATTCTCCTGCAATCCACTGACAGCCGGAGGTGCCCCGTACTGATATTGCGGCGGCTGTTGCTGGTACGGCGGTTGCTGCTGGTACGGCGGCTGCTGTTGATACGGTGGCTGTTGCGTGTAAGGCGGAGGAGCCTGTTGGCCAATCGCTGCGCCGCATTTGGGGCAGAACGCCACCCCGTCCTCTACCCCTGTACCGCACTTACCGCAATACGTCATCTCTGCCCGCTTTCCGGCCTACTCCCGCGCACTCATGCGCCGCTGCCGTGGATTTGGAATTACAAGGAACGCTAACGCATGGTCAGAACTCCGTCAACATGAAAAACAACGCAACACGGGAGTTGTCCCGAATCCAGACATTCCGCTCAGACCCTAGTCCAGAAAGCCAATTTAGTGGAGGCTATACATTGCCTTTACATCGGAATGCAGCTGCTCCCGGCTGGCAGGCCGTGTATAAAACATATGCCCACCCGGATACTCCTTCACCGATACCCGTGTCGGGTCGCCCATCACCGGCATCTGGTCTACCGTAAGCACCGAGCCCATAAACGGGCACGACAGATCATTCCACCCATGCACAATCAGCACATGCAATTTCGGGTCGGCAGCCACCGCCTCGCGAAGCTGTGGCACCGAGCCTCTCCGCAAATCCTCTCCCCGATCCCACTGCCTGCCCACGTCATACGAGAGCGCGTTGTATCTTGCATCCACCTTCCACCCAACCGTGCGAGTTACAAAGTCCACCATTGCAGTCGTAGTGGGCGCAATAATGCTCGCCAGTATCGGATCATTCGACCGCTGCTCAGGAGCAAACGGAAACGGATCGAACGAAGTTACATTCGAGTCATATACCGAGCTAAGCTTGCCCTGCTCGCGATGAGCCTCACGCAGATACGCCCCAGTCTCCAGCCGCCCGCCGGAGTAGCGAACAAACTCCGAATCAAGCCCCGTAAGCTCTGTCACCTTCTTGATAAGCCTCGGAGTAGCTTCCGGATCACTTCTACCTTTCAACAAATCTGTGGCATATTCGCCGCGCGTGTAGGCAATCACATCCGCCATGGCCGCGGACGTAAGCTTGTTCTCCCGCTCCAGATGCGCCGCCGCGATTGAGGGCAGCGTGGCCATCCACGGAATCGGCGATAACTCCCCATTCTCTTCAATCGAAGGATTGAGATAAGGAGAAACCAGCACCACCCCGTTCATCGCAACGCCTAACTGCGACTGCAGATAGTGAGTTATTCTTGGCCCGCGAAATCCTCCATAACTCTCTCCTACCAGATACTTCCGCGAGCCAAGCCGATCGTTCTTTACCAGCCAGTCATAGATGATTCGCGACAGATACTCAATATCCGGCGTCGTGCTGTAGAACTGCTTCTTCGTCTCGTCGTTCGAAACGAGCGAGCGGCTGAACCCGGTGCCGATCGGATCGATAAAAACCAAGTCAGTAAAATCAAGCCATGTCCCCGGATTGTCATTCAGCGTCGCCGGATCAGAAGGGCTATCTCCCTCATTGCCGACCTTAAGCACCTTCGGCCCTATCGCCCCAAAATTTAAATAAACCGAAGCCGCTCCTGGGCCGCCATTCAATGCAAACGTCACCGGGCGACTGCTTCCGCCCTCCATCGTGTAGGCGGTAAAGACCACGTCGCCGCTGGTCTTGCCTTCCTTGTCGCGCACCGGCAGCGTGCCCACTGTCGCTGTGTAATGGAGTGTCTTCCCGTCAGCCTGAATACTCTGCTGAACATGCGCCTCAGGCGGCAACGGCGGTAGTTTTTCGGCCGGCGAAGCTTCTTTCGTGGGCTTTTCGGCGGCAGGCTTCTCTTTATCGTTCTGGCCAATTGCCGCGACCGATGTGCAGGCAAGCAGAAGGGAAGCGAAGCTCACGACAAGGCGGCAAAACAAAAGCTTTAAATGCGGGGATTTTTGCATACAAACTACGATACATCGTCGTGCTCATGTGACCGATTCTACGGAATCATCGACGTCAGCCAATATGCCTGCGCCCATGCCAGCAAACCAATCAGTCCAGCAAACAGCACGCTGTGCCAGAAGGTCGCCCGCAAAATCCGCCCCTCCTGCCCAATCAGCCCAACCGTCGTAACTCCAACCGCAATATTCTGTGGCGAAATCATCTTCCCTGCCACCGCCCCCGACGAGTTCGTCGCCGCCGTCAGTATCGGATTCAGATGAAGCTGGTGCGCCGCCGCAACCTGCAAATTCCCAAACAGCAAATTGCTCGCCGAGTCGCTTCCACTCAAAAAGCAAGCGAGCCATCCGAGGTAACTGCTCAAGATCGGAAACGCCGGGCCCACCCGCGCTGCGGCCGCTCCCAACGTGTAAGCCATGCCCGAGTAGTTGTACAGGTAGGTCAACCCGACTATCGTCATCACCGTCAGCCCCGGAATCGCCAACTGCCGCACTGTCTTCCACCCGGCGGTGGCCACCACTCCGGGCCGTATACGAAAGCAAATTGCGGTGATCAAAACCGAGACAAACACCGCAGTGCCAGCCGCCAGTGGCTGAAATCCATATAGTGCCGAATACGGCTTCTGGTAGAGCGTAATCAACACCTGGTTATGCAGAGTTGGAATCGGAATCGAAACCTGCCCCTTGGTCAAAAGCCCAAGCCACGACCACAGAATCATCACCACCGAGAGAATCACCCAGGGCAGCCAGGCCGCAAAAGACTGTTGCGAAGAGAGCTTCCCAACACTCGACACCTCTGTCGCGAGTTCGCCCCGTGGCTTCCACACCCGCAGCAGCCCCACCACGGCAGCCACTGAAAGCGACGCCGCAATCACATCAGCCGCATACGGCCCCCATAGGTTTGAAACCAAAAACTGCGCCAGAGCAAACGTTCCTCCTGCAGCAAGCACGGCAGGCCAAACTCGCTTCAGACCCTTTCCTCTCGCCATCACCCAAACAAGATAAGCCGGCAGCACAAACGAGAGAAAAGGAATCTGCCGTCCCACCATAGCCGAGAGCTTCGTCAGATCAAGTCCCGTAGCCCCTGCGAGGGCAACGATCGGAATCCCCAGCGCACCAAATGCGACCGGAGCCGTATTCGCAATCAGAGAAACCAGGATCGCCTTCCGCGCCTCAAATCCCAGACCTACCAGCAGGCACGATGTCAAAGCTACCGGTGCTCCAAAACCGGCACACCCTTCCAGCAGCGCCCCAAAGCAAAACGCCACCAGGATGACTTGAATACAGGGATCACCCGAAGCATGCTCCTCCATCCACCGCCGCAGCAGGTCAAACTTGCCCGTATCCTGCGTGAGATTAAAGAGCCACAATCCGCCAAAGACGATCCACAGGATCGGCCACAGGGCAAAGAGCGCTCCAAAGGCGGTGCTCGACACTACCATCATCGGCGGCATGCGCCACACCGCAATCGCCAGCAGCACGGTAAGCGCCAATCCGCACCCTGAAGCAAAGAGCCCGCTCTTGCGCAACCCGCCCATCAAAATCAGAATCAGCAGCAGCGGCAGCGCAGCTACTCCCGCCGAGAGCGCAAAGGAGTGCAGCGGGTCCAGCGGCTGAGGCCACATCGGAACAGGTACTGTCATGCATTCTCGTTGCCGGGGACCGGCTCTGTTAGATGGATCGCTTCGGTCGAGTGAGACGTCACAGGCCTCTTCGGTCTCTCATCCACGTGCAGTTGAAAGATATCAGGACGCGCGTAATGGCCTACAACATCCAGATCGTACTTCCCTCGAACAATCTGATCCAGATCAATCTCCGCAGTCAGAATCGCCTCACCCTCCATATTCGGCCCGGCAAGAAAATTCCCAAACGGATCGACAATGCAACTCCCCCCACGGCACACCAGTGTCTCGCCATCACTTCCAAAGACCGAGTCGTAATCCTCCGGATAATCCTTCCGTCTGCTGAACTGGTTTGCCGAGAGCACAAAACATCGCCCCTCAACCGCAATGTGCCGCACAGTGGCAAGCCACGAGTCGCGACTGTCTGCAGTAGGCGCACAATAGATTTGAATCCCCTTTGAGTACATCGCCGCGCGCATCAACGGCAGGTAATTCTCCCAGCAGATCACCGCTCCCACCTTGCCCAGCGGAGTGTCAAAGACCGGGAGCGTCGATCCGTCGCCAAACCCCCACACAAGCCGCTCAGACCCCGTAGGCATCACCTTCCGATGCTTGCCCATCAGACTCCCATCGGGAGAGAAAAACACCGCAGTGCAATAGAGAGTCCCACCATCTCGCTCGATCACCCCAACCACGAGGTAGATATCATTGGCCCGCGCAATCCGCCCCATCTCATCCACCGCAGGCCCGGGAATCTCCACGCTGCTAGCCCAGTACCGCCGAAAGTCCTCGCGCCCCTTCTCTGATCGCGCTCCAACTACGGCCCCAAAATCCAACCCTCGCGGATACGCCGAGACAAAAGCCTCTGGAAATAGCACCAGTCGCGCCCCATCGCGAGCCGCCTCACCGGCCAGCACTCCTAGCTTCTGAATCGTCTTCTCGCGGTCAAACGCCACCGGAGCAGCCTGCACCACGGCCACCCGCGCACGCCGACCACTCAGCGCCTCGGTACCCGCATTCAAGGTTGTATCCATGATCGTTCCATTAGCATCGTTCCATTAGCCCAGAGAAGCGTCTCAGACTCGCGTCCCATAGTAAAGGGTCACCGTCTCTTTGGTGCCCTGCGATTGATTTTTTCGCAAAGCTCCGGCCTCTCGGTACAATTGCCCTGAGCTTATAAAAGGTGACGGAGCATCGGTTCAGCAGCGCCTCTGCAGTCGCCGTGCTTTTATCTCCAGGACATTGAGGTGGAACTCTTGATCGGCAGGATCTACAAGTGTGAAATCTGCGGGCTCGAAAGCTCGTCGCCCGTGCGCTGGTTTGTTATTCACTGTAGCGATTCCCGTCTGGGCATCTACAAGTGGGACCAGTCCGAAGCCGACGAGCCCCGTGCCCTGCACTTCTGCGGCGAAGGCCATGCTCAGGTCTACATCAGTCGCTGGTTTGAGTCTTTCTGCGGCTCGTCAGTGATGCTCCGATAGCAAGCTAGGGGCCAGTCTCCGGCTCTTCATCAAGCACAGTATCCAGCAACCCACGCAGGTTGGCCGCCCGAATACGCAGGTCCGCCGTATCCGCCTCATCCATCTTTCCTTCAAGCCTTCGTAGCCGCTCCTCCGCATGGTATAGCTCGTCGGCGAGATTGAGCGCGGCCAGCACTGCGACCCGCAGCGAATCAGCCGACCGGCCTCGCGAAGCCACCGCGCGCATCCGCTCATCCACACGGCGCGCCAGCCGCTGCACCTGCTCCTCATCCAGCTCCGGGCCTGAAAGATGGTACGTCTGATCGTAAATATCGACCGTGATGTACGGCTGATCCGACTTGGGATTCTTCATACGGCAACCACCGGCTAAAGTTCGAGCGCATCCAGCTGACTCAGCAGCCGCTCAACACGCTGCCGCACCTGCTCCCGCTCACCGCGCAGAGAGGCAATCTCTTCCTGCAGATGTTCGAGACTCTCAGACTGGGCCTGCAGCTCCCGAACCTGTCCCTCCAGCTCGCCAACCCGCTGCTGCGCAGCTACTCGCGCCTTGCGCTCTCGCTGCACCAGCTCCACAGTTCGCACAATTCGCTCTTCCAGCTCGGCAAAATCGTCCACCGTGAGCACAGTCCCTGGAATCACGCGCGAATCTCCGCCATGTTCCTCTCGCCCCGTCTCAGCAGATTCAACAACCGGCGCGTCCGGCAAATCGTTGCTATCGGTCAAATCCTCAAACATGGCTTCCTGTTGATCAATTTGTTGATCCGTTGTTTGCACTGCTCATTTCTCCATTCGGGCGGTCAGCGCCATTGCGCGAGTATAAGTCTCAGAGATCACGAAAACTGCTCAACTTCGCAACCGTGCCCCTGCCGCGGACACTGCTTCAACAATACTCTTTGAAAATTCCTGCAATTCCTCGTCGCGCAGCGTTCGGTCCGCAGCCTGAAAAGTCACTCCGAGCAGCAGCGAGTACTCGTGTCCGCTTTTGGAACTGCCCTGGTACTCACGATAAATCTCCCGCGGCGACCAGTCGATCAGCTCAGGAACTCGAACCTCACCCAGCGCCGCATCGATCTCCGCCCACTGCACTCGATTCGGTACCATCAGGGAAAAATCCCTCCGCACCGGCTGGAAGCGCGAAATCTCCCGCACCGCCGCCTTCCGCAGCGGCAACGCAAACAGCCGATCCAGATAAAGCTCGCCCACAAACACCAGGTCCTTCAGCTTTCGTTCCGCAGCAATCCGCGGATGAAGCTGCCCAAACCACCCCATTGTCGTGCCTTCGACCACGACCCGCGCAGCGCGACATGGATGCAGCCATTCCGGAGTCAGCCCAAGGGCGAGCCCGCCTTGCGCAAAGTTGTCAAAGTACACAGATCGCGCCTGGAACCGCGACACAAGCTGCTCGACGACACCCTTGAGATCGTAGAAATCAAAATCTCGCACAGCCTGATGCGGTCCGGCTTGCGCCACCTTCCCGGCAGCACCAATCGCCAGCGAAGGCCGCTCGTCTACCTTCTCCGTCGAGCCCGAAAACACCGTCCCCAACTCAAACAGCCGAACATCGGCAATGTCGCGATGCAGATTTCCCGCAATCATCGTGACCATGCCCGGCGTCAGCGACGGCCGCATCACGCCAGCCTCTTCGCTCAACGGATTCCCAAGCGGCACCACCAACCCCGGCTGCGGAGCGTAAAGCACCACGTCTGCCGCTGAAGTAAAGGTGCTCGAAATCGCTTCGTGGAAACCAGCTGCCAGCAGTCCACGCCGCATCACGGCATTCGCAGCCGAGGCCCCCAGCTCAATCACCGCACCCGAGAACGCCGGCAGCGTATTGGCGAACCGGTTATACCCGTAAACACGAGCTACTTCTTCGATCAGGTCGATTTCGCGCTCAAGGTCAAGCCGCCAGCTGGGCAACGTCACCTCCCACCTATCGTGTCCATCTGCAGTAAGCCCGCAGCCCAACGCCGACAGCACACCCTCGACAGTCGCAGACGTTATGCCTTCCGGATCGACCGTAGTTCCCAGCAGCCGATGCACCTCGCCCAGCGCCAGCGGAATCGCAGCTCGATCAGCAGTTCTAGCCCTGATAGCCGGAACCACTACGTCGACTAGCTCTCCCTCAACATAACCGCCGCCTTCAAGAATGATCGCGGAAACAATCGCCGAAGCCAGCGGCGCAGAGTTGATATCGGCTCCGCGCTCAAACCGGTGCGAAGCATCCGTGTGCAGCCCATGCCTCCGCGCCGTCCGCCGCACAGCCACTGGATCAAACCACGCAGCTTCCACCAGCACATTTCTGGTCTCGGGAGTAATCATCGTCTCCCACCCGCCCATAACACCAGCCAGACCAAGTGGCTTCACATGGTCAGCGATGATCAGATCCTCAGGATCGAGCGCCCGCTCAACTCCATCCAGCGTCCTGACCTTTTCGCCTTTGCGAGCCCGTCGCACAACGATTCCGCCCTCAATCTTGTCCAGATCAAACGCATGCGTCGGCTGCCCCATCGCGAGCCACGCAAAGTTGCTCGCATCCACAGCATTCGAAATCGACTTCTGCCCCAGCAGCGCGAAGTACCCAGCCATCTGCGCACTAATAGGTCCGGCAGCAGTAATCGCCGGCCCTGAAAGAATCGACACATCGCGAAGAACTCGCGCGGTGAATCGCCCGCAAGCATCGTGCGCCTCGATGCGTACCGAGAATGGTAAGGCTGTCGGCTTCGCTTCGGGCAATGGGAAGTCGAGCGGCACGAGCCTCAAGCCGTAGATGGTTGCGGCTTCGCGCGCGATGCCGTAGTGGTTCATCGCATCGACGCGGTTGGTGGTTATGTCCATCTCAAAGAGGCTGCCGTTGCCGGTGCCCAAGTCGTGGATGCCTTCCACGGCGATGCCGCGCAGGGTCATATCTTCGGCGAGTTGAAAGTCGTCGGCTGAAAGGTCTGTCAGGTATTTTCTGAGCCACGCGGTCAGGATCTTCATTGCGTATCTGTCTTAACTTCCATTGTACTTTCGTCTGTGGCATCGGGCAGAGCTGCTTCATGGGGCAATTGGTGCTCGTTTTGAAATGCGGCGTGGCTCCAGTTGCGAATCGCAGGTGCTAGAGAGAAACCTATGGATGTCGCAAGCAACCAGTGGAGGACCGGCCGCTCAAAGCATTCGAACTCCATCGCTGAGGACCAATCCATCACATGCCCGCAATCGGTTGTCGATAAAAAGTAGTTAACAAGACTGCGAATCGAATATGGAGAGCCTTCCGCGAAGACACTCGAATTATGAATTTGCAGATTCCGCCAATGGATCAAGTCGACGAAGAGAAGCGGGCTGAAAATAAGCCAAAACCAACGTTTCGGCTTTTCGGTGTCGAGGTTTTCTAGAAAATCGACATCGAATCGGCGAAATCGACCGAGTGCGCCAAGTATCGTCCCTATCGGCATTAGGCCGGCGAGAATGCCGACCAAAAGTCCTCGCAAAATGGGATGAGAGTTGAACCATATCCACGGTTCGAGAGCGCCAGCCTTAAGCAGGAGATGCGCTACGGCGCGGATCAACTGCGACGTGACCAGTACGGTTATCCAATATTGCAACAGACATAGGAAAATCGAGAAAATCCGGCGCAACGCAATTGTTCCTTTCCGCGAATGGTCAGCGATTTCCCTACACAGTTTTAATCTTCACGCAAATTGTTCTAAGAAGCGCATATCGCCTGAGTAGAATTGCCCGATCTCGCTGACCCCATACTTCATCATGGCGATACGTTCAACGCCCATGCCGAACGCAAAGCCAGAAATCTTCCTCGGGTCATACCCCGGTTGCTTCTCCGCTGCAAAGGCAAAGACCGCAGGATCAACCATGCCGCACCCCAGCAGCTCGATCCAGCCGGAATGCTTGCATCTCCGGCAGCCCTTACCACCGCAGAAGATGCACGAAATCTGCACATCGGCGCTCGGCTCCGTAAAGGGAAAGAAGGAAGGGAAGAACCGAGTTTTTACACTCGACCCAAAGAGCGCTTTCATCGCATAGTCGAGCGTGCCCTTCAAGTCGCTGAAAGTAATATTCGTGTCGACGCAGAGTCCCTCAACCTGATGAAAGACCGGCGAGTGCGTGGCATCCGCAGCATCATTGCGGTGCACCTTGCCCGGAATGATGATGCGAATCGGCGGCGCCTGCTCCTCCATCGTCCGCATCTGCACTGGCGAAGTGTGCGTCCGCAGCAGCAGCCGGTCACGCAACGGCTTGCGCTCCTGGTTGGCGATCACCAGCGTGTCCTGCGTGTCGCGCGCCGGATGGCCTGGAGGGAAGTTCATGGACTCGAAGTTGTAATAGTCCGTCTCAACCTCGGGCCCCACGCCAACCGAGTAGCCTAGCGCAGCAAAGATGCGAATCAGCTCATTCATCGTGCGCGTAATCGGATGCTCCGCGCCTACCAACCGCCGCGTTCCCGGCAGCGTCACATCGATCGCCTCGGCAGCCAGCGCCTCATCGGAAGGCCCAGCCCCGGCAGCCTCTTCCAGCAGCGATTCGATCAGCAGCTTCAGAGCATTAAAGCGCTGCCCAATCTCTCGCTTGGCTTCAACAGGCGCAGTTTTCAGCCATTGATCAGAGAGCTGCTTAAGCCGTCCCTGCTTGCGTCCCAGCCAGGCGAGGCGAAAGTTTTCAACGGTCTCGGGCGAGGCAAGAGACGCGGCGTCCTGACGGACTTCCCGCTCCAGTTTGGCAAATTGTTGATCGAGGTTTGTATCTTCGGCGTTCGTCATGCGTAAAGGTCAGAATAAATCACTCAGCGGATGAACGAAGCCTTAACAATTATGGATCGATATCAGGCCGGCACAGCGATTTGTTTGACCTGGGTGGCTGGCTCCGGTACCGGTAATCCATCTTCTCGCAAGCCCTCGATATGAAACTCGATACCTTCTTTGATCAACCGCTCAGTTTCTTCGAAGGTGGAGGCGGCGACACCCAATCCGGGCAGATCAGGAGCATACGCGCTCCAGCCTGTGCTGGTCTTCTCAAAGACAACCGCATACTGCATCATTTCAAGCCTGCCTGTTTGAGGGTTTAGCCCGCCAATCTCTCTTCCGCTGCCTCCACCAAAAAACGCGAGCGATTACCACTTCCCGCAACCGCATCAATTCGCCCCAGCAGATTGCGCGGGATCATCACATTAACGCGCTCCGATTTCAGCAAATCAGGGTTCAGCTCGACCAGGAACAGCACCGCATCCCCACGGTTGGGATCATTTCGCAGCTGGTCGATCGTCGAGGGAACAGGGACAGGCATCTTCTCTTCCTGCAGTACGGCCACATGGCCGGCGAGCGCCTCCGCGGCCATTGCCTGAGCCTCTTCCATGGTGCTGCCTGCGCTGAAGCAGCCGGGTAAATCAGGAAACTCAACGCCGTAGTCGCTGTCGGCCTCCTTCCGGAGATATGCAATGTACGAAGTCATCGGTCACCTCAAGAGCGAAATGCCGCTCTGTCGCTCGATCGCCTTCACCGTGCCGACTGGCAGATCCTTCTTCGGATGCGGCACCGTGGTCAGCCCCGGTTTCGATGGGTGCGTATAGTGATGGTGGCTGCCCGTCACCCGCTCAAGTGTCCAACCATCCGCTTCGAGGGCTTTGATAATGGAGCGACTGTCCACATGTGTAAATGTACACACCAACTCCGATTTGCTACAACTTGTTTTAAAAAGCTAGGGCCCGGAATCCGAAGAATTCCGGGCCAGCTACGGTGGTGATAATTGCCTACGCGGCTTTCTCAGTCTCGAGCGCCGCCTTAGCCTGCTCTACTAAGCGGGTAAACCCGGCAGCATCCTGCGCAGCGATATCAGCCAGAATCTTGCGATCCAGCTCAACGCCAGCCTTCTTCAGTCCGTTGATCAGCTGCGAATAGCTGAAGTTATTCAGCTTGCAAGCCGCGGAGATACGCACAATCCACAGCGAGCGGAACTGCCGCTTCTTCTGCCGGCGTCCGGTATAGGCAAACTTCAGGCCGCGTTCAACGGCTTCCTGGGCTGCCTGGTAAAGCTTGGACTTAGTGAGAAAGTATCCACTAGCCCGTTTCAGAATCTTTTTGCGGCGGTCAGACCGCTTAGTGCCACGTTTCACGCGAGGCATGGTAGCTTTGCTCCTTTTTGCGTTTCGGTTTGCGGCTGGAGGCAGGAGGCGTTCAACCTGGCGGCTAACGCTGAAACCTCTTCACTCGCTTCACTCACCTGAACCTCAGGATTCGGCTTTCGGCCTCGTCCGGGGCCGCGCAACGCATTCGCGCTGGCCCAGCTTACTCATTCCATACTGAACAAGTTCACTTTTCAGGTGTGGATTCTCCGCAGAGAATCAGGCGTACGGGATCATGCGGGCGACCTTGTCGTAGTCCGCGTCCGAGACCAGCAGTGTTCTGCCCAGCTTGCGCTTGGTCTTAGGAAGCTTCGACGTAAGGATATGGCGCGTCTTCGTCTGGCCCCGCTTGATCTTGCCGGTGCCAGTCTTGAAGAAGCGCTTCGACGCGCCCGAATGAGTCTTAAGTTTGGGCATGATTTTCTCGTGTCTTCGGCAATTCATTCGCCGAACAAGTCAGAACCACGTCGCAAGCAGGGACGTCCCCGCCCGCAAAGCGGACTAACTCAGTATATCTCACACTCGATTTTGGCGCTATTCAAGCTTCTTTGGGCCTCCCGTCAAATATCGCGTTAATATAAAGCCCAGTTCTATCGACTCCAAATTTACGGGCTCAAGCCGGCATTGTCCGGCGCGGGGAATACTGCTGCCCGATTCTGCAGCACTTAGCTCCAATAAAGCGGCTTATCAGCGGCTAACAAAGTAGCAGTCACGACGAATCGCACTCCACCCAGGATGACCGATCGGAATGCACCAGTCTGCCCTACAAAGTGAACAAAAGACAGGCGTGCCGCCGTCCGCCAAGCGCAGCCGAACCTGCATCCTCTTCCTCCGATTTCTACTGTTGTCGCTAACCGCAATTCCACCTGCGCGACTCACAGCCCAAAACGCCCCGCCACCGGCGCACCCAATTCCGCAGCAACTACCATCCCTCCACGCCCGCCCCGCGAGCGGCCCGATCACAGTCGATGGAAAGCTGAACGAGCCAGCCTGGCAGGACGCTGAACCCGTCACCCTCACCCAGCAATCTCCCCGCCCCGGAGAGCCCACCCCCTACGCGACCGAAGTCCGCGTCCTCATCTACCACGACGCTCTGATCTTCGGCTTCTCATGCCGCGACCCCAAACCCTCGGCCATCCAGGTCCACACCCTTACACGCGACGGAGACCAATCCGGCGACGATACCGTCTCCATCCTCCTCGATTCCTTTGGCGACAAGCGCACTGCCTACTACTTCCAGATCAACGAAGCCGCCGCCCGCCTGGACGGACTCGTCGCCGGTCCATATAGTGTCTCCCTTGACTGGGACGGTATCTGGAACGCACGTACCTCCCGCACGCCCGACGGCTGGTCCGCCGAGATCTGGATACCCGCGCAAACCCTCAACTTTGCCAGTGGAAACGGTCATTGGGGCCTCGAGCTCGACCGCTCCATCGTCCGCGATCTCACAGAGCTGCGCTGGGCCTCGCCCTCGCTCGACGCCAACCTCTTCGACATGAGTCGCGCTGGTAATCTCGAGCTCGCCACGCCGCTCAGGCAGGGCCATGGCCTCGAATTCGCCCCCTACATTCGCGGAACCATGCTGCACGACTTCACCATCCCGGACCGAGACTGGCTGGCAGCCGCGGGCGGAGAATTCACATGGCGAATCACCCCGCAGCTCGCCGCTATCTTCACCGTCAACACCGACTTTGCCGAAACCGAGGTCGACTCGCGCCAGATCAACATCACACCATTCCCGCTCTACTTCCCCGAAAAGCGCGCCTTCTTCCTCGAAGGCGCTAACCAATACGTTTTCGGCCTCGATCTCGATCAGAACTTCACCTTCATCCCATTCTTCAGCCGCAACGTAGGCCTTCTCGATGGCTACGACATTCCGATCAATGGCGGCGTAAAGCTCAACGGCCACGTCGGCCGCTGGAGCCTTGCCCTCCTCGACGTTCAGACCCGCACCACCTACGTTCCCCAGACAGTCGTGGACGCACTCGGCCTGCCCTCAGCAAAGGTCAACGGAACCAACCTACTCGCCAGCCGCGTCGCTTACGATGTCGACAAACACCTCCGTCTTGGAACCATTGTGACCCACGGAGATCCCGAGGCACTCGCCTCCAACACACTCGCAGGTCTCGACGGCGTCTGGCACACCTCGACATTTCTGGGCAAGCGTAGCCTCCAGTTCGGCGGATGGGCCGCAACAACCCAAGGCGACGTTCCCAAAGGCTCCAAACAAGCCTGGGGACTACGCTTCGACTATCCCAACGATCTTCTTACCTGCACCGCGGGCATCAATCGTTTCGAAAACGGTTTCGAGCCGCTGCTCGGTTTCCTCCCGCGTCCCGCGACCCACCAGACAGACGGCTCCTGCTCCTACCGTCCTCGCCCCTCGCCCACCGGCCCATTTCGCGCTATCCGCCAGGCCTTCTACGACCTGGGATTCACTCACATCAACGACGCAGAGGGAAACCTGCAATCCCAGGTCGCTCAGCTGAATCCCGTGCACCTGATCTTCAATTCCGGAGACACCATCACCTTCTCCGCCATCGACGATCACGAGACCCTCGTCTACCCCTTCGCCATCGTTCCCTCGGTCATCTACCCCGTCGGCCCATATCATTTCCAGCGTTACGGTCTGACCCTTGCCACCAGCCAGCACCGTCAGCTCCAGTTCACCAACGCCAGCTACATCGGCGGCTACTACAACGGCCACCTCTACCACCAGACCAACAGCCTCAATTGGACACCCCTGCACGGAAAAGTGGAAGCCGGCATCATAGCCGACAACTACTTCGGACACACCCCGCAAGGCAATTTCGTCGAGAAGCTCTGGCAGTTCAAAGGAGCCTTGTCCTGGAGCCCTGACTTATCGCTCAGCACATTCGTCCAGTACGACAACGTTTCGTTAGCACTCAGCAGCAACACCCGCCTGCGCTGGACCTTCCGCCCCGGCGATGACTTCTTTCTAATCTGGGATCGAACCTGGATCCGCAACACAACCCAGCCCGGCGTCAGCCTCGCCCCCGACGCCGAATCCCTGATGGCCAAAATCCGCTGGACCTTCCGCCTCTAGAACTAATCCCTATTCCTTTTTCCCCAATCCCTGTTTCTCCAAGAACTCCACAATCCTCTTCCGTCCATCAAACCCATGCCACGGCTCCGGGCTCGGATAGCCAAAAATTCCCCTCGCCAGCGGTCCATGATCCTCGCGAGGATACGTCACTAGCTCCACCGGCACACTCGCCTGCCGCAGCGCCCGATACATCTCCTGCGCCTGCCCCAGCGGGTCTGTCCCATCCGACTCCCCTTGTAGCAGCAAAAACGGCGTTTTGGCCTTTCCCGCGCCAGCCAGCGGACTCTGCCGCCAGGCGTCTTCCATATGCTCCCACGGCTTGCCAAAGTACCACCGGTCGTACCACGAGCCCCGCTCGGTTCCGTACTCGCTGAACTGATCAATCACCGGTGCGCCGCTGATGATTGCCTTGAACCGATCCGTCTTTCCCTCCGCAAATCCAGCCATCTCACCGCCATAGCTGTATCCCATCAGGGCCAGCCTGTCAGGATCGACCGCATAGTTCTTCACCGCAAAATCGACACCGGCCATCACATCACGAAAATCCGCTCCGCCCAGATCGTTCTTGTTCGCAGCCGCAAACTTCACCCCATACCCACTTGAGCCCCGCGGATTCGGCCGAAGAATCGCCCATCCATGCCCAATCAGAAACCCCGTCCACTCATCATGGCGATCCTCCCACGCGCCCAGCGGCCTGCCATGCACATCCACAATCAGCGGAACCTTTCCGCTCGCAGCCTCCGGCGGCAGATACAGCAATCCGTCAATCGTCTGCCCCTCGTTTTGCCACTGCACCAACTGCGACTTCACACTTTTGAACTTCTGCGTCGTCAGCGCCGGAGTTGCCAGCACCGTGCAGTCCCCGCCGAGCTTATCCGCATAGCAAAGCGTCTCCGGTTGATCGCTCGCCGAGGCAAGCCAGACCCAACCCGTCTGTTTGCGATTCGTGCTCAATCCCGTCACTACCGGCGTCGCCTGCGGAATCGATTCGGGAGCCTTCGCAGCGTCCAGCGATAGCCGCACCGCAGAGGCCCTCGTCCCCTCCGTAACCGGCACCATTACGTGGTTATCCTGCAAAAACACCGGCTCACCAAAACCCAGCCCGCCATTAAATGTAGCCATCAACCGCCGCGGTTCCGTTTTGTCCGTGGTTTCCTTACCGCCCAGCCTTGTGTCAAGCACGCCCACCGCAAACAGCTCAGCAACCCCCGGAGGCGCATCCTCCGGCGTCTGTGCGCCAAAGACAACCTCGGTTCCGTCTTCACTCCACGCCAATCCGCCCCGCACCGTTGCAGGCACGCCCTTCAGCGCAATCGGCTCGACGGTCGCTGAAGCCGTGACCAGCCACGCCGCCCCAGCCGGACCCAGATCACTCGCATCATTTGGCGATTCAGTGATCACGATCAGCCGATCGCTCTGCGGCGACCACGAAGCAACCCGTACATCCGGGGCCAGATCAACCGCCTTCAGCGCGCCCGAATCCTCCAGCGTCCCATCACTCTTCAGAGCCGCCAGATACAGGCGCTCTCCATGCTTCTCGTGATTCACCCAAACCGCGTCGGCCTTGGCATCCTTGGCCTTCTTCTCGCCAGGAGTCTCCGGATCGGGAGCCCAGACCGCCAGCCACTTTCCATCTGGCGAAATCGCAAACCCACCCACATTGATCGCAATCGGCTCCGGCTTCGCCTCCGACGCCTTCGGCTGATCCTTTTGCGGATCCTTCTGCTGCGGAGCAGGCGGAATCGCTCCCGGCTCCTTCGAATCATCAATCGCCGGCAGCACCTTCAACTCATAAGGCATCGCCTCGCCACCCGCCAGCGGCAGCCGAAACAGCTGCGTATTCTCGCCTCGTTTCGCCACAAAGAAAATCGCACTGCCATCCGGCGCCCAGACGGGGTTATGTTCGCCCCGCTTGTCAGCCGTCGGAGAATACGTAAGCTGCCGCGCCGCTACGCCACCTACCGGAACCATCCAGACATGGCTCTTCGCTCCATCGGCCGTGCTGTCCGTGAGCGTAAACAGCACCTGCTTGCCGTCCGGAGAAAGCGCCGGCCCTGCAATCGCCTTCACATGACGCAAATCTTCACTGTTAGGGAAACGCGCATCCTCTGCGCGAGTGCACACGGCTGTCAACGGTAGCGAAACAGACACAAGGAGTCCGAGACTCCGCATAGCAATCAGAGCTGTCTTCATTTCGAAAGCATAATACGCGCAGAAAGAAAAAGGCTGTTTCGCAAATGCGAAACAGCCTTTTCTCGTACAGATCGTGCGGAAAGGCCTATCCCTGCGGCACCGTAACAGCCGCCTGCTTCACAGGTGCAGCCTGCGCCGGAGCCTTCGGCTGTTGCTTCTGCTCCTGCTTCTTCGCCGGAGCAATAATCGCATGTAGAATCGTGCCTTCCATCCTCGGCATGAACTCCACGATGCCGGCTTCGCCAATATCCTGAATCAGCCGGTTGATGATGTTGTAGCCAAGCTCGCGGTGCGCCATCTGCCGTCCGCGGAAGCGCAGACTGGCCTTTACTTTGTCGCCATCATTCAAAAACCGGACAGCCTGATTTTTCTTGGTCTGATAATCGTGTTCATCCACAGTGACCGAAAACTTCACTTCCTTTACGACGATCACCTTCTGCTTCTTGCGGGCAGCGCTCTCGCTCTTGTCCTTCTCGTAGAGGAAGCGGCCGTAATCCTGAATACGACAGACCGGCGGGACTGCATTTGGCGAAACTTCGACCAGGTCCAGGCCGCGCTCGCGGGCGATCTTCAACGCCTCAAACGGCGCGAGAATACCTAACTGTTCCCCATTTTCGTCAATTACGCGAATCTCACGCGCGCGAATTCTTTCATTAATGCGAATAAACTGCTTAGCTGAACGCTTGTCGAGTGCGATGTTTCCCTCCGTAGTGCGGCGGCGTCAAATGACACAAGCTCGCGCTCCGAGTATAACATTCCTTCGATTGCCCTCACATACTCAGAGAGCCCAGCTCTTCTCGTTTTACTCCGAAGTGTTTTCCCTGCATCCCGTTACGCATAAGCGAGATGCAGGGAAATGAAATCAGTCGCAGCGCTACCTTGGCAGAATGCGATCGTTGGCAGGCACGGGTGAGGGAAATCCAAGCACAGGGAACCGGCCCTTACCCTGATCCTGAGCCTTGCAATGCGACGTGCACGTTGACGGCGGCGGAGCTACTTCGACCGAGTCTTCTCCGAGGACTGCTCCCATTCGGCCACCGCTGCTGACTCGCCAGACGCTTGTCCCGCCGGTCTGCGAAAGCTTCGTCGCATCCTGCGCGCTATCACGT
>Ga0206972_1063_pt1 | contig 26127 bp, 30 predicted proteins | sample Alteio_BWOrgHeat_86_FD_152925 | JGI IMG/M metagenome (GOLD analysis project Ga0206972, IMG submission 152925) | Enriched cells from forest soil in Barre Woods Harvard Forest LTER site, Petersham, Massachusetts, United States -... | ecosystem: Environmental > Terrestrial > Soil > Temperate forest >...
CGATGGTGAAAAATTCTTATTGCTTTTGAATTTGCTCTGTTTTGATTTATCATGTCGCTCTTTCGAATCAGGAGAACGATAGTGATTTTTCTGTTTTTGCTTGCTTTGCCATTTTCCTGCGATTTGTGGTTATCTCAATTTGAAGATCAAGATCAACAAACGGCCACTGCATTAATCGATCAGATTGATTACTTTTCGTATGAGAGAGTTTGCGAAGATTTAAAAACTCTTCATCGCAACGTGACTTCCAAGGTAGAAGGTCATACAGTTGTATACTCAAGGGCGTATGTAGCTAAAAGCGGGGATCTGATCTCCTATTTTTATCGAACTTCAAACAAGATTTCATCCTTCCTATTCAAGAATCTGTCAGATCATGTCGATGATAAATCTAATAAAGTCCTTGTTCTTTTGGAGGATTATGTTGGGACGGGCACTCAGTTTTTATATCGAATTTATGCTAAGGAAAACTATGAGCTTTTTAATCAGTACAAGAAAGTGTATCTAGCTACTCTTGTTGCAAACACAAGCTCCATTCGAAAATTTGATCTTATTCGGTCTGGGCAATACGAGCTTTTAGCTGATGAATTCATTTCTTTTCTAGATAGACCAAAAGATGAAGAAACTCGTAACAATATGATTAAAATGCTCAAAAGAATTCCTTCTGGAAAATTTGAGCTTATTTACCTTCATGAAGAAAAACCATTGTCAGACACTCTTGATCCCTCAGAGCATCTTAAGATTTCAGCTCTTATTGATAAGTATGGTAAGTATTCAATGGAAACAAATTTTTTCAAGGGACTGACGATGGATAGCTATAGCCACACAGCTTTCTTTTATAATTGCCCCAATAACCTTCCAGCTATTTTATGGGATTCAAATTTAAAACAGTTTAACGGTCAAAGCTGGATGCCTCTTCTTAAACGAACGGAAGAAGATGTCAGTATTAATGAAAGAGCTCAAAATCCGTCTATTGAAAAGCAGGTACGGTAATAAATTGTCCGCGCTAATTTAATCTCGAAAGAGGTCTAATGAAAAGAGGATTTGTTTTACTCATTTTTACGTGTGGTATTTTTATGTCGAATGGAATTGCAATGGAAATTCAATCTGAGAAGGTAAAGCCAAGGGTCGGCGTTGGAGTATTTGTATTTAAAGAAGGCAAAGTTCTCCTCGGCAAGCGAAAAGGTGCCCATGGTGTAGGTGATTGGGCTCCTCCTGGCGGACATCTTGAATTCGGAGAATCTGTTGAGGATTGTGCAAAACGAGAGCTGAGTGAAGAAACAGGCCTTAAAGCACTATCTGTTCAAACTGGCGCTTGGAGCAACGATGTCATTAATGGGAATAAGCACTACATCACTCTTTTTGCTGTAGTCGATCAATTTGAAGGAGAACCTGAATTGCTCGAGCCCCAGAAATGTGAAGAGTGGCAATGGTTTTCTGTGGATGCGTTGCCAAGTCCTCTATTTCTTCCAGCAAATGCCTTTTTTTCAGAATACAAGTCTTCTCGACTTAAGGCCCCTCATGAACAAGTATTGGCATCTCTAATTGATTTTTATCAGGTCAGGGAATGGGAGCAGTTCCATTCTCCTAAAAATTTGGTGATGGATCTTGCTTCGGAAGCTGGGGAATTGCTCGATTTATTCCGCTGGATGAGCGAAGACCAAAGTTATCACCCCGATGAAAAGACACTACAAGAAATTAGGGATGAAGTTGCGGATGTATTTAAAGCCGTTCTCTATTTGGCTCATAAACTCAATATCGACCCCATTGAAGCAGCGTACCAAAAGTTTGAGAAGATGAAACAAAAGTATCCTGTTGAGCAATGTAAAGGAAAGTCGTTGAAATATACGGAGTATGAAATGAAATCAACAGGAAGAGATTAGAAGAGAATGATAGCGGCTTAATTTGAATTGTTTTTTATCTGAACAATGATAATTTCAATAGGAGCATTTGATTTATTCATGCTTTTGTGTAGTTCATTTTCTGGATCAACAGGGCGGTAGACAGCCTTGCCAGTTGGAAATTGAACGTCAACTTCTCGTCCATCTGCCTCTAACCTAGTGATGGTTCCGCCTCTCAAGCCAATAACAATTTGAGGTGTCGCATCACGATGTAACCCAATCTCTTCTTTGGGCTCTATAACCACTCGAGAAACACAAACCTGATCATTCTCAAACTGCACGTTATATTCCAATGCTTGGGCTTTAGATAAGACTAAGTACGCTAGAGTTAAAATTTTTTTCATAAAATTTCTTTCCAAATTAATGGTCTCGACTTTGTACAATTTTTATCCCGATTGCCTAGCCCATTTGCTCCCTGACGTTTGGCCTGCATGGCCAAACTAGTCGATTTATTTAAAGGGGAAGGGGTTTTTAACCCCCATCCCCTTTAAATAAACGCCTCAGAAAACAAATAGGCCGAGGCCCTCGGGTAAAAATTGTACAAAGTCGAGAATGGTGTGTCGATATTTTCGACCTGTTTCAAAATTCTCTCACATGAAGGTATACTGCGTCCGATTTTTTGAGAAGAAGAAGGATGAGATATTTACACAGTGAATCATCGACCACATAGTCAAGAAAGTATAAACTGGATTTAAGCATGGCCACTATTAAAGCTACGATTTTTTTCGACAAACGCTATTGGGTAGGCACATTTGAAAGAGCAGTGCCGAGAAACAAGCTCGTAAGGAAGAACAGTTTGCCTTGAAACAGCAAAAGAAAAGCTGCGAGGACATTAATTTATGGAGAAGTTTATGCCCCTTTCTGATGAACCTTCCGATACGATAAGAAAGATAGAAGTTGTTGAATATGACCCAAGCTGGCCTGAATTATTTGAGGTTGAGGCAAAACGGATTAAACAAGCATTGGGGCATAATTGCATAGAGGTTCACCACATTGGCTCAACTTCCATCCCCGGATTAAGCGCAAAACCTGTTATCGATATGCTTCCCGTAGTCCGAGATATTCAAGAAGTCGATAAAGTAACCAAGGCTATGGAGTCCCTAGGATACGAAGCCAAAGGTGAATATGGCATGGCTTTTAGAAGATATTTTCAGAAAGGCAAGAACATTAGGACACACAATGTACATGTATATCAAGAAGCCGATCCTGAAATCAGCAGATATTTGAAATTCCGTGATTGGATGTGTTCTCATACTTCTGACGCTGAAAATTATGGTAAGCTTAAGCTAGAATTAGCTAAGAACTTCCCTCATGACATCCTCCAGTATTGCAATGGAAAGGATGCGTTTGTTGCAAGCATCGACGCAAAGGATGGTTTTGATGGATGGCGTATCGTAAAGGCGCTAACCGATCGGGAATGGGATGCGGTACGGCGTCTTCGCCAGGACCATTTTTTTAAATCAAAAGAAGATCCTTATACTTGGACATTTACACATAAAGATCATATCCATTTTGTCTTTTATAAAAACGCCGAAATAATTGGTTATGCACATCTTCAGCTTCGGCCTGAAAATAGAGCCGCCTTAAGGATTATCGTAATTGATGAACGTCATCGCAACCTCGGATTTGGCACCCAATTTTTAAGACTTTGTGAGCGTTGGCTGTATCATCAAGGGTTCAAAAAGTTACTCATTCAATCTTCAGAAAAAGCATGTCAGTTCTTTTGCAGACATGGATATGCAGAAATGCCTTTCAATGGTTCTGATGGTTACGAAGGAGATCCGCGAGATATCGAAATAGGAAAATGTCTTACAATTGCTCGTATAGATCGACCAAAAATCTCTATCTACATTGCTACAAGTATTGATGGCTATATCGCTCGTAAAGATGGTGGCCTTGATTGGCTAGAGTATGGTCATACTGGTGATGAAGATTACGGCTTTAAGAAATTTATTAATGGCATTGATGCATTAGTTCTTGGCAGGAACACTTATGAAGTAGTTTCCCGCTTTGATGAATGGCCATACAAAGGCAAAAGAGTTATCGTTCTTAGTAATACATTAAAAGAGGTTAGGAAGGAAGTAGAGCTGTTTTGCGGACCACTGCATGATCTAGTATCCATGCTTCATTCTGAGGGCATCAGTCATGTGTGGATTGATGGAGGGGTCACTGTATCTAAATTCTTGGAGGCAGGAATAGTCGATGAAATCACAATATCTGTAATCGCTATGGTCTTAGGATCAGGAATCTCACTCTTTAGCACTATGGATAGAGAAAGCAAATGCCGCCTTATCTCCGCTCAATCTTATCCAAGCGGTCTAGTGCAATTAAAATATGAGGTAGTTGAGTGAGTTTGGTATGAAAGTAGAAAGAAGCATTCAAAACATCGAGCTCGTTTATTCTCAACTTTTAACGCTAGTTCGTAAAGCTTTTCCTGATTGCCAAAGGTTAGATGATTGGAAGATTCTTTCTGGAGGTGCTCTCAATACCACCTATAAAATTCAAATAGGTCATCATGCCTTTGCTTTAAGGATTTATGCTCGAGATCGAGCACATTGTAAAACTGAAAAAGCTATTCATCAGCTTATTGATAAAGCTGTTTTCACTCCTAAGCTCATTTATGCTGATGAATCGAACGAACCATGGGCTTATTCCATTTTTGAATTTGTTTCTGGGGTTCATATCTCCGAGCTATCCAACCAAGAGAAAGCTACCTTATCCCATGAATTAGGACATGTGCTTGCTTCAATCCATGCATTTAAATTGCCTAAAGCGGGGCTGTTTGGAGATGGTATTGCAATTGGGCATCCCTTTGAGCTAGGTTCAAGCCCTTACTTTGAAGAGACTCATTTGGTTTTGTCTAATGGCAAAAATGTGAGATCTCGATTGGGCGAAAAACTGACTGATAAAGCCCTTGCTTTCATTCATGAAAACAAAATTTTTTTTCCAACGGTCAAAAATGACAGCATATGCCTTACACATTCTGACTTTAAGCCCGTGAATTTACTCTACACAGACAGTAGAAAAGTCTTTGTGTTGGATTGGGAATTTGCCCATGCAGGCATTGGAATACTCGATTTTTCTATTCTTTTGCGCCATCGCCATGAATTTCCACTCGACTTAAGTGCTTTAAGCAGAGGTTATATGACCTTTGGAGGCCACCTGCCAGACGAGTGGTTTCGTTCAGCTTTGATTACAGATTTCGTAAATATTGTCACTTTGATGGAGACTCCCCCTGAACGTCCTAACCTCTTTGACCAATTAAAAAACACCATTCAAACTACAATAGAGCAATGGAATTTAATAGCTGAGTTACAGAAAACGCACCAGTTGGATCAAGACCAGGAGAAATCGTCATGATGGCACAACAATACTGGAATGACATAGGAGCTAAGAAGGTTTTTGAAGATCCTCTCTATATAGACAAGCTTCAGCCTTTTTTATCGTCTACTGCTCAAATTGTTGAATATGGATGTGGTTATGGCCGTATGATGCGCCTCTTAAAATCAGCAGGATATCATAATCTCATCGGCTTTGACTTTGCTCCGAATATGATTACAAGAGGGCTTAGAGAAAACCCAGATCTCGATCTGAGATTATTAGAGAAAGCAGGAGTGATCCCAAATGGCGATGAATCTATTGACGCTATGGTAATGTCAACGGTGCTTTGTTGCATAACCGACGAACAAAAATTAGTCGAACTGATGGCCGAAATCAGACGAGTTCTAAAAAAACAAGGTGTGCTATACATCACCGATTTCCTTATTTGTGAGCATCCTAGATATCAAGAAAAATACTCTTCGGGGATGCAGCAGTTTGGAGAATGGGGAATTTACACCACGAACGAAAATCTCACCGTTCGACATTTCACAACTAAACTTATTATGCATTTACTAAATGCCTTTGATATCCAATGGTTTGAGCAATTCGACTTTAAAACAATGAATCAAAACCCCGCTCGAACTTTTCATTGTATCGCTAAAAAATCGTTCAAGCGTAAACAATTCTCTCCTAAAGGCCTACCAAACACCTTTGCTAGATAATGATGAAGCCGGATACTGATTTTCTTATTCAAGAGTTAAGCCTTGTGGACACGTTAAACGGCAGCCTCTCGAAAGAAATGCCTCTAGATTTTTCATTATCAATTGACCCTCCTCGAAGTGTAGCTTTGAGAGAGGCTTGCCTGCACAGAACAGCTGAGATAGCTGAGTCGGCGTATGAAGCATTTGTGAAAGAGAGGCTGGTCGTGGCGTTCATCCTGTCTCGTTCATTTATGGAAACAGAGGCGCTTTTTTGGGCTTTTGTGGAAGAGCTAGACAATGCCATTCAAACTCGGAAGATCGATAAAATTCGGCAGTTTTTGAGCAAAAGTTTAGTTGGAGTGACAGCAGCTCCCGCTCCAGCGGGAGCTGCTGTCGGCTGATAGATGGCCTTGATCTTTTTCGTATAGCGTAGTAGAATGGATTTTATAAATGGATCGGGAGTTCCCGATCGGCGTCCTGCCTCGGCGTAAGCCGGGGCTTTTCGCTTTCTAAGGATTGGCATTTCAGTCCAACTTCTTCGTATGCTGGATAACCTAGTAATTTTTCCCTTACAATATCAAAGGCTTTGTTCGGCTGATCTTTTTTTATTATATGTCGCGCAATAGGATGAGCTATCAAGTCTGTAATTTGAAGGCCGCTGCTATTGGTTTGCTTATTAACCCAACTTGCCCCCTATCCTCCTTTATCCGCGAGCTGCGACAGGCAATCTGCTGCGCTTCGTTCGTCGCCAAGGTGAACTACCTTGGCTTCCTCACGAATCTTGCATCTTACCTATCTCGCTTACGCGTCTAAGGGAGGATAGGGGGCAAGTTGGGTTATTAGCAAATTTGTGAGGTAGGGCTTCAACTTAATAAGGTAGCCCATAGAATGCCATTGATGTTTTTTTTTAAATCAATTAAATGCAGGGCATATGAGTGAGTTTGATACTGGTGGTATAGAAAATTTCCATGCGCCCTTTCAAGGAAAAGCGCAACCTTGTAAGGAAGCCCCTATCATATTGTTTATATTGGCAATATGCTCTTTTGGTATCGGTACAACCGAATTTGTGATCGCAGGCTTACTCACAGTGCTGGCAACAGATTTAAATATATCGATTCCCGCGGCAGGTTGGGTGATGACTAGCTATGCATTAAGTGTTACAATAGGGGCGCCGCTTATCACTGCTTTCACAATCCACATTCGACGTAAATATGTATTAACCTGTTTGCTGGCTCTATTTGTTCTTGGAAATTTGATTTCTGCCTTTGCAGAGACTTTCTCTCTTTTAATCATAGGTAGGATACTATCTGCACTTTGTCACGGTGCTTTTTTTGGTATCAGCGCTGTTATAGCTTCCCATATTGTTGCACCGAGCAAACGATCTATGGCTGTGGCTCTTATGTTTTCTGGATTAACCCTCGCTAATGTATTAGGAGTGCCTCTAGGAACGTTAATGGGAGAGAGTTTGGGATGGCATGCCCCTTTTTACGCCATAAGTGCAATCGGCGTTTTGGGTCTTATTGGCATTATACTTTTTATCCCTCATCGGCTTAGTTTACCACCAACTAATCTGTCCAAAGAAATTAGTGCTCTTATGCGCCCTGATATCGGTCTTTCTTTATTAGTAACAGCTCTTGGGTTTGGTGGTTTGTTCGCTTCTTTTAGCTATATTGCTCCGCTACTGATAAATGTCTCCCATTTTACCCAATCAGGGGTAGCTTATCTTCTTATTTTATTTGGATTGGGGTTAATGATTGGCAATTTTTTGGGAGGGAAAGCAGCTGATAAATCACTAAAAGCAACGCTTTATACCACTCTTTTTCTTCTAGCTCTCACGCTCCTTATCTTTGGTTGGACAGCGCATTCAAAATGGCTTGCTGCAATCAACTTATTTTTTCTAGGGATTATTGGGTTCGGCACAGTTCCGGCTCTACAAATGCAGGTCGTGCACCGTGCTAAAACAGCACCAACACTCTCTTCTTCTACCAATATCGCTGCATTCAATGTTGGAATTTCTTTTAGCGTCTTTCTCGGAGGTCTTGGAATTTACTTTGGTTTAGGCTATACATCACCAAGTTGGATCGGTGCTATATTGACATTTACAGCTCTTCTTACCGCAATATTTCTCAACAACAAATACGAAGAGTAAAGAGGCAATTGCAAAAATGGAGTTGCATGCAATGGAGTAGAAATGGATCGAACCTCAAAGAACAGTTGTTAAACCGACTAGAAAGCACTGATCTGGATAATCTATGGATTCAATTTTTGAAAGTTCAATCCGATCTCTTCTTTGACAAGGAATTCGCTCCCATTTTTGACCAAACATGGTGGCACGAGGCTCGTGATATACTAGAAATTGGAAGTCGCAACGGAGATTTGCTAGTAAAAATGAGCGCTGCTTTTCCTGATAAAAAATATGTTGGGATCGACCAACAATTCTCTTCTATTGCCCGTGCCCAAGAACATTTTCAATCCGATCGTTTGACATTTATTGAATGGGATGCTGAATGTTTTCAAGAAGCGTTTTCTGGTCGATTTGACGTGGTTATTTTTTATTTGACCTTGCAGCATCTTAAACAGCCAAAAATTGCCTTAGAGCATGCCTATCGTTACCTTAAAAAAGGGGGACACGGATACATTGTTGATTCTCATGATTCCTCTCGCCAAAGTTCCTACCCAACACCTTTGCTTGATAAAGCGGTTAAGGCACTTAACGAGCAAAATCGAAATCGAGGAAAAGGTAATCGATTGATTAGCATTCAAATTCAACAGGAATTAAATAATCAAAACTCGCCCCTGTTTCCCTACTTTTCAGTTCAGATGTCAAACCTTGATGATCAAGGACACGATACAAAGGATTGTCTTCAAGTGATGATTTATAGCAAAGATGTAGGTGCTGCTTATCGTGATTATTACTTGCTTTTCCTTAAAATTCTTAACAAAGGCTGGAATATCCCTATCGATTTTGAACAAGCCTATGAAGAAGCAGGTTATTTCGTTGAAAACAAAGATGCTTGGTTAAGATCTGGTAAGCACGTTCTGCTCTTAGAGAGAAAAGAGTAAGAAATTCGCCACAAAATCCACTTGTGGATTTTGATAGTTCCAAGTGGAGCAAGAATATGCGTACATTTTTACATAATGTAACGACTGCATTTGGAGATGCCGATTTAATCGGAGAAAGCCTTATGAGACCAGTCAGAAAATGCGTTGATGGGTACCACTATACCTTTTCTATTTTTGATCCTCGCCAAGAAATATGTCAGCGGATTGGAGAAATTTTTAAGCGATCGCTGATATTTTTAGTGGCAACTTTAGCGATGGTCCCATCAGCTGCCCTAGCAAGTGTTGGTGCATTATCAAAGCTTGTCAATTTATATGGAAAATTTGATGAGAAAGTGTCTTCGCGCTCTGAAATTAGCGAGTATATCCTGCCGATTTTGAAGCCCTTTAGCCGAACAGGGGACCACGCAGCCGCTTATTTAAGGGCAAGAATTGTAGCGGATGAAGCAGGTATGCCGTTATACTATAAGCCATTTAAGGGGTCTGAAATTTTTGCATTTGATCAAATGGAGATGAATAGAGGGCCTAAATATTATCGTAATATCGTTTATTTAAACACTCCTGAGCAGATTCACAGTTTACAACATGCCGACAAAACTCAGTCTATTCTTTATTTAGTACCATTTGCGCCTTTTAATAGAGAATTAGACAGAGAGAATGAAGTTTGTTCTCTTCCGAAATATCAGCCAGATTGGGCGCAGCATCAAGTGAGGTTAAGGCAATTACTTCAGGTAAAAAGTAAAAAGCTTGATTTACCAAAAGATGCCTATACGATTGCTCTTCATATTCGTGATGGTGGCAATTATGACGACAATAATACAAAAACACTCCATCCCCTGAAACTGCCATCTTTAAATTTTTATAGTGGCGAATTAATTCGAGTCATCGAAATGAAAAAGCAACAGGGACAGAACAATTTTTTTATCCACATTTTTACTGACGCCATACATCCAGAAAGAATTTGTGATCAAGTACGTAGGCAAGTGCATGTGAAGGATGCTCAAGTGGCCTTTTCTTTCACCTCAAGAGATCGGGCGACTTTACAGTATGATGCTGGAAATATGGACCAATTTCAATGCATGATTCGAGCAGATTCGAATTTGTCAGGACCTATTGTTGCAGCATCAGATACAGAACTCGACATCTTTCCATCTGGTTTTGATATAAAAAATAGTGAGATGATGATTAGCGAAGTCACCCACAAGAGAAGAGGCGTTGATAAGACTAGACGTTCGACTTGTTATAGAAAACCGATGGAGGGATGGTTACCCAATTGCTTTAACCGGTTTTTTTACCGCTATTGTGGCGTGCACCAAGTGCCCGCTCCAAGAGTTTGACAGATCTCGATATTAATGAATTATTGGCTTGGTCATTCAAGAATATTTTTAAGCTATTCAGGGAAAGGGAGCATTTGGCAGATTTAAAACGGCCGTCCACTGTCACAATATCGAAAACAAATGGTATAAATTTCGGGAAGAGCGTTTGAAAGAAATTGCGATTGAGTTTGCGAACGCCACGGTTTAACGTATCGTCAAAGTAAAGATTTATAGTTAGGCTCGTAAACACATTCCTTACATTTGACAACACCCTACTTGGCATATTATGATTTCTGACCTAAAAGGTGGTCGTTTCATGAATAAATTCTTCTTCTTATTACTTCTTTATTTTTCTTCTTTAACCGTCTATTCTCAAGATCATCAATTAATACATGCCCAACCGATTGAGGAATCTATGGATTATGAACAGCTTAAAATAAAATCTTACAAATATTGGGATGTATATCTTCATGAAAACCAATGCTATCTCGGTAGGGTTTTTGTCCTTTTACGAGAAGATGCTGATGTTGAAGATTTCTTGTCCATTCAAGGAGAAGTTAGAGAGGAATTTTTCCAAATTGGTGAAGAAATAAAGACGGCTTTAAAGATTCTCTTTCAACCTGACAAAATGAATTATGCAGCACTGAGTAACACATCTCCTAAAATTCACGTACATATTGTTCCTCGCTATAGTGACTCTCGAGATTTTGGTGGGGTAATCTTTCAAGATACTCGTTGGGGGAAAAACTATGCTCCTTATGATAAAGCATTTAAGCTTGAAGAAGAAACTCTTTTTAAGATTAGAGAGGCCTTAAAAGAGGCTATGAAATAAACCGATGAAAAAAACTTCCTTCTTTTGATTCCTTAAGGTAAGGGAGACCGGATAAGAAATTTTCATAGCTTGACAGTTGCTCTGAAATAGCAGTATATACTGGTATATACCAGAGAGTAAAAAAACCATGTTTATCTATGAGATTTGTTCAGCCTTAGATAAAGCTGAAGTTCCCTATGCTGTCGTAGGTGGCTATGCAGTTGCATTGCATGGAGCAGTAAGAGGAACAGTCGATGTTGATGTTGTCATCCAATGGTCCTTTAAAAACCTCCAGAGTGTTGAAAAGGCGTTCAAACAATTAGGACTTATCTCTCTGACTCCAATTACAGCAGAAACTTTGTTTCATTTTAGAGAGGAATATATTCACAATCGCAACTTAGTCGCTTGGAATTTTTATGATCCCTCAAATCCTCTCAATCAAGTCGACCTTATTATCAATTATGACCTCAAAAGTGCTCACCATACGAAAGCAATTAAATCTTCCCAGGGTACCATTCAAATTTTGTCATTAACTGAACTGATAAAAATGAAAATTGCTTCAGGTCGACCTCAAGATTTAGAGGATGTGAAGGCATTGAGCGATCTATGAAAAAAACCATTCAATATTTTACTAAAGAATATCTCAAGCGCTGTGAAGGAATGACTTCAGATCAGATTATTGAATTTCTAGAAAATTACCGCATGCTCTTCTCGAAGATTCCAGAAAAGAGTCAGTTAATTAGCCTTAAGATTGAACCATCACTTCTTAAAGCTTTCAAACGCAGAGCACAATTAGAAGGTTATCCTTATCAAACTCAGATCAAAAAATTGATGAAAAAATGGGTCGAAAACAAGGAAATTTAACCGCGCTATTTTTTGTGATGATGGGCTTTTTTACACTAGGCAATGGCATGGAAATTCAAGGACATCGAGGTTCACGAGGCACTACACCGGAAAATACACTTCCTTCGTTTCAAGCCGCGCTAGAAGCAGGTGTGGATGCTATCGAATGCGATTTGTTAATCACGGTTGATCAACAAGTTGTCATCCATCACGATTTTTTTGTTAATCCTGGGTTATGTACGTATCTCGATGGTTCAACCATTCACTCGACACCGCTGATTCGAACTGTAACTTTGTCTGAATTGAGGAGATTGGATGCTGGAAGATTGAAACATCCCAAATTTTCTCAGCAGAAGACAGTGCCCGGTACTAAGATTCCCTCTCTAGAAGATCTTCTCACGTGGTTAGGTAACACTAAGGGGTTACGTCTAAATTTAGAGATTAAGCGGGATCCTGTTTTTCCTGACTACACATGGAGTGCTAAAGAGTCGGCTAAGATCATTGTTGAGAAGGTAGAGCGCAGTGGCTTATCGGATCGGGTGTATTATTCTTCTTTTGATCCTGAAGTGTTAGCTGAGGTGCGCCTACTGGATCCACAAGCTGTCATTAGTTTTCTTTTTGAAACAAAATATTGGCCAGATCTCGATGAGTCGTGGATCTCCTTTGTGATCAAGACAGCCACATCACTGAAAGCGAACATGGTCTCTCCTGATCAGGTTCTCTTAAAGGAGAAGGTGGAGGTAAAAGCGCTTCAAGAGGCAGGTTTTCGCGTAGTGACGTGGACAGTGAATGAGGAAAAACGCTGTCAAGAGCTTGAAAAAATGGGAGTGGATGGCGTGATTACAGACTATCCACATCGGATGATCCAATTCTTTGACGAAAATAGCTAGATGTACTAATGGTTCAACAAGTAATCAACTCTGGATGCCCGTAGTTCTGTTGCGGGCATTTTATTACATCGGAGGCATGAGGTTGTAGTTCATGTTGTTCATGATCCAAAGACTTCCACCGACGATGATGATGAGCACTAACGCAGTGAATAGGAAGGTGAGCATTCCCCATTGAGGTTTAGATTCTAAACCTAAATGAAGAAAGAAAACGAACTGTAGTAGTGCTTGAATGAGAGCGAGAATAAAAATGGTGGCAATCAGGGTGAAACCTGCCAGATGGTGATACATGACGATGCGGTAGGCAGCAAATGTCATGATCACGCCGACTGTCAATCCCAAAAATTGTGGTTTATAGCTGTGATTCCAACCGTGATGCGCATCAATCATTTTATCCTACTCCTAGTAAGTACACTAATGAAAATATAAAAATCCAAATGATGTTCACAAATTGCCAGAACATCTTCAAGCAGGTCAATCTTCTGATACTAACATGAGACAAGCTCTTCTCTAAGAGCACGGGAATGAGAAGAATAGGCACCCATAATAGTCCGAAAATTACATGCACCCCAAGTGTGGCGACCACAGTGAAATAAGAAGATAGGAAAGCGCTTTGATCCCAGCGGTTTCCTGCAGCGATCAACCGCGCAAACTCATTGATTTCCATGCCTAAAAAAAGAGATCCTAGTACAAAAGTGCTGCTGAAAAATAGCAGGGTTCTCCCTTTTTCTTTCCGATGAGCAGCTGTTCCGCCGAGTCCTGCCATGAAACTAGCAAAGAGAAGAACGAGGCTTTGGATGAGAGTATAGGGAAGATTAAATAATTCCCGTGCGGTAGGGCCTCCGAATGTGCTTTCATTTAACACGGTATAGGTAGCAAATAGAGCCCCAAAGAAAATTAAATCTCCCATCAGGTAGATCCAAAATCCAAAAATGGTCTTAGAGTAGGCATCGTGATGCGTATCGGGATAAGTTTCATGGGCAGTTGTTGGAGAAGCTTTCATGGGTTCTGTTTCCTTTCGATCATTTTTACTTCATCAGCTGGTACATGATAATCGGGATGCTTTTGGTACAGATGGAGGATCACACAAGCAATCATGGCGATAAAACTCAATGCCACTAGCCAATACATGGCCCAGATCACGCCAAAACCAAATAAAAAACTAAAGAATCCAATGTAAAAACCCATCGCTGTGTTTTTTGGCATATGGATGTCTTCGTATTTTCGGATGGCTTTTTCCTTGATTTTACTATGCTTCATCACCCAGAAAGCGTCGCGTTCATGCACTTCTGGAACAAAAGCAAAATTGTAAAAGGGAGGAGGGGAGGCAGTAGACCACTCTAATGTCCTGCCATTCCAAGGATCGCCGTTCGTGTCTCTATTTTCCTTGCGTTGTTTGATGCTCACTAATACTTGTAAAACTTGAAATCCAACTCCTGCTAAAATGACCAGTGTCCCTACGCCAGCGACGAGGAATAAAGGCTGCCATTCGGCAACATCATAGTGATCCAACCGACGGCTGGCTCCCATGAAACCCAATAGGTACAACGGCATGAATGCAAGCAAAAATCCAATCACCCAGCACCAGAAGGCGTACTTACCCAAGGTTTCATTGAGTTTAAAACCTGTGAACTTGGGAAACCAATAGGTATATCCAGCAAAGAAACCAAATACAACCCCACCGATGATCACATTGTGGAAATGCGCTATTAAAAATAAGCTGTTGTGGACTTGAAAATCAGCCGCGGGGATCGACATGAGAACACCGGACAATCCACCTATTGTGAACAGAAAGATAAAGCCTAAAAACCAGTACATGGGAGTCTTGAGTTCGAGATGTCCTCTGAACATGGTGAATATCCAGTTAAAAATTTTGACACCCGTGGGGACAGCGATGACCATGGTCATGATGCCAAAGAAAGCATTGACGTTGGGTCCGGCTCCCATGGTGAAAAAATGGTGTAGCCACACAATAAAGGAAAGGAATGCGATGGCAACCAACGCCCATACCATGGAGGTATAACCGAAGAGTTTCTTATGAGAGAAAACGGGAACAATTTCAGAAAAAATTCCAAACGCAGGCAAAATTAAGATGTAAACTTCGGGATGTCCCCATGCCCAGAATAAATTGATGTACATCATCGGATTTCCGCCGTATTCAGCGGTAAAGATATGCGTGTCAAAGAGGCGGTCAGTGAATAGCATCGCTGTAGCTGCATTCAAGATGGGGAAGGCAAAGACGACTAGGATCATGGTGACAAATGTCGCCCAGACAAAGATGGGCATCTTCATGAGAGTCATGCCAGGACAGCGCATCTTTAAAATGGTCACAATAAAATTGATCCCTGAAAGCAACGTCCCGACACCGGATATCTGGATGCTCCACAACCAATAATCTACACCTACACCTGGGTTGTACTTGATTCCTGAAAGAGGTGTATAGCCGGACCATCCCGCTCCAGAATAAACACCGATCACTAAAGAAACGATGACGAACATCCCACCAGAAGCAAAGAACCAGAAACTGAGATTGTTGAGGAAGGGAAACGCAACATCTCGAGCACCAATCTGTAGGGGAAGAATGAGATTGATGAGTCCAAACATCACTCCCATCGCCACAAAGAAAATCATCGTGACACCGTGAGCTGTGAAGATTTGCTGGTAGTGTTCAGATGTCAAATATCCCATTGACTCGCCAACTGCAACAGCTTGTTGCGCACGCATCATCGCTGCATCGACCAATCCCTTGGCTAGCATTAGAAAGGAATAAATGAGATACATGATGCCGATCTTTTTATGGTCAACCGATGTGATCCATTCTTTCCAGAGCCATTTCCATCGTCCTAAGTAAGTGATCAAAATAACAATGAAAAGGCCTCCTAACACCATCGAAATTCCCGCAAGATATTCGATCCAATCGTGTTTAAAGGCTTCTAGGGTTAGTCTTCCTAACATACGTTCCTTAAGTTATTCATGGGATGGCATCATGTACTTCATCAAGATCCGATCAAATAAATCGGATTGCTGAAGTTGGAAAAATTCTACTGGATTATTTTCCGATTGTTTAGCCAAGTTTTGGTACTCTTGCATCGTCAACTGTTTAGGCGATTGCTTGACAAGAGCGACCCATTGGTTAAATTCTTCTTGCGTGCTGGATTTTGCTGTGAATACCATGCCGGCAAAGCCTTTGCCGCTGATGTTGGTTGAAGAACCTCGGAAGCTGCCTGTTTCATTGGCGATCAGATGGAGCTTGGATCGCATCCCCGGCATCGCGTAAATTTGACCACCTAATTTCGGAATCCAAAAGGAATTCATCGGTGCATCGGAGGTGATGGCAAAGTTGATGGGCGTTTTTTCGGGAAACTGCAGAAAATTAATTGAAGCGATTCCTTGCTCTGGGTAGATGAATAACCACTTCCAATCTAAGGATACCACTTGAATGGTGATCGGTTTTACACCGTTTTCAATGGGTTTGAAGGGGTTGAGTTCATGGCTTGATTTCCAGGTTGCGATTCCAAGAATGACGATGATGATAATGGGAACTCCCCACCAACAGTACTCAGCAATATAATTGTGTTCCCAATCAGGATCGTGCCTTGCTTCCCTGCTTGCTCGGTATTTCCAAGCAAAAAACCACGTCAGAGCAAAGACAGGAATGACGACAATCAACATGAGCAGCGATGCTGTGATGATCAATTCTTTTTCTTTCTGCCCAATCATTCCCTGAGGATCCAATACATCGATGGTATGTTGGCTTATGTACAGCGCAGAGATTGCAATGGTTCCGAGACAGAGTAAAATGATAAACGCGATTTTGAAAGTTTTCTTCATTTCTCTCCCCAGGAAGAGTGAACTTAACTATCGTCATCAAAGTGGATCGAAAATAAAAAGTAAAGAGGCAATTGCAAAACTCCCCGCCACAGCAAAATCGCCCTTTTGAGCCATTTTGCCACCCCATCCCCGAGCCCTACTCACTTGGCGTATGTGCTCGTGGATGGGACCACGGCCGCTTAAGCGGCTGGCAAACTGACTCAAAATCATCGATTTTTCTGGGTCGGGGAGTTTTGCAATTGCCTCTAAAGACTATTTGTAGCGGGTTACCGTAGCTTGAGCCAGGTTGCGCATCTGTTGCACAAAGGGCTTAAGTCCTTCGCCTGTGCTAGCAGAGATCTCAAAGAGTGTCTCCTTAGAGTAAGGGTAGCGCTCTCTAAAGGTGTCGAGGTGTTCTAGTGACTCCTCACAATCTATCTTGTTCAGAACAGTGAGGAAAGGTTTGTTGAGCATCTCGGGGTTATAGGCCTTGAGTTCGTTTTGTAGCATCATGAAATCATCATAAGGATCGCGTCCTTCAATGCCAGAAGCGTCGATCATGAAAATCAAGACTGAAGAGCGCTCAATGTGTCGAAGGAAAGAGAGCCCAAGTCCTTTATTAAGGTGGGCATCTTGAATGATACCTGGGATATCGGCGATGAAGACGCGCGATAGATCTTCAAACTGCACATAGCTCAAGTTAGGGTAGAGCGTTGTGAAGGGGTAAGCGCCAATTTTCACAGGAATATAGGCTAATTTGCTGAGAAGGGTGGATTTACCTGCATTGGGCATGCCGATCAGTCCGACGTCAGCGATGAGTTTCAGCTCGAGTTCGATCTCTTTTGTTTGGCCTACTTCACCGGGAGTACAATGATTCGGAGCTTGATTAGTGGGGGATTTAAAGGTGTGGTTGCCCTTGCCGCCTTTACCCCCTTGGCAGATGGTCCAAGATTGGTTGACTTCGGTAAAGTCGAATAAGATTTCTCCTGTAAGAGCATCTTTGACTAGAGTACCAGTGGGAACTTTGAGCTCGAGATCCTTCCCATTGCGCCCTTTTTTTAAGGCGCCCCCACCTACTTGTCCGTTTTCTGCACAGATTAAGCGGCGGTTGCGGAATTCTTCTAGTGATAGAACATGGGATTCGGCTTTGAGGACGATTGTTCCTCCTTTACCCCCATCGCCTCCAGAGGGACCTCCTTTAGGAATGAATTTTTCACGACGCCAAGCGACTACGCCATTTCCACCTTTTCCTGCGCGTAATGTAACTTTTACCGAATCTATAAACATAGTAAGTCTTGGCGTCTGGTTAAAAAAATCCCCTGGTTGTCCAGGGGAACATCACTTTAGAGACAATCGCCTCTTTAATTAATAGCTTTAAGCAACTGGTAGAACAGAGACATAGGTTTTATTGCTTTTGCGGTAGGAAACAATTCCATCCATAAGAGCAAATAAGGTGTCATCCTTTCCTGTTCCTACGTTTTTAGCTGGGTGCCACTTAGTGCCCCGCTGTCTAACTATGATGCTTCCCGCTTTCACAAATTGGCCACCTGTAGCTTTAATGCCGAGGCGCTGCGATTGTGAATCTCGTCCATTTCGTGTAGATCCCTGACCTTTCTTATGTGCCATGTGCGCCTCTCCTTAAATGATTTCAGTGATTTTAACGCGCGAATAGCGTTGTCTGTGACCCACTTTTCTGCGGACAGGTTTACGTCTTTTATATTTAAAGGCGATCACTTTGTCACCCTTAACTTCTTCGAGAAGATCCCCTTTTACAACAGATGCTGCAACGTAAGGCGTTCCAATTTTCGTAGCGTTTCCTGTATTGAGGAAAAGCACATGTTTAAATTCGACCGGACCTTTCTCAGCGCCAAGAAGTTCGACATCAATGACATCTCCCTTTTCAACACGGTATTGTTTTCCACCAGTTTCAATTATCGCGTACATTCCGACCTCCTATAGTAGTCATCACAAAGAATGGTATTGGATGAGGTTTTACTGAGAGAAAAACAGGCATGATAGGGGATTGAATGAATGGATGTCAATTAGAAATTAAAGAGGAGGGCTGTACTCGGTTCCCGGGAATGGCTTCCGCTTCTTTCTGCTTAATTATGATTATTGATTTGCTGAGTTATTATATTATGATAAATGTTTGTTTTTAACATATTTTACAAATGTAAACCACTGCAAGTTATTTAATTGCGTTTGGTTTATTTTTAGGTTGCGTTGATAATTAATTTTAAAAAACATATTATAAAAATTAAGATAATTAATTAAACGTACACGTTCGGTATTAGAATGAAATCAATACAGAAACGAGAAAAAAAGAAAAAAGCTTCAAAACTGACATTGAAGACGCATAGTAGACACAAGTTAGAAGAGCGTGAACGCCGTGTGTTAAATAAATATTAAACAAGGGGAGGAACCTTATGCGCAGAACATCACCAAAAAGAAAAAAGAAAACAACATCTCATAAAAAAACATCTGGGTTCAAATCGTTTTGGAACAAATACTGCAAACTCTAAGCTCTTCTTTTGCCTAACAGAGAAAGCGTATAGGCTAGGGCTGCTACGAGTGAAATCGTAGCGCCTGGCGGCCAATTCCATTGATAGGCAAGGTAAATGCCTGAAAAGTTGAAGAGAACGCCAAGACCCGTTGCGATGATCATCATTGTTGAAAAACGGAATGTGAAGGTGCTAGCGATTGCTGCGGGGATAGCTAACATAGCGATCACGAGGATGGCGCCTACAACTTGGATCAGCAAGACCACAGAGATCGCTACAAGCGACAGAAGTAACAAATAGAGCGCTGATACGCGTAACCCCTGTAGGTGAGCTTGGGTTTCATCAAAACAAATGGCTAAAAATCTTCGATAGAACCAAGCGACGGTCAGAATAATCAAGGCGTCTAATCCCAGTAATAACAAAATATCCTGCCGACTCACCCATAGAATATTCCCAAAGAGAAAATTCAATAATTCTACATTATAACCAGGCGTCAACGAGAGAAAAATGACGCCGAGCGACATGCCTGTTGCCCAAATCAAAGCAATGACCGTGTCTTCCCTTTCTCGGTACTTGAGGTGGATCCAACCGATTAGCAAAGCTGAAAGTAGACCTGCTCCTAACGCGCCATGTAGAGGCAGTAAATAGTCCAATCCGAAGCTGCGTTTTAACCAGACGCAAAGTCCCATTCCTCCCAATACAGAGTGGGCAATGCTTCCGCTGATGGAAACAATGCGCTTTACTACGACGTACGAGCCGATGATGCCACTTGCAAAAGAAGCGGCGATACCCGCAATCACGGCGAAGAGTAAAAAGGGGTTATGCGTCAGGGCTTCGGTAAAGGAGAGCATGGGGTCCTTAAAAAGAGAAATGTTGAGTTGAGGTAAGTGGCGTATGGTAAAGTCCCAGCGCAAAATGTTCGCAAATCTCTTTGGTTTGGAACGAAGTCACTCGTCTGTGGACACACAAGAATCGTTTCACTTTATCTAAAACGGTTTGTAGATCATGTGTCACCATCACGATGGTGATGGTCTTGTTCAATTCAACCAGCAAGTTGTAAATGCTTTGTTCTGCAGCTGGATCGACACTAGATGTCGGTTCATCCAAAATGAGCAATTTAGGGGTGTCGACGATGGCCCTTGCGATGAGGACTCTCTGAGCTTCTCCCCCAGATAAGGTGCCAAAGGGGGCCAACGCTTTATGGGATACCCCCACTTTTTCTAAAGCCTGGTAGGCTTTTTCTTTTGACTCTTTGGTATACCCCCCCCACCAGGTCAATTTAGACAGGCAGCCAAGCATGACCACGTCAAGCGCAGAGATGGGGAAGTCGCGATCGAAGCGCAAGTGCTGTGGAACGTAACCGATCTGTTTTCCCATGGCTTGCGGGGGCCGCCCTAGGATGGAAATTTTCCCTTTCTTAGGAGAGAGGAATCCCATCAATAACTTAAGCAAAGTAGTTTTGCCGCCTCCATTGGGGCCAAATAGGCCCACAAAATCTCCCTCTTGAATGACCAACGAGGCATCTTCCAAGGCAAGGGTATCTTGGTAGGCAAAGTCGACGTGTTCAACAACAATAAGCGGGGTTCCCATTCCAGTAGACCTCTTTCGAAATTAAGGGTTCGTCAATTTTCGAGATTATTTTGGCCAATTTTCGATTCATTTTGCGGGGATAGTATACGAAATATGATACAATCCCCGCAAAATGAATCAAAAACTCGGCTCAAAAGAACCCAAAAATCGACAGAACCTTAGTTTCGAAAGAGGTCTAGTTTATTCCGCAAGGACTTGAGCTAGATGTTTCATATTCTTTAGATAATCTTCCGCATAAGGATCGATAACGACAATAGGGATGCCCAATCGCTCGGCGATCAGTTTAACCCCTTTATCGCTATATTGAGGTTCTGCGATGATATGAGTGATCTTATATTCTTTTGCCTTTTTTAATACTTGAGTAATGTCTTGGGGTAAGGGATCTTTTCCTTCAATTTCAATGGAAATTTGATGCAACCCAACATCCTGGCATAAGTAGCCAAAGGCTGGATGGGAAACGAGAATGGCAGAGCCTTTCTTATCTGCGAGCACAGTAGAAATAGTGCGATCTAATTGATCGAGATCCTCGATGAAAGTTTTAAGCCCCTCTGTATAGAGTTGAGAATGGGAGGGCCATAACTGAATGAGTTCAGCTGCGATCTGTTCCGCTTGTCTTTTAGCCAATCGAGGACTTAACCAAATGTGAAGATCTTTACTTTCTCCATGATGAGAGCAGCAGTGGATCTTGCCGAAAGCTTCTTCTCCCTCTTCGTGAGACAAAAGAGCGATCCCTTCAGACAAATTGACCATGCGCATTGAAGGATTTTGTTCTTGCAATACCGTATAAGCTTTTTGTTCGGATGGCTCACCTAAACGGATGAACAAATTAGCTTGACTCACTTGAAAAACTTCTTTAGGAGTTGGCTCGTACAGATGAGGGTTTGCTCCAGAGGGGACAAGGCTGCATACCTTCACTGTATCTCCAGCAATCCTCTCAACAAAATAGCGGTACACGGGGATGCTGACGAGCACGGTTGGCTTAGATTGTGCCGTGTCTGGTTTGTTGCAAGAACAAACGCCACAAAGCAATAAGAGCACAAGGAAAGTGCGCATGTAGACCTTCATTGAAAAATAGGGAGTATACTGCAAGAAGGTTTAAAAAAATCGTTAAATAATTTTTGAATTGAGAGTTAAGCACGCTCGCGATAAGATCAACATCCCTTCAAGGAGGAGTGTCCGAGTGGCCGATGGAGCACGCCTGGAAAGCGTGTATACGGCAACGTATCGTGGGTTCGAATCCCACCTCCTCCGTTTCTCATAGACAAAATTTGCTTAAAAATTCTTGCAGGAAAGTTGTCGGTTTTGAGTCTTTTGTGGACTCAAATGGGACAGCAATGCGTAACACATCGCTTTTTTGGGTTGGTCATAGGCGGTATATGCATCTCTCTATCCCCATGATATCGAAAAATGCTCACTACTAAAAAATTTAGCGATTGACTAGACTTTTCACGAATCTGTATTAACCCAACTTGCCCCCTATCCTCCCTTAGACGCGTAAGCGAGATAGGTAAGATGCAAGATTCGTGAGGAAGCCAAGGTAGTTCACCTTGGCGACGAACGAAGCGCAGCAGATTGCCTGTCGCAGCTCGCGGATAAAGGAGGATAGGGGGCAAGTTGGGTTATTAGGTAAGCATGAAAAAGGAAATCATTATTCGATTATCTCAGAGCTTTGAAGAAGCTACCCATGTTGAACAAGATGTGGAATATTGGATGGCCAGAGATCTTCAGGGTCTTTTCGAGTATAGTAGTTGGGATAATTTTCTGAACGTGATTGAGAAAGCAAAAATCGCGTGCTCTAAGTTACTCATAAACAGCCATTTTCGTGAGGTCATGAAAATGGTCAATCTAGGTTCTGGTACAAAGAGGGAAATCCCAGATGTTATGCTTTCTCGTTATGCTTGTTATTTGATTGCTCAAAATGGGGATTCTCGCAAAGAAACGATTGCGTTTGCGCAAAGTTATTTTGCTTTACAAACAAGAAAGCAGGAATTGCTTGAACAACGAATCTCGATGGTAGAACGGCTGGAAGCAAGACATAAACTAACACAAACGGCGATGTAAAAAAAGAAAATTTGCAAGGAGAGAGCCAGATTGCCGAAGAGCATGTAAAAAACAATCTAGGTGTACGTCGAGTCTTAATAGAAAGCAATATTTACCCAGAGGAATTGCCTGCGGAAACAGACATAAAGAAATTGGAAAAGCAGATTAAGAAGGAAGGGGAGAGGCTCGTTGAACATCCTGCGGTTTTGCCGGGTGTAGAGTCTATCCAATGAATATCGTCCCATGAACAAATCAATCTATATTCCATTGAGGCAATTGCAAACTTCCCGACCCAGCAAAATCATCGATTTGGCAAAGTCGTAGCCAGTCAAAATCGCAAAATCTAAGCGTGCGCTGTATACTCCCTTCAAGGAGGAGCGTCTGAGTGGCCGATGGAGCACGCTTGGAAAGCGTGTATACGGCAATGTATCGTGGGTTCGAATTCCACCTCCTCCGTTCTTCTCTATAAATGCCGATCTTGAAATCATAATAATTTAAATTTTAATCACTTGGTGGTTCTGAAAAATCCATCTTTTTACTAATTAGAAGAGATCGAAGAAGTTGTTGCAAAAAAGATTTTTGTTTTTCAGATGGAGAAAGAAATGAAAAAGCAGGGAATTGATAAGGCAGAACTAGCTGAACAGATGGAAACAAGTCGCTCTGCTGTAGCTCGCATTTTGGATCCCGAATCTCCATCAACGCTGCGTACATTCGCAAAAGCGGCAAGAGCACTTGGGCGGCATTTAAAAATTAGTTTGGCTTAGATATAGAATAAATGGTTAAAAACTTACCTCACGCTCCTGGTGGCCTCTCAATGGCTTTCATGGGAATATCTTGTGCGACGCTTTGCTTCATAGCTGTGAGGGATAGATGATGCAGGATGATCTCTGGTAAGGAATTTCGATTTTCAGGAGTTACTTCAATGACTTGAACATCCGATCTTTGTTTAATTGCTAAAAGCTTTTCTGTGTTTTGAAGAGAGATCGTACCCAGCACACAAGGAGCATTATTTAATGTTATCGTGACAGCATCTAGAAAATGAGGAGCATAGCATTGCATCAATCCGATTTCATCGATGATAACTAAAGAATCGTTAAAAGGAGATATAGCTGGAACAACCAAAGATTCGATTGCTTCTACATTGACTCCATATTTACCCACCCGATATTCAGAAAGCATATTTTCATGTGCGAGATAAGCCGATTGACCTTCCAAGGTGTGAAGAATAAATCCCGTTCTTTCACCGTTTATATTTTCTTCTTCAGCATAAACACCTTTTACAGGACCTGTAAACGATCTGATCACTGTTTTGATAATCGTGCTTTTCCCAATTCCAGGTGACCCTGTTAACAAAATATGCTTTTTAGAACACATAATCTCTTCGCTTATAAGATGTGACCCTATGGTAATGAACAAAAGAAAGAAAAGCAGTTTTTTCATTGCGATTATGGCGAGTATCATTGGTTGATAAGGGATTTTAGCAGACCATGATGCATTTTATGCCAGTCAAATTTTACTGATTGGAATCTTCCTATCAATATCTATACATCCGAGTGGCCGATGGAGCACGCTTGGAAAGCGTGTATACGGCAACGTATCGTGGGTTCGAATCCCACCTCCTCCGTTCTTCAAGGAGAAGCACGAAGAGAGAATTCCCGAATACTAAGAAGGAATCATTGAAGCTCCCACAGGATAATGATCAGATGGGTTATCGATATTTGGCAAAGGTTTATTTGTATCAACATTTTCTTCTTTAAAACCCACTGTAACATGACTAAATTGAAGTTGGCCGCCATTTTCGAGTTTTAGTGTAATCAAATAGTCTTCTTCATCAATAGCAAACCTACCTGCCTTAGCATGTTGAGCTGTGACCATTCTCTTTTTCACGGTCGTTGGTCCTACTTGAGTACTTGTCAGGCCGAGAATGTCTAAATGCTCTCTAAAAAGTTTTACATCTTCTTCTGTTTTAGTATTTGCATCTATCCCAATTAAGAGTTGAAGATTTCCATCGGACAATTGATGAAATTTTTCCATGATAAGACTAATCTGTTGACGCCCATCTTCAGATTTTGTCGAATGTCCATGACATGAGGCCAATAGAAATTGTTGGCCAGAGCCTTTTCTCTTTGCTAGAATTACATTCATTCTTCCTGTTTTAAATCCCTCATAACCTTCAATAGAAATGATTTCATAGTCAGGTTCCCATAAATCACCTCTAAGAAGGATGAAAGTGCCATCTTGCGAATTTTGGCGATTCACAGAAAGGAACAGAGTGTCATTAATTAGAGTTTGAGGCACCAAAGCATCGCTCTCTTGAGTAAAAAGAACCCCAGAATTGGAAGCAATCAATTTATCTCTTAGCGAGTTTGTTCTAGCTACCGGATTCCCTAGGGTCTGTGCAAATACATGCTTTACTTTGTTCACTTGCTCGATCATTTCTGGATGTATAGAAATAAGATGTAAATTTAAGGCTTGATACATCCAATAGAAAAATACTTGACCCGAAGGTGAACTAAATGTCTCTAAATCTCGATTAGAGGCTGTTTCACCAAAAAATTCTTTTAAATAATCCTTGTTTAGCTTGTTTAAGGATTGTTTTATGGGATCCTGAGGCTTTGTTAGGGCAAGCGTTTCTTTCGTAAAAACCGCATTTATTAAATTTCTTTTCAATTCAAGGGTGTTTTTCCCCTCAAGAGATTTTATTGATCCGAGTATGGGCAAGTCAAAGACCTTACCTTGCCTTGCTGCTTTGTCACGCAAGGTTTTATCTAAACTTAAAAGCTCTGAAGGATTGTTCCGTAAAAAGCGAAAAACTTTTTGATCTTTATAATTTTCTATGAAATATAAAATGTTCTCAAAATCTGAATCTGTAAATCCACTATCTCGTAGCTCAATCTGCTTATTTTTAATTTCTTCGATTAGTTCAGGCGTGATTAGTTCTGATAGTGTGGGACCATATTCTTTTTCTTCATGGATAGCTTGCAGGACGAGGAAATTACGGTATTCATTTACTTCTAGTTGACTAGCATTGCCTTCTTCCATGAGATATCTTACCTGCAAGTCAGAAAGATTCTTGGTAAGAGCTTCGTGAGAAACAACCAACTCAAAAACTTCTTGCCTTGTGGGGTTCACTTCTTGACCATAATCTCCTTCAAACTCAAAAGGATCGGTAAAAATACCTAATATGTTTGCTGTATGTATTACAATAGATGATAATAAATTCACTTAAATGTAGCCATTTATTTGAAATTGAAAAATCATTGTAACATTTATTGTTGTTAACAATCAATGTTTTAAAGTCGTCCCCAATTCTTCGGATGAACCACTTTAATTAGCCAACCTTTGTTGA
>Ga0206972_1064_pt1 | contig 26108 bp, 23 predicted proteins | sample Alteio_BWOrgHeat_86_FD_152925 | JGI IMG/M metagenome (GOLD analysis project Ga0206972, IMG submission 152925) | Enriched cells from forest soil in Barre Woods Harvard Forest LTER site, Petersham, Massachusetts, United States -... | ecosystem: Environmental > Terrestrial > Soil > Temperate forest >...
TGATCAAAAATCGCGTTCGCTTAAGCTAAATGATGTAATGATGTTGTCATGATGTGCGATTAACGACACGAAGGATAGCACAAAGAATTATAGGCGTTGAAGAAAAAAAGTGGGTTGATCGTGAGGAGGAAGAGCATCGATAGCGGCTTGCCCTTGATGTTGGATCCGATCGCCCATGATGCCTGTTTGGGTTAGAAGTGCAGAAGACATGCCGAATCGACGAGCTCCACGAATGTCGGTTTCAGGTGTATCACCTACCATGAGAACATGGGCGGGATTTGAAATGTGATAATGTTCGAAGTGGCGCATAGCCGCTGCATAGGCATGGGGATGGGGCTTGCCTAGATAAAACACGGTGCCACCTAGCGATTCATACATGCTAGCCATGCTTCCTTGTCGCACCACGAGTTGGGGAGGGTTTCCTTCTTGAGCAAATCGATCGGGATTGGCACACAGCATGGGGAGATTTGTCCTCTTGATCGCTTCAATTTCTGATCGGAACATTTCGGGATCGGTTTGATCTTCTCCCTGACGATGAGGAATAGAGATGTAAATGAAGTCGGCTTCATCGAGATGTGCAGTTTCTCGATAGATCGAATCTTGAAAGATGGCCTGATGAGAAGAGAATTTCGGATGGTCACCACTTAATATCCAGAAGGCATTTCTAGGTGTAGGGAAGGGTAATTCTCTTTTTGAAACGACCTCTTTTGCCACTTCACCTGAGGTCACAAAGAAGTGAAAATGTTTGCCTTGTATAAGACCATGCTGGTGGTACTTGGCGATTTCTTTGGAGGCTAATTGTGTCGAGTTAGATAGAATGCCAACAATCTTGTCCCTGGAAACCAATTGTTCCATGGTTTCCTTTGCTCCGGGTAATAGACCGAATTCATTGCCTGCCCAGAAAACTCCATAAGCATCTAGTAAGATACCTTGAAAATCATCGCATAGAGTTAAAAGATTAGAAGATATCATTTTCACGTGTTTTAAATGAAAAGGAGGTACAGTTATACCTCCTAGAAATGCCCAAGATAGGACTCGAACCTACACACCTCGCGGCACCAGAACCTAAATCTGGCGTGTCTGCCATTTCACCACTTGGGCTTAACCGATGAAGCACTGCATATTAAAACGTTACATTCTTTTCGTCAATCTGAATCAAGGGTGAGCTTTGTGGTATTGAGTTTTCGGACCCTGTACCTTTTGCCATTTGTAAATATTTTTTGTCATGTTGTACGTCATGTTGTCGGGATTAAGGATGTCCCAGACATTGCTGAAGAGAGCTTGAACTTTTCTTTGATCAGGGGATTGATGGGCAAGTGCCTCAGGGGTAATTCGCGTTCTCCAAGCGCCGAGCAAGGTGAAAAGGGGCGTAAAGATGATGGAATAGGCGAATTTACCTACAGAAACAGCTCCATGTTGTACAAAAGGGGGGGGGTGTAGGTAGCAAGGCAAGAATTAATTGACTTCAGCCCGTTGCGTAGAATTTTTGGCACCAAAAGCTCATACCAGATCGTGGACATGTGAGATCCGATCTGAAGATCCACAATATTGGCTTCTCTCAAGGCTTTTGCGGTGATGCCAGCGCAGTTATTCGTGACGAAATTAAAAGAAAGGTTTCTATTGGTGATGTTTTGCGAGATGCGCAGTAAATTTAAGGCTTGTTCATCGGAAACATCTAAAGTGGTCACATAAGCATCGACGGGTAAAAATTCATCTTTGTCGGGATTCTGCATGTAACCTTTATATGACTCTAAAGGGGACAAAGGATTGAAATCATCCCAATAAGGACGAAACCCAAAACTGTACACTTCACCGGGGAGAAACTGTTGGGCATGTGGATGGAGATCAAACCCTCGTTTTAAGATGACACGGTAATAGGAATGACGTGCACCTTGTAGATAATGATCGAGATAGCCCCATTTATCGCGCGTATCTTGAGTAGTGACAACTTGCACTTGGCAGGAAGTGGGCGTTTCCTCATGGACAAGTCTACGAAGAGGAACGGGAGGGTTAAAACGGGCGTGATCATGCCTAATCAAGCCAGATTGCAAGTAGTACCAGTACAGTTTTTTAGAATTTTCAGTTGAATAAATCCTTTCTGAGACCTTATCGATCAATAATTGATGACGCAATCTAGACCACACTTGAGGAATGCCATTGACCATGAGATTGGCATCCCCTTGAGACCAGGTGATGGAATGTCCGTTGGCACCCCCCCCATAAGCTGGAAAATTGATATAGCGATGAAGGTGCGATTTGAACACGAAATCGACGAGATCAGGAGCGTAAAAGAACACTTTTTTAGAGAAATGTTGCTTAGCTACCCATTTGTCATAGAGGGAGAAGTTATGCGCCATCACTAAATGCTGTAGATCTTGTTGAGATTGATTGGGCGCAAATATTCCCCATTTTAAACGCACGGCCAACATATACCTTTCCAGCTTGGCGACATCAGAAGGAGGGATAACTTCCACCTTTCTTTTGACACGGTTTTCGATGTGTCGATCAGCTTGAGTAAGGAGATGGGTTAATTCCGTAGGTGGCAGGTACTGATGATCGGTCAAGATCTGTTCAAAGGAGCGCTGGAAGGCGGAAGTGACACGCTCGTCTTCCGCTCTAGCAAAAAAAGGAATGATAGCCCGTCCAATATTAGTCCATGTATCGCGTGGTGATGGATTAACTGACAGGCTTGCCATTATATCTCTCTAAAGGCTGCTCGTTTAGCAGCAAAAGGTGCATCCTGATCTGTTCTTTGCACTAATTGTCGCAAGATCCCCATCGATTTTTCTTTTGAATTCATCGCGGCAAAAGGCGCTGGTGTCGTGCGAGGTGTGTTTAACATCTGATGGATGGATGGCCACATCTCTTCATTTTTCGTGAAGATTGTACCCATACCGTAATCTTGACACCAGAGTTTCATGTTGAATTTTTCCCATGTCCACGGTGAGTAATCCCGCGCAGCTACGCGTACACCTACTGCTGCGGCTTCAGAAAAGGTTCCACCGCCCCCTTTTCCTGATAGGATGAGACCTTCGCGACCGTCGGGCGTTTTGTGTTGAGCCATTCTCATGAGCTCAGAAACAGACGCTTGGCTCGGATTATCGGAATCACCCGGAATGGATGGGTAGACTGTAAAGGCAACCTTGCCTTGTGCATGGCGTGCTGGTTGTTGTTCACCAGGAATGCCCAAAATCTTATCGCAACGGGTTTTTTCAGGTGGGTTATTGCCACACACGACAAAGACGTGAAGTTTAGGCAAGGATGAAGCATCGGCTTGTTTGTAGCGATTGTGGATCTGTTCAGCAAATAGGGAAGTGCTTCCGCCGCCACCGCTCATGATCACAACAACTTGTGCGTCGGGTTCGACCTGATACTTAGTGCGAAGAGCTGCTTCACCCCCTCTTAAGAAGAATCCGTTTTGTACAGGTAGACCACCTTCAGCAATTTGGTCGTCGCGGAGCACATCTTGCTTATTGACAAAACTATAAGGAGCCTCTCCTTGTTTCAGGTAGCGACGCACTTCCGGAGTGTCAACATGCACGGCGTGCACGAAGTGGCCCTGTGGAGGACTTGTGATGTCAACGAGCTCGGGGTCGAAATCTGTATTATCGCTGTAGAGTCCCAATCCCATTTGATCACAAACTCTAGACATGACCCCGCTATGTCGAGCATAGGTCGTCATGACGCCATCTGGACTGCGTTCAAGGAAAAACCGGCGCATCAAAGCATCTTTCTCTGCCAATGTTTTTGGGGACTCTTCTGTTCCTCCAAAAAATTTATGCATATAGACAAGAAGTTTCCAGTATTCTTTGCGATTACTCCAATCTAAAAACTCTGCAGTGGTATATTTAATGCCCAACTTCTTTGCTGTGCGGTAGACTAGATCAGACTCTTTGAGAGCATCTTCTGCTCCATCGCCTAAGTAAACGTGAGCTCCCTCTTCTGCTACGCGTTGTGCCAGGGCGCGCTGCAGTGTATTATGCGCACCGCCTACACCAAATGACATGATCATCATGGAGCGGTCTTTGAGTCCGCGATCGTGAACGGTAGGAGGTGTCATTTTCCATTTAATGGTCGCACGATCCAGTTCCGGCGGACGCATGAAGGGGGTATGCTTTCCAGCAGTTCCACTGTTGAGATGACAGCCACAAAAGAGGTGAAGGCTACGTCCTGCACGGGTGCTCGCTAGGTCATCGACGATGCGAAAAGCGCGTGTTGCAATTCCTGTTAATAGTGCTGATTGAGTTTCAGATGGGAGTGGTAGGTTAGAGCTATCTTGTAGGAATAGTTGTGCAAGTTGATAGGTTTTACTCGTTGAGGCGATGACCTGATCGGGAGAAGTGGCTGAAGAAAAGCTAAGCTGTTGCTCTGTACTATGACAGCTCTCTTTGATCTGATGTGAACATTCTTTATAGAAATCCTCTGATTTGAAGAGATTGGCTACCTCAATAAAAGGATTGCCGCGCAGAACTTGCAACTTAGCAGCTAATTCTTTGCAATATTCAAGTCGTAGAGTATGGATTCCAGGAGTGGTCTCAGCCGCTTTTAAGAGCACATCAAGTTGAGAGATGAATGCTTGGCGATCATTGTTGCGGACAGCGCGTTGGATTGGCTCTAATGCTTGAAGATGGGTAATGGGTAAACGAGTGATAGCGGTGAGCAGGTAATGGCGAGATTGTTGTTCGATCTGTACTTTGTAAGCAGAAGATACATCGACTGGAGTACCCTGTTGTCTTGTTAAAAGCGAGAGATAGAGGTGTTGTAGAGCTTCCTTACAATGACCCGATGCGACTTTAGAGTTTAACTGGCTAAGGGTTTCTTGGCTAAGAGATGGCTGAGATTGAAACAATAGCAACAGGATTTCTTGGAACTCTCGCGTTCCAGCTGGGGTAGTGAGATGAGCGGCTGCTCTTTTAAGTAGTACGCAATGAAGGGGGGAAACTAATCGATCCAATTGAAGCTGATTGAGGATTTGTCGTAGTTCAGAAGCCTGTTCGCGTAGTGTGAACTGAAAGGCAGCAGGAAGAATTTTGTTTAAATGAAAAAACTGCAAAACGAGTTTCATGTATAGGAGAATATTTTGTCCCGTATCAATAGCCCATGAGCTGACGGGAGCTGGCAATTTTTGTACGGATTTAATTCTAGTGGCTAAGGAATCAAAAGACTGCGTTGATAGATCAACACGACTGTGCCCTCTTTCGAAAACGTTAGCTAAAGAAGAAGTGCATGATTCAGTGGGGAGCACTCTTTCCCCCGTATGTGGAGGAAGAGTAGCAATTCGCGTGGCCATAGTTTTTCCTAAGGTTAAGCTTTAATCAGTCGTATTTTTCCATGAGAGTCGAGTTGAACTGCAAGACGTCCAGTAGGTGAAATAGCTTCTAAGCTTTCTTTTAAAGCAAAGGCGTGATGTGCATAGAAGTTCCATGGACGGAAGAAAAGATCAAATAATGAAAGATCTGTTCCTGTGAATCCTTTTTCATTGACGAGTGAAAAGGCTTTAACCAGTAATCCAAATGCGACAACCGGTGCATAAACAAGAGGAAAGAAATAGGTCGCTTTTTGGAAGGGTTCTGGCAATCTACCTAACGTTTTATCCCATACCTTAAATAGAGCTGTTTGAACAGATTGGGGTAGATTGGCTTTTAAAGTAAAAACATGGGGACGCATTTTGGAGTTGATGTCGATCCCTAATTCCTCTTTTAAGACCTGTGTATGATAGCTCGTGCAGTTATGTTTCATGAGAGAAAATTCAGGAGATCCTTTGGCTTTATCAGTTTCATAGCGTTTGAACACTTTATCAAATTGAGCCTTTGTGAGCTCGATCGAGAAAGTTTTTTGAAAGCGACTATCTTTTGGATAGAGAGAATACCAATCAGGGGAACGGAATTTTCCTGTTTTTTTTGCAACTGCAGTCAGAAAGTCGGATAAAGACCAATTCGCCATACTAGGACCAAATTTTCCATTGCTATAGCAATTGCCCGTGTTGTCCTTTAAATTGACAAAAACATGGTCACCTAACAAGAATTTAGGATGCACACCTTGTTTGTCAACAAGATGTGTTACGATATCAAGAACATAAGAATGGCCCCATTCAGCGGGATTACGCTTGTCAAAAACGACGAGTTTGGGATTGAGGATGGCGTTGTAGTGCTTAATACCAGTGTGGATGAAAGTGTAATCGTCGCTGAGTTCAAACTTAAGATTCGTTTGAAAGACCTCTTCATCTTCTAAGAAAAAGCTGTAACCTACGGGCTTTCCATCTTGATTCCGCTGCACTTGTTTGAGCTGATTCCAACTGACTTCGACCGATTGTCCATTTCTTAATTCGATAGGAATTGTCGGGTTAAAAGGATGTCCCCGACTGATTTGCATCCTCAAGGCTTGGATTTGATGATGGAGACTGTTTTTTTCGATGAACTTTCTAAATGTATCAAAACGTGAATCAGTAAAAATCTCTGGAGAAAGACAACCACCCAACTTTGCTGAAAGTGCTTTAGCCTTCAATCGTTCCACAACTGCTGGATTGATTTGAGGTGCATGAGAAATATCCTTAATTAAGCGCTGGGCGAAGTCGACAACGGTTCTCACTTCTTCCGTTTCTGCAACAGTCATTGTTTTCAAGTTCAACATTTTGAGTTGATTAATGGTAGCGTCTACAAGTACCTCAGCATTTTGTGCGCGCAGTTGAGGGGAGGAATCTGTAGAGGAGGAAACAGTTAGATGATCACTAGCTTGCGCAATCGCATAAGTTTGATGGGCAGAGGAAAATTGACGCGCCTGTTGCGCAACTTGGAGTAAATTGTTCACTGACATAGGCTCTAAATTCTCTTTAATTGAAACTCGAAGCGATGATTTTACATCCAACGATTCCAAAAACGCAATTTAAAACAATGAAATGAATGTCAGAGCGTAGACTCTTCTTCGAAGTCGTAGACGGGATGGATTTCAAAGCCGACTTCGCGGATCGCGAAAATTAGCTGAGCAATTGGCTCCCATTGAGACTGGCGGTCGATGTGCATTAATACTTTAGTTTTCTCTTTTTCTTTAGGTAAGAGGCCAAGGTTTTGTTGGCGTTCTAATTCATGCTGAATGCCCTGAATCCCTTCGACCCAGTATTCGTTGAATTCTGTGATCCACTTATAACGACCTTTATCATCAATGCTTAAGTTGATGATGTACTGTTCGTTTTGACTGGCTAAAGAAGTGCTATTGTCCTGTTTGCTGATTTTTACTAACTCCACATCATTATCAAAGAGCGCAGAACGGGTGACAGCCAATGTGGCAAATACGGCCACAACGAGAAAGAGAAAGTCCACCATGGGGGCTAAATTCACGCTGCCATAACTCTTCATTTCTTCTTCTGGGATAATGCTCATGTTATCCTCACTTGTTTCCGCTGGAATAGAGAGATGTGTGATTGTCGATCAAAGAAGCGACAGAATGTGCTTCGTTTTCAACTTGTGCTAGCACTTTAACCAGACGGAACTTAGCAGTGGAATGAAGGATGAGCGATAAAATCGCTACAACAAGTCCTGCCACTGTTGTACCCACCGAAATGCCTAAACCATCAAAAAGTGTTGTGATACTTTCGATGGAACGGTTGATGTCATAAAAGGCGTAGAACATCCCCAAAACAGTACCTAATAATCCTAACATCGGTGCAATGACAGCGATATCGTTCAGTAAGCCTATTCTTTGCCAAAATACAATAGTAGAGCGTTTACCTTCAGCTTTCATGGTGTCTACCATGGCGGTTAACCCGTAGCGTCTTGATTGCAGACCTGAAGCGATCATGTTGCAGAAGAGGGTATTGTGAGCTTTGCATAAACTTAAGGCTTCTTCGAAATGGTTGCTATTTAACTTGCTCTGCAGCGAACTGACCAAGTGAGAAGGAATATGTGTGGCCTTTTTCAGCGATAAAATGCTGTAGATCCAAATGAAAACTGCACAGAAGGACATGCCTAATAAAATCGAGTAGATGATGGGAGATCCTGCAAAGGCGCGGGCGAGATCAACTTGAATTGCAGGTGCTAGGGCATCTTCTTCTGTTGTTTGGATTGTAAGCGTAGAAGATGGTTCTTGATCGAGAGAGGCAAGTTGTTCCTCTTCTTGCATAGCTTCTTCGACATTTAAAGAACTGGATGGTGGCGAGGTGACGACGGATTGGGTGTTTAGCTCAGGTACTTGGATAGAAGTCGCTTGCTCGCTATTCAATGGATCAGAGAGATCAACAGTCGGAAGAGTGATATCAACTTCGATGAAACTCGTCTCACGAGGTGATTCTTCTAAGGATAGTTCTTGTTCAAACGCTTGAAATTCTTCATTGAGTACGAGTTCTTCAGTAGAAAAGTCAGCTTCAACCAAAGTGAGAGGAATGGCAGCTTCTTCAGGGGCGATTATCTCATTTTCTGCCAGCATAGGACTGGTTGAAATAGAGGAGGGAAATGCTTCTTCAAGTATAGGCGTTTCTGCCTGTCCAAAGCTTAAGGAAAACAGACTTAAAGCGAGAAGTTGTAGGGATTTCATCGTTATTTTCACTCCACGGGTTGCAGATTGAGATCAATAGACCTCTTTTTGCGGGGATAGTATGTGTGATACAATCCCCGCAAAATGAATCGAAAACTCGGCTCAAAAGAACTCGAAAATCGACAGAACCTAGTTTCGAAAGAGGTCTAATTCAATTTTCAGGTTACCAAGAGTTATTAGTATTGTTCTAGATAAAATTTTGTGATGGTTTAGAAATGAGAGCTGCTTTATCATATTTCCCCTATGAGACCATACGATTTTAAGTATCCATTTTCTTGGGAAAACCGCGCTCCGACAATTGCTGATCACGTGTTGTTTATCCCCAAGCATTACAATCTCAATGATGGCTGGATTTTTCCCCGTTTTGAAGATAGTGTCATTTTTGGAAGAATTGCGCCCATTTGGATTGAATACTGCACGGGCAATGGAGCTTGGATCATCGAACAAGCACTTGCGCATCCAGATAGAAATTGGATTGCCGTTGAAAAGCGATTTGACCGCGTTCAAAAAATTTGGTCAAAAATGAAAAATAACGCATTAAATAATCTCTTTATCGTCTGCGGCGATGCTCTGCAATTTACCAAGACCTATCTCCAAGAACAATCTGTCGAGGGCATTTACATTAATTTCCCGGATCCTTGGCCCAAATTTAAGCATGTAAAACACCGTTTATTGCAAGCTCCTTTTGTCGCTGAAATGGCAAGGGTGAGCACAAAGCATGCGACAACGACGATCGTTACAGACGATGATGATTATACAGCGCGCATTTGCCAAGCTATGTTATCCACAGAGCAATGGAAGCCTGTTTTCCCAGAACCTTACTACATCACAGAATGGGAAGGGTATGGATCCTCTTATTTCGAGCAGTTATGGCGAGAGAAGGGTAAGACCATCCATTTTATGCAATTTGGACTGTCATGAACGCGATCGTGATACGCCTACCTGCTTCTCTTCAAGACGATCTCGACTGGTCATCGGCTCGCAGCGCTGCGGAACAAGCAGTTGCATTGGGTCAATCTCTTCTTTGGGAGATCGATTTTAATTTTTCTTCAATACGGTCTCGAGATACAGCCTCATTTTTTGCTTATTCTCGAGCTATCGAAGAATTTGCGAAGCAACTATGGCCTCTTTTCAAAACCCACACTTCTGGAGTCTGTATCTATCGAGGCACCTGCCATTTTGAACAGCTCTTAGATCGACAAATCTGGCAAGATCAATACGATGAGTGGCTCATGACTTTGCGCGAAAAAGCGTACCCTCAACATGAGTTGAAGAATGAAGACATTGCCCATGAGCATTATTACCGGTTGTTCTCTGCTCAAATGGTTGCAGAATACTTCGATCGATTGATTTCCTTTTTCCCCGATGAAATTGCACCTGTTGGCTTCTTTACATCCGATTTTTCCTTAGCGACAACCGCCCAATTGCTTTCCAAAGAGAGATTCCAGCATTTACATTGCTTCACTTCGACATCTCCTGTAAAAGAAAAACGCCCTTCTCTTGCGGTATGTCTTCCAAGCGATTCTTATTGCGACCGCTCTTTATTAGTTCAACTCGATCAACTTTTCGACATTTTGCGAAAGCAAGGAACTTCCTATCGGCTCATTTGCGAAGAAAAGCTGGCAGAAGAGTGGGATGAGCTCGATCAATTGATGGTCATTTCTCAAGCGGTGAGCCCCTCTGGCAAGCGTAAGCTTCAAGGCTTTTGCGCTGCCGGCGGCGAGGTTGTCTATTATACACTAATCGATTCATCTTTTGCACTTCTAAAGCGATAGCTTTTGCTTCCTTTGCAGGATCCTTGATTTGGATGGGTGTATGTGAGCAGGCTGACAGTTGCTCTTTCAGAATATCTAAATGGGCGATGCCAACGTAAATAAATACAGAGCGATCCTTTAAATTCATTCCTTCTTTTTTCCCCAGCAATTGCAGTTTAGAGACAACTTTTCTGGCCATAAAAGTTGAACGATGAAACCCATTGAGAATTTCGAAGAGCTTTTTATTCAACTCTTCACGAACCTTCATTCTCTCGTCTTTACTTACATTTCCAGGGTAAGTATAGAATATATCAAATAGCAGATTCACATTAAATGGAGCTTTTTCTTTAAGTTTTGTGGAAATAACGGTTGTTTTTGCTATCGCTGCATATTCCACAATGGTAAAAAGAATGCTCATATCCATTTCAACTAAAGTAGAATAGTATTTAGTTTTTTCCATAACGGTTCTTTGAAAGCAAGTTTCTCTTTCCGATAAGGGCACTTTTGGCAATTCTTCATCCATTTTTCGAAAAAAAAGTTGTAAGTTTTTTAAGAAAGTTGTTTGTTTAGGGTTTGCTTCCGGGTGTCGATCTTTCCAGGGAATCGCTTTATCTAGTCCAAGTTTATGAGGATTATAAGTTTTAAAATTCTCATTTAAGACAATTTTTCTAAAATAAAGATCTTGATACAGAAACATGATAAGTTGCGTGTACCCTACTATGAGATTGTCGAAATGTTCTTTTTTTTTGCTAGGAGGTGCAAAGTATAAAAAATGATAATAGTATTCTCTTGACAGAGAGTGCTCTGTTACCAATTGAATAACGGGGTTCAAAGATGTCGCGTGATCATGGGGAAACTCTTCAAGGGAATAATAATGATCTTTTGGTCGTTCGAAAGCAGACCCATTCTCTAAAAAGGTAATTCTCTTTGGCTTTACAGAGAGTGATTTCAAGTGGCGGATCACTGCGTTGTCTTGGTTATGATCCTCAGATGCAAAAATTGTAATTCTATCAACGAGAAAATTTAAAGCTCTTTCGGGAGTTTGTCCAGCTCCAGAAATAATAGTATGCCATGCTTTGCAAACACAGGGGATGGCCTGTGAGTCTCTGCCTTGTGGAACAAAGGAAAAGATTTTTCGCAGGATGTTAGAATCTAGTGTAGACAATGATGTGGTCATTGAGTCGGGTTTTGGTAAAGACATTGCGTGTTTAGGTATAGCTTGTGAAGCGGCAGGCACAGGCACTGGCTGTGCTGTCGCTTGTAAAGTTAGAGGAGCTAAGCCAGATAATGACATTGTTAAATCTCCTGCATTGTTATTATGTCTAGCATTATATTTATAAATTTACTTTATTTAAATGTTAAAGTTTTTTTATATCGGAGTTCGTGGCTTGCCCCGACATGCATATCATTAGATTCATTTCCATTCATTGCAGTGTGTAAAAGGAATCATGTTGAAAAAAGCTCCAAAGATGTAAAAAAGATGCAGGGAGGCAATTGCAAAACTCCACGCCACAGCAAAATCGCCCTTTTGAGCCATTTTGCCACCCCATCCCCGGCCCTACTAGCTTGGAGTATATGCTCGTGATGGGGCACAGCTGCTTAAGCGGCTGGCAAACTGACTCAAAATCATCGATTTTTCTGGGTCGTGGAGTTTTGCAATTGCCTCCAGAATTATTTTTTAAGGAGATTTCATGATTCGCCATTTTTTCCCGATCCTTTCTTCCACAGTGCTTTTAGCAACGCCGCTGATGAGCGCTGAAACTAATTTGCAAACAGCTAAAGCAAAAGCCTCTCTTGAGTACCAAGCCAAGGATTATTCTTATCTATTTGGGATGCTAGGGTTTAGCGACGCACAGCTCAAGATGCACTTTCAGCTCTATCAGGGCTATGTGAAAAACACCAATCTCTTGCTGGTGCGCATGAAAGAGCTTGAATTGCAAGATCGAGATCAGACCTATGATTACGGGGCTTTAAAGAGGAGATTAGGTTGGGAATTTGATGGGATGAGACTGCATGAACTCTACTTTGAGAACTTAGGAGGTCGCGATATGTTGGATAAATCGTCAGAACTCTATCAAAAGCTCTCAAAAGAGTTTGGTTCCTTTGAAGCCTGGAAAAAAAATTTTATTGCCACAGGTATGATCCGAGGTATTGGTTGGGTGATCCTTTATCGCGATCCACTCAGCAATCGATTGATGAATACTTGGATCAATGAACACGATGTAGGGCATTTAGCGGGTGGAGAGCCCCTTTTGGTGATGGATGTGTTTGAACATGCTTACATCACACAATACGGACTTGATCGCGCGAAATACATCAGTGCTTTCTTTGATAACATACAATGGGGCAAAGTGGAAAAGCGTTTCAACGCTCTTCCTCCAGCAGGACTCTAGAGGCAATTGCAAACTCCGCGACCCAGAAAAATCGATGATTTTGAGTCAGTTTGCCAGCCGCATAAGCGGTTGTGCCCCATCCTCGAGCACATCCTCCAAGCGAGTAGGGCGCGGGGATGGGGTGGCAAAATGGCTCAAAAGGGCGATTTTGCTGCGGCGCGGAGTTTTGCAATTGCCTCTTAAGAAGCGCGAGCCGTTTTGCGAATTTTCAACGCTATCACAATCAGGACGACGAGGCTAAGTAAACTCATCAATCCTGCTGGCATGAAGTGTTGTGTTTTCGCAAAGCGGTACGTGAAAAAGCCATCTAAGAAAAACGTGGTGAATAGTGTGAGATACTGCGCGAGAATCTTATCTTTGAAAATTCCATAAGCTCCCAATGCAAGTGCAGTACCAAAGAGCAATCCCGAAATGAGAGACGCTGTACTTCCCGCTTTCATGTAACCAATCCATCCACCCATTAAAACAAGCAATGCATACGCAAAGACAATCGAAGCGGTCACTTTCATCTTAAAAACTCCTGGTTTGTTAACAAAAGAGTATATACTCAAACAACTTGAAGTCTGGAGTTTTTGCGGTGTCAGCCTGGCGATAAATTTTTGGTCTTCACTCGCGCCTTGCTATTTAGCAATGGTCGCTCGCTCCAGACACAAAAATTTATGCCGCTTCCTTGCAAAACTCTCCAGAGTTCAAATTGTTTGAGTATATCTATAATGTATTTTGAAGGCTAGGTTATTGTAACTCTATCATTTTCAATTAGTTAAATAAATGAGCTCAGGCTCTGCATCCTTGACTTTCGCTGAAAATCTTGATATAATTCTACACAACAAATTGAGTATTCTATGCAAGTCGCCAGAAGAGTTTATCACTGGGCCTCCTCTAAAGCCTCCATACCATCTGCACCATTGTGGCTAGGTCTTATCTTTCTCACAGAACTTTTTTTATTTTTACCGCTCGATGCGATGTTGATGCTATTTTGCATACAAAATCCCGCTCGACGTTATTTATACGCTGCTATTGCCACATTAGCATCTGTTGTAATTGCTTTAATCGGCTATGCGCTAGGCTGTTTTTTATGGGATACTTTAGGCCCTTACATTGTGGGGCATGTGATCTCAGTCGATTTTTTCAATCGCCTGGTTCAACATTACAACCAACATGAAGGAGCCGCAGTTTTTATCGGCAGTCTTTTGCCGATTCCCTTTAAAGCTGTCACTCTCTCTGCTGGCTTTTGCCAACTTTCCCTAATCACTTATCTATTCGCTGTGGCAGCTGCTCGAGCGGTGCGCTTCTTTGTCATTGCGGATCTCATGGGGCGCTGGGGGAGTGCCATTAAAGATTTTATCGATCGTCGCTTCAACCATTTACTTATTGTTTTAGGTGTGAAAATCGCACTATCTGTATCCTTCTTCTGGTTTTTGGGACATTAATCATGGTTTTAACAGAAAAGCTCAATCCTCAAGATATTTTACGTGCAGTGCAGCTCCTCAAGCAAGGTCACGTGGTTGCCTTTCCTACGGAAACGGTTTATGGATTGGGAGCCCCCATTTTTGACCCCGATGCTGTCGCTGCGATTTTTGAATTAAAAAGACGCCCTTCTGATAACCCCCTCATTGCACATATCGCCACTCTCGATCAGATCCACGAGATCGCCATCGATATCCCTCCACTTTTTTTCGTTCTTGCACAAGCCTTTTTTCCAGGACCACTCACGCTCATCTTAAAAAAACATCCAGCTGTTCCTTCGATTGTCTCAGGGGGCATGGACACCATTGCAGTGCGTATGCCGCAAGATCCGATTGCAAGACGCCTCATCGCTGAAGTGGGACAACCCTTGGTAGCACCCTCTGCTAACTTGTCAGGAAAACCCAGTGCGACGCACTGCGAACATGTTTTAGAAGATTTCATGGGCTCTTTAAAAGCTGTGATTGATGGGGGGCCAACAGAACTTGGTATTGAATCGACTGTTGTTAGTTTATTGCAAGATCCTCCGCAGTTATTGCGCCCGGGGTCTATCACCAAAGAACAGATTGAAGATGTCATAGGGTATTTGATTGAACAAGCGGATTCCCATGTGAAAGAGGGTCCTGTGACATCTCCTGGTATGAAGTACCGCCATTATGCGCCTCTCACTCCGCTTAAACTCTTTCGCACAGAAAACGATTTACGCGAGTACTTAGCTAACCATCCTCAAGAATGTCCTATGGTGCTTACGCGATACACCTCGTTTGATCTAGTTAAAGGCGACCACTACTGTCTTTCTGCTAAGCAGCTGTATGCTTTATTGCGATTAGCAGATGTCCGTTGCTATAGCATCATCCTCATTCTTGGTGATGAATCTCTCCTAAAAGATCCAGCCCTTACTAATCGTCTCTTGCGCGCATCACAATAAAATTTTATAGTGCTTATCTTTACTTGGAGAGGTAAGCGATGCAAGCGATCGTTCTTGATCAATTTGGTGGTGTAGAACAGTTTAAGATGAGAGAGCTTCCCGATCCCCAAGTTAAATCAGGAGAGGTACGCATCCGTCTTCGTTGCGCTGCGTTCAATCCTGTAGATTGGAAGATGCGCGAGGGGCATTATGGGGGAAATCTACCTAAAGTCCTAGGCGCTGACTGCAGTGGTGTCATCGATCAAGTCGCTTCTGATGTCAAAGAATTTGCCTTGGGTGATGAAGTGATGGCTATGCCTTTTGGACAGGGATCCAATGGAGCGTATGCAGAATTACTCACCTTACCGACTCCTTTTGTCGCTAAAAAACCAAATTCCCTTTCTTTTCAACAAGCCGCAGCCTGTCCACTCGTTTCTCTGACTGCCTACCGCGTTCTCATTGCATGTCGAGCTGTACGAGAAGGAGATAGCGTGTTCATTGCAGGAGCAGGAGGGGGAGTAGGTTCCATTGCAGTGGCGCTTGCTAAACATCGTGGAGCGCGTTGCATTTGTACCGTTGCGGGCAGTGAATCCAGTGCACAATTTTTAACTCAGCAATTGGGAATCAACCCAGAGCAGATTATCTTGTATCCAGGATTAAACCATCAGCAATTGTGCGAAAAGATCTTAAACTCCAATCAGGGACGACATTTTGAAACGACCTGTGATTTAGTAGGAGGAGAGATGAAAAAACTCTGTCTGGATCTCACAGCTTATTCGGGTCATTTTTGCACGATTTTGCCAGAAAGTGAGACCTTTGACTTTCCTATTTGGACAAGAGGTTCGATGACTTTTTCTAAAAACTTATCTTTTCATTGCGTTTTTGTAGGTGCGGAAGCCTTCTCTCCCCGCAGAGAAGCTTGGCATATTTACGCACAGCAATTAGAAGAGATTTCTGATTTATTGAACAAGAAGATCTTAGTCCCTCCACAAGTGACTCATGTGGGGGAGTTCAATGTGAAGACAGTTTCTGAAGCTCATCAACTATTACAACAGGGAAAAGTGAAAGGCAAGCTTGTGATGACGGTGACTAGCTAGAAAATTTTGGTACAACAGTAAGGATAACCACAGTAGCACAGCCTGTTAAAAGACAAAGTAAGGAAATCCTGGGCACCATACAGAAAGGGTGATGAATTTTTTATACCAATGGTGCTACCGAAGAACTCTTCGAAGCCATCAAGGTAATTTTCATCTCTCGCCGAAGGAAAAAGATGGGGTGTCCAAAAATATTATTCGATCGAAGAAAGGAGATGGGATGTACAACAACGTTGGACGATCCTGATGAGCAGAGAATTTAGAGGATTCTTTTTTAGTTGCTTCTAGAATTAACCTTCTTCTCTCATCACCTCCAAAGCAACCAAATATATAGTAAAAGATACTCACAGCTAGAGAATAGGAGGTACCTGTCCTCTCTTCAAATGTATTATTGTAATACCGCGTAATTTCTAAACAGGACATACTATTTAGGTCTTGTTCAGTTCTTTGCTTTAGGTCTTGTTCAGTTCTTTGATGTAGGAAAGCGCTTTTAGTTCTTTGATGTATGCGAGCTAGTTGTTTAGTTCTTTGTTGCATGGGAGTATGGTCTGCAATTAGATCATAGAAAGTAGGAGTTAATGGACTATAAAATGACATGTAAAAACCATTTATTTAATAGATTCTTCCGAAGAATTGGGGGCGAAAATCGATTCCTTTCATCATATTCATCCAACTAACCGACACTCCTGCTTATGAAGGTGATAAAGTCTTAACTTGAAATATTCCTGATCCCGAAATCCATATGCCTGCCTCTTTGAGTACCTTGATCTTATTGTTGATCCCTTCAGCTTTGCCGTTATCGATTCTATGTAAGCGTCTAACCTAGCCAGCAATTTTTAAAATTCCAATCCTATTTCCCCGCCCCCAATTCTTCGGAAGAACCCAATCTTTTAATCCACGGTGTGAGCCACGGGCCGAGTGTTATCTTTTGACTCTCAATAAAATTAATAAGCTGATCGTGCAGCACCTTTTCGTCAAATAGCTCTAAGGACTGCAACATCTTCTTTAACCTCACCTCATAACGCGTCCAGCGTTGTTTGTCATCGGAGGTCAACGCCTTTCCTTTTTCTAAATCCCATCCCCAAGATTTCGTCACTAGAATGACCCCTTCACGGTAGTGGTTCATGAATACAGTATCTCGCCGTAAGCTAGTAACATCCTCCGGACTAACATTATAGTAGTTTGTGTAACCAGCGCTTCCTTCATTAATCGGAAACATCCACCAATCAAATCCGCTATCGAGATGAGTCGTATGCTGTTGTAAATGCTCCCATTCCCTTTTTGTAGCAAAGGTTTGAAGTCTATTCAGATGATCCTGCTGTTGCTGTTTCAATCCTTTGGTCCCGATGAAGTGAGAGTATTCTTCTTTAGTTGCTTTTAGAATTTCTGACTCTTTCGAACTTTCCTGGGAGAAAGTAAGCACAGGTTGGACACTTTTAGGCATAGGCCCAGTTAAAGAAGCGCTCATAATTATACTAACTCGGGTTGTTTATAAATGTAATTATACACTTTAATTTTAAAGATGTTATTAATTTTTTTTAATAATATTGTTAAGAAGGCGAGCTTAGATTCTCAAGCGGTGGATTATCAATGAGATTCAGATAGGTTTGGCTCACTCGATGCTCACTTTTTTCTACAATAATTTTGTGTCTGGAATGAGCGACCATTGCTGAATAGCAAGCGCGAGTGATGAAGGCCAAAAATTTGCGGACAAGCTGACGTAGCCAAAAACCAATTTTTGAGTTTATTTGTGTATAAAAAGATCGATGAGGACAAGAGCATGAGCAGGCATTTCTAATAACCCAACTTGCCCCCTATCCTCCCTTAGACGCGTAAGCGAGATAGGTAAGATGCAAGATTCGTGAGGAAGCCAAGGTAGTTCACCTTGGCGACGAACGAAGCGCAGCAGATTGCCTGTCGCAGCTCGCGGATAAAGGAGGATAGGGGGCAAGTTGGGTTAATAAAGCTTTTTCACATTTTGCAAACGTTTGGGGATATCCAATCTCATTAGACCATGATGAGGAGAAAAGAGTTCTTTTTTAGTTGCTTTTAGAATTTCTACCCTTCTTGTCGTATCACTTCCAGTACAGCAACCAAATATACTGTAGAAGATACTCAAAAGTATAGAATAGTCACCATTCTTCTCTCCAAATTTATTGTTGTAATACAGAGTAATTGCTAGACAGGACATTTTATTTAGGTCTGGTGTAGCAGTTCTTTGAATAGTAGTTACTGGCATTAAACCTCTCATTATATTGCAAACTTAAGTTCAAATAGTAATGTAAAGCTCGATGAGGACAAAGAGCATGAGCAGGACGAGGGTCAGCTTGCCTCCAGGTAATTGCTGATGGAGGAGGGAATGGCCTTGGTAGTAGCGGCCGGCCCATACCATGAGGATGGGGAAGGCACCTAGTAGAATGGCCACTCCATAGCCTCCAGCAAGGCCTAGAGCGATCAAAAAGAGGTGGGGATTGATCCATGTGATGATGGTGGGGATGCCGAAAATCAGCAAGCAAAGCCCAAATTTATGGAGTGGGGTTTTCTTAACTTTAAGTCCGTCAGAAAGAAAGTCGACAAAAGCGATGGCAATCCCTAAGAATGAGGTAGTTAGGGCAAAAAAGGAAAAAGCGCGTCCAAAAGTAAGTAAGGTCTTGTTATGGACATAGCCACCAAGAGGACTTACAGCTGAGGCACCCGTAGCTAGCGCTTCGCGAAGACCTCCATGCCCTTCATAGGGAATGATGCCAAGAATTAAGAATTCCCAAATGACATAGATGAACAGGGGAATAGTTATTCCTAAAATGATGGCAAAACGTACCTTGGCAATGTTGCGATTCATGTAGTTGTATAAGGTGGGGATTAAACTCTGATAGCCAAATGCTGTAAAGACGACCGGGAGGGCGAGCCATGCTTTGCTCCAATCAACTCGGAGGAGCAAGGTAGGTTCGACGTGACTGATCGACGTGGAGACAAAGAGAAGGTAGGTGAGAATGACGCCTGACATGAGAATGAGATTCAGGCGGTCAACCCAGAGTGTTCCTAAGTAAACGACGGGGGCAAAGACCACGACATACAGTAACGTGCTCAACCAGGAAGAAAGATTGTCTTGGGAGAGTTGTTTGACTACATCGCCGCCGCCGGTGACGTGGGCTACCATCAAACAGGAAAAGAGAAATAAATAGAGGATCCAGCAACTCACTTTTCCCCATTTCCCAAGAAGGCGAGATGTAAGGGTAATCAGATTGGCCTCTTTGGGCATCCAGATGCATGCTTCCAAAATTAATAATCCCGTGCACAGCATGAAAAGCCAGCATAAAATGTAGACGCTGAGTGCAGGAAAAAAGCCGCCGGCTGCGGTGGCAACAGGAAGGGCGAGCATCCCTACTCCTATACTCGTACCACTGACAAGTAGTGTTCCGCCAACTAAATGTCCGAATGTGCGTACGACGTGCATAGAAGTTCTCCCTTTATAAAATATCCTTTTAACTGATTGAGAAAATTCTTACAAACTGTTTGATGTTTTTGAATAATTATGAAGAAGAAAGTCCACCGTCATTGATGGTTAGGACGAATTGTCCGATGAAGGGACGGTTGTTTTCGTCGATGAGTGGAAAGTAATTGGATTCATACGTGGCTGCTTTAATCCACCAAGAATGTGTACAAGAAAAAAAAAGGGATGTCCACAGAGTTTCTAAAAAATGGGGACTAGAAGCATGAATGGGGATCGCTTCAACGGGAAGAAAGTTGTACTGGTGTGCCGATCGATAGCCGTTGTACATCAGATCGACTTGATAGCAGGGACGGATGCCTAGGGTATGTAAGAGGGTGGGAAAGCGGATCACTTGGGCTCGGATACCAACGAGTTCTCCCGATAGATAGGCTTGAGAGATTTCTCGTCCGTTTGCGGTGTGGAGGATCACTTCATAGCAGGGAATGATTTTTTTTTGTAAGGGGCCGTGCGGCGCTTTCCATTCCATTTCTTTGTTGATCACTTGTCCTGTAAGTGAAACTTTAACGATGGGTTGATCGAGGTAGGTTGTTGCTCCTAACGCAAAGAAGACCAAGACACTCAATAACCCTGCGTAAAGGAAGGAGCGGATAGAACGCTTGCGCTTTTTAACGATTATGAAAAGCGCTGCAAGAGAGAAAATGAGGATAAAGGGCAATAAGTACTTTAGCATGTGTCCTTTTTTGCAGCAGGATAATTCCTGCAACAAAAAAGGACAAGAGAGTTTTCTTAGGAGAGGAGTGTAACGTTGAGTAACATTTTACCGCGTTTTTCTCGGCGATTGAGCATCGCTTGAGCGTAGACGTATTCAAGGCGTTGGATAGGGCTGAGAGAATCATCATCACTATGTTCCCATGAGCTTGCTAATCCATCGCGTATCATTGTTTGCGTTGCCTTGACGTAGGCTTCTAATGCAGCTGCATCAGAGCCATAAAGTCCGTCTAGGACTTCTTGAGCATCTTTCATAGCAGGTCCAATCGACTTGACCACTTCAGCATTTTGTTCTTTCGACCACCAATTATCGACTGATGTGAAAAGATAGCCGTTTTTATGAGGGCCGGAGGTAGTGATGGTGTCGTGGTGTCCTCCCGTGTCTGAGGCGAGTGTAGGCACCCCAAATCTTCTCATTTCAAGGTGAATTAATCCACAGGGTTCATATCTAGAAGGAGCGACGACAAAAGAGGCTCCAGCGCGCATCACAGCGGCTAGGTTTTTAGTTCCAAACTGCCATTTGAGTTTTTTTGTCTTGGGATCGCGTTCATCGACAAGAACAAAACAGCCCTTGTAATTTTTTTCGCGGATCGTGCGTTTCATGGCATCTAAAATTTTTGAAGCCTCGGGATCTGGATCGATTCCTGCGACGATAAACTGGCCACCTTGCTTCACGATTTCTTCCATGATGAGAGGCAATTTATCTATTCCTTTCTGCGAAGAATCAAATCGCGCTGTGAAGAGAGCGATTGGTTTCTTAGGATCAAAATCGGTATCGGGGAAGTTCTCTTTTAAAGCAGCACAGAGCTCTTCACGGCAACGCTTCTTAGTTGCAGCTAATTTAGCAGGAGCATCATCTGGGCCAAAAGTTAAGTCAATTTTTTTTCCATTTTCAACATAGGAATCCCAATTTTTTAAGGCTCCTGTTGTTCGAGGATCCCAGCCATTGCCCGGACCGTTGACAATACCTACAAGCCTATCTTGAGCAGCGAGTTTTCTTACTCTATCTTGTAAACCAAACCCTAGCTTTTCTGTTTGAGCTTCTTTTGCAAATGTCTCCGAAACAGTTGTACACATTTCTACGTGTTCAAAGCCATCTGTCAAAGCGGTGTGTTTAGGTGGGAGTTGATAACTTGATAAGAGATCTCGACTTTTGTCAAACCAAAGTGGACATAGGTGATTATGAAATGTTAAAACTGAGGTTGGGGTTTCTCCTCTTCTCCACTCTTCGGGATGGGTAGATTTAATGATACCAGGAACTAATGCCGTTTGAGCATCATGGGAATGGACGATCTGAACAGGTTTCTTTTTCTTCTTGCTCAGTTTATAAGTTAGCTCAGCTGCAGCGCTTGAAAAGTGCACCCAGCGCGCTTTTTCTGTCCAGTCATCTTTCGCAGCGTAAATAGAGCGGGGCATTCCACCTTCATCTGTACCTACGCTAAAGAGGTCGTCATTTTCAATAAAATAGCACCTCACTCCATCGACTTTTGCCTTGAATACACGAGAGACTTTTCCTCCGTGCTCTACTTGGTAATCAGGTTTTAATTTTAACTTGATGTGCGGGGGAAGAACATCGTACTTTGGCATGATGACGCGCACGTGATCTGCGCCAATGCCCCTTGCCATCCCTTCTACTGCAGAAGCCAATCCACCCTGAGCAATCACATTGATAAATTCAGCAGATATCATAGCTACTTGTAGATTTTCAGCCGGAAGTTCTTCGATAAGGCCTGGTTGTGCGGCTAATCGATCAAATGAAATATCGACAGGTTTGTCAGGAGCTATTAAAAGACGTGCAGCATCACTTGCAGCACCCTTCAAGGTTATCGCTAATTGATTTTGTATTTCCTTGAGATGTTCTTCGATAGCTGAAGAAGCTCCAATGAGTAGTTTCGCTTTAGGGTTAGTGCGGATTTGATCATGACCATAAATGGGATTGGAAGTAAATGTAGGATTGATTTTACCCCCATCATTCAACCACACGCGGTACGCTAGTTTTGTTTGTAGTTCCGGCTCGATTGCCTCAAACCATGCGCGTTGATGACTGATCGGGAGCCTAGAAATGACTAGCTTAAAATTTTTTAATGCTAGTTCTTGACGTTCGAGTTTAATTCTGGCTTTAAAGTGCTGAATAAGTTGGGAAATGATGTTTACCCCTTCTCGAGTTTTGACATTGACTAAAGCGCGTACATCTCTTAAAATTTCCTGATCGCCAAATTGATGGATTTCTGGCTTTCCGTGTAATACCCACAACATGTAGCCTAGATAAGAACTAATTTCCTTAGGCAAGGCGAGAAATTGACTTTTAAGAAAATCGTTATTCTTAGAAGGATTATTGAGATGGTCTAGGAATTTTTCGAGAGTTTCTAAGATTTTCCTGTCGTGGATTATCAAAGGAGAATCTGCATTTTGAAAACTCTGAATAGGAAGAACGGGTCGAACAAACATCAATATAGGCACAGGCAAATAGCTTTTTACTCTAAAATCAATGAGATTTTTATTATTGTGCCACAATAAAATGGTCGGGTCTGTTTTAATAGCAAGCGCTCCACCGCTTGAACCTCCATCCAGTGAAACCATGGCAGAAAGAGCCGTTGAAACCGAATCAGGAAGCTGATCAAATGCCCTAAGTGCCAAAGTCAATGCCTTGCTAGCATTGACTTTATACTGAAGAAATCTTAATCGTTCCAGTTCGCCTGATTGTACTAAAGAATTTGCTAACTCTTTAAAGCGTTGATAATTGTTGAGATGCATAGATATCTCATGCAATTGAGCAATCGTTCGTTGTTGTTTATACTGTTCTTGCTGAAAATTGAGTAGTTTATCTAACAAGTTAAAGGCTTCACCGGTGCATTTAATTTTGAACACTAAATCCGGATCTTGGCGTAAAATCTGCTCACCTTTATGACTATCCGAAATACCATCTATAGCAAGGGCAACAGCACTAGACAATTTACACCAATATGAACCCGCAGCTTTTCTTAAATTGAGATAGAGGCCTTCCTTATCGATAGGGGAAGCTGCTTGTAGTTTAAATTGATTCAATCTGCTTACGGACTGATATAGCTCGGTCGCGTGTTGAGAGGCTTCAACAGAATTGTTTTGTGCTAATTTTCGCGCGTTATCATAGATACCCGCATGATCTAACACTCCAGATGAAGTGCTTGAAAAAGCTGAGCCCCATGATAATGAATGAGAAAGCAAACTTGTGACAGGCTGAAGTGTCATATTAACTCGTTTTTTAAAGGTTAATTAAAATTTAATTGGTTTAACTTATTTAAGTTTATTAAATCAAACATCTAAAGTCAAATTAATTTTAATTTAACGCGATAAAAATGAAACTGTATGCAATTAAAAAAATTAAAAGAACATTCATTATTTTAAATAAAAAAAATTTTTTAAACAGGGTAAATGTTAAATATTTTTTTATTACTATGTGAGATGTCATTCCAGAGCAAGAGAACGGGGGTTGCCCCTTTATAGGTCAATATTGAAAGAGAGGAGGGATTGAGGGTAAAATGTCTTCCTTCAGATAGGTTAAATTCCAACCAGGTCATCGTTAATGCCGTCAAAAAATGCCCGTGGGAGAACACAATGACATCTCCTTCAATCGTGCGTAACCGATCGACGACTCGCGAGGTGCGTTGTTTCATGGCATCCACGCTTTCTCCACCAGGGGCTCCATGGATAAATAGGTTCCAATTGGGGTTAACAGCGTTAATTTCTTGAGAGGTGAGCCCTTCATATTGACCATAGTTCCATTCAACAAGTTCAGGGTCGATCTTAGCGTGTGGAAGAAGACCCGCTAGTTCACACGTTGTTCGCGCACGTGACAAGGGGCTTGTCCATACCGTGGAAAAACGGTGTCCTTCCAAACCTTTACCTAGGGAGCGAGCATCGCTGATTCCTTGTTGATTTAAAGACAAATCGGTCATGCTCGTGTGCTGACCTGTTTCTGTCCAGTCTGTTTGTCCATGACGGACAAGAAAGATTCGGTTCATGGTTGACCGCTCTTATGTTGTTCTTCGGTATATAACCATCTGGCTAAATTATCTAAATAGACGGCTAATGGTAGAGATCTGTCTGCCTCCGCTCCTATGACCTCTGTAATAAAGGAAGTAGGGACAGATGTCTTAATAACGGCTCGATCGTATCCTACAAAAGGTTGATTTGAAACGACCACGCAAGATGCTGGAAGAAGGGTTGAGCCGAGCCAGGCATTCCAGGTATCTTTTCTATTCGGACGTTGCCATTTTCCTTCAGGAGTCCAGCGCCCTGGTGCATTGACTAGATGAACGGGTAAATGCTGGAGTTCAGTGTTAGCGGTCATCGCATCCCATAAATGTCTTAATAATTTGGCTTCAGTTTCATGCTCAAGAGCCGCTACTTCGATTAGTTGATCTAATAACCTTTCTCCACTTAATAAAACAATCTCTTTTACTCTTAGGCCTTTTTCCCATTCAGATAACAGATGTTGAATTCGAGCTTGCATTCGTTTGTAGGTACCCCCTAAAATAATCGCGTAATGGTAAGAGCTCTTTGAGGGGTAGATAGCATCGATACAGCCTATTTGTTGCAAGAGAGGGAACGCCTGAGCCATTTTCTCCTGTTCAATGGGGGTAAATTGCCATCGTTCTTTTCCTATTTGCAGCCATTGCTTTTGGGTAACATTCACAATATCCTTCAACGTGCCATCATGAGGGGCGTGAAGCAGTTCTAGCAAGTTAAGCAGGGGAGTGGATGTTTCATCGAGTGTGGGAGAGACGACTGCAGAAGACAAGGCTGTACAGAAAAGAAAAAAAAATGACATTAAGACATGTTTCACGTGAAAACCTAGAGTTTAATGCATAAAAAATCGCAAAGATTGTAACTCACATGAACATTAAAATTCTATTAAAAGGAACAGCATCAGAAACTTTATTGACTGTAGAGCAATTTGAAGGGGTAATGGGAGTAAAGTATCTTCCTCGATTGCATTACAAAACTCCTCAGTTGCGCCTTGATATTGCAAGAAAGACACAACGTGCACACAGCAAGGGCCGGCTCGATCGAAAGGAACAGTGGTTAGGTCATTACTATGCCAAAGAAATCGCGCAAGCCTACCATCCCGATGTGACCGTTGCTTGGATTGACGAATCGATGGGCTATGGTGTCTGGACCAATCGCGATATTCCCGCTTTTTCCTACGTTGGGGAGTACACAGGAGTGGTGAGACGAAGTTATCCCTTTCGAGATAGAGATAATTACTACTGTTTTGATTATTTTGTCGTGAAGACGCGGTGGTCTCCCTATTTTGGAGCACCTTACTTAATTGATGCTAGAGATCAAAGTAATTTTACGCGCTACATCAATCACAGTGATGAGCCTAACTTAGAGCCGGTGACGGCATTTTACGATGGTTTGCCCCACATTATTTTATGCTCAAAACAACCAATTCCAAAAGGAACACAACTCTGTTATGACTACGGGCCTAACTACTGGAAAAAAAGACAACCCCCCAAGCCTCTTGCGTAATTAACGTAGGAACCGTTAAAACCTGTTCAAAATCTCCTTGATATACTCAGTAAATTCAAAAACTGAGTTATAACGAGATTGGAAATAATAGAATGGTTTGAACAGGTTCTTAAAAGGGGAACATGATAGACAGGATGGACATGATGCGCATGATAAAAAAAGAAGGTGCGGCGGAGCCGCATGCCGCTTTGCGGCAATAAACCTATCATGCGTATCGTGCATATCTTGTTTATCATG
>Ga0206972_1060_pt3 | contig 25986 bp, 22 predicted proteins | sample Alteio_BWOrgHeat_86_FD_152925 | JGI IMG/M metagenome (GOLD analysis project Ga0206972, IMG submission 152925) | Enriched cells from forest soil in Barre Woods Harvard Forest LTER site, Petersham, Massachusetts, United States -... | ecosystem: Environmental > Terrestrial > Soil > Temperate forest >...
GTAGACGCCATGCTGCGGCATGTGAAGCTTGTAACCGACATCTTCTTCGATCTGGAACGCGACCAAAAAACAGGATCCCCGATGGATAGGGCTCTTTTTTTTAACCCGGTCGTCCTGGACACAGCCATTTCCGTTACACTCGCAAAGAACCAGAATGCAGGCTTCTCATTCAGCTTTATCAACCGCCACCTGCCTACACAACCCTATTGGGTGGAAGGCGCCATACAGAATGGCCTTTTTAATGTGAGCGATCAGTACCGGATCGGCGATGCAGAAAATCCGGCGCCATATACAGCTGTTTATACTGTAGAAATTGCCGGCCAGTCGTTCGATATCCACCGTGATATCCGCTACAAATATGTCGATGCTGCGAAAGGGGAAGTATACCAGCCGGTGACCGTAGTTCCGCCACTGACCTTTGTAATTTCCCCCGATGTGGTGCTGACAAACATAGAGCCTGCAACGAGTCCCGTGCTGAAATTTACCTACAAAAGCAACTTTAATGGAGATAATATACCTGTGACCCTGCGAACGGGCCAGTCATCCGCCAACGCCATTTTTACAGACAGCGTTTTCAGCTTTCGCAGGAATGAAGTAAAAACCGTGAGTGTTCCCGTCAGGAAAATTTTCACGCCGGGGCAGCCCTCCTCTATTGCTGCGAGTTTTCTGCTGAAAAGGAACGGGCATAACGAAGTGTATGACCTCAACCAAAACACGATTGCTTACGATCATATCCCGACAATCAACTACTTCTCCCACAACCGTATCACGGTGATCGATGATAAGATCATTACGAAAGGTCATAGGGTAGGGTATATCGCCGGCGCCGGCGATAAGGTGCCCGACGCCCTCGTGCAGATGGGATATGATGTAAGCTTCATCAGCGAAGCGGATATCACCGATGCGCACCTCAAACAGTTCGATGCGATCGTTACGGGCATACGTGCCTACAACATTTTTGAATACCTCACCAACAGGAATGAAGTACTGAACCGCTACGTGCAGAACGGGGGCAACCTGATCATCCAGTATATGAAGACCAACCAGGTGGGCAATCACCGGATCAAGGCCGGCCCTTATCCGTTCTCGATCAGCAGTGGGCTGCGCGTGACCGAAGAAGATGCAAAAGTGAATTTCCTGCTGCCCCTGCACCCGGTACTCAACTACCCGAATAAGATCAGCGATAAAGATTTTGAAGGATGGGTGCAGGAACGGAGTACGTACGAAGTGGACCAGGCCGATCCTCATTTTGAAATGCCGCTGGGTATGAATGACACTGGCGAAAAGCAGGGAACCGGCAGCCTCGCGATCGCTAAATATGGAAAAGGGAATGTGGCCTATGTTGGGCTCGTGCTGTTCCGGCAATTGCCCGCGGGCATACCCGGTTCTTATAAAATATTGGCCAACCTGATCGCACTACAAAAGAATAATTAAGCATGCCGGCAAGAAGGGGAATTAGCGTTACGACGCTCATACTCATCGGGGTTGTATTGGGGATTGCATTCAGGAATATCCGTGTCGGCCTGGTCGTGGGCCTCTGCCTGGGACTGCTGGCTGGCGGATTGATGAGCAGCAGGCGACGATAACCAAACCATCGATATGAAAGAAAAAGAACGCATACCACTCTTTTCTTCCTGGAACCGCTGGTACCTTTTTGTAATGGTTGTGCTGGCAGGAATGATTATTTTTTTCTGCTGGTTTACCAAATACTTCTCATGAGCAAAGCAGACTGGATAGTACTTTCTTGCACGCTCGTCGGTATTATCATCTACGGCCTTTATAAAAGCCGCACCACAAAAGACCTGGAAGGTTATTTTCTCAGCAACCGCTCCATGCCCTGGTACCTGATCCTGCTGAGCATCATGGGCACCCAGGCCAGTGCGATCACCTTTCTTTCGGCGCCGGGGCAGGCCTTCACAGACGGCATGCGGTTCGTGCAGTATTACCTCGGCCTCCCCATCGCAATGGTGTTACTGTGCATCACTTTTGTTCCCATCTTTCACCGGCTGAAAATATTTACCGCCTACCAGTATCTCGAGCAACGCTTTGACCTGAAAATACGCCTGCTCACTTCCTTTCTTTTCTTGCTTTCGAGGGCCTTGTCTACAGGGATCAGCATCTATGCGCCTTCCATCATCCTGTCGTCCCTGCTGGGATGGGATATTTTCTGGACCAACATCGTCATGGGCGGCCTGCTGATCATCTATACCGTAACCGGAGGCGCCAAAGCCGTTGCCTACACACAGCAATTGCAGCTGGCGATCATTTTTGTAGGGATGTTCCTCGCGGGTTATATGATCATTCACCTGCTGCCCCCTCATATTGGCTTTGGCGATGCATTGAAAGTCAGCGGGGCGGGCGGTAAGCTGAACGTGATCACCACGGGGATCACGCCCCATGGATTTGACTGGAAAGACAAATACAACATCTTCAGCGGCGTTATCGGCGGATTTTTCCTGTCATTATCTTATTTCGGGACCGATCAATCGCAGGTAGGGCGTTACCTCACCGCAAAAAATACCAGCGAGAGCCGCATCGGGCTGCTGATGAACGGCCTGGTAAAAGTGCCGATGCAATTCGTGATCCTGTTGCTGGGTGCCATGTTGTTCGGATTTTACCAGTTCAAATCGCAGCCGATCTTTTTCAATTCTGCACAACAGGAAAAGCTAGCGGTGAGCCCGCGCGGACAGGAAGCGAAGACACTGGAAAACAGCTTCGAGCTGGTCAACCGGCAGAAACAGGAAGTGTTGCAGCACTGGAATACCGACCGTGAACATTCCCTGCAACAACTGAAAGTATTGAATACGCGATCTGAGGGATTGCGGGACCAGTACAAGTCCCTGATCCGTTCGAAGCCGGTGGGTGGAGACGACAATGACACCAACTATATCTTCCTGAGGTTTGTGGTCGACTACCTGCCGACAGGATTGGTGGGCCTGCTGATTGCCATCATTTTCCTGGCCTCCTGGGGATCTATCGCTGCGGCACTCAATTCAATGGCATCCTGTACTGTGGTGGATTTTCATTTGAGGCTGCAGCGAAAGGCCGATCATCCTCCATCAGCATTACAAACACGCGCAGAATATCGCATGTCTAAATATTACAGCCTTGCCTGGGGAATCTTTTCGGTGGTAGTGGCAGAATTCGCAACGGGAATGGGCAGCCTTATTGAAGCGGTGAATGTACTGGGGTCGCTTTTTTATGGTGTGATACTGGGGATATTCCTCGTGGCTTTTTATGTAAAGAACGTAAAAAGCAATGCGCTTTTTATTGCGAGCCTGCTCAGCGAAGCGGTTGTGATCACGCTCTTTGAGCTGGACAGGCATGGAGTGATCGGTTTTGGATTCCTCTGGCTGAATGTGGCGGGCGCATTGGCCGTTGTAATACTATCTGTCATTTTTCAGCCGTTCATGCGTGCGAGTGTGCGATGATGCTATTGCTGAGGGATGCCGCTCGTGGATACACCCGCTTCGTTCCCGTTCAGTTTGTTCCTGACGAACCCGTACACGATCAGCCCGGCGGATAATACTGCCAGGCCGCCGGTCATCATTTTCCATCCCGTAGAAAAAAAGATAAATGCCCAGGCCAGGATCGCCAGGATCGCTGGAACCGGGTACAGTGGCATTTTCCAGGCAAAGGAGGCGAGACCTTTTCTTTTTACAAGGAGCAGCAGCCCGATAGCCTGTGCAATGAACTGTATGAGTATGCGCATTGCAAGAATCGCGCTGATGACATCGCTCAGCCTGCCAAAAAGAATACTGAAGGCAAAAGCAAGACCACCCAGCACCAGGAGAGATACATGCGGAAAATTTTTAGTGGGATGCAGCCGGGCAAATACGCGGAAAAAGCGTCCGTCGACCGCCGCCGCATAAGGTATCCTGCTATATCCCAGCGTGGCTGAGAAAACGGATGCCAGCGCCACCCAGAGAATGAGGAGGGTAATGACCCTTGCCGCCACCGGCCCTGAAACAGCCAATATAAATTCACTAACGGCAAATTTACTTTTCGCAATCGTGGCCAGGGGCAGCACGGACGCCACGCTGGTATTGAGCGCCAGGTACAGCACGGTGATGGCGCCGATAGAAATGAACATGCTGCGCGGAATATTTTTTTCCGGCCGAAGGATTTCGCCACCAAGGTGACAAACATTATAATAGCCCAGGTAACTATAGACCGTTTTTACGCTGGCAAAGCCGATCGCCGCCGTGAAGGCACCATTCCATTGAATACTGTCGTTGATGTGTTGCAGGGGTTCCATGAAATGACCATGCCACACACCGGCGCCGATGACCCAAAGCATGGTAGCCAGTACGCCGGCCCAGAGAAAGACGCTGATCCTTCCTATCGATTCGATCCTGCGGTACAGAAGCAATACCACCAGTATCACCAATCCACCACTCACCATCTTGCGGGAAATATCGTCCAGGTGAACCAGGTAGCCGGCGTACTGCGCAAAACCGATCGCAGCGGAAGCGATTACCAGCGGCGCCAGCGTCATCGTCTGCCATACAAACAGGAAGCTGAACATTTTCCCCCAGCGCGGGCCGAAACTTTCTTTCAGGAAATTATAGCTGCCCCCGGCCAGCGGGTAAGTAGCGCCTAACTGGCTCCAAACGGTTGCATCGGCAAATGCCAGGAGCGCACCCGCTATCCATGCATACAGGAATGCGGGCCCGTTGATGATCTCCACTACCACGCTGAGCACAACGAACGGGCCGATACCGACCATATCTGTCATATTGATGGCAGTGGCCTGTAATAAACCGATGCGTCTTTCCAGTTTTTGTTCCTGCATGAAAAATGGACCCGTATCAGTACGGATGAAGTAAGTTAAGGGATAAAGCTATTTCTTTGTTGCCAGAGCGGCAATTATGAGCAGACTATTTCCAACACCTCCCTGGGCAGCCGGTGCCGTCCTGTATGAAGTGAACCTGCGGCAATACACGCTGGAGGGAACATTCAAAGGCTTTCAGGCCCACCTGCCGCGGCTGAAAGAAATGGGTGTGCGGATACTCTGGCTGATGCCGGTTACACCCATCAGCAGTTTAAAACGGCAGGGCACCCTCGGTAGTTATTACGCCGCTGCCAGTTATGATCGCATCAACCCCGAATTCGGCAGCATGAAAGACTTTGCCGGTCTTATCGATGCAGCACATGCATTGAACATGTATGTGATCATCGACTGGGTGGCAAATCATACCGGCTGCGATCATGAATGGACAAGCGAACATCCCGATTGGTATATTAAAGATGAAGCCGGCGATTTTACAGAAAGAAACGGCTGGCAGGATGTGATCGACCTGGATTTTACAAAGCAGGAGATGCGTGTGGCGATGATCCGCAGTATGCAGGGATGGGTAGAGATGGGGGTCGATGGTTTCCGTTGCGATATGGCGCACCTGGTGCCACTGGATTTCTGGCAGCAGGCGCGTTCGAAATGCGATCAGCAACGCCCATTGTTCTGGCTCGGCGAATGCGAAGTGGCACAATACCAGGATGTATTCGATGTTACCTATGGCTGGGCATGGATGCATGCCGGCGAGCAACTGGTGAAGGGTAAAATATCCATCACGGAAATGTATGGTATACTGAATGGTTACGAACGCGAACAACAGGCACTCTCGCTGCTGTTCACCTCCAATCATGATGAGAATAGCTGGAACGGAACCGAGTATGAGAAATTTGGCGGCGCGGCGAGGGCCATGGCAGTATTAACCTGTACCTGGAAGGGCATGCCGCTGGTTTATTCCGGGCAGGAAAGCCCCAACACGAAACGGCTGCTTTTCTTCGACCGCGATACGATCGCATGGAACAATCCTCCGCAGCTGCATGAATTTTACAGGCGGCTGCTTCATTTGCACGAGCGGGCCGCCATAGCGGCCGGCGAAACTTTTATCCTTCCGGCCACCCATGAAATGACAATGGCATTTTTCCGAAAAAAGGAAAATGAAACGGTGCTGGTGATCCTGAACTTTTCATCCCGGGACCAGCTGCAACTGACCATCAGTCATCCCTGGTTGCAGGGAAATTTTGAAAATCTTTTTTCCGGCCTGCAGCACCGTTTTCAAAGCGAGGAGATCTTCGAGGTACACGGTTATGCGTATATCGTTTACGTAAAGCAGGGCTGATGTTTCAGCTGCTGCATAAAAAAAGGCAGGCATTGCTGCCGGCCTTTGAAAATATTTCATTCCATTGCTTAATCGTTCTCCTGGAGGTTCACCGGGTATTTATAAGTCTCGGTATAACCGGGATAGATGCCTTCGAAATAGGCCGTACCGCCCCTGTTAGCGGAGCTGAGGGCTTTGTTCAGGTCATCGATCGAGCGTACTGGCATGCCATTCACAGAAGTGATGACAAACCCTTCCTGGATGCGCGAACTTTTCAAGGGGCCCGCATTGATCTTTTTCACCACTACACCGCCGGAGAGCTCATTGGCGGCAGCGGTTTTTTTGTCGAGATCCTGCAGGTCTGCGCCCAGTTTTTCCTGTACGCTGGCAGTTTTTACGACATCGGTGTTGCCGACCTTATTTTTCAGGGTAAGAGAGGTTGTCATTTCCTTACCATCACGTACATAGGTCAGAGAGATTTTATCACCCGGTTTGTAGCGCGTTACCTGCTCTACCATTTCGGGGCCGCTGTTTATAGTGGTACCATTTATTTTAGTGATGAAATCTCCCTTGCGGATGCCGGAGGTACTGGCAGACCCGCCTTCAGGCACTTCTGTTACAAACACACCGTCGCCGTCTTTGATCCCGTTCTCTTTTTTCTGTTCTTCGGTCAGGTCATCGGGTGCATACCTGATGCCCAGGTAGGCCCTTTGTACCGTTCCGTATTTCAGGATATCATTTACCACTTTCTTTACGATGTTCACGGGAACAGCATAAGAATAGCCGGCATAAGAACCGGTAGGAGAAGCGATGGCAGAATTAATGCCGATCAGTTCGCCGTTCGTATTGATGAGGGCTCCGCCGCTGTTGCCCGGATTCACCGCTGCGTCCGTCTGAATAAATGACTCTACAGGAGATGCACTCTGTCTTTCATTGATATTGATGGACCTGGACTTGGCGCTCACGATGCCCGCAGTCACCGTTACATCGAGGTTGAGCGGGTAGCCGATCGCCAGTACCCACTGGCCCAGTTTGGCCTCATCGCTGTTGCCATATACCAGGTAGGGCAGGTTCCTTGCATCGATCTTTATTACGGCGATATCATAGGCGGCGTCTGAGCCGACCACTTTTGCCTTGTATGATTTCCTGTTCGGAAGCGTGATATTGATTTCGTCCGCCCCTTCGATCACGTGGTTGTTGGTTACGATATAACCATCTTCGCTGATGATCACACCGCTGCCGCTGGCCTGCTGCTCGGGGATCATACGGGAATTGCCGCCAAACATGTCACCGAACATGTCGTCTCCGCCACCAAACAGGTCACTGAACGGGTTGCTGCGGCGCGGAAGGTTATTACTAACCTGGCGGGCCTTGATCTTGGTTTTGATATGAACGATCGCAGGTGTGGCAGACATTGCCGCGCTGCTGAAGTCAACCGGGCCGGCAGGAGCATTGTTGCCGAAAAATCCTGCGTAGTTTACCGGGAGTTTGCTGTTGTCCTGGATGCCTGCATAGCTGTGTTGCATGTAAGTACCATAACCCCACACACTCAAAACTGCGGTAGTGGCACTAATGGCTACCACAGCTAGAAAGTTTCTGAGTTTCATTGTTTTTCCCTTTTTTAATTTGTTTTTAATAGATGAGGCACGATCAAAAAATGTGCCTTATAGATCACAAATAAACGAATCTGTTTAATAGTCAGACTTAACGGCAATCCATTTAACAAATGTTTACGATGGTTGTCGTATATGTTAACAAAGCTAACGGAAAATCCAAAAAATGCCCTCCGGCGAAGGGTCAATTTTTTTTGATGGCAGTTTTCGGCAATACTGAAGCCGGATTTGCACTATAAGCGGTGAGTACAGTATCGCAACCGGTCAACGTGCACCAATGCCGGAAAGAAACTGCATCGTGTCTATTCCATCGGCATAATCGAGGAGTGAGGGAGATTGTGTGCAGCCAAAAATAAGGTGGCCGTGACCGGCGATGCATTGTATATCGGGGTTACGCGGGAGATCTGTTAATTCCGCGGGGCCGGAATAATATTCGTAGTTCACCTGGCTCACAGGCGAAAAAATGGCCGGGTTCTCTGCCAGAATTACAGAACCGTTTGTCATGTAGAACTTGTTGCTCATCATCTGCAGCGCCAGCTGATAATCATAATTGTGTTTGTACTTGTGGAAATCGATCAGCTCGTCATATTTGCGAAGGGCGTCGAGCAGTTTCAGGAAATCGTAGTTCAGCGGTACATATATTTTTGTCACATTCCGGCAGCCGAGCCCGAAATACAATTGTATATCATCTGCCAGCAGTTCCAGTTCGCGGGTCGACTCGCAGCCATCGAGTATGGCAACAGAGGTCCGGTTGCGCCGGATGATGGAGGGATATTTTCCGAAGTAATATTCAAAATACCGGCTGCTGTTGTTGCTGCCGGTGGCGATATACGCATCGCAGCCTTTCAGGTTGTCGGCAAATGAAATGAGCGTGGCGGCACGCGGATCCCAGGCGATCAGCCGTTCTGCCAGGTGCTCTATCAGTATCTTGTCTTTCGAGGAAGGCTTTACCTGCATTGGTATGCCGGCTATCCATCCGCACAACAGGTCATGGAAACCTACCAGCGGAATATTGCCCGCCATTACGATCCCGAGACGGGTAGACGAAATATCATTCTGCAGCGCGTAACCGGCTGCCCAGTCCTGCAATTTTTTTTCTGACAGGAATTCCCGGCTGATATTGGCCGCAGCCAGTTCGATGAAGGAGGAGATGAACCAGGGATTTTCGCGCGCGGCGCGTTCCTTTGCCTGCAACCATTCCTGCGAGTTTGAGGACATATACTCACCGAGGCGTGCAGCCAGCCTGATGCGCTGTTGTAATTCCATTGATTTTTTGGTTTAACCGCTATTTTTGCGGGAACGATCCTATCTTTAGGATGCAAAATTAACCGTATGGCTATTAAGATAACCGAGGAATGTATCAATTGCGGGGCTTGTGAACCCGAATGCCCCAATAATGCCATTTATGAAGGCGGGGTGGAATGGGCGATCGCGGACGGAACAACCGTAAAGGGAAGCTTTACCCTGATGGATGGAACCAGCCTGGATGCCAACACCCGTAATGCACCTGTCTCTGTAGATACCTATTATATAGTGCCCAATAAATGCACCGAATGCCAGGGCTTTCACGAGGAACCGCAATGTGCTTCCGTTTGCCCGGTAGATTGCTGCGTACCCGATGAAATGTACCAGGAAACGATCGACGATCTGATGCAGAAGAAGGAGAAACTGCATATATAGGTCATTTTTTACCTGCACAAATGGCCGTCCCGGCGATTCATCACCATGCGACTATTGCTTGTATTTGCGATCCTGTTGCCTTCCTGCCGGTTTCATCATGACCATTCAGATCTGCGCGCGGCAGTGCTCAATACCGATTTAGATTTCTCGGCCTGTTCCCAGCGCATGGGCATGAAAAAAGCCTTTCTCTTGTATATGGATACCAATGCCGTTATGCTCAAGCCCAATCACATGCCCATCATCGGGAACGCTGCAAGGGCTTACCTGCAGCAGGCCATTGACACCGGCTATGTTCTTACCTGGCAACCCCAATTTTCCGAGGCGGCCGCGAGCGCGGACCTGGCATATACTTACGGTACTTATACCCTGAAAACAAAAGACACAGTTTTGCACGGCACCTACGTCAGTGTCTGGAAATGCGATAACGCCGGCCACTGGAAATATGTGCTTGACAGCGGCAATCCCGGCCTCGGACAATAGGATAGCTACGTTCGGTAAAACGGACTGCCTTGCATGAATGCATTATATTTGATCCCACAATCTCTTCATGGAATGAAAAAAAAAATAGCGCTGGTAACCGGCGGTTACAGCGGCGAGGCCGAGATCAGTTATAAGAGCGCCGTCACCGTTTCAGATAATATTGACAGGGATAAATTCGATGTGTACCGCATTGACATTCATCCTTCGGGATGGTGGTACGACAACCCCGGCGGAGAACGCTCCAAAGTGAACCGGGAAGATTTCACGGTAAACGAGGGCGGCAAAAAAATTACGTTCGATGCCATTCTTCTCTGTATTCACGGCACACCCGGTGAAGACGGAAAACTGCAGGGATATTTTGATATGCTGGGCCTGCCTTACACCAGCTGCGACGCGGCCACATCAGCCCTCACATTCAACAAACGATACACCGTAGCAGTAGCCGCATTCGGGGGTATACACGTAGCGAAGAGCCTTCATCTTTTTTCACATACGCCGCTGAACGCAACCGAAATATTGGCGCAACTCAGCTTACCGGTATTTGTAAAGCCGAACAATGGGGGCAGCAGCATCGGCATGAGCAAGGTGAATACGCCCGGAGAGTTGCCGGCGGCCATCGATAAGGCCTTCCGCGAAGACAACCAGGTATTGGTGGAAGAATACATCGGGGGAAGGGAGTTTACGATCGGCTTGTTCAAGACAAAAGGAAAGATCATCGTATTGCCCATTACCGAGATATTGACCCACAAGGAATTTTTTGATTTCGAAGCCAAGTACCAGGGCAAGAGCCAGGAGATCACCCCGGCACAGATCGATCAGAAAATGCAGGACGATCTTGTTTCCGCTGCAAAAACGGTGTACCAGCTGATGAACTGCCGGGGCATTGTCCGGATCGACTTCATTTATAGTGACGAGCGCAAAGCGGCTTATATGCTCGAGGTAAATACGGTGCCCGGGCAAAGCCAGGCCAGCGTGGTGCCGCAGCAGGTCAGGTCAATGGGCTGGACGCTCAAAGATTTTTATACGGCCGTGATTGAAGAGGCTTTGCTTTAACTTTGCCGTATCTGCCATCCGGCCTATCTTCATTTCAAAATATACCCTTTGTTTAAATTCATAACATCCAAGCCACTCTGGGTAAACATACTGGCGGGGTTTGGATTGATACTGATATTGATCCTGCTGTTTTTTGGCCTGCTCGACTGGATCACCGGTCATGGCAAATATGAACACGTGCCTTCGGTGACCAACCAGAATATTGAAGCAGCGCGCCAGATGCTGCAGGAAAAAGGATTTTCGGTACAGGTGCTCGATTCGGTCTATGAAATGTCCGTGGCAGGGCTCAGCGTCGTGAAGCAATCGCCGGAAGCGGATGCGCTGGTGAAGCACGGCCGCACGATCTACCTGACCATCAACCGGGCCGCACCGCCTCTGATAGAAATGCCCAACCTCGTAGGTTTCTCCATCCGCAGCGCGCAGATGTATCTGCAGAGCCTCGGTCTCAAGATCGGCGACACTACTTACAGAGACAGCCCCGCACGTAACGCTATCCTCGAGCAGCACTATAATGGAGAGATCATCCGGGCGGGTACCCGCCTTCCCGTTGGCAGCACGATCAGTTTTGTGCTCGGTAACGGTCAGAATGTGGGAGACATGATGGTACCCGACCTTGTAGGGTTCACCCTGTTACAGGCGCGCGACATGCTCAGTACGTTCAACCTGGGTATCGGCAACGTGATCCCGACCGGCGATATCCGCGACACGTCTGCTGCTTATATCGTGCGGCAGACACCGGAGGTAAGTTCCCTGTCTCCAACGGGCGACCGCACCCCGAACAGGATCCGGGCGGGCCAGGTGATCGATGTATTTATCAGCGATGCGCCTCCTTCCAAAGATTCTTCATCAGTCAATAACTGATCTATATGAAAACGATCACCCCCGAAGAAGTAAAGCAACGGCTCGATAACGGAGAAGAACTGAACCTCCTGGATGTACGCGAACCGCAGGAACACGCGGAATTCAATATAGGCGGCATACTTCTGCCGCTGGGCCGGATACAGAGCATGCAGCTGGACGACATCGAAGACTGGAAAGACAAAGAGATCATCCTTTACTGCCGCAGCGGCAACCGCAGCGGACAGGCCGCACTGATTCTCGAAGCGCTTGGGTTTTCGGGCGTTACCAACCTCACCGGCGGGATGCTTGCGTGGAAATAACCCGGCTTACCATTTCATATTCACTCCGGCCATGAAGTTGGTGCCCGCCATCGGGTAATAACTGTTCTGCGTGGTGAGCGCACCCGAAGAAATATAGCTGTAGGTATATCCATTGGGCTCGTATCTCCGGTTGAAAACATTGTTCACCTGCAGGATCAGCGACAACTCCTTCACCCATTTGCGGATCGTATAAGTCACCCGGATATCCTGCGTATAAAAGGCTCCCAGCTTCCTGGCCGCATCCTGCGTGTTATCCAGGTATTGATCGCCCACATATTTCGACATGAGAGCGAGATGGAGGTCTTTTGCCGGGACAAAATTTACTGTTGCCGCACCGATGATCGAAGGGGAGAACGAAATGTCGGTATTGTGATGCACCACTGCATTTTGCAGACCGTTATCGTAGTTGTCGATGAATTCGGTGAACGTTGTAATTTTATTCCTGCTGAATGCAATGTTACCCTCCATATTCATCCATTTGGAAAATATATAGCTGCCCTCGAGTTCCAGCCCGAGGCGATAACTGTCGGGAACATTGGTACGCGTATACGATCCTACATCGTTGATCTTGCCTGTAAGAACCAGCTGGTCTTTATACAACATATAATATACCGTTGCGCCTGCATGGAACCGTGCACCGCGTTTCTGGAGACCGAGTTCGAAATCGTGCAGCGTCTCGGCATTGGGCTGACTGACCAGGCTGGCCTGGAAATCGTCCCTGTTGGGCTCTTTTTGCCCCAGTGCATAACTGAATGATGCCTGCCATCCTTTCCTGCTGTAGGTTAATCCGAGTTTGGGAAGAAAAAAATCGAATGTGCGGGTGATGTTCAGTGCGGGATTGCCCTCAAATCCATCCATGTGGTGGTATACATGACGGTACTGCACATCGGCAAAGCTTTCGAGGCCCGCTGCCAGCCGGTGCTGCCATTTCAGGTACACATCATAGTCGGTCTTGCGTGCAGGATAATCGTAGTATTTGTAGTCCTTGTCTATGCCGTACTGTGCCCAGATCACGGTGCCATAGTGTTTACCATCGTAATCCGTCCAGCCGCCTCCAAAGGTCAGTTCATTTGCCTGGCTTTTGTATTGAAGGGAAAATATCTGGCCGTAAAAATAGTTATCGAGCCAGCGTTGCCGCACCAGGTCCGTGGAATCGAGCACGGTGGCGCCCACGGTGAATGCGGGCAGGCCGTAGTCAGAAAATAATTGCGCCGCTTTATATTCCTCGTAATAACCGCGGCCGTAGGTAAGGAAGGCCGCCGTACTCATGCTCCAGTGATGAGGGAAGAGGTGGTTGAAAAATAGCTGGTAGTGGTCCTGCTGGTAGTTATCGGTTTGGTTGTCGTAGGGCGTGCCTGGTTTTTCTGTGCCGGCGGGATTGTAGGTGGGATCTGTTGCAAGAAGGTTATCGGGTACGCCATACCAGGCCTGGTAAGTTTTTTCCTTGCCCGAAAAAACATTGAACCGCAGCGAGGAACGGGCGCTGAGCCAGGCGGCGGAAACACCCAGTGAACGGAGGTCGGTAGCAGCGCGATCGATATAACCGTCGCTGCTGATGCGGCTCAGGCGGGCATCTACTGTAAAGTGTCCGTCAATCAGACCGGTCCCGGCTTTCAGTGTATTTTTCCAGGTGTTGAAAGACCCGAAGCTGTTGTTCGATTCTGCATAGGCATGATCGATCACTTCATTGGTGGCGAGGTTGATCGTGGCGCCGAATGCACCTGTTCCATTGGAAGAAGTGCCCACACCTCTCTGTATCTGGATCGAGCTCAGGGAAGAGGCAAAATCGGGCAGGTCAACGAAATAGGTGCCCTGGCTTTCGGCATCATTATAAGGAATGCCGTTCAGCGTAACGTTGATACGGGTGGCATCGCTTCCACGGATGTGGAGATAAGTATATCCTACACCATTGCCCGCATCGGAACTGACGTATACCGAAGGGGTCTGGTTCAGGATGAAGGGAAGATCCTGCCCCAGGTTGTTGGCAGCGATGGTTTCCTTCGAGATGTTTGTTTTGGTGAAAGGGGCCTGGTCACCGGCCCGCAGGGCTTTTACTTCGAGCGGCTGCAGGAACTGCCGCGTGCGCACCAGGCGAACGGTCAGTGGGGAAACCAACACATTTGAAACGGGCAGCAATAGTTCGGCATAGCCGATCGCCTGCACTCGGAGGGTGCCGCTTTTCGCTGTCAGCCTGCCGAGGAAAAACTCACCATTGCCGTTGGCGATGGCTGTGCTGCCATTGATCGAGACAGCGGCACTGGCGACGGCCTCACCGGTCTGATCGTCTACGATCCTGCCCGATAGATTGTTTTTCTGTGCATGGGCGCATACTGTAAGGAGGCAGGAGACAATAACAAAAAAGCGGTTCATGGTCTGCATTTTTTACATTCGGAAATGGAAATACAGAACAGGAGAATGCGCGTAAATGCAGGTAGAAGACGCCTTCCCTTCGCAGGCATTACCCTGTTCAGGTTCTACGGGTATGATCTCAGCTTGTAAAGCACCCCGAGGAATTGAGTGCGAAAATAGGGAAGAAAATGCATTGCCTGTAACTTTCAGGCGGCCGGGCCGTTTTACCCTCCATCCACCAAAAATAACAAGATGAAAAAGCAGGTACTTTTTATACTGGCCGCCTTCAGTGTTGTCCAGTGCTGGTCTCAATCCGCCAAAAACCTGGTTTACGATGCCAATGCCCAGGTAAGGTCCGTCGGCAGCTTCAATGGCCTGGATGTGTCCAGTGCCATCGCGGTTTACATTTCCCAGGGCAGCGAAACGGCTGTAGCGATCAGCGGCGCCCCTGAATTGAGAGACAAGGTGAAAACGGAAGTAAAGGATGGCATTCTTAAAATATCCCTCGAAGGTGGAAGTAATTTCTGGCATATGTGGAGGGAAACGAAGCGCGTCAAGGCCTATGTTACCGTAAAAGACCTGAGGTCGCTCACTGTTTCGGGCGCTTCTACCGCAACGATCACGGACAGGTTGTCAACGGACGAACTCAGGGTATCTGTCAGCGGCGCGAGCAGTCTCCAGGGCGCTATCGCAGCAAAAAATATGAAAATGCAGATCAGTGGCGCCTCTTCGGCCAGGCTGACCGGCTCGGCGGATGTATTGGCCGCGGATGTGAATGGAGCCAGTTCGCTCAGGGCCAGCGAGTTCACTGCCGCTACTTGTCATGCGGAGGCATCTGGCGCTTCGGATATGCGGCTCAATGTGTCAAAAGAATTTACCAGCGTACGGGCCACCGGTGCCAGCACCATCCGCTATTCAGGGGATGCCATTGCGCGCAATATTGAAAGTTCCGGCGCCTCGTCCATCAAAAAGCAATGATCCGGTTTAGGGGAGAAACGATCTTTTGGGAGCCGCCACAAGCGGCTCCTTTCATTTTGTGAGTCTGTTTGTTGTAAAAACTTGGCAGATGACCTTATAATGCGTAACTTTGCCGTCCAAATCGCGAGGTAGAGCAGCGGTAGCTCGTCGGGCTCATAACCCGAAGGTCGGAGGTTCGATCCCTTCCCTCGCAACGAAAAGCCTCTTATGAGGCTTTTGTTATTTTTGCCCTTTACTGTATGAAAACCGGTTTTGTAAACATATTTGGCCGACCCAATGCGGGGAAAAGCACCCTGCTCAATGCGCTGTTGAGTGAAAAGCTCGCTATCGTTTCGCCCAAGGTGCAGACCACGCGTCACCGGATCAAGGGATTCCTGACAAAACCGGGCGAGTACCAGGTAATTTTTTCCGATACGCCGGGGATCATAGAAACGAGGTACAAGCTCCACGAAAAAATGATGGCGGCGGTAAAAAGCGCCCTGGAAGATGCCGATATTGCCCTGCTGATCGTAGATGCCAATGACGACTTCGAAACCTGCGATGCGATATTCACTTCGCTCCGGCTGAAGGTGCCTGCACTGGTCGTGCTGAACAAGATAGACGTGGCAGCGAATGGGCGTATAGCGGAGGCAGAAGCTTTTTTTGCAGGTAAGCCTTATTGCAGGCAGCTGATCAAAATATCCGCTCTCCAGAAGAGCCACCTCCAGAAACTGCTGCAGGCAATACTGGCGCTGTTGCCCGAGGGTGCGCCTTTTTACGATGAGGAAGATATGACCGACCTGCCGGTGCGTTTTTTTGTGGGTGAGCTCATCCGGGAAAAAATATACCGGTTATTCGAAGATGAGATCCCGTATCATGTGGCAGTACTGGTGAATGAATACAAGGAAAAGGAAACGCTGGTAAAGATACAGGCAGATATTGTCGTGAACCGCGAAACGCAGAAGGCGATCATCATCGGGCAGAACGGCCAGATGATCCGCCAGGTGGGTATGCTGGCCCGGCAGGACATCGAAGAGTTCATCGGGCAGAAAGTATTCCTTGAACTGTTTGTAAAAGTGAAACCCAAGTGGCGCGACAATGACCCCCAGCTCAGGGAGTATGGTTATCATTGATCCGCTACACCTTTTTATATGAATTATACAGTAGCCATAGTAGGACGACCCAACGTGGGCAAGAGCACTTTCTTCAACAGGTTGCTCGAACAGCGCAAGGCCATCGTAGATGATATCAGCGGCGTTACGCGTGACAGGCAATATGGCATTGCCGACTGGAACGGTAAAACATTCAACCTGATTGATACGGGCGGATTCGTGCCCGACAGCGAGGATATCTTTGAGAGAGAGATACGCAAACAGGTAAAGATCGCGATGGATGAGGCCAATGCCATTGTGTTTATGGTGGATGTTGCGACCGGCATTACCACGCTGGATGAATCCATGATGGAATTGCTGCGACGGGCCTCGAAACCCGTGTACCTGGTGGTGAATAAAGTTGATAACAGCGAAAGGCAGCTGACGGCCACTGAATTTTATTCGCTCGGCTTCGATACCATCTATTGCGTGAGCAGCATCAGCGGCAGCGGAACGGGAGAGGTGCTCGATGCCATCGCAGAAAAGATACCGGCGCCCGAAACGGAAGAGACCGAAGAGGCCGCGCTCCCCAAGTTTGCCATCATCGGCCAGCCGAACGTAGGCAAATCGTCCCTGCTGAATGCGATGATCGGGCAGGAACGCACTATCGTGAGCGATATTGCCGGCACTACCCGCGACACCATCCACACACATTATAAACTGTTCCAGAAAGAATTTATCCTGATAGATACTGCCGGCCTGCGGAAAAAAGAAAAGGAGAAAGACGACCTCGAATTTTATTCGGTTATCCGTGCCATCCGCGCCATGGATGAAGCGGACGTATGCCTGCTGGTGATTGATGCCGTGAAGGGCGTTACCGCGCAGGATGTCAATATCTTCAGCCTGGCGACCCGCAAGGGAAAAGGTATAGCGGTGCTGGTAAATAAATGGGACCTCGCGGAAAAGAGCACGAATACCGCGCGCGATTATGAAAAAGCCCTGCTGACAAAATTTGCCCCGTTCACCGATGTGCCCGTGCTTTTTATTTCAGCGAAAGAGAAAACCCGGATATTCAAAGTGATCGAGCTGGCGCTCGAGGTCTATCAGAACAAAAAACAGAAAATCGCCACTTCCAAGCTCAACGATGTAATGCTGAAAGCAGTGGAATCTTATCATGCACCGGTAGTGCGCGGGCACTCGGTAAAGATCAAATACGTGACCCAGTTACCCACGGAAGTACCCTCTTTTGCCTTTTTTACCAATTATCCCGACGATATCAAACAACCCTACAGGAACTACCTGGAGAACCAGCTGCGTGAGCATTTTAAGCTCTCCGGGGTGCCTATTCGCATTTTTTTCCGAAAAAAATGACCCGTTTGGTCAAAAAAACACGTCAAAATTTGCTTTTTTCATGCCCGGGACTATCTTTGCGGCGGATTTTAAAACCACCAAAAACAAGTACAATGAAAAAAGTTCTCGCCGTATTGGCAATCGCAGGTTTTGTTGCTTCATGCAACAGTGCCGACAACAAAGCTGCTAACGCAGATTCTACCAAATCAGCAGTGGACACCACCAAGAAGATGATGGACTCCACGAAAGTTATGATGGACTCTACCAAGAAAATGATGGACACCACCAAGTCCAAAATGTAATTCCGGTAGTATTACCTGATATTACTTCTTGCAAGAAGGTCCTCCCGCCAAAAACGGGAGGATTTTTTATTTAGAGGAACTGCTCCATCATCGGCTCCATGCCGGGGGGCAGGCCGTATGTGTCCAGTACGCGGGAGATGACCGCTTCCACGATGGCATCGGGGCAGCTGGCCCCGCTGGTGATGAGAATGCGGACAGGGGGGGTATCCGGCAGAAAAGGGCTCAGCCGGCTGATCTCTTTCGTGCGCCAGTTACAATTGAGTATTTCGTGCCGCCCCAGGATCTTGTCTGGTGAGTCGATAAAATAGGTCGGCAATTTCCTTTCGCAGAGTTCCACGAGGTGAGAGGTATTGCTGCTGTTGGCACCACCGATCACGATGGCCAGATCTGCAGGGATTTCCAGCAGTGCATTCACGGCAGCCTGGTTGTCATTGGTGGCGTAACAGAGTGTATCGCGTGTATCCGCAAAACGCTGACCGATGGTCGCATTAGAGAGCTGGTAATGCCCCCGGATCACATTTTTCAGGTAGTCTGATATGGCCTGCGTATCCGTGGCCAGTTGCGTTGTCTGGTTCACCACGCCGATCCGCTGCAGGTCTTTTTCTACGTTAAACCCTTCCGAATAACGACCGCTGAACTCTTCATAGAATTGAGCGGCAGGTGATTCGCCTGTGATATATCGTGCGAGCGCCAGGGTTTCGTCCATATTGTTCACCACTACCGTGGGCGTGTAGGAAGATGCGTGTGAGAAAGTAGCCCTGGTTTCTTCATGCCAGGATTTGCCATGCACTACGATGCTGTATCCCTTCCTGGCGATTTGCTCGCCCCGATGCCAAACCTTTTCCACAAACGGGCAGGTAGTATTGTACCGTTCGATGTGTATGCCTTTACCGGTGAGTATCCGCTCGATATCCAGGGTAGTGCCGAATGCGGGAATCAATACAATGTCTTCTCCCGTCAGATCATCGAATGGTACCAACTCCCGGCCATTGGTGTCTTGCAGGAACCGGACCCCTTTCGACTGGAGGTCTGCATTTACCTGTGGATTATGTATCATTTCGCTCAGCAGGAATATGCGCCTGCCGGGATTTTCTTCGATGGTACGGAAAGCGATCTCGATGGCATTCTCCACCCCATAGCAAAAACCGAAATGACGGGCGAGGAAGATCTGCACCCCGCCAAAATCGAGCAGGGTAGGAGCGAAATCCTTCTTCAGCTTGTCCTCTGAACGGCGCTTGTTTTTAATGGCGCTGATCAACTGGCTGCGGTATATCCCCGGTACGGTAAACTGCTTCATACGAACCGCAAAGATAGCGACGGAATGCCGATGATATAGCCGCGCCGCTTACACGTATCTTTGCAGCATGCATTATGTTTCAGCGGAAAACCTCACCAAGAGCTACGGTATTCAACCGCTTTTCGGCAATATTTCCTTCCATATCAATCAGGGAGACAAGATCGCGCTGGTGGCGCGGAACGGGGTGGGCAAATCCACCCTGCTCCGGATACTGGCTGGTACTGAAACGCCGGATGAAGGAAAACTGTGGATCAACAAGGAAGTAACCGTGGCCCTGTTCGAGCAGGATCCGCAGTTCATGGAAGAAAAGACGGTGCTGGAAAATATCTTTCACATCGAGCATCCTGTGATCACGGCCATCCGCGAATATGAGACCGCTGCAGAAGGAACGGATGGCGCTGCCATTTCGGAGGCTATTACAAAAATGGATGAAATGAATGCCTGGTCGTTCGAGGCCCGGGTCAAGGAGATACTCAGCAAGCTGAACATCCATCACCTGCAGCAGCCCGTCGGCGCACTGAGCGGCGGTCAGCGCAAACGCGTTGCCCTGGCCAAGACCCTGATCGACATCGGGTTTGAGCACCAGCACACGCTGCTGATGATGGACGAGCCCACCAATCACCTGGACGTTGAAATGATCGAATGGCTGGAACATTACCTGGGTCAGGAAAACGTAACACTGTTGCTGGTAACGCACGACCGGTATTTCCTGGATGCGGTCTGCGACGAGATATGGGAACTCGAGCGGGGAGATGTTTTCGTGTACAAGGGAGACTACGAAAATTACCTGGACCGCAAGGCGGCCCGATTGGAAAGCGAAGCGGGAAGCATTGACAAGGCCAGGAACATCTATCGCAAGGAACTGGAATGGATGCGCAAACAGCCCAAAGCGCGTACTACCAAATCGAAAAGCAGGCAGGATAATTTTTATACCGTAGAAGCACGGGCAAAGCAGCGCATCGAAGACTCCAATGTACAGCTCCAGGTAAAGATGAGCCGGCTGGGAGGGAAAGTGGTGGAGATGAAAAAAGTGTACAAGAGCTTCGGCGACCTGCAGATACTCAAAGGGTTCGACTACACGTTCAGCAAAGGCGAGCGCATCGGTGTGATCGGTAAGAACGGTACGGGCAAAACCACCTTCCTGCGGATACTCCAGCAGCTGGAACCCGCCGACAGCGGGAAGGTCAACGTGGGAGACACGGTTGTGTTCGGCAATTTTTCACAACAGGGCCTGGTGATCAAGGAAGACCTCCGCGTGATCGAATACGTAAAGACCTTTGCCGAGCACTTTCCGCTGGCTTCGGGCGGCTCGCTCAGCGCCGCGCAGTTCCTCGAACTTTTCCTGTTCACGCCAGACAAGCAATATACGTACCTGTCTTCGCTCAGCGGCGGCGAAAAGAAACGATTGCAGCTATTGATCGTTCTCTTTCAAAACCCGAACGTTCTGGTGCTTGATGAGCCCACCAATGACCTGGACCTGCCCACACTTGGCGTTCTGGAAAACTTTTTGCATGACTACCAGGGCTGCGTGATGATCGTATCGCACGACAGATACTTTATGGACAGGCTGGTGGACCATCTCTTTGTATTTGAAGGCAATGGGATCGTTACGGATTTCCCTGGAAACTACACGCAATACCGCGCCCGGTTAAAGGAGAATGAGAAGCAGGAACAGGCCGCGCGTGATCAGAAGAAAAAACCGGCAGTGCCCGAACCCGTAAAGCCCCAGCCCCCTCCAAAGAAAAAGCCGGTATTCAAGGACAAACGCGAATTTGAAATGCTTGAAAAGGAGATCGCCGCACTGGGCGCCGAAAAAGAACAGATAGAGCAGCAGCTGGGTAATCCCGATCTGCCCTTTGACCAGTTGCATGCACTGAGCAGGCGATCGGCGGAGATCACCCAGGAACTCGATCGCAAGGAATACAGATGGCTCGAGCTGAGCGAACTGATGTAACTCAGGTAAAGGATAATAGTTCTACATCGAATATGAGTACGCTGTTCGCGCCGATCTGTGCGCTTACCTGCCGGTTGCCATAACCCAGTTCTGCAGGTATGAAGAACCTCCATTTACTACCCACCGGCATCAGCTGCAAGCCTTCCGTCCAGCCTTTGATCACACGGTTCAAAGGAAAACTGGCTGGCTGGCCGCGTTTGACACTGCTGTCGAAGACCGTTCCGTCGATCAGTGTACCGTGGTAATGACAGGTTACGTCGTTGTGCGCTGCCGGCCTTTCGCCGGTTCCCTGTGTCAGTACGAGGTATTGGAGGCCGCTGGGCAACACGGTAACGCCTGGTTGCGTGCTGTTTGCTTCGAGGAAATCTTTTCCCGCCTGCAGGTTGGCGGCGGCTTTTTCTGCATTCAGTTGTGAGAGTTTATCGGCGATGCCCATATTTATTTTTTGCGAAGGTACGCGTTTGGCGCCGGGGAGCGAATGCCCGCCTCAGCTATTCCGGGTATCTTTGCAGTGTCGATCATCCTGAACTGTTTTCCAAAGATGTTCTCTTCAATCATACAGCTATATCGCGAAGCATACAGCGGGCTGAGCCGCAAAACCTGGTACCTGTCGCTGGTCATGCTCATCAACCGCAGCGGCACGATGGTGATACCCTTCATGACGATCTATTGCACGCAGGAACTGCATTTTTCACTCGGGCAATCGGGGATTGTGATGGCTTTTTTTGGCGCGGGCTCCATTGCCGGCGCTTTCCTGGGGGGCAGGATCACCGACCGGCTGGGGTTTTACCCGATTCAGATAGGCGCACTGCTGAGTGGCGGCATCCTGTTCCTGGTGGTGGGATACCTGCACCAGTTCTATTCTCTTTGCGCAGGCGTATTGGTGCTCAGTATTTGCAATGAAAGTTTCCGGCCGGCCAACTCAACGGCCATTGCCTGGTATTGCACACCTGAGAACCGGGTGCGGTCCTATTCACTGAACCGGCTGGCCATCAACCTTGGTTTTGCCAGCGGGGGTGCACTGGGCGGGTTCATCGCCTCCATGAACTACCATTATCTTTTCTGGGTAGACGGATGCACCAATATCATTGCGGCATTGCTCATGTTTCGCCTGCTGCCACCACCGCCTGGCTACAGGAAGGAACGGGAGGTGCAGGGAGAAAATGCACGTGCACTCTCTCCGTATAAGGACCTGAACTACCTCATCTTTACGTTTTTCGTGATCGTTTTTGCCACCTGCTTTCTGCAGATGTTCAGCGTGATCCCGGTTTTTTACAAGACCCAATGGGGCATCAGTGAACGGCTGATCGGCACATTGATGGCCGTGAACGGCATACTGATCGCTGCTTTCGAGATGATCATAGTGCACAATACGCAACACCGGCGGCCGGCACTCTTCTTCCCGCGCATTGGTGCGCTGCTGCTGGCCCTGGGGTTTGCGATGATCAACCTGCTGCCGCATTATTTTGCAGGTGCCTGCGTGGTAACACTGCTGATCACTTCAGGCGAAGTGCTGTCGCTGCCTTTTCTGAACAGTTTCTGGCTCTCCCGCAGCCAGTCCGGAAATCGCGGGCGTTATGCCGCGCTTTACACCATCGCCTGGAGTACAGCCCAGATCGCGGCACCTGCGATGGGCGCCTTCATCGCAGAGGGCGCCGGGTTCAACGTTTTGTGGTGGGTGATAGCGGGTATGTGCCTGCTGTTAACGCCCGGATTTTATTTCCTGCACCGGCGAACGGAACGCGAACCGTCAGATCAATAGAGGTCTAATTCCTTCTCACCTTCAGTAATCGCGGCAGGTATTCTTTCTTTCGTTGCAGCTCGTAGTCGTACATGATCTTTCCGATCTCCCTGAAAAATGGATAGCCGACTTCATCATAGTCGTACTTATCGTCATTTAATATTCCATCACTGTTCACGTAGATGACGGCACTCAGCATGAATTCCACGCCGTGCTCCTCATCAGTGATATAGGCGGCATCCGTAAGATAGCCATATGACCAGCCGGGTTTGTTATAGGAGCGTATCCCCGCGGGCACCGGTTGTTTGCCCGCCCTGAACCAGAAGAATTTGGTATAACTGTCAAAGTATTCGCTGGTATCATAATGGGGATGGTCGCTCTCTGAGGGATAGGCTGACATGTAACGGTACAGCAGCTTGTAGTCGTCTTTTGTAAGGTGAAAACGTTTTTCGACGGGAACGGATTGCGGGAAAATAACGGATTGAACCATTTCACGCAGGTCCTCGAGCGGCAGGTTGTTGTGACGGGTAAAGTCGAACGGGGTCATGATGAGATTGTCATGCTGATCGAGATGCCCTTTTCCTACCAGCACCTGCTTGCTGAAATCGAAGGACGCGCTGCTGTAAGCGGCGGGCTGTGTGTATATGGTTTTCCCATTATGAAGGAACCGGATCGCATTCGTATGGCGATTCTCTTCTTCCGTCATCGGCATGAACTGCCGCACGATGCGGACATCAGGATATCCTTTTTTCCAGAGTGTTTCATTCAATGTTTGCTGGCCGGTGAATTCATATAGCCTGTTATAAGCATCGTTATCGCTGACGAGAAATATTTTTTTGATGTAGTTGGCGATGGAAGGATAGCCGTTTGCCGAACTGGTATCGCTGAGGATTGTCTGCTGCCCGCTGAATGAACTGTCCAGCTGCATTGCCGCGTACTTGCCGACTCCGCGCTGGTGCCACCCATTTAATTTTTCAAGGGCGGCCAGTACCGTCGGCAGCTTTACGGTGGAGGCGGGGTTGTAATACCGGTTCCTGTCCACATGCAGGTAATAGTTCGTGAACTTCGGTGCATTGTGCCCGTCCCTGTCGATCCGGGTGTAGATGAACTGGTATTGAAAGGTGTCGGGCTGGTCCAGCACATGCAGGAGGAAGGGAGTGGCTTTGCTGCGGAGCAGTTGTTCCAGCCAGGCATCCGTTTTCCCATAGATTCCCTGTGCAGGTGATGCCACACCGATGAGGCAGAACAGCAGGCAGCAGTAGAGGTGTTTCATAATAGGTGCTTTTAGAGAGGCAGACATTTAAAGTTAATCCAGTTTGGCGTATCTTTTGAGCAAGTAATACTATGGAAGAGATAGAAGTTCCGACCGAACACCTGCACGAAACGATATTGGAACGTGCCGAAGAGAGCCTCGAAAAGGACAAAGAAAAGAGCTGGTCGATGTCCATCGCGATCTCCACGGCGCTGATGGCAGTATTTGCGGCCATTGCGGGATTGATGGCGGGTCATCATTCCAATGAGGCGTTGATCGAGCAACTCAAGGCTTCGGATCAGTGGGCTTATTACCAGGCCAAAGGAATTAAGGCAGAAATAAAATCATTGCAAGCCGGCACAGATAGTGCGGCCACCCGTGCCGTGAGAACTTATAAAACCGAGCAGGCCGATATCAAAAAAGAAGCTGAAGCAGACCAGGCGCTGTCTACGGAGCACCTTGGCAAGCATGTACACCTGGCCGGCGCCGTTACGCTTTTCCAGATGGCGATTGCCATTTCAGCGATTGCTATCCTCACCCGCAAAAAGCTGCTGTGGTTCATCGCGATCGTCATTTCGGGCGTGGCGCTGGTCTTCTTTGTGCTGGGACTTATTTAGCCGGATATTTTTCCTGAAGTCGCCGCATATCCATGGAATTGCGTAACCAAATGGTTTCCTTTTTTGGGCCACAATTCGGCTTTGGCATATCATTTGTCAAAGCCACGGTAAATCCAATTACTATGAAAAAGTATCTTATTGTTTGCGCTGCGTGCCTGTTGGTTTCGGCAGCCCGCTCACAGGGCGTTGGCATCAAGGGCGGTTTAAGCCTCGCCACGATCTCGAATTATGGAAGTACCGGTGATACACGCGTAAGCGGCAATGTCGGTTTGTATTTTCATTCCCGCATCAGCAGCAACTGGGCTCTCCAGCCTGAAGTATTGTATTCTGGAGAAGGTGTAAAATACAAGAGCGTGCTGGGTGCAGACCGTACCCTGGCATTGAGTTACATCCAGGTGCCGGTGATGTTGCAATTCTCCCCGGTTCGTATGTTCTACATTGAGTTTGGCCCGCAACTGGGTATCCTGGCCAGTGCCAATGTGAAGGATGATAACAATAACAAAACGAGCGTGATGGACGGCTACAACAGCGTATCGCTGAGCCTGAACGCAGGCGCCGGATTTCACGTAACCCGCCAGTTGGGATTCTTTGCACGTTACAGCTTTGGCCTCACTGATATTACGCAGGGCGATAACCAGACCTATTACAGCAATGTGGGCCAGTTGGGCATGACCGTTCGACTGAACTGATTCCAGCAAACAGGACAATAAAAAGAAAGGCCGCAAACAATTTGCGGTCTTTTCTTTTGGACTGGATTTTAAAAACGCGGAAAAACTATTATCGTTGTGCGGGGCTATAAATATTATTCTCTTCGTCTTCATCACCAACAGCCTCATCTTCATCATCCTCTTCACTGCCCGGAACATCCAGGTCGGCGCCGGTTCTTTCTTTTCCAAAACTGCGTTCATTCAGCGGGTCGCCGTCGAGGTCAGTATCGTCCATGGCGGCCTCGCGGAGATTATCTTCATCCTGCGTGGGCATAT
>Ga0206972_1053_pt1 | contig 25854 bp, 20 predicted proteins | sample Alteio_BWOrgHeat_86_FD_152925 | JGI IMG/M metagenome (GOLD analysis project Ga0206972, IMG submission 152925) | Enriched cells from forest soil in Barre Woods Harvard Forest LTER site, Petersham, Massachusetts, United States -... | ecosystem: Environmental > Terrestrial > Soil > Temperate forest >...
ATGTTTCAGGTTGGCGGGGCTCGAAATTCAGTGGCACTTGAGGTCGAAGCAGACCCTCTCGGGCCTGTGCCCGCATCGAGCAAGGCCAGAGGCGGCGAGACTACGGCAGCACGCGAACAGCGAAGACGCGACTGGGCTGAGCTTCTCATCGCTTACGCCCTCATCGCCGCTGCAGTGTGGACTCCGCTGCCCTTGCAGCGCTGGTTTTCGCTTATCGCGCTTGTATTTGTCATCTTCGCCACCCGGCGGTCCTTCGACGGCTGGCGGGCCATGGGCTTTCGCGTCACCGGATTCTGGCGCGCGGGGTGGGTAATTGCCGCGGTACTGGTACTTACGGCAGCGTCAGCGAGTGTAGCGGCGTGGCTGCATACGCTGCATTCCCCACCGAGCCTGCCTCAGTTTGCTGCCCGCTACTGGTCCTACAGCATCTGGGCTTTTCTGCAGGAGTTTCTACTCCTCAACTTCTTCCTGTTACGTCTTCTGCGGTTGATGTCCACTCCCTGGCGTGCAGCCGTTGCAGCCACTGCACTATTCGCACTGATGCATCTGCCGAGCCCGATCCTGACGCCTCTTACCTTTATCTGGGGCCTTGCCGCCTGCCTCATTTTCCTCCGCTATCGCAACATCTACATTCCTGCAATCGCTCACGCCATGCTTGGTATCTGCGTTGCGATCACTATTCCCGGGCCGATCGATCACAACATGCGTGTGGGTCTCGGATATCTCACCTATCATCAGCGCGGCCTCCATCACAGCAGCACTCCTATCGAAACCAAATCGACCACACCGTATCAACGGTAGCGTGAGTGGTGGCAGACGCGCCGACCCGGCGTTCCCTGCGCCAGGCCCGCCCATAAAAAAGACCTGCAATCGCAGCCAGCAGTACATATTGCCAGTTGAAGTTGGCTGTCCGCTTGTTCCAGTGCGACAAGCCAAAGAGCACCGCGGTCAGGATCAGTGCGGAATGCCGGCCCATCCGTTTCTCCAGGAGATTCTGCAACCAGCCGCGAAAGAAAATCTCTTCGGGTACAGCGATGAAAAAGAACGTAAAGAGAAACGCCCCGCCCCACTGCACAGGTGAGGACCAAAGCGGGTGAAAATGCAGAAAGCCGATGCTCAATCCGAGGACAATGGCAACAGGCGTGTAAAACAGGAATTCGCGCAGACCAAATCCAAGATCGCGAATTCGGAGCCGCAGGTCAAAACCAACTCCATCCAGCTTACGAATGAACTGAAATCCGTAGATTCCCGCATCCAGCAGGAGGATCTTATTGAACACCGCCAGATGCGCAGGCCACGCCGGTTCAAACCAGCGCAGATCGACGGCCAGCCCGAGCAAAATCAGGATCAGGAAGTCCAGCCAGCTCCCGCGGTTGAGGAGATCGATGCGATGAGCCTGATACAAAATGGCTGCGATTGCCACCGGCAAGAGTGCGTAGATCGCGAGCCAATACCAGTGGAAGACTCCCGCGGAACCGGCTACAAGCGCGTAGGGTATGCAGAAGATTGTGGGGGCAGTAATCCTTACCAGCAGCGGAAGTTGGGCGATTGCGGCAGTTATCCGGCTGCCGAAGAATGCCATGGCCAGATACGGGATCAGCAGAAACAGCGCGGCGATGACCATGGGCGGGGTAATCATTCGACTCTATGAGTCTAATGTGTTGCATTATGAGGCGGAAGCGCTACCAGGCCGGCTAGTGGTGAGGTTGGAAGAGGTTGCGGCTTATCTTCGGCTATCGATGCTGCCAATCCGAGTGAGCTTGAGTTTATTGATTGCTAAAGCTGGGGCCCTGGCCGATGATGGCATACTGAAATCACCCAGTTCGAGTTCGAAAATATTCGCGTTGGATGACAGGAGCTGATGGGATATCTGATTCACCAAATTTCTCCTTATACAAGCCTACTCAGTTTTATGATCGGCCTGCCGACCATAGTTGCCACCTACTATCAGTCCTTCAAAACACGGCAAGAAGCCAAGCTCGCACGTGAAGGCATGCACAGCCGTGACTGCCTTGAATTCGTAACGGAAGACGGAAGTTGCGTGAACCTGGTACCTTTGGAGACTTTGCACTCACTGCCCAAACCAGGAGACGTTGTGCTGCTGCCGGGTGATTGGATTGGTGCCGATAGCCGGTTCGTTCCTGGTGCCTTTCGTATCGAGCGCATCGAGCATATCTATACTCCAGCAGAGACCAAGGCGAGGCGTCCTCGAGAAGCTCGCTTGACCAAGGCAGTTGCGATGGTAAGTTCATTGCACTGAGTGATATCAGGTGCGCCGCGAGGGAGTTCGTCACGTCGGCGTGTTGATTCGTCAGCGTGCTCTTTCGAGCGTTCCCCTTACAATGGAAGTGGATCTCCACGGCAGATGGCGGACGAGCAGAATAAGCCGAAAAAAGCGGAAGATGAGGTTAGCGGGAAGGCTTACGACTCGCGGCTGATGCGACGGCTTGCGCGTTATCTAGGGCCATACCGCTTGCAGGCTACGATCTCGGTGATTGCCGTGATTCTGAAGGCCGCTTGCGACGTGGTTGGGCCTTACCTTGTGAAGGTGGGGTTAGACCGATACCTGACTTCCCAGTCCGGAGCGAGCAAGAACTGGCTGGCGGAGCGGCTGAGCAGTGATCCATATACGGGGCTGGCGGAGCTTTCTGCGCTTTATCTTGGGGCGCTACTGCTAGCGTATGGCTTTGAGTTCACGCAGACCTACCTGATGCAGTGGACCGGTCAGAAAGTGATGTTTGATTTGCGGCGGGAGATATTTCGCCACATGCAACGCATGCACATCGGCTTCTTTGACAACCATGCGGTTGGGAAGCTCGTGACTCGGCTCACGTCGGATGTGGACGCGATCAATGAGATGTTCACGGCGGGCGTATTGTCGATGATCGACGACCTGTTTGCGTTGACGATCATGGTTGTGGTCATGCTGGCGATGAACTGGCGGTTGGCGCTGTTGACCTTTTCTGTGCTGCCGCTGATCGTGCTGGTAACGCATCTGTTTCGTAAATCGGTACGCGAGAGCTACCGCCGTGTGCGCGCGGCGATTGCGCGGATTAACAGCTTTACCCAGGAGCACGTGAGCGGTATGAGCGTGGTGCAGCTTTTTAACCGCGAGGAGCGCGCGTATCGCGATTTTACCGCCGTGAACGAGCAGCACATGATCGCCTTCAAGGACACGATCTTTGCATACGCGCTGTATTACCCTGCGGTTGAGATTCTGTCGTCGATAGCGATCGCGCTGGTGCTGTGGCGCGGCGGCTTCGGGGTGATTGCGGCAGCGAGCGGTGCGGGGCCGGTAGCGAGCGCGATGACGATTGGTGTGCTCTCGGCGTTTATCCAATATTCGCAGCGGTTTTTCCGGCCGATCATGGATTTGAGCGAGAAGTTCAATATCCTGCAGGCGGCAATGGCGGCGTGTGAACGCATCTTCAAACTGCTGGATACACCGACGGAGATTTATTCGCCGGCGACGGTGGCGAAGACCGGCGATGGCAGCAACCGGATCGAGTTCCGCCATGTTTGGTTTACATACCAGAAACTGAGGCCGGAACAGGAAGAGAAGGTTGCGAAGGCGGAGCCTGTCGAGCTGGCTGCGATGACGGACATTGAGTGGATTTTGAAGGATGTTTCGTTCGTCGTTGAGCCGGGACAGACGGTGGCGATTGTGGGTCATACGGGTGCGGGCAAGACCACTCTGACGGCGCTGATGATGCGGTTCTATGACGTAACACGGGGCGCGATCTACCTAGACAACGTGGATCTGCGCGAACACGATCTGGAAGCGTTGCGTCGACACTTTGCGGTGGTGCTGCAGGATCCGTTCCTGTTTACAGGGACGATTGCGGAGAATATCCGGCTGGGGGCTGCAGAGATTACTGAAGACCGGATGGTGGCCGCGGCCCGGGACGTCAACGTGCTGGAGTTTGTGCAAGGGCTGGCGAAGGGGTTTGACGAGCCGGTGATCGAGCGCGGCAATTCGCTGTCGACGGGGCAGAAGCAGCTTATTAATTTTGCGCGGGCGCTGGCTTATGATCCGCGGATTCTGATTCTGGATGAAGCGACGTCGAGCGTGGATACGGATACAGAGCAGAAGATTCGGCTGGCGCTGGAGCGGATGGTCGAGGGGCGGACGAGCGTGTTGATCGCGCATCGCTTGTCCACAGTCCAGCGGGCGGATGTAATTCTGGTCATGCACAAGGGGCAGTTGCGGGAGTTTGGCTCGCACCAGGAGCTGCTGGCTCAGCGGGGCATCTACTGGAAGCTGTATCAGCTCCAGTACAAGGACCAGGAACTAGGCAGTACAGAAGCTTCGCTGGAAGCCGAACCGTCTGCGGAGGTGAACGCCGATGCTGGCCTTGCAGGGCAGTTGCCTACGACGATGGCTTCGGGGCTGGCTGCGGGAGATTGAAGATGCGTTGCAGAATCCCATGTCTCAGAAACGAGACATGGAACACCTCGTTTTCATCTATTCAGACCTGGGCTACCCGCCAATGTAGCCGTGAGCTTTCAAATAGGCCAATAGCACTTGCGGAATCACTACTTTGCTTATATCCCACGCTCTCTCTGGAATCTGCTTAAGAAATCCCAGCAGGCGGCCTTTCCAATTGCCGTTTGTTGGCTTCACTACTTCAACCTCGCGTACATCCCTCATCGTTCGAATACGCTTCCCGGATGAGGCAAAACTAATCGTCATGACTCGGGAATGCAACCAAGGGAACAGTGCCCTCGCCGGAAGATATCGCTGTGGTTGGATCATACGACAACAAGGCGGCGGGTGGCTCAGATCTCAGTTTCGATCCTCGATGGAGGTGTCTCACATCTCGTTTCTATTTCAGACTTGGCCCTCACTCCGGTTCTCTGACTACCGCGGATAGCTTCCGTTATAGATGTCCAGTGTCGAACCGTTGATATATTCCGGGCAAGTGCTGCCAAGCCAGAGGATGGCTGCCGCCACTTCTTCTGCGGTGCTCACTCGTCCCGAGTATGTCGCGCGGAGCGTCTCGTCACGGCGCGATTGCGGCAACTGATCGTACATGCGCGTTTTCGTTGGCCCCGGGGCAACTGCATTCACCAGCACGCCGTAGGGCCCGAGCGCGCGCGCCCACGTCTTGGTCAGATTCAGAAGTCCAGCCTTGGTTACCCCGTACCAAAGATCGGGGTGGCCTGTGAACGCTGCCACCGAGCTTACATTCACAATGCGCCCGCTTCCGCGCGCCTTCATCTGCGGCGCGACAGCGGCAATCAACGCTGCCGGCGCTTCGAGATTCACAGTCAGAATCTCGGTGCGATGCTCGTCGGGAATGGCATCGATGGGGTCGCAATATAGCACGCCCGCATTGTTCACCAACGTATCCAGCTCGCCTAGGCTCGCAGCCATGGAAGCAATCTCGCCGGTCCGCCGCAGATCGAAGTCAAGACGCTCTCCGATCACTTCGCTGCCGAATTCCTTGTCGAGCGAAACTACGCTCCATCCTGTGGCTGCAAAGGCTTGCGCCGCCGCCAGTCCAATGCCGCGTCCTGCACCCGTTACCAGAACTCTCTTCATCGTGCGCCCTTGCCCTCCTGATCTTGCTTTGTCCCTACCGTTCGATTGCGATCCCCCGAAAAGGCCGTCACCATCCTAGCCGGTTGACCTGCGCGTATCACCATTCGCGTCGTGGCTATGGTGATGTTCGGCGTATTGGTCAGTCTGGCCAAGCATTTGCACGGTAAGCTGGAACCGTCATGACGGCGGAAAAAACGAAGATGGCCTTCGGATGGCGTGTTTACGGCCTGGGCGTGATGGCGCTGGGTGTGCTTTGCCTGGTGTTTGGGGAGTTTGACCCAGGGCAGTCTGTGCCTAAGAACTTTTCGGGCTACACCGCGCTGGCTTATGTCGCTGGTGTGTTCATGGTTGTTGCGGGCGCGGCGGTCGAGTGGAGAAGAACGGTAGCCTGGGGCGCTGCGGCGCTGACTGCCTACTACACGCTCTTTGTCGTTATCCTGATGAACGGACGGCTGCTGCTAGCCCATTACGCCGAGTATGGCACTTACGAAGGCCTCTCGATGCAGGTCGCCATCGCAGCGGGTGGGCTGATCATCTTTGCCGCCAACGCGAATATGATTCATCAGGACGTGGCTGCGCGACTCACGCGCCTGGGCCAACTGGCCATCGGGGCTTGTTCGCTGGTGTGGGGCGGAGCGCATTTTATCTATATGAACCTCACCGCTCCTCTCGTTCCCAAGTGGCTGCCACCTACGCAAGAGTTCTGGGGATATGCGACCGGGATTGTCTTTATCCTGGCGGGTGTTGCAATCCTGACGGGCGTGCAGGCCCGCCTTGCGGCAATTCTGCTAACTGCCATGATCGCATCCTTAGGCCTGCTGGCGAACGATCGGATACTCCTGGCCGATCACTCCAGCCATTGGAACTGGACTGAGAGCGCTTTGAATCTCGCCCTGACCGGTGTTGCATGGGTCATGGCGGACTCGCTGGCGCGGGTGAAACGCTGATCCCTCAAGAACCTATAAGCTGGATGGGATGCCTGGGACTGCTCCTAATATCTTTCTTTCTGCTGGTGAGGCGAGTGGCGAGCATTATGGGGCGCTGCTGCTGACCGAATTGAAGGTGCGATGCCCGGGTGCGCGGTTCTTTGGCATGGGCGGCGAGCGGATGGAGGCTCTGGGCTGCGAGCGCATCGTCAAGGCTGAGGACGTAGCGGTGATGGGGATTACCGAGGTGATCCGGCACATGCCGCAAATTTACGGGGAATACCGCAAGCTGAAGGCGGCGATTCGTGAGCGACGGCCGGATGCGGCCGTGCTGATCGACTTTCCGGATATTCATCTAAAGCTGGCTGAGGAGTTTCACCGGTTGAGGATTCCGGTGATCTTCTTTGTGAGTCCGCAGCTGTGGGCATGGAAGAAGCGGCGGATTCACCGGGTGCGGCGGTTCGTGGATCGCATGCTGGTGATCTTTCCCTTCGAGGAGCCGTTTTACCGGGAGCGCGGGGTGGATGCGACGTATGTGGGACATCCACTGGCGGATCTGCCGCTGCCGGAGATCTCGCGAGAGGCGTTCGCCGAGCAGAATGGGCTGGACGCGGCACGTCGGTGGATTGGGCTGTTGCCGGGCAGCCGGATGAAGGAAATTCGGCTGAATTTGCCGGAGATGGTGGGGGCGGCCCGATTGTTGTTTGAGAGGGATTCCGCGACGGATTTCTTGCTGCCGGTGGCGTCCACACTGACGATGGAGCAGATGCATGTGGTGACCGGCCTGCTGACGAAGTTCGGTGTCGGGTTGCCAATTCGGATGGTTCGTGATGCGCGGGCGGCCCTGTTCCATGCGCGAGGATCGATTGTCGCCAGCGGGACGGCCACGGTAGAAGCGGCGCTGATCGGGAATCCTTTCGTGGTGGTGTACCGGGTTTCTCCGTTGACATACGCCATTGCAAAGCGGGTGGTAACCGTGCCCCACGTGGCCATGGTGAACCTGGTAGCCGACAAGCGGCTGGTACCGGAATTAATCCAGGATGACTTTCGTGGGGAGTTTGTCGTCCAACAGCTAGAACCGCTCCTTTCTGACGGTATTCCCCGCGCAGAGATGATGGCAGGATTGGCTGATGTGGCCGCTAAGTTACGCAGCGGGCGGGGTCATGGAAAGACGGCGATTGCGATGGTAGCTGATATCGTGCTGGAGACGCTAAGATCGCAAGGCAGCGGAGTTAGTTAAGCTAGCGGTGTTAGCCGGATGGGAGCAACGGGAAGACGATGATTTCTGTTAATCGATGGAGGATGTTGCGGTTCCCTGTTCTTCTGGCGGCCTTGGTCCTGCTGCTGGCGGTACCCCATATTGTGCCGGCGCAGTCGGCCTCGGCGGCGAATCGGCTGGCGATTCAAGGTTACGTGATCGATGCAGAGCTGAATCCGGAAACCCATCATATCGCCGCGACCGCCGTGGTGACCTTTACGGCTGCGGAGAATTCGGACGTGGTGAACTTCGGGTTCCATCCGGCGCTCAAGCTGAGCAAGATCACAGACGAAACCGGCAAATTGCTGACAGGCGACCGCGCGGCAGACGGGGCGATTCGCGTAACGCCAGCCAGGCCTTTTGTGAAGGGACAGCCGGTGCACTGGACCTTTGTTTATGAGGGCAATATTACGGGTAACGAGGACGGCCCCGAAGAGGGGCTGAAATTGGCGGCGATCCAGGAACCGATCAGCTATCTGCTGTATCCAGCACGGTGGTTCCCCATGACCGGGTACCTGACAAACCGCTTCACCGCGCAGCTGCATATTCGCGTGCCGCAGGGATTTCGGGTGGTGGCTAGCGGCAGCGAGGGATCGACGGCTGTAACGCTGACGGGCGGCAAGCCGGGAGACCAGTTTAACTTCAACTGGACGAAGCCAGGATTTCCAGGAACCGTAATTGCAGGTCGGTTTGCACCGCCGGTTTCGCCAGGCAGCGCCGCAAACATCCATGTTTACCTGACAGTGAATCACCAACAATCACGCAACGACGTGGCTGAAACTGCTGCCAAACAGGTCGACTTCTTTACTGGATTGTTTGGTGTGCCGGAATCTGGCCGCCTCAATGTTGTGGAGCTGCCGGACGACACGCTGCCGGCGGTCTGGGCGCCGGAACTGGTGGCGATCATGGGATCGCGGACCGGTGATAAGTCGGGGATTCGCCTGCTGGCCAACACGATTGCGCACCAGTGGTGGGGCTCGGAGGTAAGCCCGCAGACGCTGAACGACGCCTGGATCACGAACGGCATGTCACGTTACGGCGAGTTGATGTACGTGGAGGATGAAAACGGAAAGACGGCGATGAAGAACGCGATCCAGGATGTCTCGGCCGGTGCACTGGCGTACGACACCACTCCGCTATCGAGCGCGGGTAGGCTGGGTGCGTTTTCACCACAGTTCCAATCGATGACGCTGGAGAAAGGGGCGATGGTCTTCCATATGCTGCGCTGGGAGGTAGGCGACGCTAAGTTTAAGAAGATACTGTCGGGTGCGCTCAGCGAGTATACGGACAAGGGTATCCGATCCACCGATTTTGCAAAGGTGGCGGAAGCACAGAGCCAGCAGGTGCTGACTCCGTTTTTTGCTCAATGGGTGGACGGAACGGGCGCGCCCCAGTTTGTAAATAAGTATGCCGTATACAGGCTCGGCAATAACAAAGGGTTTCGCACGATCGGCCAGGTACAGCAGGATCTCGATTTATTCCGGATGCCGGTTGAGTTACGCGTGGATACGGACGGCAAAACGGAGATCAAAAGAGTCGAGGTGGTGGGTTCAGACTCTCAGTTTGTTATCGATACCTTTGGGCGGCCGCGGCGCATCTCGATCGATCCCGATAACTGGGTGTTGAAGGCGTCGCCGGACTTACAGGTAAGAGTGGCTATCCTGAAGGGCCAGCAGTTAGTAGCGCAGGGCGATCTGGCGGGAGCGCTTGGAGAGTTCCAGAAGGCTCTGGAGGCGAATTCGCAGAGCTCGTTGGCCAACTACCGCATTGGCGAAGTCCTCTTTAACCAGCGCAATTATCAGGCCAGCGCAAATTCCTATCGCGATGCGCTTCGCGGCGATGGCGACCCGCGCTGGACTGAGGTCTGGAGCCACATTCAGCTCGGCAAAATCTTCGATTTGACCGGCCAGCGGGATCGCGCTGTGAATGAGTATCGTCAGGCCGTGCAAACGAACGACAACACGCAGGGCGCCGTGAACGAGGCTCGCTTGTATCTGCAGAAGCCTTACCAGAAGCCTGAGACAGAATAGCTTGCTACGTTCGCGCCTTGGATCGATACCCCATGGCGCCTACTTCGCTGCTTCGGTCCCCTTGATGAACGCTGCCACATCCTCGTGGAACTGCTTTAGGATGCCTTCGTTCACGTAGATCATGTGACCGGCCTGGTAGTACTTGTAGCTGATGTTTGCCTGCAGCTCATGCGGGATGGGCAAGTGATGCATCTCGTACATGCCTTCGAAGAAGGGTGTGGCGAGATCGTAGTAGCCGCCGGCGAGCAGAACCTTCGTCTTGGGATTGGCCTTCATAGTTTTTGCCAGGTCGGGCATCACGTTCTGGCCACCTTCGGTCTGGCGAAATTTCCAGTGAAAGCCGGGGTCTCCGTACGCGCTCGGCTTATAGGTCCAGTTCTCTCCGTACTTCAGATCGGCTCGCAAGTACTGATTGATGGCTGTGGTGTATGCCGACGAGATGGCGTTGCTCTGTGGGTCGTAGTCTGACTCGGAGCTGAGGGGATCGTAGTCGGGGCCCTGATAGCGGGCATCGAGACGGCCGGTGGTGAGACCTTCGGACTCCTTCAGTGTCTTAGAGAAAGCGCCGCCTTCGACGCGCAGATCGCTCTTGAGCAGGTAGGCAACAGACAGGCCGGTGTATTCGTGTAGCTTCTCGGCGACGGCTTGTTTGCGTGCCTGGGGCAGCTCTGACCCTTGCAGGAGTGCGCCCATATAGTCCCCCAGCGCATAGGCCTCAACCTCAGCGAGAAACGGCTCGAGTGCGGCGGGCTGGGTTGGCAGCTTTTTGTGGTACCACGCGCTCGCGGCATATGTGGGCAGCGCTAGCGCGTAGGCCTGATCCACGCCAGGATTGAGCTTTGGCTCATCGGCGCTGTTATCGAAGCTCAGGATCGCCGAGAGCAGGATGATTCCGTTCAGATCCACATTCTGCAGGTCAGCGCTTAGAACTGCGCTGCGGGGAGTGCCATAGCTTTCGCCAAAAATATACTTCGGCGAATTCCATCGCTCGTACTTGGTCAAAAAGCGGCGGATGAAACGCTCGAACGCGTGAGCATCCTGATCGACTCCAAAGAATGCGTCTTCCTTATTCTTGCCGAAGACCCGGCTGAAGCCCGTTCCCGGCGCATCGATGAAAACGAGGTCGCTCGCGTCGAGCAGGCTGTAATCGTTGTTGACGATGCGATAGGGCGCCGCGGCTTCGTGGACCGTGTCCGTCGTCACCACGCGACGAGGACCGAACGAGCCCATGTGCAGCCACATGGTCGATGAGCCGGGGCCGCCATTGTAGAGAAAGGTGATTGGGCGATTTTCGGAGGAGGAACCCTTCTTAAAGTAAGCGGTATAGAACATGCGTGCGGTAGCCGGTGCATCTTCCGGCTTTTCCGGGGCTTTTTCGCCTGAGTCAGGCAGCAGCCTTCCGTCGAGGCCGAGCTTTGCGTCGTCGGCATTGCTGGCACCTACTGTCAGTGTGCCTGCAATCGCTTTGTAGGCAATTACCTGACCGCCAACCGTCACCGAGCCCTCGGTAGTTGAGTCGGGCTGTGCGCTAGCAGTTGACGGAGGTTCCGGCTTTTTATCGCCCTCCTTCTTATCTTCCACCGCATACAACTTCGCTGCTCCAATGGTGCTGGCTGTCAGCAAAGCCGCCCCCAGAAAATACCTCAAAGCCCGATTTCGCAACATTCTCCGCACCTCTATCTGTGAGTTTTTTCGTTTCCTCACTATAGCGGATTTCGCTCGATATCCCTCCCAGCCTGCGAACCATTCGTCACACAGGCTTCAAAACCTGTAGCTCGCCGAGAGCCTGACCATCGCCGGCGCACCCAGATGAATGAAGGTGTCGCCGTAACTGGCGCCGGTATCCTTCCAGTACCGCTTGTTAAGAACGTTGTCGGCAAAGATGCGGAATGTCGTGCGTCCCTGCTCTCCGCCGGGAGAATAACGCGCGCCAAGGTTGAAGAGGTTATACCCGCTTACACTTACGGCATCATCACGCGTCGCTTCCTTGCGGGCTGTGTAACCCCAGCCCGGCAGCAGATGAAAATCCCCGAGGTGCAATGCACGGAGGCGGTTGAGTGATACGTCGGCAAAGACCGCCGTCTTCACCCTTGGCACATTGACTACCTGTTTGCCGTCATACGCGGGAGTGCCGGTCTCGTCGCCGGTAGCTTGAATACCTGCGGCTGTCGCTGAGATTCTTAGCCAGTTGGCGGCGCGGCCCTGGGCGCCCAGTTCGACTCCGTTGTGCGTCTCATGGCCCTCCGACTCGAAGCACAAATCGCCGGGATTTACCGTTGTCTCAGCGCCGGTGCAAAACAAATCTGGGCCTTGAATCATTTTCGGATAGAAGAATGGCGCCCTCATCCGAAATAGAGCTGCCGTAAGCAGCACGCGTTGGTCTGGCTCCCACTTCGCGCCGACTTCGGCCTGCCGGGTCAGAAAAGGACCGAGATATTGGCTGCCATTATCGACCCAGAAGGGAGCCTGCGGCCCGAGTGACAGCATTACGCTGTAGTTGCCGTAGAGGGTTAGGTCACTTATTGGCGTCCAGGTCGCGGAGTATTGCGGCAGCCACTGCCCCCGCCCACCAGCGGTGTTGAAGTTGTAGTCTCTCATCGAGGCATATCGGCCGCCCGCGGTAAGCCGTATTCGTCCCGACAATGTAACTCGATCCTGAACGATTCCCGATGACTGATGATTGAAGTCTGCCAGCACCGAAGGACCTGGCCGGAGATAACTCTGTTCAGGAAAGATTACGTTTGGCTGGTAGATATTCTCTACGCCAATCGGCGCGTAGATGATAGTCGGCGAGAGATCAACAGAGCGGTAAAACATGGAACCACCCAGTACCAACTCATGCGTAACTCGCCCAGTATTAACGCGCCCACTCGCAATTGCCTCGCCCAGCGTGTCGATGCGCAGCTCACCGGGACTGCGATAGTCATACGCTTCGTAACTTCCGTCCGGGCAGAAGAAATAGTACGGGGCGTCTGGGCATAAGTCATTACCTTCGTCGTCATAAGCCGCACCATAGGGGTAGATCACATTGTCATCAATCAGCGAATGGCTGTAGCTCGCGGCAAGATAGGCTCGCCAGTTAGGGGTTACGTTTACGTCGAGCCGCGAGCCCGCATTGAGGGTGTCAAATGTATTTGGCTTAGACCATGGCTGATCAGCCAGCATGACCGAGGGGAAGACGTGCCTGAGATCCGGCACAGTCGTTCCACCGAGCAATTGATAGCCTGCCACCGATCGTTGCACCTTGTGCTGATACTCGAAGTCGTTCTTCAGGGTTGTGGAGTCGGAAACCTTCCAATCTGCAGCCACAGTGCCAACGCCACGTGTTCCGTCGGCGCTCTCGACGTAGCTTCTCATCTCCTCGCCGGCGAGATTTGTGCGCACGCCGAACTGCTTTACCTTCCCAAAGAAGCGCCCAAAATCGAGCGTCCCAAAAGCGGTCCCACGATGATCGGTGGCGAACTCGACTATCGTCACCGGCACCGGGCGCTTAGTCACGTAGTCAATCAGGCCTCCCGCTGAGGTCACACCACTTTCCACGCTCGCGATGCCTTTGAGAAACTCGACTCGCTCTTTGTTCTCGAGGGGAATATCCTGCTCTCCTGCTACCACCATCCCGTTAATCTGCAGGCCGGTCGCGAGATCGATCGCAAACCCGCGAATCTGAAAATCGCCGTAATAGCCGACCGGCGCGTAATCTTCGCCAATTGAAGCATCGTTTTTCACTACGTCCGAGAGTACGCGCGACATCTGATCGGTCATCAGGTCGCGCGTAATTACCGTGGCCGAGACGGGGGCGGAGAGTAGCGGAAGCCCATCCAGGCTGCCCACCGTCACTTCAAGCGGCAGGTAGTCGTCCGAAACATGTCCCTGGACGACGACAGTGGTGGTCACGGGCTGAATCCGTTGCGCCGGTTGTGGCTTCGGTTGTGGAGAGGCCTGCGCCCGCGTGATCACCGGCCATGCAAGTAGTACGGCAATAGCGAGGGTCAGTCTCGGCGAATGAATGATACGTCTTAAGGGTACGGCTAGCATGGTTTCCCCTTGATTCCGGCGATAATGCCAATAGAAACAAGAGGTGCTCGCGTAACGAACGCCCGGGAATTCGGGCAGCGTCTCGAAAACTTCCCACGCCGGTATTATCCGGTTCGGGTCCGAAGGGACTCTCTCAGCCCCGCCCATTGCGCGCGGAGCACCCCTGTTTCACTCATATGAATATAGAACAATTTGCGCAGAGCCGACGGCGTCTATCGCCAAAGCGTCCTGAGTAGTGGGAGATACGTCCCGGTATCCGGAACCGAAAGTCCGGGAACCTTGGCCTCGTCGTCCCAGTGGCGCAGCGCGATCGCAGCGCGGGCAAAGGGCAATGCCAGAAAGGATTCCGCTTCCTCTGCCGACATGGGTCCGCCCTGAAGTTCGAGACTGAGCACCGACGAGGGCGAAAGCGCATCGCGATAGGCGGTGTCAGCAAAGCAGAGGTAGCGCTTGGCGGCTACATGCAGCCGTATCGGCTCGGTCACCGCAGCCGGGAGGTACTTGCCGAGGAGTTGATTGCCCAGTTCTTCGTGGTGCGTGTCGATGCCCAAGTCAGCGATGTCTTCGCCCGCCTCATGCAGCAGATGACCAACGTCATGCAGCAGTGCTGCGACAAGGAGGGCCGGCGAGCTGTTCGCCTCACGCGCGTAATAGGCCGACTGCAGACAATGCTCCAGCACCGTTACAGGCTCGCCAAAATAAGCCTCGCCGCCGCGTCCGTTCATCAGCTCGACCAGCTCTTCCGGAGTTTCAAACGCCACCATTCCAGCTTGCCCCTTACTCTGCCAAACTCTTCAACCGCACTTTTGCCTCGCGCCGCTGGCTGATTGCAAGCACCAGCGCCACCAGGGCTGTCAGTAGACATGTTATCGCCAGCGCCACAAACGCGTTGCGCCAACCGTAACGCACCGTGATGCGCGCCATGGTGTCGCCTGAGAGCACGGCGGCCAGATAGCCTACTCCATCGATAATGCCGGCAGCCGTGGCGCTGCCCTTCTCACCGCCGAAATCCATCGACATTGCGCCAGCAAGGTACGAATACGGCCCCATAAGCAGAAAGCCCACCAGCGCCACGAGGCCTACCGGAAGCCAGGCATTCGCATGACCCGGCGCCTGTGCGAGCAGAAAGAGACACACAGTTCCGGCAGACAGCCCGCCAAAGAGGACCATGCTGCGGCCATTCAGTCCGAGGCGGTCGCTCAGATATCCGGCGAGCAGCACAGAAACGCCGCCGAAGAAGGGAAATAGCGCGCTCCAGCTTGTTGCGGCAGTATTCGATAATCCAACGTATTGCGAAAAATAGGTGGGAGTCCAAAGATTGAAGGTTTCGCGCAGTAAGGTGGTTCCGAGTGACAGCAGGCAGACCATCCAGAAGAAGCGGCTCGCCAGCAACGGACGAAGGATCGCCATCAGGCCGTGGTTCGATTTCTCTGCTGGTTTCTCATCAGCATACAGATTCAGGGGGTTCGTGATGGGCGCCGACAGACCACGCTCTTGCGGAGTCTCGCGCAGCAGGATCACGTTTGCGATCAGGAGCACCGCGAGCAGGCCTGCACCGGTGAAGAAGATGCCGCGCCAGCCCATTCCGTAGTGCAGCAGCAACGCCATGATTCCACGCGAGACAGCGTCGCCAAAGAGGTAGCTGAGGCTGATGACTGCCATCACTGTTCCATAGACGGAGTATGAGAACCACCTCGACGAGACTTTGACCAGCCCGACCCATCCGAGCGATTGAAAGAGTCGATTTCCAAGCCACGCCATGGTGAAGATCGGGAAACCGCCACCGAGGGCGAAGAGCACAGTAAACAAAACCGCCCCGGCCATGCCGCCGAGAAAATTCCTTCGCCCTCCGAAGAGATCTGCGAGCGACCCAGACACAAACTTGCCCAACGCGTAGGCCAGGACGCCGGCCGAGGCGATGAATCCCAGCCGCACCTGGGCTACATTAGCGGGAATGCCACGCTGCCCTAGGTCGCGAATCAGCAGCGGCAATGCCACGGAAAAGTCCGACCGGCAGAAGTAATAACCCGAATAGCCCAAGATCAACAGCGAGATCGTAAGCAGATGCCAGCGGGTAAATTTGGCAGGGTCTGAGGAATCAGTCGGTTCATATCGAACGCCGTGAAGAGAACTATCGTCCTGATTGGATGTCATTCGCGTCCGTGAAGGTGGAATGGATGTTGACTCGAGTTAAAAGGGATTTCACTTCACATTTAACAATTAATTCTTGCTCTTTTATGTAAACCGTCGCGAAAAAGACAGAATTTTGACGTTTGAATTCGATTTCTGAGTTATTTCGCCGGAATTCCGGTACCGCTACTTTCGGTGAGAGTGACTATGCGGTCAACGCCCGGCGCGGCGAATTTCTCTACCTTGCCGCTCGGCCAGTGCACTTCAATCTCGTCGACGGAAGTGGCATCTCCCAGACCGAAATGTGGTCGCTGATCGCTCGATGAGATATAGCTTCCGCCGCTGATGACGTCGGCGCGCTGGCGCATGTGATTTGCCGTTAAATATACCGTCGCACCAACCGCATCTCGCGGGCTTTTTTCGCCACCCACCAGTTTGAGTTCGAGCCAATGATGGGTATCTGCGTTCACATTGCGAAGAATCACCGGATGTTGGTCTTCAACATTGATCACGGCATCGATCTTGCCGTCGTTGAAGAGGTCGCCTATCGCAAGTCCCCGCGCCGGAATGACCAGCGCAAGCCCCGTTCCTTCGACAGCAGGTACTGTCTCGAATTTCTTTCCGTTGAGGTTGTGAAAGAGCAAAGGACGCTGTGCCCACGTCGTTCCCCACGGATGATGATCGACCTGGGGATAGACGTGACCGTTGACTGTCAGCAAATCCTTCCATCCGTCGTTGTCATAGTCGACAAAAGCATCACCCCAGCCCAGGAATGGAACTGATATCTCGGCGATGCCCATCTGGTAGCTGATGTCGGTAAAGTTTGCATCGCCCTCATTGTGATAGAGCGGCTTGTAATCGTCTGAAAAGGTCGTGTTGTAGATATCGAGCTGACCGTTATTCTCGTAGTCTCCCACAGCTATGCCCATCGAGGCGGTCTCGCGACCAGCCTCATTGAGCGCATATCCAGAGGCGTAGCTCACGTCTTCAAATGTTCCGTCGCCCTTGTTTAGGTAAAGGTAATTCGGTGTCGAGTCATTGCCTACCAGCAGATCCGGCTTGCCGTCATTGTTGATGTCGACAAAGACGGCGCTGAGCCCAAAGTATCCTGGGAGATCGGCAACACCCGCCTTTTCGCTCACATCCGTAAACGTGCCGTCGCCATTATTGTGGAAGAGATGATCCGGTTCTCCCTTCAGTCCGTGAGGTCCACAATTTACGGCCTCGCCGCGAAACGAGCAGAAGGCAAATGAAACGCCATTTGCGCCGCTCACCGGTAGGTTGTTGCGATCGAAGTGAACATAGCCAGCGACGAATAGATCGAGACGCCCATCGCCATCGTAGTCACCCCATGTGGCGCCTGTTGACCAGTTGCCCAGCGTTATGCCGGCCTTCTCGGCAACATCGGTAAACGTGCCATCATGATTGTTGTGATAAAGGCGATTCTTTCCGTAATTTGAAACGAAAATATCGGGCCAGCCATCATTGTCGTAGTCAGCGATTGCAACGCCGAAGCCCCATCGATCGTTCGTTACTCCGGCCTTCGCGGCCACATCGGTAAATGTGCCGTCATGATTGTTATGAAACAGCGCAGCGTGCGGAGGAGGTTCTTTGCCGTCGAGCGCATTGAAGGTTGAGCCATTGACGAAATAAATATCGAGCCAGCCGTCGTTGTCGTAATCGATCAGCCCCACACCAGATCCATCGGTCTCCAGGATGAACTGTTTGTCGGCATTCCCCATTTTGTGAGTCCAATGAGTAATGCCCGCCTTCTCTGAAACATCCTGAAAGATAACGGGTCCAGATGAGACGAATCCGCCTGCGGTAATGGGACGCTTCAACTTGTCAAGCTGCATCGGATGAGGCGAACCGGTGGTGGCGCCGCTGCTTGCGGGAGCCTGCGCGCCTTCAGTCGATTTGTCGATCGCCTGGCCACCTGATCCTGCGGCAGTGCTGCCACTTTGCGCAAACACAGAGATTGCAAAAAAAGAACAAAACAATATCCCACATACAGCACGCAGACCTGGAACCATGCCTGCAAGTATAAGGCTCCACATCAGTGCATCGATATCCACCTGAAGGTGGAGACACGCGCGCAGATTTCGAGGTGATTTATTTTTCGTCTGTAAGTTCATACGGCAGCGCGAAGCGTCCTATCTGAATCTGCGCTTTATCCGATGGAGGCCAGATACGAAGCGACTCCACTCTGCTGGTGCCTGTCATCTTGTGGGCCTCCGCGTTGCCGATCAGCTTGCCGCTCAGCGCCTCATGAAAATGCAGACTGAGCGCCTCGCCATCCTTTTGCCAGCCGAATACATACTCTCCCGGCGTCAGGGTTACTCCACCGATTCGGATCGGCGCTTGAACCACCAGGTAGTGCGAATACTTTCCATCTGCAGAGTATCCAGCGGTGATCAGAACCACCCCAGCGATGAAGTGCCCTCTGCCGTCGGTGATACCGTTTGCTGTACGCATCTCCGTCTCAATGTGTTCCTTCTCGACAGGAGCTCGCGCAGGCAGCAGCGCACTAAGTTCTGAATCCGTCGCTTGCCGCCACGCACTCTTCTGCGCCCAGCCGGAAGGGGTAACCACTGCGCAGAAAAACAACAGCAATCCGATGCCTGCAATCCGATGTCTCGTTCTCATAGGCGCACATCCCCTTCCGAATCCAATTGCACCAATCCGCGCTGAATCGCTGCTGTTACTGCCTGCGTTCGGTCTGCGACGCCAAGCTTGCCCAACAGATTGTTGATGTGCGTCTTCACTGTCGCCTCTGAAATATCGAGCGTCTGCCCAATCTCTTTATTACTTTTGCCGCGCACAATCTCCTCAAGTACCTCCTGCTCGCGATTGGTCAGCTGCTCGGTCGCCATGCGCTCCGCCAGCTTCTGCGCAATCACTGGAGGAATGCATGATTTGCCCGCATGCACTGCACGAATGGTCGAGAGCAGCACCTCTCCCGTCATGCCTTTAAGCAGATAAGCGCGTGCACCCGCCTGCAGTGCACGAAAGATGTCTTCATCGCCGTCGTATGTAGTGAGCACGATGAATCGCGCATTAGGGTCGGTCGCGCGCACATGCTGAATCACCTCAACTCCGCTTTGTTTGGGAAGCCGCAGATCAATCAGCGTCACGTCCGGCCGGTGAGCCTCAATCTCCTTGATCGCCGCAGCACCGTCCGGAGCCTGTCCAACAACCTCAACGCCTTCGGCAACACTCAGCAGAGCCACTAGTCCCTGCCGTACAACATGATGATCTTCGACTACCAAAATGCGAATCGTGTTCGATGCCACAGTCACTCCTTGCTTCCTGTTATTGCGCTTTCCGACTCATGCGACGCACCGGCTCTACGTCGAAGAGGCAGACGCAGCCGTATCGTGGTGCCTCGCCCCAGTTCACTTATCAACTCGATCTCTCCTTGAATCAGTGCGGCCCTTTCGCGAATGCCTGTCAAACCATAATGCCCTTCATCCATCCCGTGGGCATTTTCGGTCACAACAAATCCCTTTCCATCATCGACGACCGACAGCTCCAGCGCACGCTCGTCGTAATCCAGACGCACTACCATGTCGCTTGCCTCGGCGTGTTTCTTCACATTCTGAATCGCCTCCTGCGCCACGCGCAGGATCTCTTGCTCGATCTCCGGAGCGAACGCGCGATATGCTCCGTGCACGTCGAGAGATGTTTTCAGCTTCTCACCCTCTGCCTGTTCGACCAGTCGGCGCAGTCGCACAGGCAATGTCTGTTCCGTCGCGTCCTGTGAGCGAAGCGCCCATATCGATTGGCGTGCATCATCGAGCCCCTCGCGAACCAATCCCTGGGTAATTGTGAGTTGCTTCGCTGCCGCGTCGGTTCGGTTATGCCGTAGCAATTCACCGAGGATCTCCAACTGCAGTGAGATTCCGACATAGCCCTGCGCTAGGGTGTCGTGAATTTCTCTCGCGATTCGGTTGCGCTCGCCCATCACTGCCTGAAACTCACGTTGAACGCGCATCAGCCTGCGCCGAAATACAATTACAACCAGACCCGCGATCAGTAGAATCATGAGCGCGCGGAACCATATAGTCTGGTAGAAGTGGGGCTGCAGCTCAAAACTTAGTAGTGCCTCAGAGTGCGCAGACGAGGGCTCATCATCGCCAAACATCGCCCGCACACGAAAGTGATAATTGCCCGGCGGAATGTTTGTGTAGTACGCCGTGCGACGCGCGCCCGCATCGGTCCAGGCATGATCGAAGCCCTGAAGCATGTATGCGTAACGCACCTTTTGCGCAGCAGCGAAACTCAACCCGGCGTAGTCAAACTGAAAGCGCAAATGCCCGGCCTTAATGCGTGACAGTGCGCTTGGTTGCACTTCCTTGTCGTCTACTGCAAATCGTTCGATAACAACTGGCGGCGCAGGCGGTGATGCAGCAAAGTGTTGCGGATCGGCGACGATGACACCGCGCGGGGTCGTAAACCACAGTTCTCCATCCCGTGCACGCAGCGCCGTAGGGTGACTGTTGCTGCTCGTGCTTCGGCTTCGTAATCCATCGGCGGTAGTGAAGGTCGCGAGTTGATCTCCATTGAGTTGGCATGGGGCACTTTGTGTGCAGCTCGCCAGGGCAGACATATCGACCCGCGCCAAACCCGAGTCAGAGGCAAGCCAAAGATGTCCACGATCATCGTGAATTACTGCATGTATCGCGCGCGGCAGCCTTCCGGCGCCGTCTTCGTGCAGAGGCGTGAATCGCTTTCCATCCCAAAGATTCAGGCCGCCATCCTGACTGCCAATCCAGATCATTCCATTCGGAGTAGCGTCGAGGGCGGTTATCACGTTGCTTGAAAGTCCATCCGCCGTTGTGTAGTTGTGCACGCGACCATCATGTAAGCGGGAAAGGCCGTTCAGGGTGGCGATCCACACGTCGCCATCGGCACCCCTTGCCAACGCGCCTACAAGGTCGCTGCCCAGTCCGTCAGCGCGTGTCATGTTTTGAAAACGCCCGTGATCGAGATGGGTGAGTCCGCGGCGGGTTCCGATCCATAGCGAGTCATCAGGAGCCACCAGCAATGAGCGAATAAAGTCATCCGGCAGCTCCTCCGCGGAAGTGAAGCTCGTAATACTGTTGCCCGCTATGCGACTTAGTCCATCAGGAGTGCCGACCCAAACATCGCCATTGGATGCAGCTGCAAGCGACAGTATTACATTGCTCAGAAGGCCATTCGAAGTAGTCATACTGCTAACCTTCAGCGTTCCATCCGATGCAATGCCCACTCGGTTCAATCCGTTGTCTCGTGTGCCAGTCCACACCGTGCCGTGTGCGTCCTGCACGATGGCCGTGGTCGCGTCCGAGTTCAGTCCATCGCCGCTGCCAATCGTGCGAAAACGCGCATCGCGCAGGATGTGCAGGCCAGCCGTCTCTGTCCCTACCCAGATGTCTCCCTCGCGGTCCTCGAGAAAACTCATTACCGCACTGACGGCCAGTGGATCGGTCGCCGCGGGCATCTGCACCGGGGAAGGCTGCCCATCGTCATTAGTGAAGTGAATTCGAGCCATGCCACGATTCGTCCCAACCCACAGGCTGTTTTGGCGATCGGCAAAGACCGTTTCTATACGCGAGCCGGGCAGCTCTTTACCCACGACAAATCGCCTTTCAATCCTGTCCTGCGAAACCATCACCGCGCTGCTGTTGCTTGTCGCTACGACTGTTCCATCCGTCAGCTGCGCAAGAAAGGTAACTCCATCCGCAGGCAGTGATTCATTTGCCACAACGTGTCTCACGCTGCCTTGATGCTCGATGAAGATGCCCTCCACGTCCGAAATCAGCACATCTCCGCCCGTTGCTGCGACAACGAGCGCAGTTTCTTTCGGGTTGGTACGCCCACTGCGCGGATTCTTCTGTGAATTAGTATCGACCATGCTTTTGGACATCGTATGCCAATGGCCATCGCGAAACACCGCCACACTCGCTGTTGCTACCCATAGCCCGCCTGTTCCATCGGAGGCCATTGAAGTGATCCCCGCTCCCGGCAATCCATTCTCAGAGGGCATTTGGGCAAGGCGACTGCCGTCCCATCGCGCCAACCCTGATTCAGTCCAAACCCACACCGCACCGTCTGCGGTTTGCGCCAGTCCACGAATTGAATTGCTGGGCAGACCGTCGCGCGTGGTCAACACAGACACTCGGCCGTTCACCAATCGCGCCAGCCCATCTCCCGTGCCTATCCACAGGTCATCGCCAATCGCACCGCTGGCCGCATCGAGCATGCAACGAATCTCGGAATCCGGGAAGCCTGCTGCATGATCGAATACCCGGAAGCCCACACCATCAAATCGTGCCAGTCCAAGTTCGGTGCCCACCCACAAATAGCCGCTATGCGATTGCAGCATCACAGGAATCGAATTCTGCGGCAGGCCATTCTCGATACTCCATGACTGCCTCGCAAGCCTGTTGAGCGGAGTGGCGGGCTCCAGCGCACAGCTCTGCCTTCCAACCGCCACTATCAAGGCAAAGTTGAGACCTACCGCGAGCCGGCTCAGAAACCCAAAGGGCATATCTTGCAATCCAACACGGAATGCCTGCGATATGCAACTGTAGTCACGCGAAAAGTGCACTGTTCTTCTGTCGAGGAATATATTTCCCGCACTTTGTGCTTGATCTCAATCGAAAGGTGGATGCTGGGCTAATTCGTCGGGTCCATGACATGCGGGGTGCATGAATTTACACTGAACAAGTCTCTTGATTAAGGGCAGCCGGCATCTCGCGTGTCGCTGCCTTTCTTTTTGGGCTCTCACCCCCTACTTTATTGAAGCAGCATTTCGGTAACTCTCTGGCGGGCCCAAATAGCTCGGCTTCAGGGGGCCTGCACTCACAACGAGCTTCTCGAGTACAACGCCTGGGTCAACCATGCCAAACTTCAGCGTGTGATAGCCGGGATTCGAGACGCTCAACCTCGTCTCCACAAGCCGCACGTTATCGCTGACGGCCTTTGCCCAGTCCTTGTCGGAATTGTGCTCCAGCGCGTTGACAATCTGTGGTGGCTGGTCATCAAACCAGACTGCGAATCGCAGTCCTCTCCCCGGTACAAAATTCAACGTTGGTCCCAATGTCGTCTGTAGCTGCAGCGTTCCACTGTCAAACAGGTACATGCGATATTCAAGTGTTGCCCGTGAATCGCTCGGTGATGTGACGCTTTCTGCAGTTACCGGAAACACGCTCATTCCGGATAGGGTTGCTCCATACTCCGGAATTCGTTCCCAGCGCACATCCCCCGCGTCCGCGTTGCGGGTGAAGTGCTCCGCCTCGATCGCAACATAGCCATCGCCCTCGACAAATCCGTCCAGCGAGTCGCGTGCTGGAGTCGCCGGCCGAAATGCTTCAACTTGCAACTTCATCGAAGGTGCGTCGCGTTGCCTGATCGTGATCTCGCCCTCGGTCGTACCAGCAGGAGCCTTCATCCAATCCACACTGACTTGCAACTTCGCGTCTTTCCCAACTTCACCGCTTGTTGAGTTCAGCACGATCCATGGCTCACTCGCCGTGGCATCGTAGTGGAATGGGTTCAGTCCGCGATTAAAAATATCGATAGTGCGAGTCTGCTGCTGGAAGGCATCGAATGATAGCCGCATCGGTCCAAAGCCGGCCGCCGTACCTTCCACATCCAAACCCATACTGGCCTCAAGCAGTGGCTGGACTTCGGTCACTGCGGGCATCGCGTTGAGTGGTGGTTGCTGCCAATATGTGTAGCCGATGTGCGTCTGATCCATCATGTGATTCCACTTGCCGTTTGCGAGCGTGTGGTTGTACTCGTTCGTCAGCTCTGCATCTGCTTTGAAGAGAGCCCGTGTTTGCGCGGAATATTCATTAGCGCTCGCACGGCCTTCCTTCCCATATAGTCGATTGCGCCCGGCTGCAATGTACATCTTGTTCACGATTGTTGAAGCTTTAATCGGATGCAAAACCAGCTCGAAGTAAGCATCCTGATATTCCTTTGGCAACAGCTTGCCGAGGTCCTCTGCTTTCTTTTGCAGGCTCTTCCAATCGTTCTCAATACGATCTGCCTCGTGATAGTTCAGGAGATTGAATGTATCCGCATCGAGCAACTCAGGCTTTCGCCTTCCGTTGTATTGCGTATAGCGCGTGACCAGCTCGGCGACCTCATTTGCATGCGCTGAGCCGAACTCGCGCTCTGCCCACAGCCGCGTATACTCCTGTGTCTGATCCTTTCCCCAACGCTCGGGAGTGCGCGCCAGTGTCAGAAAGTACTCGATCGGAAACTCCATCGGCTTGAGGTCGCCAACGTTCACAATCCAGATGCGATCTGCGCCGTACTTGAGTGCGAGATTCATCTGCTCCCACACCTTTGCAATCGAATTTGTGTTGATCCACTTGTAATTCCTCGGATCGCCGACATAGTCGAAGTGGTAATAAATCCCTGCTCCGCCGGGCCGCTTGCGCTCCTCTGGCGTTGGCAGCCTGCGAATGTTGCCCCAATTGTCGTCGCACCACAACAGAGTTACATCATCAGGCACGCGCATACCCTTCTCGTAATACTCCTGCACTTCTTTGTAGAGCGCCCAGACCTTGGGATCGGCGGCGAGCGTAGGAGTGTTATGCTCTGCGAGTATCTTGCGCTGATCGGCGACGATCTTCTCGAGCAGCGCGATATTTGCGCCTTCGGTCATCGGCATATCGCCGTCGCCGCGCATACCGAGCGTTATTGTGCTTTCGAAGTTCTTGTTGCGCTCAATGCCTTCGTTCCAGAACTTATCCAGGACCTCCGCATTCTTTGCGTAGTCCCAGATATTGTTTCCATGCCGCTTCCATTCCTGTTGCGCTCGCAGCATTGGCTCATGATGAGAGGTTCCCATCACAATTCCGTATTCGTCAGCGAGGGGTGCGTTCTCAGGATCGTCTTCATTGAAAGCGCTGTTCCACATCGCCGGCCAAAGATAGTTACCCTTGAGGCGCAAGATCAGTTCGAATACCTTCACATAGAATTTATGGTTGTATCCGCCGTATGTTGCATTGACCCAACCCGTCAGCGCGGGCGCCTCGTCATTGAGAAAGATGCCGCGATACTTCACCGCCGGTTCGCCCTGTAGATAACGTCCCGGCGTGACATACAGGTTATCCCGGTGCACCACCGGAACATCTGCCCACCAATACCACGGCGAAACGCCAATCTGCTCCGACATGTCATAGATGCCGAAGATCGTGCCGCGCTTGTCACTGCCTGCAATTACCAGTGCGCGATCTACGCCGGGCAGGGGCTTCTCGACAACCTGAATCAGAGTGCACTCCCACTTGCCTGATATCTGACCCACATCCAGTTTGTGTTCTCGAATGAGCTTGTCGATGATGGCGTTTTTTCCAATTGTGCCGATCAGAACCACGTCTCCGTGTGGTTCTTTCTTACCTTCGGAAAACGTCGCAGTCAAACCTGTAACTCGCGCGATATCTGCCTGCAGATCATGCGCAGCGCGTATCACACCCGGATACTCCCCGTCATCGACGTATAATGTTGCCGCATGACCATCGGAAGCAACTGCAAAACTACCTGCAGTCCTCTTCTCGCTTACATATCGCTGCTGACCAAGCGCTGCAGCTATCTTTATCGATGGCCCTGCGAAAAATAGGATCAAAGCGCTCAGAATCAAAGCAGAGAAGCGACGCAGCGACATTATATGTGCTCCATTCATTAGTTATTGCGAGACATGCTTCGGAGCCCAGATGCGAAACTCTCCGCTCAGGTGCATCATGCTCATCACGTACAGCATCCCATCGTAATAGCGCTGTTCACCAGACGGGACGGGTATCTTCCAGAGTATCTCGACAAACTCTTTCGCGCGTGGATTGGTGGCAGCGAGGCTCGCGACAGCATTTGTTGCAACGAGTCCCGTCGAATGTCTTGCTGCAACTTCTTTTCCATCGAGTGTGTACTGATCTCCGT
>Ga0206972_1065_pt1 | contig 25835 bp, 19 predicted proteins | sample Alteio_BWOrgHeat_86_FD_152925 | JGI IMG/M metagenome (GOLD analysis project Ga0206972, IMG submission 152925) | Enriched cells from forest soil in Barre Woods Harvard Forest LTER site, Petersham, Massachusetts, United States -... | ecosystem: Environmental > Terrestrial > Soil > Temperate forest >...
TTTCGCTTTTCTAACTCGTGCAGTCTTCTTAGGCTGGTGTAGTTTTGAGATAATCTCTTCCAGACAAACAACTTCTTGTTCCAGCTGGTTCTGCAAGCTCTCCACTTGTCGCAACTGTTCCGTTAGGACTACGTCGTGCGCATCTTCCTCAAAATCCTGTTCTTCCATCTGCTTTTGCAAGGCTAGCAATTGACTTTCAACACTAAATAGCTGTTTACGCGTTTGATTTAATATATCAGACTTCTCTTCAAACTGTTCCTTAAGTTGCGCATACTGGGGATCTTCTGGTTTTTCTTCCTCTTGTTGGATGAGGTTATCCTGAATTGCCACAGGAAGTTGCTGCTTAGATTGTAGTTCTACCAACCGATCCTTCATCTCATCGCATTCTTGTTGGAGCATCTGCTGTTTTCGTTCATGACGCGCTACTTCCAATGCCATGCGCTCATGCTTTTCTTTCCAGTTTTGACGACTTTTCTCTTCCTCATTTCTCGCTTCAATCGCAAGCTGAATGTGCGTGACAAGTTGATGATTATCTTGCTCTAAAGAATCGATTGCACTCCTCTGATTGTCCATCCAAGCTTGGGCTTCTTGTTGACTGAGTAAAAGAATGAGCCAGCTTAAGACAATTGATGCCGCAAATACTAAAGGCCATGTAGAATCCGAATGATGTTGATACATGACGACAACAGCTAATGCCAGAAGAGAAGCGATAAACCCCTTTTTCGCTCCTATCCAAGTAGCCAACATCCCTGCAAAGGCAACAGCAATCAACTGCCACATCTCAGTGGAGCTTTTAAACAATAGACAAGCAAATCCCAAACTTAAGAAGACAGGTCCTAAAGTAGACCCTAGGAAAATTCGAGCATCGGGATGAGTGAGAGGCTTCATGCTGTTTCTCCTGCTAGCCTACTGAGAATTCTACCCATTGTCAAATATCCCAATTCAAAGCGATCCAGGCCAAAATGCTCATTGGGAGCATGAATGTCATCATCAACTAGCCCTACACCGATCATCGCAACTTCGGCGCCAGAAGCTTGGCTGAGATCTACAACGATAGGCACGGAAGCTCCACATAATTGAAAACGACAGGGTTGATTAAACACCTCTTCAAAAGCATGAGCTACTGCGTGAACAATCGAGGAATCGACTGAACTTCTGTAGCTTTGCGCTCCATGATGTTCTTTGACTGTGACAACAATCCCTTGAGGTGCGCGAGACTGTAGAAATTCTGCAATCCTTTTACCAACAAGGCTCGGATCTTGATTGGGCACTAAACGACAGGAGATTTTGGCATGAGCTTTGGCAGGGATCACCGTTTTAAAACCAGGACCTGTATAGCCTCCGGACATGCCGTTGATTTCAAGACTTGGTCGTAACCAATTGGATTCGAGAATGGAAAAACCTGGCTCCATTGCATAAGCTTTGACGCCAAAGCTGCGCTCATAACTCTCTTGATCAAATCGCATATCTAGACGGGATAGCTGTTCCCGAGGAAATGGTTGTACATCATCGTAAAAATGGGGAATATTCACTTTCCCTGATTCATCCCACAAATTCCCCAATAAAGTGGCAAGAGCGCGATTGGGATTAAGCGCGATGCCTCCGTGAACTCCTGAATGTAAATCAATGGAAGAATTCGAACATTCCACATCCATCGTGATTATCCCTCGCATACCGAGCGTAACCGCTGGTGTCTTGCTATCGGGAATGTCAAAATCGACAACGAGAAGATGATCCGCATGCAATTCAGCTTGTCTCTCTTTAAGAATTGCCGTCGTGCCTTTTCCTCCCGACTCTTCTTCCCCCTCGATGAACACTTTAACGTTGAGATCAAGTTTTTTGGAAAGCTCAAGACACGCCCTCAATGCAGTAAGGCTATAGAAGCACTGTCCTTTGTTATCCAGAGCACCTCGCGCATAGACCTGATTGTTGCGCACTTCAGGTTTGAAAGGATCGCTTTTCCAAAGATTCAAAGGGTCTACTGGCTGCACATCATAGTGATGATAAATGAGCAATGTCGGCCTGTGCGATCCAGCATGACAATAAGATCCAAACACAACGGGTAGTCCAGGTGTTTCCCATAATACAGTCTCACATCCGATGCGCTGTAGATAAGCTTTTAGCCATTCAGCCGTGTTTCTGGAATCAGGAATATGAGAGGGATCTGTACTAATACTGGGGAAACTAAGAAAGGTGAAATAATCGCGCAGCACCTCGTCACGATGATCATGATACCATTGCTTTAAAGCCGGGATGCTAACTACCATAGCATCTTATGAAATTTCATGTTGATTATCCAGTATTCCTTGCGCACTTTCAATGAGATACGCTGCTAAGCAGGCATCTCCCTCATAAGTCATTTCTACTTGCATCTTACCGTCAGCTGAAGGTTGCCCACAAGTGATTAACACGTAACAAGCCTTATCCCCGGCTAACACCTGAGGTAATTGCTGAGCTGCATTTTTGGAAAGCGCTTTTCTTTTCATGATCTTCAACACATTGTGCACAAACACCCTAGAGCCAACGAGCTCAAAGAAAAAAGTGTCTTGCTTTAGGAGCATAAATCGCACAAATGCAATTATTCTGTAAAGAAAAATTGACCCCTCTATCCTTCACATGTTTTTTCTCTTGCAAAAAAAAATATGGCTCAAAAACAACTGAGTGCGTTTCTTACCCACTTACTCGCCCATCTATTCACACTCAATTTTTTTTTCATTTTCCCTATTCACATGGCACGAAATGATATTAAGATTAGCCTGATAGATCATTAACATATGATTAAGCAAGTGATCCACAGTAATGCGGATCACTTGCTCTGCGGACGTACCTATTGACATGCAGTGCAAAAGCAGAGATAATAGCGTCTTATTTTCATGAGGAGGTTTGTTAACTATGGTCATGGCAAAGCGCATTATTTTGTTTCTCGCCATCAATTTTTTGGTAATGATTACACTTTCGCTAATCCTCAATCTCTTCCATCTGCAACCCTACTTAAATGCCTATGGCCTCGACGTCCGTTCCTTACTAATTTTTTGTTTAGTTTGGGGAATGGGAGGCGCCTTTATCTCTTTAGCTCTTTCAAGAATGATGGCCAAATGGATGATGGGAGTACGTGTAATCGATCCGAAAACTTCGAATGCTCAAGAACAACAGCTTCTCTCGACAGTTCACTCTCTTGCCAAACAAGCTCTTTTACCGGTTGTGCCAGAAGTGGGCATTTTCCAATCTCCCGAACCCAATGCCTTTGCTACAGGCCCTACTAAAAGAAAATCTCTCGTCGCTGTATCAACTGGTTTGCTCAATCGCATGTCGCAAAAAGAACTAGAAGGTGTAATCGCACACGAATTAGCTCACATCAACAATGGAGATATGGTCACGATGACGCTGCTCCAAGGAATTGTGAATGCCTTTGTGATGTTCTTAGCACGTGTCCTAGCCTACGTTTTTTCGGGACTTGGAAAAAACCGTCAAGAATCTTCTGGAGGATCCTATTTAACTTACACACTTTCCGTTTTCTTCTTTGAAATTGTCTTCATGATTTTAGGTTCAATCATCGTCTGTTGGTTCTCAAGGTTCCGAGAATTCAGAGCAGACAAGGGTGGCGCTAAGCTTGCAGGTAAAGAACAAATGATCGCAGCTCTCGAATCGTTAAAGCGCATGCAAGAAATGAAAGACCCCGCAAAAGATCAACCATCTTTTCAGACTTTAAAAATTTCAACGCCTAAACGTTCAGGATGGTTAGCTCTATTTGGAACTCACCCACCCCTTGAAGAACGGATTGCTAGATTGCGCAGCAACAACTAAGAGAATGAGTGCTTGCGCAACCTCATTTACTCATTAAAACCAAATATTTTCTGAGCAAAGCAGGTTACGCAAGATGTCTATTTTTTGGATTTTTTATCGCCAGTTTTTGTCCAGTACTCATTAATGACAATTTCAGTTGCGCCCTTCAATTTCTCGTTAGCAGGTGGCAAACGATCGATCACAGATTGCACCCATTGATAATATCCATCAATCCTAGATTGAGTCCATCCATCTGGAGGATTGTTTAAAAGATCTGTCACGTTATAAAGCTTATCAGCGAGCTCGATTTGCGCAGCTCCAATCGATCTATCAGCCGCCTTAATAACCTCCGCACGCTTCTTTTCAACTTGCGCTAATGATTTGTCCATCGTCAGTTCGCGAACATAAGAAGAAACTTGGCTATTAAATATCTTTGTCAATTCATCCAATGTGGTTTCAGTATCTTGCACAGTATCATGTAATAATGCGCCCATGATGATGTCTGCATCCTTCACTTCTCCATAATGCATCACATTGTAGGCCACGCCTATAGGATGAGAAATGTAAGGTGTTTTGGCTTTATTTTTGCGAGTCTGCAATTTGTGCTTTTCAGCTGCAAAATCCAGAGCATCAAAAATCTGATCCACTTCTTGTTGGCTCAGACTCTTCCCTTTGATGAATGCCTGCATCACTTCAGCTGCAAATAAATCATAAATCTTGAGTACTGTCTGATCTTCATGAGCACTACGGCTCAACTTCTCGCGAGAGATTTGGACTCTCTGTTTTACCATTTCATCAGGACTCAAATTTTCAACATTTTCTTCAACCATCACCGGTTTGTTTTCGCTAGTTGCGACCCCAGTAGAGACCAGCATAGCGACCCCTAATAAGCTCCATATCTCTTTTCTCATCGATTTTCCTCCATCAGATTGTCTCACGTAGATACTAAGGGACATTATAGAGTAACTCTCTGAAAAATTAAATGGATTAAAAAATTTACTTTACGTTTTTGTGTAAACAATATATTTTAATTTGACATGATAGATAGATCACGTGTTAAATGGACGACACTATAGAGCAAATAACCTTAACAAAATCAGTAACTTAGGGCTTAGAAATAATCTTTCATTAAAATACATAAAAACAGTTTACTTATAATGTCATCGACACTATAATTAAGTTTAAAATTAAAACTTTGACTAAAATAGTTTACTTATAATATCACCACTATTATAATTAAACGTAAACTAAAAACTTTAAATAAAAGGTAGGATTATTATGGCAGTATCATCACCAGCTACAACAAGCCCAGCAATGAAAGAACTTCTTGAGGGCTATAAAGGCTTCTTAACTTTTCACAAATATTTTAATGATAGGGTTCATCATGATAACCTCCCAGTCGTGGTTGTCAAATTAGAGAAAATGAGAGCAATGATTTTAGCGAACCTTTCTTCCGTAACAGATCAAGAATTAGACGCTCACTTAAAAGACCAAGCTGCAAAATTATCCACTGAGAAAGAGGGCCTAGCTCCTTTTAGCATTACATCAAAATTGACGGACAAAACTATCACTGTTAAAGCGTTAGAAGATGATCTAGATGTCATCATAGCGTTTACCAAGTTTTGTGGTGTGCATAATATTTCTGCAGAGGACAGAAATAAAGAGAAAGAGAAATGGTTTACCCTGTTTTGTGATGAATACCAAATCCCTGTAGAACGCAGAAAGAGCATAAAGCTCTATATTGAAACTCCTGCTCCAGCTAGCGGCCCAACTCCACCTAAACCGTCTGTTCCACCTAAACCGTCTGTAACTCCTGAACAAGCCTTAGCTCTAGTCAAAAAAGATTATGCCGAATTTCAAGGTGTCGTACAATTTGCTAAAGAAGTACCTACTGAATTTTTAGGTGAATCTTTAGTGTTAGCGCGCCAGCTACAATCGAAGATCCTCAGCAACCTTATCTACATTACAGATGAATCCGTCTTAGAGAAAGCTCTAGGCAGCAAAAAAGACAAACTTCGTAAAGATCTCTCGACAAAATACGCGCTCATGAGCGGCATTCCCGCCCCAGCTGAACTCCCGATTCCCCCTCCTTTACCACCATCCGAAAGAAGACAAGTCACCATCGAGAGAAGCCAAGTCACCATCGAGGGATGTGTTGGATACGAGAATGAAGGCAATAACTGCTGGGCCAATGCGATGCTTCAGTATTTGCACCAGGTACCGTCCTGTAAAGCAGCATACGATAAAGTCGCAGAAGTTCTTGCAACAGGCCAAAGCATCGATGGATTAAAACACGATCGCATCATGGCATTGTGTGAAGGCGGAGTGCCTGTTGGTGCTCAACTTGAAGAAATGAAGAAATTTTTCCGATTGATCAAATTAGACGCTTATAAAATCGTCATTGTTCATGCTCTGGCGCAACGCCCAGCATTCGTCGGATCACCCCTATTAGACGAACTCTGCAGAATAGACCGACTCGACCTAAACATAGCGCTCCCTTTAGAATTCCGCAATGCTGTTAGAGCAGAGTTAACTACTTTGGAAGCTTCCTTGCCACCAACTGCTACACCCGAAGCAAGAAGCGCTCTTCTAGCAGAAGCAATTATAACTACGGTCAGAAATCAAAATAATCCTTATCCCGCTGAGATTGGGAGGCATCGAGAAAATAATACTCGAGCGGGCAAAGCTCTTCAGGAAATTATAAATATTTATCCTCAAGCTGCAGCACACGAACCACCTATGGCTGTTCCAGGTACTGCCTCTAAAAACCTTCGCGTTCTCTTTCATTACCTTTACGGCACAACAACGCGTAATGCCCAAGGCCATATTGTTGAGACATTTTCTGAGCAAGCAAGCCAACAAGAAGATGGTGTAGAAGCCATAAAACTCCTTGTTACAGCCTATGAAGAGATCCACACGATACAAGGACTACCTCTACCAGCTTCTTTCTTCTCTATGGACTTAGTTAAACAGTATGTACCTGTTGGAGATCCACGCCCTGCAGATCCCACTAAAATTGCACGAAATTCTTACACACTAGTAACAGCGGAGAATACTACCGTTTCGCGTACGTTTGAGAATCAGTTGATGTTAGATCCAGCGACAGCCCAAGATACTCCTATCCATGATTTGCTCGTCAATTTCTTCCATACTCCTGCAGCTGTGCAAGCAGGAGATGATCTTGCAACCTATCTTTTACCTGATGGCAGAGAGCAATCGTTTAGAAAAATGGAAGAACGTCATCAGATGCAGATCATTCCTGATGAATTAAATCTCACTTTAAACCGCTTTGGTCACCGACCTGACGGCTCTTCCTACAAAAACACCACCCGTGTGCTTGCTCATCAGGTCGTTGCTTTACCTGCAACAGCCACTCGCGATGGCATACCTGTCGCTTATCAAATGGATGCTTTTATCGTACATGACGGTGCATTCGGCGGCGGACACTACATCGCTTATCGCAAAGTCAATAACAGATGGATCAAATTTAATGATGCTTCCTTAAGTGTGATCTCTGAAGAAGACATCAATAAAATTCTACAAGGCAGAAAACCAGGCAGCGGCCTACCAGCAGAATTGTTTACCCCATACGCCATCCATTATGCCAAAGTTCCTCAAGAGCATCAGGCAGAAATGCTCCTCGTCGCTCAAGAACTCGCCTCCTCTCGCCCTGCTGCTCCCGTGAGAACGCCATCGGAAGACCAGCTCTCGCGCCAACAAACGACTATCACCTTGCTTCAAGGCATTGAAGAACTATTAAAAGAGGCAAAGCCTGATAGTGAAAAACTCAGAACAGCTTTAGCGGCGCTTGGAAAACACGACCCTCAGGCACTGGCTCAAATTTACCGCCAGGTGTGGTTACATGATGGAAGGCCTTCGTTGCCAGATTATGGTAAGATCGAAAGTCAAGCTCATCCTGAAAAACTTGCGACCATGACAAAAAGCTGGATAAAAGCAAGCTCTGGCAACATCGTTGCTCAGTTACGCGCTTCTTACCAGAGTCAGGAAAAGATCGATCGTACAACGGTTGATAAAGCTCAACTCTTGAAATTCATCAGCTTAGTGGAATCTTCTCAACTGACTGAAGAAGCCCTAGTTTATGCGTTAAAGCATCAATTCCCTAAAGACTTTATCGAGAAGCTGTTCTCTTCTGATGCTGAACGTGCACAGGTCGAAGCAGCTAAGACAAAAGGCACCTTGAAGGAGTTTTTGCAATTGCAAATCAAAGCGGGTAAAAACCTCAATCAGGTCATCCTCAACTACCAACAAGCCGAAAAAGTACTTGAGCGCCTCAAAAAAAGAGAGGCTCTACTCGCCTTGTTTGAGCTTCTTAAGGATAAGTCCATCACAGACGTTCAACTCAAAGAAGTTTTTTCCAAGTTACCCGATGATATCCAAAAACACTTCTTCCTCAACATTTGGGAAGCTTGTGGTAAAATTAAAGGAGATGATAACTATGGAGAACACTACTTTGCTGAAAATCCTCGTTGTATTCTCACGCTTGATATCAATGGCACCCCGATCATTGAACATATAATCAATGCAGAACTCCGTGCCCCTGAACTTGCCGCAGCTGTTGTACCTGTGGTTACTGCTGCTTTAGTTGAAACAGCAACCCAGACAGCAAGCTTACTAGGCCTTGCTACCATGCTTTCAAGTCAACCAAAACCCAAAGAATAAATCCTCCGCCCCTCTTTAAAAAGAGGGGCTTTCATTGTCCCTCCTCCTTATAGATAAATTCTGTGAAGATTTAACGCAAAAACGCGAACAAAACAGAAAATTCTGTTTCTGCAGTTGTCATAAACTGCTGAAGTTCCCAGCGTATTTTTATCCATAGATCCCTGAACAGCATAAAAAATATTAACCACCTGCTCGCTGCGCTCACTAGAGAGAGGGAGAACACAGAGGCGGCTTCGCCTCAAATGCTTGTTTTTTGCGGCGAAGCCGCCTCTGTGTTCTCCCTCTCTCTAGTGAGCGCAGCGAGCGGGTGGTTGAAAAATAATTTTTGGTAAATTGTTTGTTTTATCATGAGATCATGGATAAAGAGTTCCCCGCCTGAGGCGGGGATATCTAGAAGAAGCGACTGAATAAGCGAGAAATATCATTGAAAGTGAGATAGACAAAAAGAGCGATTAACACTAACACAAATGGAATAATCAAACGCTCCATCGTCTTAGATTTGATCGGCTTCCCTGTGATCATTTCCCAAAGGGAAAAGCAAATGTGTCCCCCGTCTAATACCGGGATAGGCAAGAGGTTAAGGACACCTAAATTCAAGCTAATCACGGCAAGCCAAAAGATAGCCTCTTTGACACCTACACTCCAGCTGTACTGCATCACTTGTACCATGCCTACGGGTCCTGCCAAGAACTTGGGACTCAAATAGCCTGTAATTAAAGCTGCAAAGGTTCTCCATGTCTCTTCAAAGGCATTGGAAAATAGTCGAAAAGGAGAAGGATTGTAGGTGACAGCTCGATCTTGCAAATTAACACCTAACATCACCTTCCGTTGACTGTCTTCTAGCTGACGTAAAGCCATTGCTTTCGCTTGAGGATCTTCCATCTCATCAATTGCTTTTTTCTGAGCACTAACCTCATTCGTTATTCTTGTGCGCAATTCTTGAGGCAGAGGAAAATCATTCATGAGCTTCGGTTCGACTGGCTGAAGGACGCGCAATTCCCCCAATTGAGGAATCGGTTTCGATGTTCCAATAGAAGAAGCGATCTTGTATACAGCCTTCCAATCTACGTCATGAGCAAATTGTTCATTCGCATCATTCCATCGAATAGGTTGGGACTGATTGCCCCCCTTAACGATGATGGAAATATGGCGTGTTTGTAAGAGTTTGAAGATATCGACAGAAGACTGTACTGTAATCCCATCTACAGCGAGAATTTTATCTTGCGCTTGTAACGGATTTTCGATGGCAGAACGATCATGAGAACAAGGGCGTTCTTCTCTAGAATCAGCATTTAAAAAGGCAAGGGATTGTTGGACAACAGCCTGCCCATTGAGATCATAAGGAATGAAGAATAGATCCTGAACTTTTCCCTTAATTTGCGCTTCATGTTGCCAATCATCCATTTCAGATTTCTGTCCGGCATTGATCCTCATGTCTGAAATCTTAATTCTCGGAACGCGAACCAAAAAGACTTGTTGATCTCGCTGAACAGTCAATAAGGTTTTAGGTTCGTTGATCGTTGAAATCAGTTCTTTTTTAGAAAAGATATTTTTTCCATCGACCCATACAATTCTATCCCCAGATTGAATCCCACTGGCTTCCATGGGGGATCCCAGGATCTTTTGAGGGGGAGTGGTATAAATCAGATACTCAGCAGGCGAGAGCACGCTACTAATCATGCCAACGCGTTCAACACCTTTAGCCTTGGGCTCAACTGGAAACGCATAATCGAAGGGAGCCTTATCTCCTGAAACATAATCGATCTTCCATCCCGAAACAGAAGGAGAAACATCATCCAGCATCGATGCGTATAAAATGTCATGGAATGAGTGGAAGGGTTTGTGGTTCAGCTCTGTAATTTCATCCCCAGATCGCACTCCAGAATTATAGATGCTCGAACAAGGTTCAACCCAACCAATAAAACGCGTATACTCTGAAAAAGGTTTCGACCTTCCACCTGTGAGCCACAACACACAAAATAAAATAAAAGCAAAAACTAAGTTAACAAGCGGACCAATAGCGGCAACCTTAATTCTCTGCCAGGGCTTTTTACCAAAAAACCCATCGGGAATCTGATGAGGTTCAAGATTGCCCTTTTTTTCCATCCCAGCTATCCGGACATATCCACCAAAGGGCAACCAACAAAATTGCCATTTAACACCCTGATGTTCCCATACATAAAAAGGTTTACCGAAACCAATTGAAAAAACCTCGACAGTCATCCCTACTCTTCTAGCCATCCAATAATGGCCCAGTTCATGAATGAAGATGAGAAATCCCAAGCCAAAGGCAGCTAAAAGAATATGTAGAAAGCTAAACGCCATAGTCAAATGTTCCTTTAAGTAGGAATTAGGCGTAAGGCTAACATCTCTTTCTTCTTAAAGTCAATCTTACACCCAGGGCTAAAAAATAAATCATGCCCAGAGAGACGACGGTTAAACCCGCTGTTGAAAGAGGAAAATGATGGACTGTCAAGAAATGCCTCGATAAAGCCACACTGATCACCGAAGCAAGCACTCCAATGGCCATAGACCCTAGAAGAAGAGACTTTAGACGATGGAAAAAAAGACGCGCTGTTAGCACTGGAGCCACTAAAAAGGCCAACACAAGCAACACGCCAACAGCCCTAAAGGCTCCAATGACTGTTGTAGAAGTGATCACCATTAAAAAATAATTAAAACACTTACTTGAAAACCCATTGGCAGACGCAAAACCTGGATCAAAGGTCGTGACTTGCCATTCCTTAAAAAAACCAATGATAACGATCACGTTGGTCAATGCAATCCAGAAGATCAACTTGATATCGTCACTATGTAAGGCATCGACATTACCCATGATGGCTTCGGTACCCAAATGGGTATTTCGAGTGAAAGCTGTCACTAACACAATTCCTAGAGCAAATAATGTGGTAAACACAAGTCCCGTGCTCGCATCTTCCTGTAAACGGAGCACCGATGTTAAAAATTGTGTCAGCAAAGTCGTAATCAACGCCGTGATCAAAGAAGCAACCAATAGAATGTGGACACTAATACCATGCGATGACAACTGCTCATTCTCTAAAAAAGGAATTAATATTAAGTAAGCAATAACGATCCCAAGCAAAATAGTATGAGAAAGAGAATTGGCTAACATCGTCATTTTTTTAAGCACGAGAAATGTGCCAACGGTGGCGGAAGCAAGAGCTACGAGCGAAAGCACGATAATTTGAATATCATCAGGCGCTAAGTCATGCAGAGATAGTTGCCCTGTAAGCATTCCCCATAAACGACTCATCCATACTCCCAAGACTTGGAAAAAATTCTTTCCCCAATAGGGATTCGCTGCCAAGATCATAAGACCTATTTCGAAATTAAGAGTTCGTCGATTTTCGGGATTATTTTGACCGATTTTCGATTCTTTTTGCGGGGGTAGTATACGAAACAAGATACAATCCCCGCAAAAAGAATCGAAAACTCGGCTCAAAAGAACCTTATAGGCCTATAGAGGTCGCTCCCTAGCAGGAATGGGTTGACGATGCGGATCCTCACTGGGATTATCGAGCAATTCGGTTAGTTCTTTTTCTAAATCAGGAGTCAAGATGTGCTCCATTTCTTCGGCGCTGCGATGCACCTTTTCAACTCCTTGACCCAAATGAACGAGATACAGTTCCCACAATCGATGCAAGCGAACAATATGACTTGCCCTCTTCCATCCATCTAACGTTAAAGCAATCTGCTTTCCCTTCTGATCGATCCACCCTTCTCGTTTAAGTTTGAACAGCATCCAAAACAAGCGCCAACTTGAGTAGCTAGATCCTGCTTTTAGATCTCTAATGGCAATGAAGTTTCTATCCCCTTTTTTCCAAAGATGTTTAAGCAGATTTTCCGCTTGGCATTGCCTTTGAAAACGCGCTCTGCGAAGTAATCGCTGCACAATACCGCTCTTTGGGGCTAGAAAAAGTGAAATGACGCAGATACAAGAAGCAGAGAGTAAAATCATAGGACCTGTTGGCAAAGTAAATTTCCATTCCCAGCCTTGATTTTTCCCCCACTGAGGCAATTCAACAGAAAGATAGTTGCCAAAAAATCCGCTGAACGCACCAAATAGCGCAGCTAATCCAAACACACCTTTGAGTCGATGCGAAAATTGACGAGCTGCAATGGCAGGTGCTATCAGCATGCCAGCCATAAGAACAACCCCGACACTGCGAATCCCTATGATGATCGCCAAGTTCAATAGCAGGAATAAAAGCGTCTCGAGCAGCTTAAAAGGAACCCCTACCGATTTGGCATAATCAGGATCAAATACGGTAATTTTTAGAGGGTGATAGAGAAAAAAAACTGAACTCAGGATCAACAAGGCAAGCCCTGCATACAAATAGATATGGATGTCTGTCATAGTAGCTGCTTGACCGTACAGAAAAACATTGACCGTTTTGTACCACAGGGCATGTGTAAACTGGAGCCGGCTTGCAATCAAAACCCCTACTCCAAAAAAAATCGAAAGAACAAAACACAAGGCGGCATCATTATTAACCTTGAGACGCCTTTCCATTTTATGGATCATCCATAGTCCCAAGACAGCCGTACAAAAAGCTCCGATCATGACGACAAGAGGTCCAGCATCTCTTGCATTGGGGAAAAAAGTGGCTATGAAGAAAATGCTGATCACAACACCTGGATACGAAGCATGTGATAGAGCTTCGCCTAGCAGCGAACGTCTTCGTAAAAAAACGATCACGCCAATCAAAGCCGATGCCAGACACATGAGAATGCTCCCGATCGTCGGAGCTTGCAGCACGGGATCTGTAAAATAATGCCAAGGAGAGGAAAACATCATTTGACCCCTATTGCATGCCAGATGTTTTATTTTTAGTTAGCTTGACAACCTCTTCTAACAAGGCATTACTTCTTCCATACGTGCGCATGATTGAATCGGCATGAAACACATCTGCAACAGGACCACAAGCGATGAGACACGTATTCAACATCAAGACCCAATCAAAATAAGCATCGACTGTTGTCAAATCGTGATGGACAACCAATAATGTTTTTCCCTGCACTTTTAATTTGTCCATCAAAGCAATAATTGTCTTTTCAGTCGCCATGTCTACACCTGCAAAAGGCTCGTCCATCAAGTAAAGATCGGCATCTTGCAACAGTGCCCTTGCAAGAAATAGACGTTGCTGTTGCCCTCCGGACAGCTGATTAATTTGTCGATCGGCAAAGGCTGTCATCCCTACCATCTCCAGTGCCTGCCACGCTGCTTCCCTATCAGCCTTTTTAGGCCATGTGAAATACCCTAACTTGCCGTAACGTCCCATGAGGACCACTTCAAAGGCAGTGATGGGAAACTCCCAATCCACGCTGCTGCGTTGAGGAACGTAAGCCACTTTTTTCTTCATTTTCTTCAAAGGTTTCCCAAAACACTCCAGTTTACCAGAAATCGGTATAGCCATTCCTAGAAAAGTCTTCAACAACGTGCTCTTACCAGCTCCATTAGGACCAATGATGCCCACTAATTTACCTTGAGGAATCTCAAAATGAATATCCCAAAGAACGGATGTTGTATCAAAATTGACACTTAACCCCTCAACTTTCAATGCAGGAACATTCTCATCCATTATTTTTCCATGTTTGTAGTAACACATTGGCATCGTGTTGAATCATTAATAGATAGGTGTCGGCATCACTACCTTCTCCTCCCATGGCATCTCCATAGAGAATTTCAGATGAAATAACCACCTCTAATCCCTTTTGACGACAAGCATGGACAATTTTAGTCAAAGAATCCCGACTCACATTCGATTCAGGAAAAACCGTTGTAATATGATAGTGAATGAGGTGATCGATTACAGCTTGAATGTCGGATATGCTTAGTTGCCCGTCAGGTGCTAGACCCTCTGGGGCTTCACAACGCTTTTGCCATTGACTTGGAGTAGTTTCATCTGGAGCTGCCAAATAGGCGCGTGTAAAATAATTGAAAGCATCGTGACTTGTCACAAGGTAGCGCTTTTCTTGAGGAATCTCTTGAAAAGCCGCTTGAATGGCTCGATGCTCCTCAGCCATTTTTTGCGCTAATGCTTCTGCGTTTTTCACGAACAAATCATGCCCTTCAGGATCCACTGCGGTGAGCTGTTCAACAATAGGATCAATAATGTGACTCCACATGGAAATATCCATCCAAATGTGAGGATCTATCTCATGACCGGTATGTAAAATGAGATCGGGATACCTTTTTTGAACAACCGCGCCTACAGCAATAGCTCGGGGATGAGTCATGAGCTTGTATCTCAAACTTGCGCCATGTTCTAAACCCAACCCGTTATAAAAAATAACTTGGGCAAGGCTGAGCTTTTCGTCATCTCCCTTCACTAATTCATAACTATGAGGATCGATTTCACCAATGACCAAGGCGAGATGATCAATCCGCCCCTCCCCAATTTGACCCACGATATTATCAATCATCGCAGTGGTAGATAACACCTTAATCTTTCCATTGGGTTGCATCCATTGATCCATCTCAGAAGAAGATGAACAGCCAACGATCATACAACTTAAACAGATACTACATAGCAATCGCCATAAGATCTTCAATGACATAGCAAACCCTTCCTTCTGTCTCAACCCACAGCAACAAGAACCCAAAAATGGAGAGCTAATCGTACCGCTTATCCCTTCTCGATGCAAGAGGATATTATAATAATCAAAAGTGGAGTGAGTGTAAAATTAAAGGTTCGTTGACATTCTCTTATTTTGAAAACGCACTTATACAAAGAACCAGGAAAATTTTTGATTGTTCAAATGCGAATACAGAAAAGCGAATTATTGAATTGACTTTACTCAATGCTCTATTGAATTCAAAGAAAAATAATTCCTAATTTTCAATAAAATGACGATAATTATTGCACTAAAAATCGCCAATCCTTAAACTTAAAGAAAATAAAATTGGCTCAATTTTTGTAAAGCGTTCGACGGTTTAAAGTGCGTTTTACAAAAAAGAACAAAACAAGATTGCAAATAAAAAGGAGATCAGCTAAATCAACTAAACAACATGCCAATTACGACTAAACTTTAAGGCTGAATCACTTTTTTAAAATTTTACACATCGAATGATGCGAATGAACAAAAACGTTAAACAAAGCAAACAAAAGGTTAATGATTATGAACCCACGGGAAGGTGTTATGGAACCAAAAGCCACTAAGAATATGAAAGAAATCGAAGAAGTGATCAACAAAGCAATTAAAAAAGTTAACGGCCGTAAAGAAAATGATCTTTGCAAGTATTTACCGATGACATCAGGCGGCTACATGCATCATTTCACCTTGCGTAAAATGAAGAATCGCCAGCCGCAAGAACTTGGCTCATTAATTGAAAAATTCATCAATAATTCTGACAAACCTCATGCAGTTGCACCTAAACAACGCGCGGCACGTGGATCCAGAAAGCGCCGTGATCAAATTACTTTTACTCGTATGCAACTTGAAAGAATGCTTAACATCGCAAGACTTGCTGGTGACAAAGAAATGGTATCCGTTTTAGCGCCAAAAAAATCTCTTGCTACATGTAAGCGCGAACTCATTGCTTCGATTCGTCATGGTCGCGTTGAACCTGAACTATGGAATGGCTATATTGAGTCATTAAACGCCCACCAGCAACAAATCGCCCTCCTTTCTGGGTCTGATCTGCTCAATTCATTATCTAATCGTTAATTGATATTTTATAAGCAAGAAACCGCATTACAATCTATTTTGTAATGAAGGTTTCTTACTTATATACAGATGCAATTGCAAAACTCCACGCCACAGCAAAAGGGCTCGAAAGGGCGATTTTGCTGTGGCGTGGAGTTTTGCAATTGCATCTACAATTTAAATAAGTATTCGCAGTACACTCTTTCCAACTTTTCATCTTGAATTTAAATAAAAATCAGGTAAAATAGGCTTGCTTAAAGGAATGTCAACGCTTAATTAGCTATTAAGTTTTGCGATTCATTTAAGTGCTTACCACTTGTTTGTAGGTGTTCGCGAGAAACGGTTGGTTATCAATGACTTAACCATTAACACAAGCCGTACCCTGCGCACACTTGCAGCAAAATGTTTATAAATCTGTATGTAGGAAAAATTATGCTTTGCGCTGTCAATTTTTTCTATTTGCATTAATGTCTTATGATTAACCTGTCTAGAGGAATTTAACATGTCCGAAGTAAAGAAAGCTGAATTTGGTAGATGGAGGTCTTTCTTTTGGCCCGTACATAATTTCGAGCTAAAAAAACTCCTACCAATGTTCTTTTTATTCTTTTTTATCAATTTTAACTATACGATCCTCAGAGATACTAAAGACGCTCTGATCGTTACAGCTCCTGGATCGGGCGCGGAAGCTATTCCTTTCTTGAAAGTCTGGGGCGTACTTCCGTTTGCTATCTTATTTATGATTGTTTACTCCAAGTTGAGCAACGTCTTTAACAAGCAAAAATTATTCTACTCAACTATTCTATTTTTTATTGCTTACTTCGCTGTGTTTACACTCGTTTTTTATCCAAATCGGGACGTATTACACCCTACAGATGCAGCCGATAAGCTCCAAGCCTTTTTTACCTGCCGGCTTTAGCGGTCTTGTCGCTCTGTTTAGAAACTGGACCTATGCTCTGTTTTACATCATGTCAGAACTATGGGGTAGCGTAGCTATTTCTTTACTATTCTGGGGATTTGCCAACGACATTACCAAAGTGGGAGAGTCAAAAAGATTCTACGCACTTTTCGGTTTGGGCGCTAACGTAGCGATGCTCTTTTCAGGTCCTGCGATCATTCACTTCTCTAACATCCGCAGCAAACTTCCTGCCGGCGCTGATGCCTGGGGGATTACCCTGAATTATATGGTAGGAATGGTATTCTTATCAGGACTAATCATCATGGGTATTTACTGGTGGATTAATAGAAATGTTCTCACAGATGCTAAACTATACGACCCTGCTGAAAAACAACGTTTAAAGAAAGAAAAACCAAAAATGTCTTTGAAAGAAAGTTTTCTCTTCCTTGCGCGTTCTAAATACATCGCTTGCTTAGCGATCATTGTCATCGGTTATGGTGTCGCCATCAACCTCGTTGAAGTCACATGGAAAGGTCAGCTCAAATTACAGTACCCGAACCCCAATGACTACCAAGCTTTCATGGGTTACTTCTCTACTATCACGGGTATCGCTACCATTTTGATGATGCTCTTTGTAGGTGGTAATGTGATCCGTCGCTTTGGATGGAAAGTAGGAGCCTTAATCACACCAGTAGTTCTTCTTATCACAGGTGTAGGCTTCTTCTCTTTCGTCATCTTTAGAGATTCCTTAACTGCTTTCATCGCTATGCTCGGCACAACACCGCTGATGTTAGCTGTGGTGTTTGGTACTGCTCAAAATATCATGAGCAAGTCTTCGAAGTATTCCCTCTTCGATCCAACAAAAGAGATGGCATACATCCCACTTGATCAGGAATCTAAAGTTAAAGGAAAAGCGGCAATTGACGTCGTGGGCGCACGCCTTGGTAAATCCGGTGGATCATTGGTCCAACAGGGATTGATCATCGCATGTGGATCTCTCGGAGCTATCACTCCTTATGTGGGTGGTATCCTCTTCGTGATCATCGCTGCTTGGTTAATCGCTGCTAGTTCCTTGAGCAAGAAATTCCAACAGCTCACCGCAGAAAAAGAAGAACAAGCGAAAACTTCTGCTTCCGACCGCACTGAACCCGTGTCTAAAAGCACAGCTTCAGTAACAACAAGCTAACGCTTCACTAACACATGCTAACCAAAAGCCCTTTTCCACCGAGGTGGAAAAGGGCTTTTTTTTACTCCTGCCCTTGCACAAATTATTAACCCAACTTGCCCCCTATCCTCCTTTATCCGCGAGCTGCGACAGGCAATCTGCTGCGCTTCGTTCGTCGCCAAGGTGAACTACCTTGGCTTCCTCACGAATCTTGCATCTTACCTATCTCGCTTACGCGTCTAAGGGAGGATAGGGGGCAAGTTGGGTTATTAGATATTTTTTAGGGCAGGGGCAGAGGATTTTTAGGTAAGTCTATTGTAGAAGCAAAAGTAGGCGTTTTTCATAACGATCAAAGCCTGTTGTTCCGAGACTTCATTGACGCTTGAATCATTACAACACCACCATTTTCCTTCGCGTTTGATATAAGCCACATAATGCCCTCCCTCCAAATTCCCATAATGGACAATGAAAGCCTGACAAGCATAATTTCCCTCTTGTCCCAAGGCCACATGTGCTGCGGGAATCGTCAAGCGATCCAATCCATCGACAGAATGAGAAATTTTAGCATAGTGAGGTGTCATGCGAAGGCGATCTTCGGGGGTAGGAAAATGCATGTGGAAGCGCTTGAGCTTAACCGCCAAGACTGGGGGTAAAGCATTGAACGTAAGACGGATTCTTCCATGATCCGAGTCATGTTCGAAAAATCGAGCTACATGTTGAGCTGCCGTAGCTGTTGGAGAAGCGGATAAATCGAGTTCCATCAATGGTTCATCAACCATTCGAGATGTCGATGCGCCACTAGGTCGCGTCCATGTTTGAGAAAACTGATGAAATGCCGGTTGACGCAGTAGCCAATTCATGATCACGGAAGCATCGACATGTCCATTGACGGGTCCGGCTTCACGCAAGCGATCTAAATGAAGTTCTTGGTTTATGTACCCCTTCAACGATTCCACATCGAGCCCTTGAGCGACCGCTTGAGAAGAAGTTTGCCTCTGTTGGTACTGCTGAACAAATTGTTCAAGTTGGGGATGGAAAGCTACTCGTTGACGAAGAGCCGGTACATGAATCATGCATTGCATGGCAGCGTTAAGCCAACAGTTATTTCCAGTCGAATTAATTAATCCACTAGGTTGACCTGGAACAAAAGGTTTTACAATGGCTGGTACTCCGGGAAAAATTCCCGTTCCACCAGGAACACCAGGAGGCACCCCACCAGGAACATGGTCCATGACGTGACCTACCATGAACGTTCCAAGAATTCCCAAAGCAACGCTGGCAATCATCCCGAACAAAGCAACAGGTCCAATAACAATTGTGCCTAATAGAAAAAACGAGGTAGCAGCGATGGCTGCAACTTGCAATAACCGTCCTGTAATGACCAAAGTATAAATTTTAGTGTCAGTCGAACAGCAATTAGCCACGCCATTTTGAAAGGCAAGAGCCTTGGCCTTAATGGCATTAAAAAATGAATTACATGCTGTGCATTCAATCTTAGATATCATGCCCGAAGAGTATACTCAAACCTCTCACTTTTGACCAGAATTGTATAATTTGCTTTTCATTTGCTTTTCAGGACTTGCAGAGAGAGAGCAATTCGTCTAAAGTTATGCACTTTAAGGTACACTATGTTTTCTTACGACAGACGCTACATACGCAATTTTTCTATTATCGCTCACATCGACCATGGTAAATCAACGATTGCTGATCGTCTTCTGGAGTTGACCGAAACGATTGCTCAGCGCGACATGCAAGAGCAAGTTCTCGATGCTATGGATCTAGAACGGGAACGTGGAATTACCATCAAAGCGCATCCTGTGACGATGTATTATCGCGCAGATGATGGGCACACCTATCAAATCAATTTTATCGATACTCCAGGACATGTGGACTTCTCTTACGAGGTTTCACGCTCGTTAGCTGCCTGTGAAGGAGCTCTTCTTGTCATCGATGCAGTCCAAGGCGTGCAAGCGCAAAGCTTGGCCAATGTCCACCTGGCGCTCGATCGCAATCTAGAAATTGTCCCCATCATCAATAAAATCGATCTTCCATCCGCAGATGTAGAAAGCGTGAAGCAACAAATCGAAGATGTGATTGGACTTGATACATCAAACGCAGTTCTTTGCTCTGCAAAACAAGGAATTGGCATTAAAGAGATCATCGAAAGGATCCTTTACTCTGTCCCCCCACCTCAAGATCCTGTGGATGATATTACGCGAGCCCTGGTTTTCGACTCGCGCTATGATCCCTATCGCGGTGTGATGGTTTATGTCCGTATTTTCAGTGGGGAGATTACAAAAAAAACTGTCATTCAGATGATGGCAACTAACAAAACATTCGAGGTGTTGGAAGTCGGGATCTTTTCTCCTGAAGAACGTCCTACGGAAACCTTGCGACCTGGTGAAGTGGGCTATATTTTGGCCAATATTAAAAATACTTCAGATGTCAAAATTGGCGACACAATTACTTCTACAAAAAAACCAGCTACTGAACCACTGCCTGGATTTCGCACCATCTCGCCTGTCGTCTATGCGGGAATCTATCCAGTCGATTCTTCTGAATTCGAATCTCTGCGCGATGCTCTCAATAAACTTCGTCTGAATGATGCAGCACTGCATGTAGAACAAGAGAGCAGTACAGCTCTAGGATTTGGATTTCGCTGTGGATTTTTAGGTCTATTGCATCTTGAGATTATCTTTGAACGGGTTCAAAGGGAATTTAATCTTGACATCATCACTACAGCACCGAGTGTAGTCTATAAAATCACGTTCACCGACGGTAAAGAACTCAGTGTGGATAACGCTGCCCATTATCCCGATCCTACTCTCATTGAATATATCGAAGAGCCTTGGGTGAAATGCCATATCATGGCTCCATCAGAATATCTCGGCGTCATCATGAGTTTAGGGATGGAGAAGCGCGGAGAGTTGATGAAAACTGAAACGATGGACTCCAAACGCCTACTTCTCACCTACCGCTTTCCTCTCAATGAAATCGTCACGGATTTTAACGATAAATTAAAGTCTGTTACAAGAGGCTATGGATCTTTTGACTACGAGTTTGAAAAATACGAGATCGGTGATATTTGCAAGTTGGAGATCCGGGTCAATGAAGAACAAGTCGATGCTTTTTCTTGTCTCGTTCACCGCACTAAGGCAGAAGCCAAAGGACGAGCGATCTGCAAAAAGCTCGTTGAAGTGATCCCTATGCAGCAGTTTAAAGTTCCTGTCCAAGCTGCCATTGGCAGCAAAATCATCGCCCGTGAAACCATCCGAGCCATCACAAAAAATGTCACAGCCAAATGCTACGGTGGCGACATTACCCGCAAACGCAAGTTATGGGAAAAACAAAAAGAGGGTAAAAAACGGATGAAAGAGATTGGTAAGGTCAACATACCGCAGTCAGCCTTCATGGAAGTCCTCAAAGCCAGCGAATAATTCGTTGAGGGACGCCTGCAAAAGTTATCTGCCCTGAAGACTACGACTTGGTAATAACCCAACTTGCCCCCTATCTTGCCCGAAGGACTGAGCGAAACCCACGAGATACAAGATTCTCGACAAAGCCAAGGTAAGTTCACCTTGGCGAGGAGAGAAGCGCAGTAGATCGTGTGTTGCAGCCAGTCCTTCGGGCAAGATAGGGGGCAAGTTGGGTTAATAGATAGGGAAAATACCTCATTTGAGGATGAGATGAAGATTGTTCATAGGTTTTTACAGCCTTATCGCAGCCATTTTTCGAGCGAGTTGCGAGATTGACAAAACGGGGTGATTTTCTGGGGGAGATTAAGCTGGTTAGCTAAATAATTTCCCCAAGAAAATCACCCCGTTTTGTTAGTTTTGCAATTCCCTCACTCGTTAAGCATTGTAAGAGCCTGAGGTGATCTTACCACCTGTTCCACTCCAATCAGTATGAAAGAAGGATCCGCGAGGCTGATCTATCCTTTCATAAGTGTGCGCGCCAAAATAGTCACGTTGGGCTTGAATCAGATTGGCAGGTAGCTGACCGGACCGATAACCATCAAAGAAACTCAATCCCGTAGTGAAACAAGGTGCTGCGATCCCATAGTGCGCAGCTGCTGCAACAACGCGTCTCCAACCCGTTTCCGCCTGTTGAATAGCTTGATGAAAGAAAGAATCAAACAACAAGCTAGGTAAAGCTGCCTGCTTATCGTAAGCTACTTTGATATCATTGAGAAAACGACTGCGGATGATACATCCTGCACGCCAAATCAGAGCGATTTGCCCAAAATTGAGTTTCCATTTGAATTCATTAGCAGCAGCTTTCATCAACATGAAACCTTGCGTGTAACTGATGATCTTGGAAGCATAGAGAGCCTGTTTGATATCTTCGATCATCTGTTTTTTATCACCTGTGAATTTCATCGCTGTTCGAGGATAGAGTTTTTCCGCTTGTAAACGCTCTTCTTTGAAGGAAGAAAGGCATCTCGCAAAGACAGATTCGGCAATGAGCGTCACAGGAATACCCATGTCAAGAGCACTGATACCCGTCCATTTTCCTGTTCCCTTTTGACCAGCGACGTCTAGAATTTTATCAACTAGAGGTTTTCCATCCTTATCTTGGTGTTTAAAAATTGCAGATGTAATTTCGATGAGAAAACTATTCAATACCCCTTTGTTCCATTCTACAAAGATGGAGTTGAGCTCTTCTGCGCTGCATCCCAGGAGATTTTTTAGTAAGAAATAAGCTTCACCGATCAATTGCATGTCGCCATATTCAATGCCATTGTGAACCATTTTCACATAATGACCAGCGCCTCCTTCTCCTACCCATTCACAACAAGGTAATCCATCTTCTTGAGCTTTGGCTGCTATCGCTTGAAAAATCGGTTTAACAAGGGGCCACGCATCTGGATTACCACCGGGCATGATTGAAGGACCATGACGCGCTCCTTCTTCTCCTCCTGATACGCCTGCGCCAACGTATAAAATTCCCTGTTCTTTTAGCGCTTTCACGCGTCGTTCCGTATCAGGATAATGGCTATTTCCTCCATCGATCATGATGTCCCCTTTTTCTAAAAAGGGAAGACACTCTTTAATGAGATCATCCACTGGCACACCAGCTTTGACCATTAACATGATTTTTCGAGGGCGCTTCAATTTTTTGATGAATTCTTGCAGAGAATGTGCACCTACCACATGGGTGTTCTTTGCCTCTGTATTGAGAAAATCATCGACTTTCGACACGGTGCGATTAAACACAGCGACTCTAAAGCCATGATCGTTCATGTTTAATACAAGGTTTTGCCCCATTACAGCTAAGCCAATCAAACCAATATCAGCCATCCCATCCGATGCCATTATTTTTCTCCTATTGAATCTAATCTATACTCTCATTAAACTTTTCCCGCATGTTCTCGTAGCTCAGGGGATAGAGCGGTCGCCTCCTAAGCGACAGGTCGCGCGTTCAACTCGCGCCGAGGACGAAAGTTTAAGTTTTGAAGTACTTGTCAATGCCTTGGGCAATACCAATTGACACTCTATTTAAGTAATCTCTATCTTTTAATTTTTGTCTTTCATTGTAATTCGTGAGGAATCCTGCTTCTACGAGTACAGCTGGCATGTCCGTTTCTCGAATGACATGGAAATTACCCATTTTAACTCCACGTGAGATCGCATCCGTTTGATCGATCAAGCGATACAACACGCAGTTTGCAAGCCTTTTAGAAGCCTTGCCGCGCCAATGTTCTTTAGAATCATAATAAAATACCTCGATTCCATGAGCATCAGCATTCGGGGAAGAATTGAAATGAATACTGACAAACATCGTTGCTTTGGCGTTATTGGCCAGTGCTACTCTTTTTTGTAAGGGAAGAAAAATATCTCGACCTCGGGTAAGGACCACGCGGTATCCCAATTCCTCCAAGTGCTTCTTCGTCAGTAAGGTCGTTAACAATGTCAAACGCTTTTCTTTAAAGGCGCTCACCTTGGCTCCTTCATCGGAGCCTCCATGCCCAGCATCTAAATAAATTAAAGGTTTGGCACTTGCTGTGGAAGTAGATGTTTGCCAATAGGTATCGCGTCCGCTTCCTGCTGAGAAAGAATAAGCTGTCACAAGAAGACAGAAGAAAAGAAAGAGGGCGCGAGCATAGCGCATGATACACAGAACCAGATGATCAACAGATAATATCCAAATTTATGCGCATTGGAGTTTTGAGTCAAATGAGAATCTACTGCGCCCGTTTAGGTTGTGCGAATTTTGACTCTGCGAGACAAAGCCAAATCGAAGCGTAGCAGTCCGAACGAGGAAGACCATTCCCCGTAAGGAAGGCTGACGAGGAGGATTGATTTGGCAAAGTCGTAGTCAGTCAAAATTCGTAAAACTAAGCGGGCGTAGTATAAAAATCAAGCGGGATAATCGATGCGATAAGAGAGCTTACCACGACCACTAAACGGCATAACGATGCGATTCATTAAACGAATCGTCTCCGAGATTCCTTCAGGAGTGTGGGGGGTTGAAAAAGTACAATGAGTTGCTGGATCAAACGTAATGCACCACCCTTGCGCAATTTTTATGAACATTCCATGGCCACAACTTCCACCTGCTCCAATGAAAACAAGCGATCCTTTCTGTTGGGATAAAAACTCTCGAACACTTGCCTCTGCCACTTCTTGCGTGGAAGCTTTGAACCATCGTTGTTTGAGAGGACAAGAGTGACCATCTATCACCGTTCGCTCAAGCACGGCTTCTATTCTTTCAATGCACCGTTCGTGCTCAGAAGTAGAAAGACGTAAAATTTTCACTAGATTAGGAGTACAATACAATCGAGCTTCCGCTCGGGAGTAGTTAGTAGCTCGCAACGTTTTAAAGGCTTTAGCTTCATCAAAACTTCCCGTTGGGTCTACTACGTCTTCTATTTTTATCCCCTTCTTCTGAAACTCTTTTTTATTTCCCAATTCACCTTTATAAATAAGATGAATTTGATGCAATAATTGCAGAAACGTCGCTTCTCGCTGCATCTCTTTGTAATCAATTCCTTGAGTCTGAACACCGGATTGCACATCGAAGAGCTGATGGTGTTTCATAGCCGTCAGCGATTCCCCATAACAGGTGCCTCCAGAAAGATCAAAGCTCTCACGCCATTGATTAGCTTGAATTTTTTCTTGGAATAGTGGACATAACATCCTCAGTTTCTGAAATTGTACAGAGGTTAAAAAATCGGGATCATCCACTCGCGGAAAAGTGTTGTAAGGTTTAAATTTTTTATAATGCTGCACCCTATCTTTCAAAGGATCCCAGAAATCTTCTACTACATAGTGTAGACTTTTGAATTCCCAATACATGTCGTTGCCCAATTCCCAGGGGAGAAAAATGAGGGATTGAATGACCTCGATCACGTATTTAGAGACAAAATTATCTACGCGCATGTATGCATCAGCAGCGCTGTCTGCGTATGTCGATTGATTGATTCTATTGCAAGCTGCTATTGCCATAAATAAACAAAATTAAAATAAATTCTCATAAACTATACATCAAAACCAGATTGAAAATCAATTGGAATTAGAGGGAATTGCAAAACTAAAAAAACAGAAGGACTTTTAACATGATTAATGGGATAGGCATGATACGCTTGATAAATAATTTTCGCCGCAGAGCGGCGTGCGGCTCCGCCGCATTTTCTTCTTC
>Ga0206972_1067_pt1 | contig 25637 bp, 26 predicted proteins | sample Alteio_BWOrgHeat_86_FD_152925 | JGI IMG/M metagenome (GOLD analysis project Ga0206972, IMG submission 152925) | Enriched cells from forest soil in Barre Woods Harvard Forest LTER site, Petersham, Massachusetts, United States -... | ecosystem: Environmental > Terrestrial > Soil > Temperate forest >...
CAGCTCGAATTCATCGGTCACTTGAACGACGGCCTGCTGGTTGATGAATTCGCGCGTGATGACCTTGAAGTTTTGCATGTTCGGCCCGATCACGATCGGCGTGCCGACCGGCGCCGCCTCGATGAAATTCTGTCCGCCGTGGCCGCGCAGGCTTTTCCCGACGAAAGCGAGCGTGACGCGCTTGTAGAGGGAGCTGAGTTCGCCCGTCGAATTGACGATCAGCACGTCGGGCGTGTGTCCGTTGCCGAGCGGTTCGGTGGCGGCGGCGAGTTGGGTGCGGGTCACCGCGCGCAGGCCCATGCGGTCGCACATGTCGCGGATCGCTGCGCCACGTTCGGCGTGGCGGGGAGCGAGGACCAGTCGCAGCTTGGGCCACTCTTCGCGCAGTTCACGGTAAATGCGAACCAGCACTTCCTCCTCGCCTGGATGGGTGCTGCCCCCAAGCAGGATGGTTTGCTCTCCAACCCAGCCGGTGCGGTCCCACCAGGCACTGATGTCCTTTTCCGTGGCGGTATCGAGCGCGGCCACGTCGTATTTCAGGCTGCCCAGGTTGAAGACGGTTTCCGGGGCGAAGCCGGCCTGGGTCAGGCGCGCGACATCGGTCTGGTCCTGGGCAAAGACGAGATCAATGTCCTGGAGCACCGGTCGGACCAGCCAGCGCAGGCGGCGATAGCGCTCTTCGCTCCGGTCGCTCAGCCGCGTGTTGACGAGATAAACCGGGATGTGCCGCCGCTTCGCGCACCAAAGATAATTCGGCCAGATTTCCGATTCGATGAGGATGAGCATCTTCGGCTGGATCGTGTTGTAGGTGGAGACCACGCTCCAAAGAAAATCGATGGGATTGTAGATGACGGCGGTCTGCGGGTCCTCGAGATGTTGCTTCGCCACGGTGAACCCGGTGCCGGTCGTGGTCGAGACGACGACGCGCAGGTCGGGCCGCATTTCGCGCAGACAGCGGATGAGCACGCGCGCGAGCTTTACTTCGCCGACGCTGACGGCGTGAATCCAGAGATCCGCGCCGGGGGCAAGCCGTTCGCGGACTTCCTTCGAGTAGAAGCCGAACCGCTGGCCGAATTGGGGCAGAAGTTTGCCGCGCCGCCAGAGCCGCCAGAGGAAGAACGGCCCCGTGATGAAAAAGAACGTCATGAAGCCGACGTTGTAAAGCACCTGCAAGGCGAATTTAATGAGAGCTTTCATTTTTAGAAAAGTGCGTCTTTGAATTACTGCCGACCGCAGGCCCTCTCATGCTCGTGGGTGGGCGCGATCATAGACACGTTTCAGCCGTTCAACCGAGACTGAAGTGTAAATTTGTGTGGTGGTGAGCTGGCTGTGACCGAGCAATTCCTGCACGCTGCGCAGGTCGGCCCCGTGATCGAGCAAGTGGGTCGCGAAGGTGTGGCGCAGCTTGTGCGGCGTCAGCTTGGCGTCGAGACCCGCCGCGGCCAGATAACGCTTCAGCGCGAGTTGCACGGTCCGTCCGTTGAGCTGCTGGCCCTGCGCGGAAACAAAAAGCGCATCGTTGTCAAAGGGGCACGCATCGAGATAAGCCTCCAGCGCGCGGATGGCGGGGTTCCCCAGCGGGCAAAGCCGTTCCTTCCTGCCCTTGCCGATGACGCGCACGGTTCCCTGGGTCAGATCGAGGTTGGTCCGCCGCACCTTGACCAGTTCCGAAAGACGCAGACCAGCGCTGTAAAAAAGTTCAAGCCACGCGATGTCGCGGAGCATCTGCCAGTTCTGTCCGCTGCGACGGTCCTTTTTTGCGCCTGCCGCCTGCCGCTTCTCCTCCATCGTCCAAAGTTTTCTTGGCGCATCGAGCAGGGCCGTGATTTGTTCCTGGTTGAGGAAGACGGGGAGTCGCCGGGGCAGCTTGGGCAGCGAGAGGTCCGAGACGGGATTCAACTTCATCTTACCCTCGCGCACGGCCAATTTGTAAAAGGTGCGCAGGGCGGCGAAGCGAAGGCGGACCGTGCTTGGCCCGAGCTGTTGGGCGCGCGCGAGGCGGTAGAGATAAGCCTTGAAATCGGCGGGCTTGAGTTCCCACCACGATTTGTCGGGGACGGTGGCCTTGAATTCGAGCAGGGCCTGGCGGTAGTTGCGCAGCGTGTTGGGCGAGACGCCGCGCCCCTCTTCGAGCTGATGGAGGAATTCCGTGATCGCCCGGTCCTGGTGTTCAGGGCGAATCGGGGTGGAGGGCAGGGGCATGGCGGGCAACAGGTGAGAATAAAAGGCTGCCGACTGATAAACCATCTTTCTTTTTCGTAGCCGCGCCCGTGAGGGCGTGGAGAGTGAAATTCACCCACCGCCTTACGGCGGCGGCTACGTCAATTCCCCCGCGAGGAAAATCATGACCGTGATAACGAGAATGAGCACAGGGCGCGGATCGAGACGGAAACGGCTGGAGAGCGTCGGCGCAAAAAACCGGACAAGCAGCGCGCTAAGGACAAACCAGGCCACGTAGTTGAGCGGCGGAATCGATCCGCCGGCCCAAATCCAGTAGTGCTTCACGGTGGTGGCGAACGGTTCCAGGATGAAGTCGTAAAGCGTGCAGAGCAGTCCGGCCAGCGCAGCTTCGGCCAACCGGGAGGCGTGGGGCGCAACGGTGCGAATGACAAAGAGTGCGTTGGTCACGACCACGTGCCAGGCAAAGGGAATGGTCAGCGGCACCACGCCGAGCATCGGGCCGAAGCGGTCCGTATAATGATAATCGCCAAAAGGCAAACTCGTGATTGTGCCGAAGGTTTCAATGCCGAAGGCGCAGACGAGAACGATGAGACCCCAGCGCCGCGCGATGGCGGGAGTCCATTGCCGCGCGGCGTGGAGATGGGTGTTGATGAAGGCGAGAAGGATCAGGATCGGATCGCCGGTTTGCTGGCAGAGATGGACGAACTGAATCAACCAGCCGGGCACGGGCCAATGCGCGATGGTGTCGGGAGAGATGCGTCCAAGGGTGAACGTTAATCCGGCCGCGCTCCAGAACAGGAACGCCGCGAAAGCGATTTTTTCGACGAGGTTCCAACCCGCAACCTTGGCCGGGGCAAGTATGGGCAGCGATCTCATGCGGTCTCCCGTTGAATCAGGTCGGCCACCATTTTTCCGCTCAGGAGCACCAGGGGAATCCCGCCGCCGGGATGAGTCGTGCCGCCGGTGAAGAAGACGTTTTTCGTCCCCGGCGCGCGCAGCGGAGGCCGGAAGAGCGAGGTGCGAATGGAATGGGAGGCCCAGCCGTAGAGTGAGCCGTGATAGGCCAGGTCGCGCGCGGCGAAGTCGCTCGCAGTGAAGATGCGCTCCGCGACGATGCGCCCCGGCAAGTCGTCGAAGCCAAATTGTCCGAGGCGTTTGAGCACGACGTTACGATAAGCTTGCGCTTGGGACTTCCCCCACGGGTACCTCGGACCGCGCGCGGGCGCGTTAACCAGAACGAAATAGTTGTCGTGGCCCTCTGGCGCGTGATCGGGATTGGTGCGCGAACTCACGGAAATATAGATGGTCGGTTCACTTGGATTGAGTCCCTTTTGGTGGATTTCCGTGAACTCGTTGAGATAATGATCCGAAAAGAAAATATTGTGATGACCGAGGCGCGGATCACATCCCCGCACGCCGAGGAAGAGGATGAAGCCTGAGGTGGAAAGATCGGGACGCAGCGCCTTCACCCGCGCTTGCGTGCTGTAAATGCCGGAAAGAAACCCGTTCTGTGCGCTCAACAAGTCGCCATTGCAGACCAGGAAATCGGCTTGGCTGCGAAAGCCGTCATGGGCGGTCGCTTCGCTCCCGTTCCAGTCGATCGCGGTGGTGTTGAAGCGAAACGTGACACCGTTGTGTTGCGCCAGCGCGGTCAACGCTTCCGCGATTTTCACCATGCCGCCCCGCACATACCACGCGCCGAATTCGGCCTCGACGTAGGGGATGATGTTGAAGGTCGCGGGGGTACGGTACGGCGAGGAGCCGTTGTAGGTGGCGAAGCGGAGAAAAATCTGGCGCAGGTGAGGATCGGAAATGCGCCGCTCCACCTCGGCGGCCAGCGTGCGTGTGGTCGCGACTTTGCCGAGATGCCGCAGCTTCGGCCAGTTGCCCGGGGTGAAGGCACGCCAGAAATCGCCGGGCGGGTGGTTGAGATAGGCTTCGCCGGAAAGCTCGTAAATGCCGCGCGCGTACTTGAGGAATTTTGCCACTTCGGGCTGGGACCAGAACGCGGCATCCTCGTCGATGATAGTACCGTCGGTCCAGAAATAGCGGCAGGCCGAATCGAGGCGGACGAGATCAAGATGATCCTCCATCCGCTCTCCGGCTGAAGCGAAGAGCTCGCGCAAAACGTGGGGCATGGTCAGCAGTGACGGCCCCGTGCCCCAGCTAAAGCTATCGATGCGCAGTTCCTTGAGCTTGCCGCCGGGTTCGCCGTTTTTCTCCCAGACCTCGACCGCGTGGCCCGCCCGCGCGAGGCGGATGGCCGCGGCGAGTCCGCCGAGGCCGGCGCCGATGACGAGGATTTTATGGGACATAGAGGACTAAGGGGACTTATAGGACCTTGGCTCCGTTTAGGCAAAAGAGTTGATGGCTTGCGCTCTTTTCATGCTGCGGCCAAGCTTGCCCTCGTGAAGCAGCGCACGTTTCTTTCCCGGCTCGATCACGCGCGGGCCCTGGCGGTCGATTGGGTCAGCTTCGGCTTCGTTAATTTGCTTCAGGCGCGCCATCCGCTGTCGAAGGATTTTCGCGCGAGATGGGACAAGTTCACCGCCGAGTGGGCCGGGCGTCCGGTGGAGGAATTTTATCGGGTGCCGGACGATTACGTGCTGCCCGTGTTGCCCGACCACGGTCGGCTTCGATTTCCCAGTCCCCATCCCGGCGAGCATGACAAAAATAACCATGCGGCGTTCGATTTCTTTCCCTGCAAACAGGGCTGGACGGCGCCGACCATGCTGATCGCCCACGGGCTGATGTCGGTGAGCGACGTCGGTTATCGGCTCTGGGCGCGGCGGTTGAATGCATGTGGATGGAACGCGGTTTTCGTGCATTTGCCTTATCACTATTCGCGGCGGTTGCCCTGGCATTTTCACGGCGAGCATTGCATCGGCGGCGACTTATTGCGCAACGCGGCGGGGATACGGCAGTCGGTGGTCGAGTGCCGTGTTGTGATCCAGCAATTGCGCCGAAAGGGAGGACATCTTTTTGGCGGATGGGGGACGAGTTATGGCGGCTGGATATTTGCGCTGCTCGCTTGTTTTGAGCCGCTGCTCCAGCGGTTGATTTTGGTCGAGCCGATTCTCAATGTCGACAACGCGATCTGGAAAGCGCCGAGTTCCGTGGCGTTGCGCGCGGCGTTGCGCAAGGTGGGGCTTGGCCCCGAAGATACGGCGGGAAGCATGCGCCTGGTTTGTCCGAGCAAGCTGAAGGCGCTCCTGCCGGGCAAGCACATGCTGATGCTCGCCGGCCAGTACGACCAGATCGCGCCGCCGGACGAAATCGAGGAACTGGCGCGCCATTGGGACCGGGCGCATTTCGCCTGCTTTCCGCAGGGCCACGTCGGCTACACGCTGATGCCGGAAAGTTTCCGCATGGCGCAGGAACTCTGGGGCGCCGATTTTGCCAGCGGGCCATCCTTCAACGCGCCGGAATCAGAGTTGAAGGATGAGGCGATGGATGTGGCGTGAAAAATCACCCCGTTAGTATTTATGAGTGATAGTTGGATCATCATTATTCCGGAATCGCCCGATTTTGTGCCGACTCAAGATGCTCAACAGCATGCCGTCGCACTATTCTGGCGGATCGCTCCAGAATCTGAAGAAGTCAAAGCTGAGACGACAGCAACTCTTCGGTTGATTGACTGCGGTGAAAATCTCAGCCAGATAGTGTGCCCGGTTTGCGACAAGGAACTTGATATTTATTGGTGGCAGGATCGAATGCAGGAAGAGGCGGATTCAGGCTATACGCTTCGAGCGATGGATCTACCTTGTTGCCACGCTCGGGTGAGTGCTGACCAACTGAAATATGACTGGCCCCAAGGTTTCTCTCGCTTCAGCGTAGAAGCCATGAATCCAAATATTGGAGATATCTCAGAAGAAAATATGCGCGAATTTGAGCGCTTGCTCGGATGCAAAGTCCGCAAGATTCTCCAGCACATTTGAAAGGCAGAAATAGTTAGAGGTCCTTCGACTGCGCCGAAGCAAGTTCGGCTTGCTCAGGATGACAATCTTTTAATAAGTCGCTGACGCGACACGGCGCAGGGTCGGCGCCGGCTACCTACTGACGGCTACCGCCGCATTGACATTTGCTTAAGGGGCCGGATGATTTAGGTATGCCTAACTTCGCAGCTTCGCGGCTGGTGACCGGCCCTTTCAATGAGGCTGTGATACGCGATACCGCCGTTCAGTTGCGCGAGCAGCTCAGCGGCAAGCCGACTTTTGGTCTGGTTTTTGTCACGCCCGATTATGCGGACAAGGCGAATGACTTGCTGGAAATCGTGCGCGTTTATGGACACGTCCCGACGCTGATCGGTTGCAGCGGCACGGGACTGGTCGGGCAATCGCAGGAGCAGGAGGAAGGCCCCGGTTTTTCGCTGTTGTTTGTCTCGGTGCCCGGAGGCAAGGCGAGCTCGTTCTCTTTCTCGCAGGATGTCGTGGAGGCCTCGACCGGCCCCGACTACTGGTATGAGCGGACCAAGCTCAAGCCGGCGGACGTGAAGGCGTGGCTCGTTTTCCTCAATCCATTTTCTCTTCCCGTCGAGATCTGGCTCAAGCAATGGAACCAGGCTTATCCGCACGTGCCCGTTTTTGGCGGCATGGCGGGCGGCGTGCCAGGCGATCCGGAAGCGTGGGTCTTTTGCGATGATCGCGTCGTGCCGGGCGGAGTGGCCATCGCGCTGCAAGGCGACATCGCCGTCCACTCGGTCGTTTCGCAGGGCTGCAAGCCGATCGGCGAGCCGCTGACCGTGACGCAGGCGGAAAAGAACGTCCTGCTTACCCTCGGTTCGCGCCCCGCCTACGAGGTTTTAAGCGACGTCTACAAGGAACTGACCGATACCGAACGCGAGCAGGCGCGCGGCCATCTCTTCGCCGGAATCGCGGTAAGCGAATATCTTGAGGATTACAAGCGGGGCGATTTCCTCGTGCGCAACATCATCGGGGCCGATCCGAAAAGCGGCGCGGTCGCGATCAACGCGGTGCCGCGCGTGGGCCAGACCTTGCAATATCAGTTGCGCGATTCGCGCGTCGCCACCGACGAACTGAAACGCCTGTTGCGCCAAGAAATCGCGCGAATGGAACCGCCGCCTTATGCCGGGTTGCTTTGCACTTGCCATGGGCGCGGGCGCGGACTTTTCGGCGGCCCCAATCATGATGCCGGTCTGGTGAACGAATTTTTTCCCGGTCTGCCATTGGCGGGGCTATTTGCCAATGTCCAACTCGGACCGGTGGGCGACCGTAGTTTTGCCCACGGGTACACGGCTTCGCTGGCACTTTTAGGGCCTGCTTCTCTCACGAAGCCGAAGGAAACGTGAGGAGTTATGAATCTCAAGTCGTTGCCTTGTAGTAAGTTGGGGTGATAAACTTGATATTTTTGACGTTCGAGCTAGGGTATTCTCCCTATACCCGATCAACAATAGTTCGGGAGATTGAACGCCATGCAAGAAACACTCGAATTAGCGCCAACTGAAGTCCAGTCACGGGAACCCGTGCTGAGCGAAATCAGCGCGAACCTGGAAAAGAAATCAGCCGAGGAGCGCGTGCGCTGGGCGCTCGAACGCTTTCGCCCGGATGTCATGCTCTCGACCAGCTTCGGGGTCCAGTCGGCTGTCCTGCTTCACATGGTGACGCAACAATGGCCGGAGATTCCCGTGGTCATGGTCGACACGCGCTATCTCTTTCCGGAAACCTACCGCTTCGCCGATCAACTGACTGAGCGGCTCAAGCTCAACCTGAAAGTCTATCGCGCGCAAGTCAGCGCGGCGTGGCTGGAAGCCCGTCACGGCAAGCTTTGGGAACACGGCGTCGATGGCATCGAGAAGTATAACCAGATCAATAAAGTCGAGCCGATGCAGCGGGCGATCCGCGAACTGGGCGTGCGCGGCTGGATCACGGGCCTGCGCCGTCAGCAGGCGAAATCGCGCAACGAGGTCGGAGTCCTGCAAAAGCAAAACGGTGTGGTGAAGATTCAGCCGATCATCGACTGGACCGACCGGATGATTTACGAGTACCTGAAGAAGTACGACCTGCCTTACCATCCGTTGTGGGAGCAGGGCTACGTCTCCATCGGCGACGTCCACACGACGCGTCCGCTGACCTCCAATATGACGGAAGAGGAGACGCGCTTCTTTGGCCTCAAGCGCGAGTGCGGCCTGCATATCGGGGAGAATATTTAATCCTGTAGCCGCGCCCGTGAGGGCGTGGAAATCCACCGCCTTACGGCGGCGGCAACGAAACCACAGACTTGCGCGAAACGAAAAGTGTTGGAAGTTGGGTCATGTCGACTCCCGCAGAAAATGATCCGCTTCATGCCCGCTTGCAGGAGTTCCTGAGAAGGAATCTTGAGCCGGGCAGCGGCTTTATCCCCCAGGTCGAGCAACCGGGGCAGGAGGAGACCGCATCGCCCGCTTCCGCCAAGCAGCGCTTCGAATTCAACCTGACGCCCCGCCAGGTGAAGGAGCATCTCGACCGTTTTGTCATCAAGCAGGACGAGGCGAAAAAGGTGCTGGCCATCACCGTGTGCGACCACTACCACCATGTCCAGGCCATGACGCAGGGCAAGGTGCTGCCGAATTACATTAAGCAGAATGTGCTCGTGATAGGACCGACCGGCGTGGGAAAAACCTACCTGGTCAAATGCCTCGCCGAGCTGATCGGCGTGCCGATGGTGCGCGCAGACGCGACGAAATTTACGGAGACCGGTTATGTGGGCGGCGACGTGGAGGACCTGGTGCGCGATTTGGTTACGCAGGCCGAGGGCGACAAGGAGACGGCCCAATACGGCATCGTTTACCTCGACGAGGTCGACAAGCTGGCCAGTTCGTCGGTGGGGATGGGACGCGATGTGAGCGGGCGCGGCGTGCAGACGAACCTGCTCAAGCTGATGGAGGAAACCGAGGTGCCGCTCCGCAGCCAGACCGATTTGCAATCCCAGCTTCAGGCCGCGATGGAATTCCAGCGGCGCGGCGGCAAGGTGAAGAAGGAGACGATCAACACGCGGCACATTCTTTTCATCGTCAGCGGCGCGTTCGACAAGCTGCCGGAGATCGTCAAGCGGCGCCTGTCGAAAAGCGAGATCGGCTTCGCCGCCGCATCGAGACCGTTGCGGAAGACCGAGGAGGTCCTGGCCGAGGCGACCACTCGCGACTTCATCGAGTACGGCATGGAGCCCGAGTTTGTCGGACGATTGCCGGTTCGCGTCGCCTGCAGCGCGTTGCAGATCGATGATCTTTTCGCGATTCTCAAACAGAGCGAAGGATCCCTCATTCATCAATACGAGGAGGCGTTCCGCGCCTACGGCATCGAGGTCATGTTCACCGACGATGGCCTGCGGGCGATCGCGCGGTTGGCGGCGGAGGAGCAAACCGGCGCGCGCGGGTTGGTGACGGTCGGCGAGCGCGTCCTGCGACCCTTCAAGTTCGAGCTGCCCGGTTCAGGCCTTCGTCGCTTCGTCGTGCATGAGGCGCTGGTGCTTAATCCCGAGACAGAATTGCGCCGCATCCTGTCGGACGGCAAGTACGAGGAACGTCTGGTGATGGGCGAGATCGCGAAGCAATTCGCGACGCGGTTCGAGGAGAAACACCTCCTGCGGCTGGACCTCACGCCCGATGCGATCGAGGCGCTGGTCGAAGGCGCGTTGCAATCGGGACGAAACATGCGCGATCAGTGCGCGCTGGTTTTCAAGGATTTCGAGTTTGGCCTGAAACTCGTGAGCAAGAATTCCGGCCAGACGAGTTTCGCCATCGACCGGAGCGTCGTCGAAGCGCCCGATCAGGCGATGAGCCGCTGGGTCGTGAATTCGTACCAGCCTTCCGCTTAAGGTTGGGAAAGGATTTGGGTTACAACTTGTAACGCTGATACGCTTTTCTTGTTACATCTTGAAGAGACGCTCTATCCTCCATCGATGTCCTTTCCGGTCTGGTTTCACGTGCTTGATCTGCAGTTGCTTTACCTGATCAACCAGACTTGGAGCCAGCCCTGGCTCGATCCGATCATGGCGCGGGTGAGCGACTTTGATTCGTTCAAGTACCCGCTCATCGCGGCGGGAATCGTGACGCTGGCTTTTGGCGGATTTCGTGGACGCCTGTTCCTGATTATGATGGCCGCCTGTTTGATCATAGGGGATGGAATCATCGATTGGAGTTTTAAAATAGAGGTCAATCGTCCACGCCCGAACGAGACCGAGCCGCACCTGCGCGTCGTGTCGGTTCGGGAAGTCACCGAATCGGAGCCAAGGCATGTCACCAAGGGCCGGTCCTTCACGTCGGGCCACGCCTGCAACAACGTCGCGCTGGCCATGGTCGGTTGCGCGATCTTTGGGCGCTGGGCGCTGTGGCTTTGGCCCTGGGCGGCGCTGGTCAGCTATTCGCGGATTTATTGCGCGGCGCATTATCCGAGCGACATTCTCGGCTCGTGGATCGTCGCGCTCTTCTATTCTTATTTTATTATGAAAACGGCTGAATGGTTCTGGCAAAAATATGCGCCGCGGATTTCGCCGTGGCACCATGACCAGTACCCCCGTCTCTTCCCGCATTTGCCGGGGTTATTGCGGAAAAAGTAGACCGCCGTTATGTACGAGGACATTCCCCATACCTATCCCTACGACATCCCTATGAGACGGCCCGTTGCATGGGTCACCTGGTTTCTGGTCGGCACGACTGTTGCGGTATTCCTGCTGCAACTTATCGCGCTCCATATTTTCAACGACGATGTCGTCGGCAATGCGCTGGCCTTCAGTCCCCCCGCCATGGCCGAGCACCATTATTATACGCTTATCACATATGCCTGGGCCCATGCCGTGGCAATGTTTGGCGATTCCGGACTCTTTTGGCTGCACATCGTCTCCAATATGATCCCCCTGATCTGCCTCGGCCCCGCGTTGGAGGAAATCCTCGGGCATGCGCGCTACCTCGGCCTTTACCTGGGCGGCGCCATCGCGTCGGTTTTGGTCTGGTATGCGTTAAATTTGCATGAGGACGAACCGATCATCGGCGCAAGTGGAGCGGTTTTTGCCCTCATTGCCGCGATCGGGACTGCTGTGCCGCGCGCGCGGGTGACGGTTTTCCTGTTTTATGTACTGCCGCTACGGATGAGTATGCGGACCCTGGCGCTGTCGATCTGCGGGGTGGAACTGGCTTCCATTTTCTTTCGCTGGATGCCCGAGATTGCCCACTCGGCGCACCTCGGCGGCGCGGCCTTCGGCTTTCTTTACGTCCTGGCGATGCGACGCGGTTCGCAACGAGAATATCTGTCCGATTGAAAAGCTCCGGAGCCGATGTAGCTTGTGGCATGAAGCTATCGCGACTTCTGGTTTTACTCCTTCCGCTTTTTCTGGCCGCCTGCGGCCTAAGTCCCCAGCAAAAGGCCGACTATGCACGCGTGCAGTCAAGCGGCGTTTCCCCCGCTGTTTATGACAAGATGGTGCATGGCGACGACCTGAGTCTTTACGACATCAAGGCGTTGACCCACGCCGGCGTTAGCGACGGCATCATTCTTCGTTATCTGCGCGACCAGCATACGATTTACTATCTCAACTCCGACGACGTCGCCAGCCTCCGCAAGTCGGGCGTTTCGCAGAGCATCGTGGATTACATGCTCCAGACGCCGCATATGTATGGTCCCGACTTTTATCCCGTCATCGGAGTTGGTGTTGGCTATGGGCCCTATTGGGGCGATCCATTTTGGGGTGCGCCCGGTCCCTATTATTACGGGGGCCATTACCACCACTGGCATTGAGTTGGGCGTCTCTTTTTTTCGTTTAACACTTAACTTGGAAAGCCGTCCCTATGAATTACCATCTCGATCATAAATTATGTCTCGTGACCGGTTCCACCGCGGGCATTGGCTTCGCCATTGCCGAGGCTCTCACGGGTGAGGGCGCCAAAGTGATCGTCAACGGCCGGAGCGATGACCGCGTGGCTGAAGCCATCGATAAAATCCGCGCGAAGCATCCCCGGGCGAAACTGGAGGCTTTCGCCGGCGACCTGAGCACGGTCGATGACGTGGCCGAGGTGTATGAGCGCTTTCCGGAAGTCGATGTCCTGGTCAACAACCTGGGGACGTATGAACCGAAGTCCTTCGACAAGATTACCGACGCTGACTGGCATGCGATCATCGAGACGAATTTTTTCAGCGGGGTGCGCCTCAGCCGCGCCTATCTGCCGATCATGCTAAATCATAATTGGGGCCGGATCATCTTTATCTCGAGCGAATCGGCCGTGCAGATTCCAAAGGAAATGATCCACTATGGCGTGACGAAAACGATGCAGATTGCCCTGGCGCGCGGCCTCGCCGAGACCACCGTTGGCACGGGCGTCACGGTGAACTCCGTTTTGCCCGGGCCAACTCGCTCCGAGGGCGTGGAAGGGTTTGTGAAAAACATGGCGAAGGAGCAGGGCAAGACGGCGGCGGAAGTGGAGAAGGAATTCTTCCAGAACGTGAGGCCCAGTTCGCTCATCCAGCGCTTTGCCACCGTCGAGGAAGTGGCGAATCTGGTCGCCTATGTGGCCAGTCCGCTTTCCTCGGCGACGAATGGTGCGGCGCTGCGTGTCGATGGCGGCGTGGTGAAGTCGATTTTGTAATGTAGCCGCGCTCGTGAGAGCGTGGCCGGGGACCACCGCCTTACGGCGGCGGCTACCCCGGAGGTCGACGGCTACCATGGAATGCTCTACAGTCGCGCCATGAACAATTGGTTCATCTGGGCCCTTCTCTCCGCTTTGTTTGCCGCGCTCACGGCGATCCTCGCCAAGGTCGGCGTGACCGATGTGAATCCCAACCTCGCCACGGCGATCCGAACCACGGTCATTCTCGTCATTACATGGGGACTGGCTTTCGCCACCAGCGGCAGGGCAGACTGGTCAGCGCTGACCTCGCGCGCGTGGATTTTTCTCGCCGCATCGGGAGTGATGACGGGCCTGTCGTGGCTCTGCTATTTTCGCGCGCTGAAACTGGGCGATGTCGCTAAGGTCGCGCCGGTCGATAAATTAAGCGTGGCCATCGCCATCATCCTCGCTGTGATCTTTCTCGGCGAGCGCGTCAAAACGCAGGAGGCCATCGGGGCCGTCCTGATCGTCCTCGGCGTGGTGGTAATGGTGGTCAAACTCTGACCGCGCCTAGGCCGTCGCAGTCAATTCGCGCTTGAGGAACAACCGGATTTGCTCCTGGTCCTGCGCGACTGAGACCAGTTCCCAGCCGTCCTTGCCCATCGCGTTGAGGACCTTGCGGACATGATGACTGATCGATCCCTGGCTGGAGGCATCGGATACTTCGGTTTTCATGTAGACCACATCGTATTCAAATCGTTTCATGTGCCTAATTTGCCTGAGATTGCGTGGGGCGCAATCACAACTGTTAGGTCCTAAGGCATATTCACCGGGTTTGAAACCGAAACTGGGAGCACGTTGCCCATACTCCCAGTCCTCTCTTTGCGTTAGGATTTACTGTCTCGCCGTAACTTTACTCGAAATGATGCCTGTGATGTTTAGGGGCGGCATCGAGCTTGGCGAAAACTGAACTCAGGCTCGGATTGATGGCCAACTCGGCTGTACGCAATTGAGCATGGAACGCTTTTTTTTGCGTATGCAGAGCCTGCCAATCCGCTTGGGTCGCCGTACCCTTGCCTTCGCTCTTGAGCGTCGCAAACTTTTGCTTGAGGGCGGTTGCCTGCGTTTGGAGGCTGGGATTGGCGGCGAGGGCCGCTTCGCGGGCCGCTTTCAGCTCGGCTTTCTCGGCGGGCGTCAGGATGGAATCATGATGGCGATGACCGCCGGCGGGCCAGGTCGGGGCCGTGGTTGTTGACGACGTGGTTGTGGTTTGGGCGAAAGCCGTAGTCGCGCTCGCCGTTGCCAGCGCGAGTGCCAATAAGGCGGCGCGGGGGACTGATAAGATAGTTTTCATATACCTATAGAGACCCCGGCGGGCCGATCATAGCCGTTACAATTATGTAATTGTAGCCGCGCAGTCAGTACCGGCGGTCTACAACCGCCGAGGAGGAAAGAAAACGCGTGGGCTATCCACGGCGGTGATAGACTGCAGCTATAATTACTGCCCTCCACAGGAGTTACTTTCCGCGCGCTTTGGCGACGGCAGCGATGAATTGCGAGGCCAGGTCGGTCAGCTTGGCCCAGTCTTGATTTTTGAGGATGTCCTTGCTGACGAGCGTGCTGCCTGCGGCAACTCCAACGCATCCGGCCTTGATGAAATCGCCCGCCGTGTTGACATCGACGCCGCCGGTCGGAACGATCTTGAGGTGCGGGAGCGGTCCGCGAATGGACTGGATATATTTGGGGCCCAGGCCTTCCGCCGGGAAGATCTTGATGAAGTCGGCGCCGAGTTCGTAAGCGGTTTGCGCTTCGGTGGGCGTGTAGGAACCGGAGAAGATCGGTTTGCCGATGCGGTTGCAGAAAGCAATGACGTCGGGCTTGAGCACCGGGGTGATGACATATTCCGCGCCCGCGTTAATGGCGGCCTCGGCGGTCTTGACGTCGAGAATGCTGCCGACGCCGGCGAGCACCTTGTCGCCGAAGACGCGGCGCACATCGGCGATGACTTGCAGCGCGTTGGGCGTGGTCATCGTGATTTCGATGCCGGAGATGCCGCCGTCAATGAGGGCGCGGCTGGCATGGATGAGTTGTTCCGAGTTGTCGGCGCGGATGATGGCCACGACGCCGGGGGTGAGAAGTCCGTCGATGATTTGGTCTTTGGTCATGGCTTAAGGGGGGGAAGTTTTTGGACAGGATTAACAAGATTAACAGGATTGGAGAACTGGTTCAGCGTTGCACGCGGCCGGAGCCGTCGCCGGCGAGGAGCGCTTCGACTTCGGAGAGCCGGACGAGGTTCAAGTCGCCGTTGATGGTGTGTTTCAGGCAACTCGCGGCCACGGCGAACTCGATCGCGTCCTGGGCCGATTTCTTGTTGCCGAGCGCGTAGATCAGGCCTGCGGCAAACGAGTCGCCGCCGCCCACGCGATCGACGATTTGGATGTCGTAGCGCCGGCTGAAGTGGTCCTTGCCGCCGGTGTAATAGAGCGCGGACCAGCCGTTGTGCGAGGCGGAAAAACTTTCGCGCAGCGTGATGGCCACGCCCTTGAACTTGAAGCGCTCGGTGAGCTTGGCCGCGACTTCGACGTAGCGGCTGTGGTCGATCTTGCCCTCCGTGACCTCCGTGCCGCTGGCCTTGATGCCGAAGACTTTTTCCGCGTCCTCCTCGTTGGCGATGCAGATATCGACGTGCTCCATCAGGCCGCTCATGACCTTGCCGGCTTTTTCGGTCGACCAGAGTTTCTTGCGGAAATTCAGATCGCAGCTCACGGTCAGGCCGAGCTTCTTCGCCGCGCGCGCGCCTTCGAGCGAGGCCTGCGCCGCCTTGTCGGAAAGGGCAGGCGTGATTCCGGTGAAGTGGAACCAGTCGGCTCCCTTGAGGATCGCTTCCCAGTTGAGGTCGGCGGGATTGATCTCGGAAATGGCGCTGTGGGCGCGGTCGTAGGTGACGGTGGAGGCGCGCTGGGAGGCGCCGCTTTCCAGGAAGTAAATGCCAACACGATCGCCGCCGCGCAAAATCCCACGAGTATCGACGCCGAGCCCGCGTAACTTCTGGATGCAGGTCTCCGCGATGTCGTTCTTCGGCAGGCGCGTGACGAAGGACGCTTCCTCGCCGAAGAGGGCGAGCGAGACGGCGACGTTGGCCTCGCCGCCGCCAAAGGTCATTTCCAGGACGGACGTCTGGTTCAAGCGGAGGTAACCCGGCGTGGCCAGGCGCATCATGACTTCTCCAAAGGTGACTGCTTTCATAGGGATGATTTCTTTCTAAAAGGTGTCGAGGTGGAAAGTGGGGAGTATGAACGGTCCCGGGCGTCGCGTCGAATCTGTTTTAGCAATGCATGTCTCTTGCAATAAAACGCTTGTAAAGCCCATGTGCTGCGGGACGAGTGCCGGTCCCGCTTTCTGGTGAGAAAAAAAATAAGCGAATGGGGCGAATCAGGCGAATGGAGCGATGCGAAAGGGCGTCTTCGGTGGATTGGCCGGAAAATCGAATCGTGTTAATTGGCATGTTCCTACTATGGCACGGAAACGTCCGAAGGCGGTAGCGCTGCAAAGCCTCCATAGCTACGATAGCCTAAAATCTTTTCTTCGTTTCCAAACTCCATTTAGGAACGCCTTGGTTGAGGCAACTCCTTTGCCAATCCTGTAGCCGCGCCCGTGAGGGCGTGGATGCTGTGCGATAGTCCACCGCCTTACGGCGGCGGCTACCAGCAGCAACAAAGTTGCGCCGACAATTGCGTTCCCAAATGGAGTTTGGGAACGAGGAAACTCCATTTAGGAACGCCTTGGTTGAGGCAACTCCTTTGCCGATCCTGTAGCCGCGCCCGTGAGGGCGTGGATGCTGTGCGATAGTCCACCGCCTTACGGCGGCGGCTACCAGCAGCAACAAAGTTGCGCCGACAATTGCGTTCCCAAATGGAGTTTGGGAACGAGGAAAGTGTGAATGGTGCCGTGCATGTCGTCGAATCTGTTTTCTCCGAGGTAGCCGCCGCTGTCCCTAGCGGCGGAAGATTGAAGGAGGGCGCATGAAAGGCACCGCCGCTAGGGACAGCGGCGGCTACCACTTTACATTAACCGCAGGTTTGGGCATGGTGATGGGCTTTCGTGTCGGCGGGGTGGACCTGCGGCGCTTTGCTTATGACCTATTTTGTATCGCTTAAAATCACGGCCATTATTATTGGCTTGCTCGCCCTGGCGGGACATTTGCCGGGAGCGCTGGCTCCGGCCACATTTGGCCCTTTGTTGCGGTCTTTACCGCGCAATTATCCGCTTGGCGTGGTGCTGATGCTTTCGGCCACGCTCTGGTTTACCACGCTCACCGGCATGATGGACCTGGGCGAGATTTCCAGCGCGCGGATGCAGTTGATGGCGGTGTGGGCGGTGGCGGGCGTGCTGGTGGTGATTTTTGTGCCCGGCTTTCTCGCGGCGAGGGGACTGGGTTGCCTGTTGCTGTTGGCGGCGGCGTTGGTTCTCGATGCGACGTTCCTCGCGACGACGCCTTGGCGCTATGTGATGACGATCCTGGCGTATTACTGGGTGATCGCGGGGATGGTGCTGGTCTACAGCCCGCATCTCTGGCGCGATGCGATTAATTACGTGACGAAGACGCCGGAACGGTTGCGGGTGTTTTCCTGGCCGGGAGTGGTTTTTGGCGTGGCGTTGATCGCGCTGGGGATTTTTGTTTATCCGTGATTCGCAAGCCGTAGGCCTGTCAGCACTGTAGCCGGTGGTTGAACCCGCGCCAGCGGGTGACACCACCGGAAAAGGTTTTCTGGCGGTCGCATCCCGGCTGGGATGCCAGAGTTCTGCGACCCCTGCCGGGGGCGGCACCGAAATGAGGGGAAATACCGGTGGTGTCACCCGCTGGCGCGGGTTCAACCACCGGCTAGGGTGACGGCATCCCTTCGGGATGGCACTGCATCGATTCGCAACCTAGCACTGTTTGGTTCACAAACGGCATCCCTTCGGGATGGCGCTGAATCGTTTCGCAACCTAGCTCTGTTTAGTTCACAATCGAGTCTTGTTCCCAAATTCCATTAGTTGCATTTGGGGACGAGGAACTGCACCGGCGCCCGGCACACACCTGGCGGGCGACGGCTGTCAGGGAGGAAGGCACCGCCGCTGGGACAGCGGCGGCTACCAACGGAAGGTACGACGGTTACCACGGAGAAAGGCATCCGCGCAAGGGCCTGCGCGGACTACCGCGGAGGAAGGCACCGCCGCTGGGACAGCGGCGGCTACCAACGGAAGGTACGACGGCTACCAAGATCAATTCGGGACGAGGACGACGCGGAAGCCGATGAACTTATCGGCATACTTGGGAGGGCCTCCCTGGCGCGTTCCCGGGCCGGGAAAATTCTCGGGCAGGCTGAGCCATGTTCCGCCGCGCAAGGTATGGTCGCCCTTGTCGTCGTATTCGTCGAGGCACCATTCCCAGACATTGCCGATGGTGTCGTAGATGCCGTACTTGTTTGGCTCGGAATAGCCGGCGTCTTGCGTCGAAATCAACGGGGTGATGCGCGACGTGGCCGCCGTGTCCATGTTTGCATCGGCGTTGAACTGGTCCCACTGCGATTCCTTCGGCAGTGAGTAATGGAAACCGGAAGGCAGCTTGCCTTCCTTGGATTCATATTTGTTGAGCTTGTCGATGAAGGCTTGGGCGCTTTCCCACGAGATGGTTTCCACTGGCCGATTGGAGCCGCGGAAGAAGCTCGGATTGTAGCCGGCAATTTTCTCGAAATCGCCCTGGCGAAACTCGTACTTCGCCACCCAGTATCCTCCCTCAGGAATCCAAACCATCGGCATGCCGCAGGCGGCGATGAAATCCTTGTCCTGTTGCAAGGTGACTTGCTTGCTGACATTGCCGAAGTCGGGCACGTGGAGGTCGAAGTGCTGCAGGGTGTAGGGAGGAAGATCCACGGTAACGTGGAAGTCGCGGGGATGCACCTGGGGGAGGGTGAGCGGAGTCTGCCCGAGAACAATGCGGCCTTCCCGAACCGTGGCTCCCGGCGGGATGCTGATGATGGAAACCTTGGCGTAGGGGAACTTGATGTCCTTCTGGACGTTGTCGTGGTCGCGAATGATGATGGGCAGGGGAGACAACTTCCAGTCGCCCTGGACTGCCGTGATGAGATAGCTGCCGACGGGCAATTTATCGAGTTTGTCGGGCACCTGTCCTTCGTGGCTGTAATCGCCGGGACCGGTGAGCGTATACCTCACGTTGCTCTGCGGGCTGGTGAGGGCGAGATTGCCCGTTTTTTGCACCAGCGTGATCGTTCCCAAATCGGTCGGCTTTTCGGCGGTGACAGTGACGTCCTGTTTGTACTCCTCATAACCGTCCGTCTGAATCACCAGGGTGAAGGTTCCGGGAATGATATTGGTAAACTTGACGGGAGTCGTCCCACGGGAGTCGCCCATCGTGACGGTTGCGCCGGAGGGAATGCTATCGACGGTGAGGATGCCGCGCTCCGTCTGCTGCCGCAGGAGTTCCGCCTGGTGTGCTTTTTCCGCATCCTGCTGGGCTTTCAGGGCGGCGGCCTGCTGATCGGCGATTTGCTGCTTGAAGTAGGCGATCTGGCGCTGAGCCGGCAGGTAGGCCAGCGTGTACCAGGCGACCGAGACCAGAAGGCAGCACACGACCGCGCTCATGATCACGATCGGAAGGCGCAGCCCCTTGGCCACGGGTTTGATCAGGCTCCCTTTGACAAAAGGCTTTTTGCTCGGAGGCGCGGATGGGTCGGTGGGCGGCGGCGCAGTGGGGTCGGGCGCACGAATGGGACCGGTTCGTTTTGCCTTGCCTCCGCCGCCGCCTGGAATAAATTTGCCTGCTCGACTCATGCCTTGGAATCAATTAAGCGAGGGAGTCGGTTTGCTGCTAGCTAAAAATGCGCTGGAAGGGAGATTGTCGATACATCAACCTCCCGCCGCCGGCCCCAAGACAGTGGGGGCAACCGAGGGAGCATCGACGTGATTTCCATGCTCAGGCTGGGTGATGAGCGAATCGGCCCAGCCGCCGCCCAAGGCCTTGATGAGATGCACCGTTGAGGCGATCCGGTTGCCCTCGATTTGCACCGTTAGTTGTTCGGACCCCAAGGCGAGGCCCTGCGCCTGGATGACGTCGAAGTAGGAGACGAGGCCGGTGGTGTAGCGGGCGTTGGTGAGGTCGAGGGCTTTCTTGTACGACTCGAACGCGCGATTTTCCGCTTCCGATTGTTGTGAGAGGTAGCGTAACGCACTGAGGCTGTCCTCCACATCCTGAAAGGCAACCAAAACGCTCTGGCGATAATCGGCGACGTTTTCCTCATAGGCGGCGCGCTGCTGTTTGACGTTGGCGCTGATCTGTCCGCCCTCGAAGATCGGGAACTGGATGTTGGGGCCGTAGGACCAGATGCGGCTTTCCCAATTGAAGAGGAGGCCGAGATCGCCGCTGTCGAATCCGGTTTGTCCGGTCAGGTGGAGCACGGGAAAATAAGCGGCGATGGCCACGCCGATCTGGGCGTTTTGGGCGGCCACCCGGCGCTCCGCCGCGGCGACATCAGGCCGGCGCTCGAGCAAATCGGAGGGAAGGCCGGCCGGGACGACGGGAAGCCGGGTGTCGAGCGGATGGAAGGGGAGCGAGAAGGACGCGGGCGGCCTGCCGAGCAAAACGGCCACGGCGTGTTCCAGCTGCGCGCGACTTTGCCTGAGGGTGGCCAGTTGCGCCTGGGCCGCCGCGAGGGTCGCCTGGGCCTGCTCGACGTCGAGTTGGGTGCTAATGCCGCCCTGGAAGCGGCTGTTGGTGAGGTTGAGCGCATCCTGAAACGATTTGATGGTGCGCAACTGCACGTCGATTTGCGAATCGGCGGTGCGAACGGCGAAATAGTTGGTGGCGACATCGGCCTTCAGGCCGAGCAGGACGTTTTCATAGTCGGCCACGCTGGCCTGGGCCTGGTCACCGGAGGCCTCGAAGCCTCGCCGTACTTTGCCCCAAAGATCAACCTCGTAGCTCAAGTCGAACGGGACGACGGTCGCTGAGTCGAAGGTGAAGGGCGACCCGTGACCATTGCTCTGGGCATTGAGTTGGCCATTGTTCGGCGAGGTGCGCTGCCGGGAACCGGAGCCTTCAAAGTTGATCGTGGGGAAGAAATTAGCTTCAGCCTGCCGCGCGACGGCCCGCGCCTCGCTGACCTTGGCGACGGCGGCGCGCAGGGTCTGGTTGGACGACTGGGCCTCGGCCTCGAGTTCATTTAATTTGTGGTCGTGGAAAACAGCGTACCAATTGCCCTTGGAAATATCGTCGCGCGGTTGCGCCTTTTTCCAAGGTCCCGATTCCTTGAAGGCGGCTGCCTGCGGCGTGGAAGGCTGGACGTAGTCGGGACCGACGGAACAGCCGGTTAGCAGGGCGATGCCGGCGGTGATGGCGAGACTTCTCGAAGCGTGCTTTAGCATGGAATCGTCAGTCTAGAAGCACTAGCGAAATAGTCAACTAGGAGGCTGGCGTCTGGTCCGATTGAAAAATTGCCCTTCCGAGGCACCAAGCAATATTTCAGGCGGAAGCTGCCTTGAGACCAAGAACGGATGCCGCCACGGCCTGATGGGTATCGTAAGTATAAATCTCGGCGAAGTTGTGGTGGAGGGCGGTAACTACCTGGATACAATCGGATGATCGAAGAAAGACGGTGCGGGGAAGCGTGGTATAAATTTTTGCCGCCGCATGAATGATGGATTGATCGAGCGGCAGCCAGGTCCAAAATCCGCTGAGCTCATCATTGGAGAATTGACGAACGGCACCTAGAAATTGGCTCTGATTCCATGGGCCTTCGCGCAAGCGTCTATGAAAGACTGCCATGAGTTCGATGCGCGTCAATTCAGACAGACAAATCTCATCCTCAGCATTAAAAAGAAGCTGCACGGACTTAGATTCACGTTCGGGAACGTAAATCTTTACCGCCGCCGAGGTGTCGCAAAAGATCATCGGTCGCCGCGCACCGCGTCCAAGTCATCCAGCGAATTGCCGACCTGCGGTTGCGCCATGAGTGCTAGATACTCGGGCAAGAGCACCCGCTTGCGCCGTTTGGGCTTGAGCAGGGAAGGACTGGCGAGCACCGCGACCGGTTTGCCATGATCGGTCACGACAACGGGCGATTTCGAAGCTCCTGCGCGACGGACACACTCGCCTGTGGTTTGGTGAAGTTCTTTGATGCTGATGCTCAACATGGTGTCACTGTGTCACTTTTAGGTGAATCGGTCAAGTTGAGAAACATCGCCCCCCCTGTTCCCAAGTTGTACTTGGAACGAGGAAATTATCTTTTGCCAATAAACCTTGGATGCAAGGCTGCTGAAAATGCCGAAGAACGTCTCCACGAAGAACACCGAGCTTGGAGAGATGCTGGGCATCCCGCTCGCCCTGCAGGTTCTATTGATCAGTGGGGGAATGATGTTCGAGTTGCCGTGGGGAACGCTCTTCTTGGCGATTCTCCCCTACTGGCTGGGAACGACAATAATCGTGGCGCGACGCAAGCGAACGCTAACTTCATGGGACCGCATATTTATTCGGTGGGGTTTCCCGATATTGTGGCTGGCCTTCGTTTTGCTCGCTGCGCTGATCCGGCGCTAAACCATGCCCAGCTTGGCCTTGCCGTCCTGGGAAATGCGCTCGGCGCTCCACGGCGGGTCCCACACAACGTCGACTTGGGCATCGGTCACGCCGGGGATGGAGAGAATCTTACGCTGGGCGTCGGAGGCGATGGAGGGGCCCATGCCGCAACCGGGTGCGGTGAGGGTCATTTTGACTTCGACCATGTTGCCGCCGTCTTCCTGCGGTTTGATTTCGAGGCTGTAGATCAGGCCGAGATCGACGATGTTCACCGGAATTTCGGGGTCGTAACAGGTCTTGAGCTGGGCCCAGATATCGTCTTCGTTGAGAGGGCCGCCGGTTTTGCCGGTGCCGTTGACCGGGGCCGGTTCGACATGGACTTTATTCAGGGCATCGGCGTCGGAGGCGAGGACGCGAAAGAGACCGGCGGAGTGCTCGACCACGACGGTATACGTCCCGCCAAGGGCTTGGGTGATGATGACCGGGGTGCCCTTGTGCAGCTTTTTAGTCAGGCCGCTCGGAATCTGTATGGCGTCAATATCGCGCGTGAGGACGGTAACCGGGGAATCAGTGCTCATGGTGTGAAAGTCCGATGTTCTGTTTGTTTTGTCAAACTAAGAAGCCGTCTAAGATTGGCATGAACCTCGCTTCTTACGTTGATTGCGGTAAGAAGATCGTGTTAGCTATATCCCTTTAACCCGAAGCTCAGTCCTCTCTGTTTACGTCCATGGCCCTGCTTGACAAATACGAACCTGGCGATTTTTTTGACGAAATGTTTTCCGCCGAAGGCCAGGTGCGCCCTCATTACGCGGCGCTCTTTGAGCGCTTTCAACGGCTGGACCAGGAGGAATTCGACCAGCGGCGCACGGCCGTTGATGCGGCGTTTTTGCGCCAGGGCATCACGTTCACGGTCTACAGCGACGAGCAGGGCACCGAGCGCATTTTTCCGTTTGATTTGATGCCGCGCATCATTCCCGCCGCGGAATGGAACAAGATCGAGGCGGGTCTGATCCAGCGCATGAAGGCGTTGAATCTTTTTCTCAAGGACCTCTATTCCGACCAGCGCATTCTCAAGGAAAAAGTCATTCCGGCGGAAGACGTGCTCACGGCGAAGCATTACCGCCCCGAGATGGTCGGCGTGCCGGTGCCGAAGGATATTTACATCCACATTTGCGGCAGCGACATGGTGCGCGACCGCGAGGGCACCTACTTTGTCCTCGAGGACAACGGCCGCTGCCCCTCGGGTGTCTCGTACCTCCTGGAAAACCGCGTGGCCATGAAGCGCGCGTTTCCCCAGCTCTTTGGCAGCGTCGGCGTCCGCCCGGTCGATCATTACACGCAGGACTTGCTCACCGTTCTCCAGTACATCGCGCCGCCGACCGACAAGGCCCCGACCGTCGTCCTCCTCACGCCCGGCATTTATAACAGCGCCTATTTCGAGCATTCGTTTCTCGCCCGGCAGATGGGCATCCAGATCGTCGAGGGGCAGGACCTCGTCGTGCAGGACAAGACGGTCTACATGCGCACGACCAAGGGGCTCGAAAAAGTCGATACGATCTATCGCCGGCTCGATGACGACTTCCTCGATCCGAAAGTCTTTCGCAAAGATTCGATTCTCGGCGTGCCCGGACTGGTCGAGGCCTATCGCGCGGGCAATGTCAGCCTCGCCAACGCCATCGGCACCGGCGTGGCCGATGACAAGGTCGTCTACAAGTATGTGCCCGACATGATCAAGTTCTACCTCTCCGAAGAACCGATCCTGGCCAACGTGCCGACTTACCTCGCCTCGAACCTGAAGGAATGCGAATACATCGTCAGCAACCTCGAAAAACTTGTCGTGAAATCGGCGAACGAATCGGGCGGCTACGGCATGCTCGTCGGTCCCGCTTCGACAGCCCCCCAGCGCGCCGAGTTCAAGAAGTTGATCCTGGAAAATCCCCGCAACTTCATCGCCCAGCCGACGCTCAATCTCTCGCGCCATCCCAGTTACATGGAGGGCCGCTTCGAGGGACGCCACGTCGATCTGCGCCCTTATATTCTTTGCGGGGAAAAAATCAGCATCGTGCCCGGCGGCCTGACCCGCGTGGCGCTGCGCAAGGGATCGCTCGTCGTCAACTCCTCCCAGGGCGGCGGCAGCAAGGATACCTGGGTGCTGTATGGAGACAGCTAACTGAATTTGATAGGATTAATAAGATTAATATGATTTTCAGAATGCAGCCTAATCCTCTTAATCATATTAATCCCATCCAAAACTTCCCCTGCATTTTCCCCCTAAAAAATTCCGTTAATTTGGTAATTCCGTAATTCCGTCAAAACCATGCTCTCACGCGTCGCTGATTCCCTCTACTGGATGAGCCGTTATGCCGAGCGGGCCGAAAACATCGCCCGCATCCTGGACGTCAATCTCCAGCTCATGCTCGATTTGCCCAAGCTCGGCCCCGAAGAGCAAAAGGTGCTTTGGGAACCGGTCCTGCGCAGCACCGGCGATCACGAGGATTTCTACAAGCATTACAAGGCGACCAGCAGCGACAACGTTATCGATTTTCTCACGCTCAACGCGAAAAACTCGAACTCGATCGTCAACTGCATCACCACCGCCCGCGAAAACGCGCGGCATGTGCGCGAGCAGATTTCGCTCGAAATGTGGGAGGAGATCAACCGCACCTACCTCTGGATGAAAAGCCAGACGCTGAAAAAGATCCAGCGACAGGGGCCCTACGAATTTTTCACCGCGGTCAAAAACGCCTCGCATCTTTTCCAAGGCATCACCGACGGCACCATGACCCACGGCGAGGATTGGGATTTCATCCAGGTCGGCAAATATCTCGAACGGGCCGACATGACGACGCGTATTCTCGATGCCAACGACGAAATTTTCGTCAATCGTCCGGCCAAGAATTCCCACACCAGCGGCACGCTGCAATGGAGCGCCATTCTTCGCTCGTGCAGTTCCCATGACGCCTATCGCAAATTTTATGTCGCGCAGGTCGAGCCGGACAAGGTCGTCGAATTCCTGATTCTCAACGAATTTTTCCCGCGCTCGATTCGTTTTTCTGCCGGGGCGCTCGACGAATCGCTGCGCCGCATCTCCGGTTCCACGGATGAGCACTTCACCAATCAGGCGGAAAAGCTCACCGGACGACTCGTCGCCGAGCTCAATTACAGCGCGCTTGAAGACATCAAAACGGTCGGCATGCACCAGTACATGGATGACCTGCAGGTCAAGCTCAACGCCATCGGCGCGGCCATCTTCCAGACCTACCTTTTCTCGCCCCCGCTCAACGTTCCCGAGCCCAAGTCGGATGCCAAGCCGGAGCCCGAATTCAAGGCCGAGCCCGAACCGAAGCCAAC